>Ga0114963_10000427_pt1 | contig 28144 bp, 26 predicted proteins | sample C_131016_EF_Meta_FD_87019 | JGI IMG/M metagenome (GOLD analysis project Ga0114963, IMG submission 87019) | Freshwater microbial communities from Lake Croche, Canada to study carbon cycling - C_131016_EF_MetaG | ecosystem: Environmental > Aquatic > Freshwater > Lake | place: Lake Croche, Canada... | reverse complement strand
TTATGTTTATATCATAAAGAGTATTTACGTCTTTCCAGTAATTTTCTATATCTGGCATTATTTATATATTATTTTTTTTGCTCCAGTATCTGGTATTTTAGTCTTATCTAAATTTGGAGTATTGTAAACATATAAATATTCTAAGTTTAGTCAAATGAAAAAAATTAAATATGCACATTTAACATTGTTTGGTCCATGGATTAATTAAGTTGTCTAAAATGGATGTTTTCGTTTTTTTAATTTCCATTTTCCATATTTGTGATCCACAATCAAAAATCTTTTTAATTTTTCTCTCTTCCATTATTTTCGATTCGGATTTTTCCCGATCGTATCCCTGTTTGACTAAAATATCTTTTCTAAAATTAAATCTATTTTTTCTAACTCCATCCATGATGTAGTAGTAATTTGGACCAGAAATGTGATCCAATTCGAATCCCAATTTTTCATAGACATTGTCATTCGATCTACATTGGTTATCGAAGAAAGCGCAGATATTATCGTCTGGTACGGACGATTACAGATGTGGAGATGAAATAAGACCAGTTTTAACTGGCAAAATCGTAGAATTATCTAAAAAGAAGGAGCTTGTCTCCGGAAACACATCAGTCTTTAACTGATGTGTAGTTCATGTATTTCCTAAAATTTGGTTCTTTCATCTAAACTAACTACCTTTGCAAACTATGAATTTTAAATTCAGGACATTCAAAGGTTTGCCCATCCATAATGTATCTGAATACATTATGGATCATCTTCGAAAAGATCCATTCATGACCATCTCTGTTGGATCAGATTCCATACAGAGAAAAAGTAAATCCATGTATGCTGTAACTATCATGATGTATGATTCTGAACTTAAGAAGGGTGCGCACATAATTTACGCTAGAAAAAATTTACCCAAAATCAAAGATACCTTTGTTAGACTTCAACATGAAGTTGATTTTTCATACAGCGTAGCTCAATTTCTGGATCGAAATCTGGGGCATGAATACAAAAGACAAGATCTAACTTTGATGGAGAGAAAAAAGTACAAACATCATCTTAAGATTTGCAATGGGGAATCGGTGAGTGATGATATCAATACTGTGATTTTAACTGAATTTGAAAAAGTTCAAGAATTCAAAAATATTGACATCCATTTGGATCTTAATCCATTTGATGGAAATTCTAAAAACAAATCACACATTTCCTACAAAACATATGTACCGTGGTTGAGGGGAATGGGTTACAGAGTTTTTTGTAAACCAATTGCAGTCGCTGCCACAAACGGTGCTGATTTAATCATTCAACAACAATTAAATTGAAATGTATTCAAAAATATACGAATTTTGTAAAGTGAAAAATGAGGGGAGCATTCTGTTCAATAGTCCAAATGTTCCAACTCCCAGGGTTCTCTATATAATGGATCTACTTAAGTCTGAGAATATTCCATTTTCATTGGACAGATTTGTTAAAAACAATACAGTGGGATACAACGTAATTATGGAGGGACCATCGAGTAAAATGATATCGGCTCACCATGACATAGTTAATGAAAATAGCGATAATGCGAACGACAATTCCTGCTCGGTCATAAATGCGATAATGGTAAAGAAGCTCGTTCCCGATGTCAATGTTGTTCTTTTAGATGGTGAAGAATTTGGTGGCATGGGATCGGATCGAATGTCAGATCGAATAAATAGTGGCCACTTTGGACCTATCGATTGGGTGCTAAATTTGGAACTAACAGGAAAGGGGGGAGACAATTTTTTCATAGGAAATTACAAAGGACCTTTGTTCAATCATATATTATCTTTGTTTAATTGTCCCATTTTCAATACTCCATTTAATGATTCTGTCAATTTCAGGAAAAATGGAATTGATTCTTGTGTCATCAATTCACTGCCAATAACAGAAAAGGATTCAGTGTTGGAGTATAGATCTAAAAAATTAGATTTTTCCATTTTGAGAAATTGCCACAAGATCGATGATAGTCTATCCACCATAGATATAATTGATATGCAAGAATTTGTAGAAAAGGTTTTAATCGAAATATTAAAATGAACTTTCTCTGTTTTTTTTTCCATAATAGATTCAGAAAAAGAAACATCTAAAAAAATGAATTTTAAAAAACTCTCCCTATTTGGACTATCTCTCAGTCAAACAAATTCGGAATCATATCTAGCTATTCTATCTGAAAACGATGGTGATAGAAAAATACCAATCATAGTGAATCCGGTCGTGGCCCAATACTTGGCCCTAAAAGTACAGGATCTTAAAACAAATAAACCCTTCACATATGATCTGTTTAAAGTATTCACTGATAATTTGGGAGCTGATCTATATGAAATTAAGATAATAAATATCGTAGAAGGGATTTTCTATGTCAAGGCCATCCTAAACAATATGGTCGATGAGTTTGAGATAGAGGTTTCCATAGGAGATGCAGTTGCTCTTTCTATGTCATACGATTGTCCTATAATGTGCAGTGAAGAGGTTTTATCAACCACTGGAATAATTATCGATAGTAATGGTGTGTTGGAAAGTAGTCCCACTAAATATTCGGTCAATGATCAAAATGCTTCTATAATAAGTGTGGAAAACTTGGAAAAAATGTTAGAAAAGGCCATTCAAAGTGAAGAGTATGAGATAGCCTCCCAACTAAGAGATAAGATTAATGATATCAAGAAAACTTCTTTTCCTTTGGATTAATCCAATCTATGAATCTCTTGACAATTCTTTTGGTTATTTTGAATATTTCTAAGAAATCTTTGTGATCTTTTTTATACCCTTTCTGGGTCTCATCTAAATAATCTTTTGTCCATTGATATTTGAAGGATAAATTCTTAGGAGTATCAAATCCAAAGAAGCTCAATACCTTTATTTGAGTATCTAGAACTTCTTCGGATCTCCAATTGTGACTAAATAATATTATCCCAGCTTTTTTACCCTCTAAGAGATTATTTTCAGAATAGGTTGTGTGTCTATTCTCTAACCAAGTTAGTCTTTCTATCAATTTCTGATAAACTGAATTGGTTTGACCCCACCTAACGGAGGCGAAGAATAGGACAATATCTGCTTCAAATAGTGCCTTGGAGATTATCCAAAGTTCATCCGTTTTATTGTTGATCGAGGCCCAACATCTATGATTCCCCGAAGGGTTCTTCTCTTTATTTTTCAATAGAGCCTCTTTGATACCACAATTATTTCCACTACTTGAGGATACGTTACCTTCACATATGAAAATATTTAATTTCGAGGCATCTATAAAAACAGCTCCCGAAGAATTTGCGATATCCATAGCTAACTCTGTACTTTTTGGGATGTCGTCTTGATGTCCGTCCCAGCGACTACTGGTAGCTATTATCAGGGACTTTTTTCCCTTTAGTTCTTTTTTTAAAAAATCAACGTTCTTTTTAGATAAATTAACCATTTTTTATATTGATTGTCAAAGAAAACACAGAAGTCTTTAGCTTCTGTGATGAATTTGAACTTAAGCACTTTAACCTTTTTTTAAAGAAGGTTTAAAATATAATGTATATATTATATTTTAAACCTTCTTTAAAAAAGTTTTAAAATATATGTTAAGGAACTCGCCACTACAAAGATGGAGATCAAATCAGACTTCTGTAAAGAAGCATACTCTATGAAGCACCAAACACATCAGTCTTTAGCTGATGTGTAGTTCATTGATCCTCTTTGGTTGCAGATTTGCGAATCAAAACAAAAAATTAAAAAAAATACTTGTGTGAAAAGGAAAGATATCATATCTTTGTAATCAAGATTAAACATTGCCTCATCGACAAGCGGTCCTAAGTCATTCTCCCCCCAGGTGAAGTCGTTGGTTCGAATCCAACTGAGGCTACAAAAAAAAAATTAAAAAAATGCCTAAAAATAAAACTAAAAAAGAGAAAAAAGAAACTGACCAAAACAAACTAAAAGAAGTTAATGTCTTCAAGGATAATGAAGATGGTCTTCTTTTAGCCTATCAGAATTTTACAAAAACAACTGCTATCTATCCACCCGAAAAAACGCTGGAGTATTTAGCTCTAGGATTATCTAGTGAGGCAGGTGAAGTTTGTGGAAAAATCAAAAAATATATAAGGGACAAATCTGATTACGAAACTCTTGTTGAGAACATAAAGAGTGAATCTGGTGATGTTCTTTGGTACATTTCAGAAATGTTGAATACTTTTAATCTGTCTTTTGAAGATGTAATTGAATCTAACATGAAAAAACTTAAAAGTAGAAAAGAAAGAGGAACTTTGTCTGGAAGTGGAGATGTTCGATGAGTGTTAAAAAAATCATATTATCGATTAAAAACAAAAAAGCTAGTTATGAATATTCCATCATGAAGGAATACATGGCTGGTGTAATAATGCTTGGTGCAGAAGTAAAATCAGTTTTTGTCAACGGAGCCAATATTCAAGATTCATATTGTTTTGTTTTTAACAATGAAGTTTTTTTGAAGAATTGCTTCATTCCCAAATATAAAAATTCCACATGGTTGAATCACGATGAGTTAAGGGAAAAGAAACTTCTCTTAAAAAAGAGTGAGATAAATCAAATATCTAAATATGTTAAAGAGAGAGGAATAACTTTAATACCACTTGAAATGATGTATGTAAATAAAAAAATACGTATTAAAATCGGAGTTTGTAAAGGAAAAAAAATATATGATAAAAGAGAAGATTTGAAGAAAAAAGATATAGAAAGGGAAGTTAACATTGGGTTTTAGATCTTGGGAGAGATTAAAAAAATAGATAATTAATTTTTGGTATATATGTCAATGAACTACACATCAGTCTTTAGCTGATGTGTAGTTCACAATTTAAAAGATTAACAAAATTACCACAACTTACATCAGCAATATGTTTGGATAGTTTTTGGTTTTTAATCATTCCTTTAATGTTTAAATCTTCAAGAAATATCACATCATATTTCTTTACTAATTCTTAAGATTTTAGAATGAACTACATACCATCTAAAGACTAATGTGTTTGGGACTTTAAAGAGTATGCTTCTTTACAGAAGTCTGATTTGATCTCCATCTTTGTAGTGGCGAGTTCCTTAACATATATTTTAAATTTTTTTTTTAAAACAGAGTTTTAAAATATAATATATACATTATATTTTAAAACTCTGTTTTAAAAAAAAAGATTAAAGTGTTTAAGTTCAAATTCATCACAGAATCTAAAGACTTCTGTGTTTTCTTTGACAATCAACATAAAAATAAAAATAAAAAATGCCATTACCACATTTTACCCAATTATTGATGACAGGTAGTCCAGGTGGACCAGGTACAAAGCCACAAGAACCTTTGTACCCAAGTTTATTTGAGATAACATTTATATTCCCATTGATATTACAGGCCCAAGGAAGGGATCCGATAATGCAATTGCAGCAAGCAGTTTCCGTACCTGTTCAATTAACGCCAGATATATCTATCACAGATCAGAGATTTAAATATTCAACAAGAGCTTATGTAACTCTCCCGGAGAAAACTCATATAGAGTTTGATATAAAACATAATGTGAACGTTAATGAGAAAGGAAATATTGTTGTTTGGGACACTTTGAAAGCATGGTATGATTTGGTCTGGAACTCACAAAATGGTACAGTAAATTATAAATCAGACATAATTGGAACTATAATCGTAAACCAACATGATAAAAAAGGTGTAATTTTAAGAAGAATTACTTATCAAAACTGCCAAATAAAGGGACTTGATGGTTATGAACTTGGGTGGGATAAAACTAGTGAGATCGTTAAAGATTTAACAGCTAGGTTTGTTAGTGATTACTGGATCGACGAATATATCGATGGTGCTTTTACTTTAAGTCCTCCTTTGATTCCTGGATATTAATTAACTTAGGTGAATCAATGATACAAAAATTTGCACCTAAAAAAATTAATAATATTCTCTAAACATCACTCTCTAGGTTTTTTGTTCGTGAAATTAATTGTATTTGAACTCATCAGAGTATACAAATCGGGCATTGATCAGTAAAGACGTAAAGATACCTGAATCATCAGGGGGTTTCTAAACGTGAAGATGATAATTATTTTAAAAAAGACCACGAAATTAAAAAATTTTGTGGTCTTTTTTAGTTTAATGGAAATGTGTTCCCATTTAATATATACATTATGTCATCACCAATTGGTTTAACATTTGATATCGGTAAAAATTCTACTCCTATAAATAAATATAAAGTTTATAGTGGATCCAAAGTTCAATCCATTTTTGGCAGTTCTGTATTTTCACCATTCCCTAAAACAATCGATCCAGCTACTGGAAATGTATTAAGTACATTTAACCTATCGGATGTTCATAATAATGATGTGTATGATACATCAATAACATCTATAGTTGATTATACATCCAAGAAAGGAAATAAGGCAATGAAACTAACGTATGCTGACTTTGCATATTTAAAAAATTTAGGGGTATATCCAAATAATAGACTTATAGTAGCTAGAAGATTCCCCTCACCAGTCACCAATGATTTACATGCTGTAAATGTTGCCCCATTATCAACGATGATATCATGGGTGGGTGATGAAAATTCATTTTTTGATGTTTCCTATAATGAAGAATGGACTGATTCTGAGGCAAGTTTTGTAGAAGTATTGAATGATCTGGGAAAAGATCTTATAATTTCAAAAGATCTTAAAGGAGGTATGCTGGGATCGGCCGTAGCTGGTGGATTAGGGGCTTTGCCATTCCCTGGGCTCTCGGAGGCTATACAGAGAAAAGTACTTCAAAAATTTGGGCTTGTTTCTGACCCATATAACTTACCACTAGGTAATCCAAATTTAATAAGGCAGTCCAAAAGAAGGGAAACTGTATCTAAAGATTCAGCTGAAAGCGGCCTATATTGTGATATAAAAATAAAAATGACGGTTGAGTATGAGCAGAAATTCATAAACGGTGTTGATTCATCTCTTGTATATTTAGATATAATTCAAAATGCTCTCACGTTTGGTACCTCAGATTCAGCTTTTCAGCTGGCCACACCATTTGCTACAGGAACTTCAAAATTGTTGCAAAATCTTTCGAGTGGGAATTTTTCCCTTATATTTAAGGGATTGTATGATGTGTTAGAATCTCTATTTGGTGAAATAAAGAAATTAGCAGATGAATTAATATCTGGATTAAGTTCCAATAAAGTCAAAGAAGCTATTGACCCAACAAAAATAGACCAAAATGCTAACGATGCTGCCGTTTTTTTGGCCCAACAGATAAAAAATGCTTTTGACTTTAGTGCAAAAGTATTTAGTTCAATAATTGGAAAATATAAAATTAGATTACTTGGAATTATAAATGCCCTAACGGGCAATCCATCTACCCCCTGGCACATAACTATAGGAAATCCCAAAAAACCAATATTTTGCTCAGGTGATATGTTATTGAAGTCGGTTAATATGGAGCTGGGTCCAATTTTGAGTTTTAATGATTTGCCATCGACCATAAAATTTGAACTGTCATTTGAAAATGCCAGATCCCTCGGGGCTCAAGAAATATTTAATAGACTCAATACAGGGAGGGGGAGAAGTTACATAAAGGCAAGTATTCAAAATGGTAAAATATCGACAAAAACATTAGAAGAGACCCCTCAAAGTGGTGAGTTAGCAAATTCATCTGATATTAAGTACGCAACCATAGGTGGGAATAATTCTTCATCACAGGATTGGTTAAACTATAACTCTCCTAAAAATGCTATAACTGATACAAATACCAATAATGGGAATGCTATTAACTTAGCAGAGGCTCAAAGAGATCCTATGGGAAATTTAACCAATCTTTCTGATTTAAACACTAGTAAATTGGCCCCATCTTTAGGTTCCGGTATCGGAAAAATAGATCCATTTATCGAAGTGCCATTGAGTAATCCAATATCATTACCCGATCCAGCTTTGACAAAATTAGATAATCTGAGTGTAAAAAGCGCTTCCGATAGTGATCTATCCACTAGATTAAACTCTCTCAATTCGAGTTCTCTCGATATCCAATCAAAAATAAATGCAAATTCTTTTGGTGTAGCAGATGAATATATATTAGATCTACACCAAAAAGCTCAAGATAACAATACAGAAATTAAACTTATACAGACCGAACAAGCAACGAGGCTGATTGAAAATGGAATTATATGATATAACCAGTCTATCTAAAGATATAGGTCAAGATGATCTATATAATTTGTTTGCCTTAACCTACCAACAACCTGCAAACATACCAACGGAGGATTATACAGTGACTCCCGAAGAGGAGATGCGTATAGATCTCATATCACAGAATATATATTCTTCCGTAGACTATGCTGACTTTCTATTGGACTTAAACTCGATAGATAATCCATTAAATATAAAATCTGGTGATATAATAAAATACACTTCAGTGGATCGTATCGGAGATAGTAGATCAAGCAGCGCTATCGATGCATCGACACGAGAGATTATCTTAAACAACAATAAATCAACAAGAAAGGATCCTAACAGAAAGAATTACATAGATCAGGGATATTCACTGCCTCCAAATTTTTTACAGAACCCTACTCCACCCATTCAAATAGTTGGAAGTTCTTTAGTGATAAATCCATTGTAGTTTCGTATATTTGAGTGGTGAATATCTCAAAAGTTTCAACGTATGAAAAAACTAACTATGTCCTTCATTACGACATTTACATTTTTAAATATCTATTTTTTTTCGATTTCGGCTCTTTCTCAGCCCACACACAACGTAAATATTCCATTTGGTGATATTTACATGCAAAAAATGATATTAAGAGAAGTGAATGAATTTAGATCCAATCCACTTAAATATAAAGATACCATAGTAAAATACTACGATGAAGTTATGTGTGAGGCAACCCAACATATGCCTTATAATTATGACATGGGATATGTCCATGCCATCAAGGGAATAGATTCGATTTATTGTAATTTGAGGCCATTATCGAATGATAATAATTTTGGTTTTAAAACATCGTTCAGTAGTAGGAAAGCTAGTTTATATATGGTCACATCTTTCGTTCGCCCGAAAGATTCAACTGATCTTACCATCATTTCAAAAAAATTGGTTACTGATTTCTTAATTGATATGGGTTCTCCTGATAGAGAATATTTTCATGTGATCTCAAGTCCATTCTACAAAAAATGTGAAGTGAGAGTATTCATTTTGGATCCATCTAAAATACTAAATTCCTCATATGTGCATATGTCCATCCAAATGTCATTTCGTTGATTTACCATCTTGGGCAAGGTATTTTTCTCCCCTTTTGTATCTTTTTCACTTTACCAATATTGAAAATCCTATCAAATATTCCCCCTACTTTTAAATTCTGTGGCTCTGGTGAATCCTTAACCATAGTATACGTGGTTTCAATTCTGGGAACCATTTCTTTGGTGAAAGATTCCTCACTAATAAGTAGTTCAAAATTAAGGTAAACGTACCTAAATTCGGAATCTCCACTTTTAGATCCTAAACTATGTTTGTTTAATTCCGTTATTAAACTTTCATCTATGTCAATTTCTTTTAGGAAATTGACAATATTTGATGATCTTGCCTTGGAAAGACCAATGTTATCTCCCGAGAATCCAGCTTCAATGAGAATTTTTTTTAATTTGGCTGAAATATCTTTCTTATCGGTCGAAGAAACTAAATCGACACCAATTAAGACCGATCCCTTTTTCTTAAGTTCATCAACATTTGATTTTATATGGTCGGTGAATTCTCTGGTCAATTTAAATTGACCACTTTCAAATGGTATTCTTATCGAATCGACAATGAGATGAGCATCTGGACATTTAATGGAAACTTCATCATACAATGTGTCTATTTGAGTGTTTGTTAGAGTCCATCCATTTTTTTTGTACCTCGATAGATCTTCTTCTGATTTTAATTTAGTTAAAATTGTTTTGTGCTTACCACCATGATCCTTTGGCGTTTGAGCATAAATTCCTGTGCTCATTAAAAGTGAAGTTAGTCCAGCTATTATATTTGTCGATAAACCTTCATTTTTTTTCTCGAAATCAGAAAAATTGTATACTCTAGACATATTTTTTAAGAGCTTAAAAGTTTTATTAAATCTTCTGTTATTGTAGATATCATTTTCTTACCATCCACTTCAACAAGAGGTATGTTTTTAATCCATGAGTATTTATCATTGCCATCGACTTCGATGGATTCTATCAATTTACATAAATTGATATTGTTTGAATTCTTAGATATATAATAGGATTTTAAATCAGATACAAATTTATATAAGTCAACTCCCTTGGTATGGTTATATTTAACCATTTGAAGCTCATTATTTTGCTTCTCTACTAGGAGATACCATATTGATGATTTGGAAATCTTTATATTCTCTAAAAAACTATATCCCTTCGATGCCGCCGTACCCTTGGGCAATTTGGCTATTTTCCCGAAAAATTTTATGTTCTTTTCTAGTATTTTCTCATCCTCGCTTCTATTGCGGTTATTTTCCTTCAACTTGGATGGTTTTAGATGACTAGTATCCATGAATTGTTCTCTCTTGGTCGTTTTTGGACGATTGCTAACTCTTGGTAGATCAGAATCTAAAAATGGCATCGCCGGAAGATCTGCATTGGTAATAGAGATCTTTGGTTGAGAGATATCGGAAAACTTTTTAAAAGAAATCAATTTTTTACCATTTTTTTCTGGATCATTAGTTGGATTTGTCATTAGTTGGATTTGTCATTCTTTAGGTAATGATATGTAAATCTACACTTTTTAATTGAGTTTCGATTTACTATCTTGACGTTTTGAAAGGTTCTAATGAACCAGATATCTCAACGCCCACGGGGCTATACCTGCCCTGTATGGTATCTAGAGTTCTTCTACATCAATTTTGTAAACGAGTATTCTAAGAATATATATATCATATTATTAATCTTCTTTAAGTCTAGATTCATATTAAAATTATTTTTTTAACTTTTATGCATGTAATAATATTTATCAACCATGTAATTCTTAAAATTCTTTATAATGTTGACATTATCGAAGAGCATCGAAATTGGTTTTTGTAAAGTTTCTATAAATAAACTCAAATTATTATTCTTAAATAGATTTGGTGATAGTGTTTTATCTAAGATCATCTTTTCATAATCTATGAAATTGGTATCGGTGTCATTTCTATGTGACATATAATAAAGTTCTGGTATTTTTTGATCTTTGTAATACATTTAAACTTTTTGTCTTTTTGAGGAATCAACAACTCCTTTTCTGATGATCATAACTGATTTTAGACCCATATCTTTTATGTTATCTGAATAATAAAAATTATTCCTATCTCTCCACCCCCCTCTTATGATGGGAACCTCATTGTTTTCAAATAAAATATCACCCACCACTGGATCTAATCCCAAAGTGATATTGGGATTGTAATTAGGGTTTGGGGGCTGTAACCAACCTGATTTTAAATTAGATTGTGGTGCATAACTGTTTTTTCTATTGATATCCTTCAGTATAGCATCTCGGTGATATTCCTCATTTTTCCTAGACAAAAATGATATATCCACTGAATATATGTCATTTATTGTTGATAGTAAACTAACTATATCACTTTTGGGTATTCTATTGAATCTACTTAAATTTAGAAAGTAATTTGACACTATATTGTATATCTGAGAGTCAACAGATTCATCTTTTGAATCAGAATAAGTCACTATGAATATGTTTATTATATAATAAGAAAGTACGGGAGATACTATTTTATATCTTCTAGATAATTGAATATTGCCGCCAGATTTTAAGTAATTATCTATTTTAGATATCTCATACTCATCTAAACTAAAGGCAGATAATGATATATCGAAATAACTCGAATTTCTGTTTTTAAATAGTTTTATATTTGGGGTAGCCACAATAAAAATTGTCCCATATGCCTCATAGGCATTTACATGGGAAAAAACTCCTAGTTTTTTTAATTGATACGCGTATTGTTGAGGGAGTCCTAATACAAAATTATTACTTACTATGGGCAGAACATTTTTTGTAAAATCGATACTTTCCTTATCGGCCCCAAAATTTATATCGTTATATATAGAGACATCAAATATATTAGATACATCTATAGAGTTTCCAAATCCATCAATGGGCTCATCTACAAAAGTCCAATCATTTAGAGTTCTTCTGAATATGGATCCATTTGCACCATCACTAGTTAAATATTTTACTTCTATGCTAGATGAGATCGGGGGCATTGCACCAAACCCACCATTGCCAAATATTATATCTACACCACCCTCAAATCCAGTTCTAACAACACAAGAGTTTTCGTCTGGTAATAAGTCATATAGATGTTTTTTTATTTCCCAAAGCTGTCCATTGACCAAAACTTCATAATTAAAATTTTCTACATCCTTTTTCAATCCCCTCACAGAAACTTGATATGTTTGATTTTCATTTCCAGTTCCGGTAAATACGACCGATTCCCATTTCCCCTGAATTATTGATATAAAAAATTGGGACCGTGTATCGACATGAAATGAAAGAGAATCTGACCCAAGGTTTAAAGAATATTCCAATCCATTTGTCTTATTTTTTATACTTTGCCTGTTTTTAAATGTTATCCTACCGCCTGGTATATCTGATTCTGGATTAGAAGATGTTTTTATTGTGAACTTCAATGTTCCCGTTGCTGATATACTTCTTCCTGGGATATGTCCGGCAAATATGGCGGCATTTTTGATGACTCTTTGATTTGTAGAGGTTGGATTGAGTATATCGAATTGCTTTATACTATTTTTTAGATAAAGAATTGATAGCTGAAATAAGTTCTCTAATACTGAAAGTATTTGTCCATATGGACTAGCATTTGTGAAAAGAACATTTGATTTTGAATACGTATTTTTAAGATAAGTCTCAATTTGTTTTTTTATATTGGCGAAAGATATTTCAGTTAAGTTCATTTACCATATATATCAAAAATACTTTCGTTTTAAAGAAATTTAGAAATTTCTAAATATGATATATATGAAATGGATTTTAATGACATAGTCGATCATCTTAAATCATTTGGGGTTCCTAGTGTGGTAATTTCGGGTATTATCATAATCTCTTGGATTTTTTCAAATTCCACTAAATTACAATCCGGGGTCATGAATATTTTTTTTAAAATATTTGATAGTGTTTTAAAAAAGGAAGCTTCCCGGAAATCAGTCACTAAAACCATAAAGGAGTCTGATGTTTTAAATCATGATATATTCAATTATATTGATTTTTGGGTATATTCGCAGGTTCCGACTCTGCAATTTTCAACTGAATATAGAACGGTTGTTTTCAGAAAATACCTAACAACGTATTTAAGATCATATAGGGAAAATATATACAATTGGATATCTGATAAATCATTCGAAACCATGGATGAATCAGAACTATGGGATAGTCTTCTATCTCTAATAAACAGGATTATATATGATTATGAAAAAAATATGGCCAAACAGGAAATACCTTCTGTGGTCATAGAGAAGATGAAAATACGTAATAATGATACTATATCATTGACCATAGATTTATTACAAGGAATTTGCTCATCTGAGTTTTACTATTCAGATAAAAATTTATTGAAAGTGTATTCGATTCTCAATATACTTCTTTCCATATTGGAAAATACGATATCGTCTGCTTCACCTATATGTAATTCAATAAATGGTCAATTAAAAGGAAAAAGCATTGAGGGTGAAACAGAGCCTTATTAATTTTTTTTTTTCAGATGAAAAATGAATCAAAAACTTACTTTTTCATTTTAATATATACTTTAGAGTTGGATGTTTTAAAAAAATACCTAACACTAATATCTGGATTGAGAACTGGTTCGGATGTAAAATGAAAAAGATTTGGGCATTGATGAAAAAATGTTTAGATTCTCAAATAGTTCACACAACTTGCCTCAAAGGTATAAAAATTTAAAAAAAATAAATAAATTTAAACGATGAAGAATCTCAAATTAGAGCTATTCAATTTTAGAAAAAATCTTTCCCCCGAAGAGGTCCAGATCTCTGCCATCATTGAAGGACACATGAATGCATTGACTAATTTATCCGAAAAACAGGTAATTAGTTCTCTCAATGAGCAATTGAATCAATACACATTCGATAAGTCAGTGAAAGCTTTCCTAGAATCTGTAAACGATGATGTTGAAGAATATCAACTATTATATGAATTGAAACATTTATATAATATACTTGACTCAAAAAACAGCGGAATGATGTTGAGACAACCTCTCAACGTCCTTTTGCAAATAATAAACTTGGATTCTGATCAAGATAGAATGGATAAGATCCTAAATGATCTAGCTGTATATGATTGGGTACCTGAAATAAAACTTTTTGTTCACAATTTGATAAAGTCTCCCGAGCAAAAAGAAAATCTTTTATCTGGAGGTAGAGCCGAATCTGTATACACTGTGGTGGAACAAGTAGAAGATGGATATCTATGTTTAGTTAGAGATTCGTGGTTCCTTTTGACAGAAAATAATATAGAAAAAACTATTTTGGAAAACCACGTTCAAGATCAAGAGAAATTGAGATCTCTTAGAAATCTCGAATCTGCCATGAAAATGGCAACTATAAATGATGAGAGAATTAACTTCAGAATATCTGAAAACTTATCTATCGGATTATCGACAAATAGAAAAGGTGTTATTTTCATAAACGATGATGAGATGAACAAAGAAACAACTCTAGAGAGTTTGTTTGCATCTCCCATAATACCTATCGTAAATAGAGCTTTCTATCCGATTCTACTCGAATGTTCCAATAATCTAAATAAGTTTGTAGAAATGGATGTGGTGAAAAGAGTTACCAATTTGATGAATCCACATTTGGAAGTGTTTGCCTTTAATTATAAAAACTCAATTTATTTGTATAGATGTGATGATAGATATGGAAATTCTTTCTATAAATATGAGTCAGCTATGGAGCTAATCAATGAGATTAAAAATGAACTAAATTATGATCTGACTTATTTCTATGAGAATAATTTGAGTAGAGAAGTTATCGTTAAAAGAAAATTGGAAGATAAAGAAAGAGAAATCACTCTTAAGTTGGAAGATGTTCAACTGAACATTGACAAAGTTGAGAATTCAATAAAGATGATAGGAGAATCAAATACACTCAAAGTTGCTCTTGGTAATTTGAGAAGAAGGAAAGATCAATTGGAGGGTCAATCTTTGGCCATTCAAGAACTTCAATATAGAGAAAGAGAAGTAAATAGGATCTAAGAGACTAAATTCGAAACCACATCTAAAAACACAGAAGCTTTTAAACTTCTGTGTTTTTTTTAAACAATGTATTTAAAAAAAAATACAAATTTAGATTAATTTCAAAAAAATAAACTTACTGCCATTATTTATTTAAATAACAAAGATTTATTATCGGAGATAATAGTATCTAAAGCTCAGGGGAAATTAACGAATAAGTCTAAGATTATGCTAGAAATTTTAGCAAAAAGGACTATAAAGAAAATGCGTTATTATAATAATGACGATAGGATGGATTGTTTTCAATCAGGACTTCTTGATATGTTCGATAATTGGTACAATTTCAATGAGGAGAAAAGTGATAATGCTTTTGCTTATTTCACGGAAATATTTAAAAGGGGTATGGCCAAAGGTTTCAATCAGATATATAAGAAGAAGGGTGACAACGACCACCAAATAAAACTCATATCAATCGAATCATCTAATGATGGTATGGGACTTCATTCTATATGATTAAAGAAAAACAAGTTATAATTACTGGGCATAGACTGAATTATGATCACTACAAGAATCTAAACTACGATATTTTCTACAGAAAGACTTGCTTAGTAAATGTGGAAGATTTAATGCCTTCCTGTTCAGTTAAAATAACATCGATATGTGATCATTGCCACAATGAATGCTTGAACACATTTAAAGATTATTACACATACACAAATGGATTGATTGATGAGTATTTTTGCAAAAAATGCAAAAAAATAAAATTTAAAAAAACATCTTTAGAGAAATATGGTTTTGATAATCCAATGAAATCTAACCAAGTTAAGGAAAATTTAAAAAAATCTTTGGTGGAAAAATATGGATCTGATCATTACTCAAAAACAACTGAATTTAAAGATAAGTTTAAAAAAACAATTTTGTCTAAATACGGAGTGGGAAATCCCTTCGAATATGAGGAATTCAAGGAAAAAATAAAAAAAACCAATATTGAAAATTTAGGATTTCCATATCCAACTCAATCAGATGAAGTCGTATCAAAATCCAAGCAGACAAATCAACAAAAATATGGGTCCGACTCCTATTCAAAGACCGACCAATACAAAATTCAGGTAAAAAAGACCAATCAAGAAAAATACGGGGCTGATTCATATTCCAAGACCGATGACTACAAAAAAAGAATCAAGGAAACGAACATGGATAGATATGGGTCCCAATTCTTTTCACAAACTGAACTCCACAAAAATGAATCTAAATCTAAAAAAGAAAGTAAAACTAAAATTAGATATGGCGATTTAATTGGGGAAAGATATGAAATTTTGTCTTATTCGAATTTTGTTTTTTTAATCTTCCACAAAGAGTGTGGGAAAAAATTTACCGCAGATAAAGATTTGATCTATAGTCGCCTAAACATAGATGTCTGTATTTGCACTCAATGTTTGCCCGTAAGTTCCACAAAATCTTCGATTGAAATTGAAATGTGTAATTTTCTAGATTCGAAAGGAATTTTTTTTCTATCCGGAGATCGAAACATTCTAAATGGGAAAGAATTAGATATTTACATTCCCGACCACAAATTGGCCATCGAGATTAACGGAATATATTGGCATAGCGAGAAATACAAAGACAGCAAATATCATTTGTCGAAAACTCTCGATTGTCAAAAAGAAGGAATCGATCTCATTCATGTTTGGGAAGATGATTGGAAAACAAAACAAGAAATAATTAAATCAATAATTTTAAACAAATTGAACATGGATCAAAATCGAATATTTGCTAGAAAATGCCATGTTGGTCAAGTGGATCCAAAAACCTGTAGAATTTTTCTAGACCAAAACCACATACAAGGATTTTGTAATTCTCAAATTAAATTGGGGCTTTTCCATGTCCATGATTTAGTGAGTTTAATGACATTTGGGTTTCGATACACAAATGGTAAAAGAGAGTTCGAATTAATCCGATTCTGTAACAAAATTAACCATCGCATAATAGGATCTGCATCGAAACTTTTTAAAAATTTTTTAAATCAAAATGTCGTCGATCAAATAATTTCCTACTCGGACATATCTTTGTTCGATGGTGGCATGTATGAAAAATTAGGGTTTAGAAAATCAAATCTCTCGAGTCCAAATTATTTTTGGATCGTTGATGGTCGTAGAAGGCATAGATTTAACTACAACAAATCCAAATTAGTTAAAGAAGGTTTCGATCCAAAAAAATCCGAAGTTGAGATAATGAAAGAAAGGGGATTTCTAAGAGCTTGGGGATGTGGTCAGCAGAAATGGATATACCCATGATGTTTTCAGTAATGGAACAAAAATCCATACAACTTGGTTGATTATCCCGAAGTCTCGAAAAGTTTAGATTCACACCCCATTGCTTGGTCACCAATCAAATACCATCCGAAGAAGAATTTGAATTATTTTCCTAGTTGTTTTTCAGTTATTATGATGAATTGAAATCCCTTTCTTTGACAATATTCTATCATAGCTTTCCATTTACTTAAATTTTTATTATACATTTTTAGAGCATATTCAAAATTTACTAATTGTTTCGAAGTTGCTCTCTCTTTAAGAATGGGTTCGGTTGTCTCTGAACTAGGCTTAACTTCAGCGACTACTTTTGAAATAGTACCATCTGGTTTCTTGATCTCATAATAGAAATCTGGAAAGTAATTATGGTTTGACTTTTTCAATGATGATGTGCCATTTTCCCATTCTGTTTTTGAATAGGGTATTTTAATATTTTCCGACCCCCATAGAATTATATTCTCATTCATGTCCAAATATATCATCATTTTCTTTTCCAGTCCGGATCTGTAATATAAACCACCTTGGTTATTGAGTTCAATAACTTTATTTTTATTTACCGGTACATAAAGGCCTTGATTATATTTAGATGGTTTATTTGGAGCGTTATTTAACATATGGTATGTAGGTAATGAAGAACTGATATATTAATCCACGACTAGAAAAAATTAGCAATATGATATACATGTCACGGACGAGAGCTAAAAATTACACAAAAAGTGTAGTTCATTTCTATATATTGATTTTTTAAAAAGAGAGTTTAAAAAATCAATATATAGATTATATTTTAAAACATTCTTAAAGAAGGTTTTAAAATATATGGTAAGGAACTTGCCATTACAAAGGCGGAGAGTAAATTATACTCTATGAAACCCAAAACACATTAATCTTTAGATAATGTGTAACTCATGTATCATCAGCTCATTAACTTCCATGGGAATTCTATTAGATAAAATCGATGAAGTTAATTTAAAATTTGGTAACGACATACCTACAATATACAAGAATAATTCAGTTTACATTTATGAAAAATTGAAAAATTCTGATGATGAAGTTAGTCAAATACCCTTTAGTTCCATACAACCTGGTAGATTTTATTTCTTCAATTATTTAGATGATTCAAATTGGATGAAATATTCATTTGTTTTTCTGATTGATTTTAAAAAATTTCGAAATTTAATTATCCTAAGAGCAGTAAATTTTAACTTTATTCCACTTGAGATACGAACTATTGTTTTTGATAAATTTTTTTCAGAAATAAACTTCGAAAAAAATTTACCTCTCGATGTCAATTTTAATGATGTTTATAGTGTCTTAAAAAGAGCCGGATTTGAGTATTCTATATGTGAATACAACCTATCCCAAATGAAGCTCTGTTACATAATAAGTATGAATGTTCTCCCTAGATTTATTTACTCTGGATACCCCGTAAATAAATATGATCCATTAAAACTTTATTCGATATGGTCTTCTAAACTAAAGAATCAGGAAAAGAGGGATAATCAAATTTCCAAATCTCTAATAAGTGATTTTTATGATTTGAAGGAAGGTATAGATGATAATTATAATTCCCTAAAAGGGCACATAACAAGAATACAGAATAGTTTAAAAAAATATGGATGATTATACTCCCAAAAGGTAGTCATGTATGAGACAGGTCCCTCTGGAGTAATTTTTAATTCATTATTTTGACGTTTCTTTCCATGGTATATTCTAAACCTAAAGAAACTTAGTGATATGATATATATATATTCTACTTAGATCATTCGTTTACAAAGTTGGTGTATTCGGACTCTGGGTATCATACCAAAGAGATTTCATTACCTAGATTTAAAATTCATTAGATGGCCTCATACAATAGAAATACACAAGATTCACAACTAGCAATCTCATCAAACATAGAGAATACGGGACTATTTAGTAGGTTATTGAGAAATTTGACAAATTATGGAATGAGATATGATGACATGGTTTTGAGAAATACAATTGGGGTCGGTATAAACGAAGACCCTTACTCTCAAAAAAATAATTCCATGTATGATTTTTTTTCTCAAAAGGCAGTGGCCGCTGTCTTAAATAAAAAGTCTATACCTTATTTAGATAGATCTTATGCAGATAAAAGAAGAATACTTAGAGAATATTCCATAAAAGATGAAATACGCGATTTTGTATCGACCGTTGCCGACGAGGCCATCATATATGGGGATGATAAAGATTTTTGCTCACCAAAATCCCTATCAACAGATTATTCACAGGATATTCAAGATAAATATCAGGAATATTTTGAGATAATTTATAATAGATTTGGATTCAATGACAATATTTATGCGTGGAACATGATGAAGGACTATCTAATTGATGGGTATGTCTCTATTGAGATTGTATGGGATGATAAAAAGAAAAATATTGTAGGTTTCAATAGACTAAGACCCGAGACTTTGGTTCCGGCTTATGAACCTTCGATTGGAACTATCTGGATTCAATTTCCCGAGGACCCAAGATTGAGGCGCATTTTCTTAGATTCGCAAATAGTATTCATATCTTATTCGACACAAAATGAATTCACCGAAACTTCCTATGTGGAGGGATTGATAAAACCGTATAACCAATTAAAGATTCTAGAACAAACTAGGATAATGTTTAACATAGTAAATGCTTCTCTTTACCAAATGTTTACAGTTCCCATCAAAGGACTTCCCAGACAGAGAGCAGAAGAACAAATCGCTCAGTTAATTTCTGATTATTCAGAGGAAGTAGAATGGGATGATAGTATTGGAACCGTGACCATAAATGGGAAAAAACATATCCCATATAATAAGCAATTATGGTTTCCTGATGGTGATGCCGGAACCCCATCAATGGAGCTAAAATCTCCACAGGGACACAATCTCAACGAGGATGATATGTTGACTTGGTTTTTTAATGTTCTTAAGAGGGCATCCAAGATTCCTTTCCAGAGATTCGAAAGAGAAAGTGGTGGGGGTACTGTATACGACGATGCCTCATCTATGACCAGAGATGAAGTTAAGTTCAATAATTTTATCAATAGATTAAGAGCCAATTATAAGGAAATAATCATAAAACCTCTCAGGCTTCAGATGTGTATGGAGTTTCCAGAATTGAGAAGTGATGAAATATTTCTAAATCAAGTAGATGTAAATTTTGTATCCAATCAACTTTTTGAGGAATGGAAAAAACTTTCGAACTTAGAAAAAAGGGCTAATATAGTAAACACGTTACTGGGCATACAATCTGCCGAAAATAAACCATATTTCCATATAGACTATTTAATCGATAAGATACTCAAATTAACTCCCGAGGAAAGAGAGGAGAATAAAGCCTATTGGGTCAAGCAATCATCCAGTGAGGCAGTCACTTCTTCGGACGATTATGGATCAGAGTCTCAATCAGAACATCCCGCAAATATAGATCTCCAATCAACTCCCCCAGAGGAGTCCCCAGCTCCCGAACCCGAAGAGAGCTCTTCTGAACAACCAGAGGAGTCCCCTGAGAACTTTGAATTCTAATTTGATTTAAATCTCCATGACAAACTGTCATTATTTTTTAATAAAAATAAATTGGCACTTTGTTTGTTATTCTTTCTATAAAAGAAAAAGAATTTTATGAACAACAAAATAATAGGAATCGATCTTGGGAGTTATAACTCTGCAGTCTCTGTATATGAGGCAAATGAACTAAAAGTAATACCAAACTCAGAAGGTGGACTGACCACACCTTCTTATGTGGCCTTCACTAAAGATGGTATAAAAGTTGGTGATGCTGCTAAAAGGCAAGCTGCTACCAATCCGAAGAATACAATTTTCAATATTAAAAGATTGATGGGTAAGACCTATGATCAGGTCAAGAACTTAAAAAGACCTTATAGCATAGTTAATTCCGATGGAAGAGCGGCTATTGATATAGATTCTAAAAAATATTCTCCCGAAGAAATATCGGCAATGATCATTCAAAAAATGAAAAAATCAGCAGAGGATTATCTTGGACATGAGGTAAAAAAGGCTATAATAACTGTCCCTGCTCACTTCAACTCAGAAGAAAGAGAAGCAACTAAAATTGCGGGTGAGATCGCTGGATTGGAAGTTGAGAGGATTATAGCCGAGCCTACTGCGGCCATATTGAACGTCGACTCAAAGTCAAATAAAAAATATGCTGTCTATGACTTTGGTGGGCAAACAATGGACTTATCTATTGTTGATGTGGCAGATGGTGTTTTTGAGATTCTATCCACTGATGGAGACCTGGATTTGGGTGGATCACTTATAGATGAGAAATTGGTCAATTACATATCGGATGAATTCCAAAAGAGTGAATCTGTAGATTTGAGAAAAGATCCAATGGCTCTACAGAGACTATTCGAGGCCGCCGAAAAAGCTAAAATAGAGCTTTCGTCTAGTCAATCCACTGATGTTAATTTGCCCTACATAACATCGGTAGATAATGTACCAAAACACCTTGTTGTATCCATAAGTAAATCTAAATTTGAGCAAATAGCTGAAGATATAGTGGAGAAGACTATAGAGAAATCTATATCAGCTTTGAAGAAATCAAAATTGAGAAAAGAAGATATTGATGTAGTTCTCCTAGTTGGGGGATCTTCTAGAATACCACTTGTTCAAGAAAAACTTGAAAAACTTTTTGGTAAGAAACCATCTAAATCACTCAACCCCGATACGTGCGTTTCTACAGGAGCCACTATACAAGGTGGTGTTATGTCTGGGTTAAATTCAGATATACTTCTTTTGGATGTGAACCCAATATCTCTTGGAATTGAAACTATGGGTGGTATTATGACGACTCTAATCGAGTCCAATACAACAATACCTACTAAGAAATCAGAGACTTTCTCTACTGCCTCCGATAACCAACCATCTGTCGAGATCCATGTCCTCCAGGGGGAAAGATCTCTATCTAAGGACAATAAGTCTTTGGGTAAGTTCCATTTGGATGGAATACTTCCGGCCCCGCGAGGAATCCCACAAATTGAAGTAACTCTTGATATCGACGCAAACGGTATCTTATCTGTTTCAGCAAAAGACAAATCTACTGGTAAACAAAACAGCATACGAATTGAAGGTGGTACTAAATTGTCCAATGATGAAGTGGAAAGAATGAAAAGAGAAGCTAAGGATTTTGCTGAATCTGATAAATTAGAAAAAGAAAAAATTGTTAAACTTAACGAGGCCGATACGTTAATTTTTCAAACAGAGAAGCAAATAAAAGAATTCGGGGATAAAATAACCGAAGATGAAAAAACAAGTCTAGGTGAACTTTTGAACAACCTCAAGGATTCTCATTCTAAAAAAGATCTGGATAAAATGAATTCAGATATGGAAGCTTTGAATGATGAGTGGGCTAAGACATCGACTCGAATCTACACATCTTCTCAATCAACCAATCAAGATATTGATTCAAATGTTGATGATGCAAATCCATTTGATTTGTCCAACGAAGATGTTCTCGAAGAATCTTTCCAAGAGTCGTAGAATCAAAAATTTTTGATTATTTTCATAATCCCCAACTATTTTTTAGTTGGGGATTTTTTTTTGAGTTTGGAAAAATCATTTTGTATCATTGCCACTTTCGATATCTGTCCAAATTATGGAGGCGATTGTCGTTAGAATCAAAAAAATGATTAAACCCCATTTAGCCGTTTCTTGGCTAATAGGCTCGCCTGTCTTAAATCTGTCAATAGCAAGAACGCAAATCGCTATCACACATAACACAAGGAAAATGGCGGCGTTGGCGGCGTATTTGGTAAATAATTTACCGTACCATTTGTCGCGTTGTGTGGTGGGGGTGTTCATGATTTATCTCAGCCAAAACCAAATGTACAATTTCTTTAAAACCAAATGTACATATTTGGCAAAATATCCTCAAATATAACCAATCTTTAAAACTCCATTAAATACAATTTAAAGCCCTCCTAAACAGAGGGCTTTTGCATGCCTATTCTAATAGTTAAACGTCAAACATTCCACCTTCAACTTCGGCGTTTTCCTTTGGCTCACAGCCACATTTTGCTGAACAAGTTTTTGATTCCAACCAAACTCATTCGTATACTTTTCCAGCAGCTCACTTGGATAAGAGCTCAACAAAAACTTGCCATTCACGCTGGCCAGCAGCTTTAGCAAAGCCTCAAAATCCTGCCCCGAATAGCCCTTGTAATGCCCACAATCAGAGTTGAAATAAGGCGGATCAACATAATGCCAAGCATCAATCGCATCTCTGCTAGCTATCACTTTCAGCGCATCATTGCACTCTAGCTGCGTTCTGGCAAGCCTCTGCATCAGCTCAGGCCCAAACCTCAACCTCGCATTATCCAGCTTCTTGCTTGTCGTTCCAACGCTATCGTAAGCCCAACCGCTTGTAGGTTGAGCACCAAAAGCCTGACTCGTCTGCACCCAAAAAGCCCAGGCTCTTTCCAGCTCATCAAACAAATGCGGCCTTTCATACATCACTCGCGCATCCTCATACACACTTCGGCTGTGCGGCGTTGCCTCAATCATCTCTTTAAGGCCCTGATAATCGCTCTTTAAAACCCTGTAAAAGTTCACCACTTCACCGTTCCGGTCGTTCAAAATCTCCACCTCAGCAGGCTCCTTCGCCCAATAAAGAGCAGCTCCGCCACAAAAGGCCTCTGTATAAATACGATGCTCAGGCACCAAGGGAAGTAAGTGTCTGAGCATGCGTTGCTTGCCGCCATAATAGCTAATCGGAGTCTTCATCGTGTTACAGGTTTAGGTTTACAAGCAAGATAGGCAAAAATCATTCACCAGTCAAGAACAATAAAAAAGCCCTCACGCACTGCGCAAAGGCTTTCCAAATGCTCTAAAACCACAGAAATTTATCTACCGTATATCAAGTTCTCCGTCTGCCCATACCGGAGATTAAAGCCGATTAAAGCACTATAAGCTCCGCCCCAATTGTAAGGCGCAATCCCCGCCGTCGCGCGGTTCAGCCCATATCCTTGCCCTGTGCGCAAGTAAGCTTGCCGCAGCGTCGCATTGTTGTAGTATCGGTTAGCCGAAGCCAACAAATAATCACTCACGCTCTCATACGGCCAGTTCTGGCCATTAATAGTCTTCAGGTTGTACCGGCTTTTATGGTCTATCACATTGCGGCTGTCACTCGTGCTGCGCCAGTACTTCAAGTCCGTCCCATTCACATTGTTGGCCACCCGCAGGCACAGCGTCAGCAGACTCTTAGCAGGCTGGCCACTGCCACATTGGCTTCCATGCACACCATCCGTCGTCGAGTACGTATAGCAGCCGTAGTCGCCATTCTTGGCCCTCACATCGGCCTGGTGCGTCAGCACCTGCAAGCCCATGTTGCCATAATTGTGCGCCCCAAAGCCAGGGTTAAAAGCGGCGCCTGCATAAAGCTGCCGCCCATTCCGGTGCCACTCCGCATTCGTCCCATCTGGCCACAGCCAAAAGATAAGCTTAGCCTTAAAATAAGTATCCGCATGCCGCAGCCAAGTCCCATTCCCGCGCACAACCCCAATCGTAAATACGGCATCCGCCTTCATGTCGTCCGGGTTGTCCATAAACTTACCCATTATACTAATCTTCGTGCTCCCCACATGCCGCAGCACATAATAGCCCGCACTGTCATCCACCGTCATATACGGCTGGTCAGCCTTCGCATAAATCCGATCGGCCACCGGGTTGCTCGTCTCACCGGCAGCACTTGCATAGCTGCGCCGGTAGCTCAAATCACCAGTCGCCCAGTTCGGCAAATAGTTCACATACTTGCCCAGCTGCCGCGCGTATAAATACGTGCCCCAGCCATCCAGCCAAGCATCAATCTTGCTGAGCTCACTAGCACTCAACAAAGGCTTTATGTATTCTCGGCAGTAGCAAAACCGCACCAACCAGCCGCTCTCTTGGCTCCCGCCATAATAGCTCGTCGTAAGCGGCCAATTACTCCCAGAGCTCCAGCCACCCACAGCCACCTGCTTCAGCAGTAGCTCTTTCACAAGCTGGCCACAAGCCTTAGCATAGGGCTCACTCGGATACAGCGCATAATACTGAGCCGCCGCCTGCGCCCTTTCCAGCTGCTTTTGCGGGTAATAGCTATTGACGTCCGGCGCGTAGTTAGCCCTTGGCGTCCACAAGTTCAAGTCAGCGGCATCCGTGTCTCCAGCCTTAAACGGATCAGCCACAAAAGCATCCCGCATCGTCTGGATATCCGCCCAATCACCGGGGCTGTTCGCGCACACATCACCCACATTCACATACGGGCTGTTCGCCGTAATCCGCTGCCGCACTATCGTCAGCTCCACCGGCGTTACCAATTTCAGGGGCTGCCCAAAGCTCGCCCCAGACAAGGCCATAATCAGGTCAAAACAAAACAAAAAACGTTTCATAAAAAAGGTTTGAAAAAAAAGAAATTAAAAAGAAATTAAACAGTTTCAAGCGTTACATCGCGCTGTGTTGTCGGTGTCTTCGTAAAAAAGGTTTGGTTAGAAATTAAGGTATCATAACCCTGCTTGCACGTGCGTACACGTTTGTTAAACCAAGGGTTAAAATACCACCAGAGCTATTAGTTAGCCTAATAGTTACAGTGCCGGTCGTTTGGGCAACTTTTGTAAGTGTTACGCCTGTTAAAGGAATTGCCGCGTTAGCCCAAAAAGTATATGAATAAGACCCAGGTCCTTCGGTTAAGGTGGTGCCAAGGGGAACGTTAACATCTGTTGTTGCTCCATTTGCTAAAGCCCCAATAGTGGTAGAACTTTGCCCCATTGTTTCAAAAATGGTAATGCCGCTAACTTGGGCTTCCACTGCTGCCGCAAAATCATTGATAGGAACTAATGCGTCATCCACATATTCTTTATTAACAAGGTCTTTTGGGTCGGTAACTACAAGAGCCGTTCCGCCATTAAATTTTACTATGTTAAATTGAATAATTCTGGTATTGTCATCTATGGTAAAACCAGAGCCATTGCCATCTGTAAATTGAATTTTTGCCACACCGCTACCTGTTGTTGGGCTAGCAGTAACAGAAAATATTTTTTCAAGACCAGCAGCTGGTTTATAGCTTAATTCCCCACCCCCAAAAGCAGCTCCTGCCGTACTTTCAATATCACCCGTTACAGGGCTTTCAGCAGCCGTGCCAGTAAGGGGGATAAATGCGCCGCCACTGCCGCTACTAGCCGTTTCATCAATAACCACATACCCCGTACCCGATTTAAGCACAGATATAACCTTTGTAGCACCTGCCGCAATAGGTATTGTTGCGCCTGTAAATCCTTGGATTGTAATAAAGAATTCCTCCCAAAAATCAGTATCAGATAGCGCATTGTCTAGGTTATCGGCCACCAATGACCTGTAGTATTGGCCTGCTCCATTATTAACTTCGGCCCCAAGCGCGTATGTGGTAGTATCATCCCATGCCACAAATGCCCCAAGCACGTAGATGTTGTGGGGAGAGGCATCGGTGTTTTTAAGCGTATATATATATCTATTTATATTCAGGAATTGCTGATTGTCTATCTGAATAAAAAAGGTTAAATCAAAATCTCCATTATTGCTTGCATATCTAGACCTAGTGGTATTTTCATTTTTGGCATATAAAATATTAGCAATAAAATAAGGCCCACTTGGTACATAAATTCCAATGTTGTTGATAGATGCTTCGTCATTAGGCAAAACGGCTTCTAGCCCCGCAGCGTATTCCCCATACGGGCTATATTGTTGAGTAAGCACTAACTTTGGCGATACTCCTAAAATATTGCCGTTGGTGTCAGCAATATCCACATCTTCAAGACTGTATTGCTGCCCCACAATATCCGCAATCTCCGTAGTTGGGTCAGATGTAGAGCCAGAAGGTGGGTAGTAATTAGGCGCTCCACTATCTGTTGATTGAGCACCATATTGTGGCAGTTGCTCTTTGGTAATAGCTATTGGAGATGTGAGAGCAGAATATATACCTCCTGTTGCTGGAATTACTCCATTTTTGTGTTGAAGAGTTTGAGTGTATGATATAATACCACTACTATCAGAAACATTTTCTAAAGAAATCCCTACACCAATTCTAGAAGATTGATTTTCGCTAAGTTTAGATATAACAACAGCCCCAGGACTAACTGTTGTATTATTAGACAACCCAGCCTCTGTGGGTGGCTCGGTAACTATAATATCATTTGTAGTCTCATTGCCCTTATCTGTAACTAATTGGAGTGTCTGTGAGCCACCTCCATCTGTAGCAACAAACGTATCTACGCCACCGGCCCCGTCATTTAGGCCGTAGGTGCCTGGCACGTCATCTGTAAGCCGTCTAGCTGATTTGTAGGTAGTGGCACTGTCCGCATACAGCAATACAGGGTTGTAGGTTATCGTGCCACCGTTATCGACTGGCAAGGCATCCGTAACCTGATACCAACCTATGTCGTAGCCTGAGCCATCCCTTAGGGCTTTTAGGGCAGATAGTGTGATAGGCCTGCCAGAGGCACCAGAAGGCCCCTGCGGCCCTTGTGGGCCTTGCGTACCGCCCCCACCACTACTCGCCGTTTCATCAATAACCACATATCCATCTCCATACGCGCCACTACCAGATTGTTTTAGAACAGATAAAACTTTAGTCTGACCAGCAGCAATAGGAACGGACAAGCCCGTA
>Ga0114963_10000424_pt1 | contig 28287 bp, 25 predicted proteins | sample C_131016_EF_Meta_FD_87019 | JGI IMG/M metagenome (GOLD analysis project Ga0114963, IMG submission 87019) | Freshwater microbial communities from Lake Croche, Canada to study carbon cycling - C_131016_EF_MetaG | ecosystem: Environmental > Aquatic > Freshwater > Lake | place: Lake Croche, Canada... | reverse complement strand
GGACCGATGGCAAAATGGCTCCAGTTGGAAAAGACTCTTCCTTGAAGACCTGGAAAGGCGACCAGTGGAAGATCGGTGGCGGCACAACCTGGGGTTGGTATTCATACGATCCTAGCCTGAACGCAATGTTCTACGGTACGGGTAACCCCTCAACCTGGAACCCTGCTCAGCGTCCTGGCGACAACAAGTGGTCCATGTCCATCTGGTCACGTGATGTTGATTCCGGCAAAGTAAACTGGGTTTACCAGATGACCCCATATGATGAGTGGGATTTTGACGGTATCAACGAAATGATCTTGTCCGAGATCCCCGTACACGGCAAAGAGACCAAAGCACTGACTCACTTTGACCGTAACGGTTTCGGCTACACCCTCGATCGCACCACCGGTGCTCTCTTGGTTGCAGAGAAGTATGATCCCGCTGTGAACTGGGCTACCCACGTTGACATGAAGACCGGCCGTCCCCAAGTTGTGGCTAAGTACTCCACCGCTAAGAATGGTCCTGACGTTAACTCCAAAGGTATCTGCCCAGCAGCTCTAGGTTCAAAAGATGAGCAGCCCGCATCTTTCAGCCCAGACACCAAGTTGTTCTACGTTCCTACCAACCACGTTTGCATGGACTACGAGCCTTTCAAAGTTGAGTACACCGCAGGTTCACCTTATGTTGGTGCAACCCTGTCGATGTTCCCCGCTCCTTCGGCTAGCAAAGACCAGAAAGACGGCACAATGGGTAACTTCATTGCTTGGGATGGCGGCACAGGTAAGATCGTTTGGTCCAAGCCCGAGAAGTTCTCGGTATGGTCCGGTGCTTTGACCACCCACGGTGGCCTGGCATTCTACGGTACCCTAGAAGGCTACATCAAAGCAGTTGATGCTAAGTCAGGTAAAGAGCTCTGGAAGTTCAAGACTCCTTCCGGCATCATCGGCAACGTGTTCACCTATGAGCACAAAGGCAAGCAGTTTGTTGGCGTGTACTCAGGAATTGGTGGCTGGGCCGGTATCGGCATGGCAGCTGGTCTTGAGAAAGACACCGACGGCCTAGGCGCAGTGGGTGGCTACAAAGAACTGAACAAGTTCACAGAACTCGGTGGTTCCTTGACCGTGTTCGCGATTCCCGGCAAGTAATTTAGCCGAGATGCTCGGCGCAGAGCATCGCGCCGAAAGTGAACAGCTGTAAACTCAAGATGGCATCCCGGCGTTAAACCGGGGTGCCATCTGTTTTTTATCCGCCTCGGATATATTTCATTCTATTAGGGAACCGACGACGCATCGGCCCGATCAAAATTTCACCTTTACTAGGAGAAGTACAATGTTCCGCACTACGATTATCTCTGCTGCCCTCATTACCTCAGCGCTCGTCGGCGTTCAAGTTGCTCAGGCAGGTGATGCCAAGCCTTACACCGTTGTTGATGGTGTGAAAGTGGATGCAAAAACGATGGAAGGTTTCCGTGTATGGCGTGAAGCCAATTGCGCAGCTTGCCACGGCTCAAACCAGGAAGGTATGGTTGGTCCCTCCTTGATTAAAAGCTTACAAGTACTCACCAAAGATGAGTTCGTTACCACGCTAACTGCTGGTCGCCTTGAGCGCGGAATGCCCGCTTGGAATGCGAACAAGCGTGTGATGGACAACATGGACAATCTTTACGCTTACCTGAAAGGTCGTTCTGATGGCGCGATTACTCGCACCAAGCCCGAAATGATCGCTCAATAATTATTAAGAGAAAGTATGAAAAAAGCCTGGCTTACCCGTGGGGTGATTTCAACCCTAACTGCATCACTATTATTCTGCGTAGTTTCAGTAGGTGCTGCCGAACCAGAACCTGCACCTCAAGATGAAAAACCCGATGCATTAAGGGTATGCCAGGACCCAAATAATCTTCCTAACTCCAACCTAAAAGGTGAGGGGTTTGAGAACAAAATTGCTGAGTTGTTAGCAAAAAAATTAGATGTGCCCCTACAGTACTACTCCACACCCCAACGCTTAGGCTTTGTGAGGAATACCCTCAAATATAAATTGCCTGGTGATACGCATTTTCGCTGTGATGTGGTGATGGCTGCCCCATTGAATAGTGATCAAATGGCGGTCACTAAGGCCTATTTCCGCTCCGGTGAAATGTTGGTGGTCAGGCCAGATAGCCCTCTAGCTGGATTAAAGACTAGCGAAGCCTTGCTGGAACTTACCAAAGAACAACTGAGCAAACTCAAAATTGCTGTGTATGACCGGGACTCCAGTGCGAGCCAATGGTTGGTGAAGCACGGTTTAGAAGATCAAGCGGTTCCCTATCGTTTAATGGACGCACGGCCTGACTTCCATGCAGGTGAAATCGTTGAGCATCTCTTGAAAGGTGAGGTGGATGCGGCATTGGTATGGGGGCCCGTAGCGGGCTATTATGCCAAGCGTGTTGCCAAACAAAACTTAGTGTTGCTACCTTTAACTCCTGTAGACGATCAGCACCCCACCACTTTTTCAATGGGAATGGGATTACGTTACGGTGAACCAAAATGGAAAGCCAGCCTCCAATCTTTTATTGATCAAAATCGCACCGAGATCACAGCAATCCTCAAAGATTTTGGAATCCCATTATTAGATGAAAAAGGTGTGCTCATTCCCTAGTAGGAACACCACACCTTGACCGTCGCATGGAAATTAAGGTGCATGACTAGGAGCCCATTAAGATGCGTCGCTTTTTACTAATCGCGTGCTTTGCTGTTTTTGCAGCACATCATGCATCGGCAGCAGAGTTTGACCGTGCCCTATTCATGCGCATGGCGATGACAACGGTTCGCATCGAGGCACTGGCGCCAGACAATCACTACAACATGGGAACAGGGGTGATCGTGGCCCCTGGAAGAGTAGTCACCAGTTGCCATGTTACGGGCCCTGCCCCACTCATTCGTGTTCTGTACAGTGGGTTGCGCCTCACGGTTAGAAAACAAAGGCACGATATGCATAACGATTTGTGTATGTTGGAAGTGCCGGAGCTGGAAGGCGTTCCAGCAGAGGTTGGCACATCTCATACCCTTCACGTTGGCGATCGGGTGATTGCAATGGGCTTCACAGGTGGTTACGAATTGCAATTTGCTGATGGTGTGGTGCGTGGTTTGTTTCCCGATGCTGGTGCACCCGTTATCAAATCTTCTACAGCGTTCAATTCAGGATCAAGTGGCGGAGGTTTATTTGACGCTGAAGGAAAGTTAGTGGGGATCTTGACTTTCAGGTTACGCGGAACCGGTGACTGCTATTACTCCATGCCAGTCGATCATTTTAAAACGTGGCTAGGCTCAATGGATGGTTTTGTGGAACCTGCATTACTCAATGCCGAAGTTCCGGTTTGGCAAGCGCCTTATGAAAAACAGCCTTTATTTCTACAAGCAGCTTTTTTAGAACTAGTTAAAGACTGGTCCAAGCTTCAAATTTTGGCAAATGATTGGACACATCGTGAACCAAGTTCTGCGGTTGCATGGCTGACCTTAGGGAAAGCATATGCTGCAATGCATGCAACACAAAATTCTATTCCTACTCTACAAAAAGCAACCGACCTCGAGCCACAATTAGGAGAGGCTTGGTATGAATTAGCGATCGCTGCTAAATCCAGCGGTCATGATGAAGAGTTGGGAAGTATTCGTAAGAAATTAGAAACGATCGACCCTGATCTCGCGCTTCAGCTTGATTCAAAATTATCGCTTCTCACTGAAGCAAAACCTCAATAAGAAAACGCATTCACCCCTCACTTTCGGAGCCAAAATAATATGTTTGAATCCCCAGAAAAACTTTCTACACCCTTTCCTCGATTTGTACTGACGACCGCGCTAGCGCTGGCATTAGTAGTCTCAGCATTGCCGGTGATATCAGCTGATGCGCCTCAAGGGAATGTCGCTGGCTCTGCATCCAAAGCACCTGAACAACCCATGTCACCAGCTGAAATACGCTTATTCATGAGCGAGCAACTCAAAAATTTACCCAACCGTGACGCGGTGCTCAACTATAAATTCTCCAAATCAGGATCCTATGAGTCAGGATTTGAAGACAAAGTCACACTGCAAGTGAGCGCACCTGATACAAAAGCTGATGGCGCTAGAAAAGTGTCAACGGAGTTCATGACGGGTGAGCACAAAAAAGAAATGCCACCCGTAGATAATGCGCATGGTAATCCTGTGATTATGTATTTTTTAGAACGTGATGTACTCGAGATGAAACGCATCACCGGTGGTAGTCCCAATTACTATCGCAAACTCATTCGCTTGGCTTTGGTTGATGCCAAGGAAATCAAGCCTGTCACAGTGAAATGGAATGGAAAAGATATCAAAGCGGAAGAAATCGTTATTGATCCGTTCAAAGATGATCCAGCAAAAGCACGCTATACACGCTTTGCGAATAAAACATACTCATTCATTGTGTCGGATCAAGTCCCCGGTAATGTGCTTAGCCTAAAAACTGTGATGCGTGAGGGTAGCAACACCGGTAAAGTCATGATCGAAGAAAACCTCATCCTCTCGGAGAATAAATAAATGAAAAAAATATCCTTATTAGGCTTAGCCTTATGTGCTTCTTTTGCAATGGGTACCCAAAGCGTTGCAGCGCATGAAGGGAATGACTACCCCACGGCAGAGCGTGTGCAGTTTGTAGAAGAGTGCATGAACGATTACCCCAATAAGGGTCGCTTTGAGATGGTACAAAAATGTTCCTGCTTGGTGGATCAATTGGCGAAAAGCTATACCTACGATCAGTTCGTAGATATGACCACCGCTGCGAAAGCCTTTACCATCTCTGGTGAGCGCGGAAATGTGGTTCGGGATACCCCCATGGGTCAGCGTTTGAACGCTGAGTACAAAAAGGCGACCGCTGAAGCGAAAGGTGCCTGCTTCCTTTAAGCTTATAAGATTTAATGCAATGATGATCATGCCCCCTGTATGAGGGCATGATCAGAGCTATACTGGGCGGCCTTACGGAAAAGCCCAATGCAGTTTTCCTTCACCTCTCCTTATTCGTCCATGTGCCGAGTTGTTGCGCTCAGCCGGCCCTACTTAGTTGCTAGCCAGCTAGGGCTTTTGGTCGCATTACTAGGCTTCAGCCTAAGTTCGGCCCGCGCAGAAAACGAATGGCTTCATGCTCTGAACATTGCTCCTGGTGTGTATGTCTTGCCGGGCGATGGCGCTGCGCCGAATGCACACAATTTAGGAAGGGTTGGTAATCTTGGCTTTTTGGTGGGTAAGACCGGGGTCATTATCATTGATACAGGTTCCAGCGCCGCACGGGCGCAAGAGCTGATCCATGCCATAAAAATAGTCACCAATAAGCCATTACAATATGTTCTGATCAGTCATCCCGCGCAGGAAGTATTATTTGGGGATGGTGTATTCAAAGATTTAGGCGTATCTATTTGGTCGCAGGCGCAGACCCCCCGACTGATGGCCCAGCGTTGCGATCATTGTTTAGAGACGCTGACACAAGTTCTGGGCCAAGCGCGCATGTCTGGAACCCGCCTGGAGCTTCCGGATGCACATACCTTTCCGTCGGGTTGTTTTATCTTGGCAGGGCGAAAAATTTCGGTAGTAGAAGGCCCTCAGGGTACGGTTCCCGGTAATCTGGTGATTCGAGATGAGGCAACAGGGGTCGTCTTCTCTGGCGCTTTGTTATCTGTGGGTCGTGTACCTGCGGTGCAAGACACCACGCCACCTGCGTGGGAGCGAGCGCTCACTTATTTGAGTAATCAAGACCCTTACGCTGTCGTCCCCGCTTATGGGCCCATTGCGCTTTCTCCGCGCGCAATGCAGTTAAAAAGCCGGCACAAGCAAAACGTTTTTATTAAGATAAATGAGGCTATTTCCCGCTTGCAAGGGTATTTGCGTGATCTCGATGAACAGGCTCGAGGCTTATATGCGCGGCGAATTCCTCTTGAAGAAGTCACGCAACAGCGGGGCCTGTTTCCTTACGCAGATTGGGATGATTATTCACTCAACCATGCGCATAATCTTTTTTATCGGTATCTCCAGTTGGAGTCCGAAGACCTTTTGAGCAACTAATTCATGCACATTCATATTTTGGGAATTTGTGGGACTTTTATGGGCGGTGTAGCGAGTCTCGCCCAAGCGGCGGGTCATCAGGTGACAGGCTGCGATGCACAGGTGTATCCCCCTATGAGCACCCAGTTGGAACAGATGGGTATGGAATTGCATGAAGGTTTCGATATCGATCAGCTACAACTCAAGCCAGACCTGTTTGTTATCGGCAATGTGGTTTCTCGCGGCAATCCGCTGATGGAAGCGATTTTGGATGCAGGTCTACCCTACGTATCGGGTCCCCAATGGCTGGCTGAGCATATCCTTCCTGGTTGTGAGGTGTATGCCGTAGCAGGTACCCACGGTAAAACCACCACAACCAGCATGCTTACTTGGATTTTTGAATCGGCAGGCCTGGCTCCCGGTTTCTTGATTGGGGGCGTACCCCAAAACTTTGGGGTATCGGCTGCATTGCCTGGATTGAATGATGGCTTGAATGGCCGTCGGCCCCCCTTTGTGATTGAGGCCGATGAATACGACACCGCATTTTTTGATAAGCGTTCCAAGTTTGTACATTACCGCCCAACTGTGGCCATTCTCAACAATTTGGAATTTGATCACGCCGATATCTTTGCTGATTTGGCTGCGATCGAAACCCAGTTCCATCATTTGGTGAGAACGGTTCCGCAGTCTGGTCGACTGGTGGTGCCGAAGGCCAACGAATCTCTAGAGCGGGTATTGGCGCGCGGTTGTTGGACACCGATTGAGTACCTTGATGCGAAGACGGGCTGGTGGGCGAGTGCCGGAAAAGAAGACTCAGAGTTAGTGCTCACTATTAAAGGGAGTCATGCTGGAGAAACTGTATGGGACCAGCAAGGCGAACATAACCGTTCTAATGCCGCGGCTGCCATTGCTGCCGCCGCTCATGCTGGTGTGCCGCCTCAGGTGGCGCTCAATGCCTTATCGCGGTTTAAGGGTGTACGCCGCCGCATGGAGCTGATTGCCACGGTAAGAGGCGTCACCGTGTACGACGACTTCGCCCATCACCCTACCGCCATCGAAACGACCCTTCAGGGCCTGCATTCGCGTGCGCCTGAGGGCAGAATATTGGCCGTGATCGAGCCCCGCTCTAACACCATGAAAATGGGCGTATGGGCGGATGCCCTCGCCCAAAGTTTACAGTCAGCCGATAGGACTTTTTGCTACACCAAAGGACTGGGCTGGGATCCGGCACAAGCCTTATCCCCATTAGGAGAAAAAGCATCGTGCTACGCAGAATTGGATGGATTGGTGCAAGCAATTATAAGTGAGGCGCAAGCTGGGGATCGGATTGTGGTGATGAGTAATGGTGGTTTTGGTGGCGTTCATGGCATGTTGGCTAAAGCACTGGAGTCCGGTGTATGAATGTGTTTCACGAAGAAGAAGGCGGCCTGAAGGCTTCGATTGTATTGGCTGAACAGGGTGCAGCCCTTCAAGTAGAGTCTCCCCACGGTAAACGTGGAAAAATTAAAGCTGCTCAAGTTTTGTTGCGTTTTGAACGCCCATCAGCGGGGGATTTGATGGGGGAGGCAGAGCGTTTGACACAAGAAATCGATATCGATTTTCTGTGGGAATGCTGCCCTCAAGATATCGACTTTGGATTTGAGCAATTGGCGAAAGACTATTTTGGGCATGCACCTAGCGCAGTAGAGTCGGTGGCCGTAGCCTTGAGTCTGCATGCTTCTCCCATGTTCTTTTACAAAAAAGGTAAGGGCCGTTATAAACCGGCTACCCCAGATAATTTACGCGCTGCAAAAGCAGGCATTGAACGCAAGAAACGTGAAGAAGCACAACGTACCGAGTGGGTAGAGGCTTTATCGCAAGGACATTTCCCTGACGCTTGGTTGCCGCGATGGCGAGAATTCTTATATCGACCTGATCGTAATTCGGCGGAGGTGAAAGCCTTAGAAGCTTCTGCCACTGAGCGTGGTATGACCATCCCAAAACTCCTAGCAGAGTGCGGGGTATTCGAGTCGCCCTTAGCTTTTTATCGGGAACGTTTTATCTTTGAGTGGTTTGGTGAACCCAAACTGGATTTTACATTGGATTTTGATGCCTCGATTCTCCCCAAAGCGTCTGCCGAAGCCTTCAGTATCGATGACGTCACCACCACCGAAATTGATGATGCTTTTAGCGTGGTCGCCTTGTCTGATGAAAATTGGCGAATCGGTATTCATATCGCCTTGCCTGCATTAGGAATCGCGCCAGGATCTGAGATCGATGCCTTTGCCCGAGGACGAATGTCGACGGTATATATGCCAGGCGATAAATTCACCATGTTGCCTGACTCGGTGGTTGAGCATTTCACTCTGGCAGAAGGACGCTGGTGCCCTGCGCTCTCGCTTTACCTCACCGTGAATGGAGAGGATTGCACCATACTGAGCGAAGAGACGTGTGCGGAACAAGTTTTCATTGCCGCCAATTTAAGGCACGGTAATATTGAAGCGGCGCTGACGGAGGAACATCTGCTTGCCGACACCGTTGAAAGTATTCCTTATGCCAAGGAATTAACGTTCTTGTGGCGTCTTGCCAATCGCCGCGCTTTAGCCCGAGGCCATATTGAGCGCACCCCCCCCCCACTCGACTACAACTTTTATGTAGAGAATAACCGCGTAGATATTGTGCCCCGAGTGCGTGGCAACCCGATTGATCGGATCGTCTCAGAAATGATGATTCATGTGAATCAAAGTTGGGGCGGCTTAATCAAGGAAAAAGGAATGTCGGGTATTTACCGCAGCCAGGTGAATGGGAAAACTAGCTTAGGGGTAGAGGCACTTCCTCATCAAGGTTTAGGGGTGAACCAGTATGCATGGTCATCTTCCCCTCTGCGTCGTTATGTAGATCTCATCAACCAATGGCAGTTATTAGGCCACGTGCAAGGGCGCGACCCGGTATGGCCGGCCGATGGTGGTGAGCTATCAGGGGTGGCCCGATCTTTTGAAACTGCCTACGATAGCTACAATGAATTTCAGCGCACTATGGAACGTTTCTGGTCTTTAAGATGGTTGATTCAAAATGAGATTAAGCAAACCACAGTAACCATGTTAAGAGAGGGATCAGGCCGTGTGACGGGGACACCGCTGATCGTGAAAGTGCAAGGCGCATCCGAACTCGCTCCCGGCACCCTCGCCAATGTGGACCTGGGTTCCCCTGACCTGTGGGAGCTCACGGTGACTTGTCATTACCGAGCGCCTGCATGATTGCAGAGCAATTGGGCTCCTCTAGTGCGCTTGTACTTGCCCGTCAAAAGGGTTGGGCGGTCAATGCGTGGTCGAGTTTGCGCAATGCACTCGTTCTCTCAGCCCTTGTTCACGTTGCCATTCTATTTGGCTTTGCCTTTGAACAATTCATGCCCAAGATGAACGACATGGAGCAGATGGAAGTCGTGTTGGTGAATAGCAAATCAAGTGAGGAACCGAGTCACGCTTTATTACGCGCCCAAAATGATTTAAATGGGGGGGGGAATACCGATGAGGATCACACCTTGTCCAGCCCGCTTGCTGCCATGAATGATGATTTAGCCCGACAAGCATCTGAAGCAGAAAAGGAAGTTGCCCGCTTAGAGCGCGAAGCACTGGAGCTGATGACGCAAATCAAAGCCAGCCAAGCATTAGACAGTAAAAAAGCCCAGATCAATTCAAAGCGAAGCAATCCTCAAGAGTATCTGTATCACCCTTTAGTCCCTAACAATGATGCTGAAGTAAGCAAGACGCTGGCGGGTATCGATCCTAACCAAAATGGTCAAGCCTTTACGCGTGAGGCCGCCGAAATTTCAAAACGATTTGATGCTTACCAAAAAAGGCCAAGACGTAAAGAGTTAGGCGGGCGGGCCGTGGCTTATGTATTTGCGCAATATGAAGATGCCTATCGAACGAAGATTGAGCGTGTGGGCACCCTGAATTATCCGCCTCCAAGAAACGGTGAACCCGTATACGGCAAAGTAAGAGTCACCGCCTCGGTTAAATCCGATGGCACCGTCGAAAAAATAGTTGTGAATAACAGTTCAGGTGATTCTGCGCTGGACCAAGTAGCTGTGAATATTGTTTATATGTCTGCTCCATTTGGTCCCTTTACCCCTAAGATGCATAGGCAAGCGGATGTCATTGACATTACACGTACCTTTAATTTTACGCGCCAAACTGAAGAGCTCCGTGCGGAGGCTCCCTAGAAAATTAGGCCTTAAACTCAGCCCAGACTGGGGCGTGATCGGAAGGGCGCTCCAACTTGCGTGGGGTTTTGTCTACTTCACAGGCTGTGCAAAAAGGAACAAAGGCTTCGCTAATTAAAATGTGATCGATTCGCAAACCTAAATTGCGACGAAATCCTGCTGCGCGGTAATCCCACCAAGTGAAAGCGTGATCGGCTTGATCGAATAATCGCATGCCGTCACGAAAGCCTAAATCTAGAATGCCTTGAAAAGCATGGCGCTCTGCTGGGCTGACCAAGACGCACCCTTCCCAAGCCTTGGGATCATGCACATCTCGATCTTCAGGAGCAATGTTGTAGTCGCCTACTACTACCGTATTGGGCCACCGCTTTAGCGAGTCGTGCAGGTAGTCTTTGAAGGCTGCCAGCCAGTTCAATTTGTACTGGTATTTGTCAGAATCTAAGCTCTGACCATTGGGGACATAGGCCCCAATGACACGGACATCGCCAAAAGTTGCTGCAATGACGCGCTTTTGATCATCATCAAAGGCTGGAATGCCTAAGGTTACGTCGCAAGCTGGTTCACGCGAAATCAGGGCAACGCCGTTATAGGTTTTCTGGCCGGTAAACACTGCGTGCCATCCCGCTGATTGAATGTCCGCTAGCGGAAAGTTGGCGTCTTCAGTCTTGGTTTCTTGCAGAGCAATCACATCGGGTTTGGCGCGAATAAGCCAATCCTGAAGGTGCGGTAGGCGTACCTTCAGGGAATTCACATTCCAAGTGGCAATTTTCAAGCTTCGACCATACCGTGATGGCGAAGAAGCGCATCCATGCTTGGTGCCCGTCCACGAAATGCTTGAAACGATTCTAAAGCTGGGCGGCTGCCGCCGACCGCAAGAATTTCATTCAGAAAACGGGCTCCGGTTTCTGGGTCCATGACCCCTTTTTCTTCAAACAGACTGAAAGCATCAGCCGACAAAACTTCTGCCCACTTATAGCTGTAATAGCCCGCGGAATAGCCACCAGAAAAAATGTGAGAAAACGCCATCGGAAAGCGATGCCAGTCAGGAGGGGTGACCACCGCTACTTCCTTGCGAATACGGTTTAAGAGATCAAGTACCGAATCCTCTTTAGATGCAATGAAATCATGATGAAGGTGCATATCAAAAAGAGAGAACTCAATCTGCCTTAAGGTTTGCATGCCGCTTTGAAAATTGCGGGCTGCAAGCATACGATCAAATAGATCGCGGGGAAGTACTTCGCCGGTTTCGATGTGTTTACTCATTCCGGCTAGAACATCATATTCCCAGCAAAAGTTTTCCATAAACTGGCTTGGGAGTTCTACGGCATCCCATTCCACGCCATGAATGCCGGAGACAGCATAGTGATCAACCTGACTAAGCAAATGATGTAGGCCATGACCAAATTCATGAAACAAGGTAAGTACCTCATCATGCGTAAAGGTGGCAAGGCGGCCACCCACTGGCGCGCTGAAATTGCAGGTAAGGTAAGCCACGGGGGCTTGCACGCCTTGAGGCATGCGCCGACGCGTAATCGCATCATTCATCCATGCCCCACCTTGTTTGCCATCGCGTGCATACAGGTCAATATAAAACTGGCCAACTAATTGATCTTGCAGATCACGTATTTCATAGAAGCGAACGTTGCTGTGCCATACCGGAGCATCTGCAGGTTGGATTGTTACCTTGTACAGTTTTTCGATTAAAGCAAATAGGCCTGCCAGAACTTGTTGTTCAGGCAGATAGCGTCTTACTTCTTGATCAGAATAGGCATAGCGCTCGGATCGCAGACGCTCTGAGACGAAGAGAATATCCCATGGTTCTAGATCGCTGAGCCCTAATTCTTGTGCTGCAAACGCTCTGAGTTCCCGCATATCTCTTTCGCCATAGGGTTTGGCGCGCGCGGCTAAATCGCGCAGAAAGCTTAACACCTCCTCAGGGGAAGAGGCCATCTTAGGAACCAGAGAGAGAGAGGCATAACTCGCGTAGCCCAATATTTCAGCTTGTTCGGCACGAAGAGCCAATAATTTTTCGATCAGCCCCGTGTTATTCCAATCTGGGTTACCAAACTCGGATGCACGGGTAGCAAATCCGCGATACAAGGCTGCGCGTAAGGGCCGTGATTCTGCATATTGCATCACCGGAATGTACGAAGGTGCATGTAAGGTAAATTTCCAGCCCGGTTTTCCTTCCGCCTGAGCGGCATTGGCCGCGGCTTCGATCACATCTTCAGGGAGGCCAGCTAGCGCTTCTTTAGAATCCACCCAATGTGCCCATGCTCGGGTGGTATCAATAAGATTGGCATCAAAGCGCGCAGTCAGTTGCGAGAGTTCTTCTTGAAGAGCCAAAAAGCGTGGCTTTTTATCTTCGGGTAGAGCCGCGCCACCCAGCAGAAAATCACGCACTTCATTATCTACTACACGCCGTTGCGCTGTTGATAAGGCTTGATATTCACTTGACTGGGCCAAGGCCTGATAGCGTGAAAAAAGTTTTTCATCTTGCGCTATTTCCGCCCCAAATAAGGCGACCTTTGGCAGGTTGGCATTATAGGCTTCACGCAATTCTGGGGTGTTCACCACCGAATTGAGGTGACTGACTTGGCCCCATACACGCGCAAGCCGCTCGGAGACATTTTCGAGCGGGCCCACAAAATTGTCCCAAGAGGGCGCAACAGCATCATTGCGCAGCCGTTCAATTTCAGAACGACATTGGGTCAGTAAGTCGTCAATGGCAGGGGTAATGAGTTTAGGGTGAATCTCTGAAAACCGTGGCAAACCGTCTAGCGATAAAAGTGGATTCATACCATTTGAAATAAAATGAAGGTTATTGTGCGTTTTTGTTGGATTTAGATGAACGATCAAAAATAACTTGACCGCCCACTAGCGTGAGTTGCACCCGACCTTGCAGGTTATAGCCCAAGAAGGGGGTGTTTTTGCCTTGGCTCACAATGCTCGACGCCTCAACTTTCCATTCTGCGTTGGGATCAAAAACGCAAATATCTGCCAAGGTGCCTTCTTGCAACGTTCCAGCAGCAATACCTAAAATTTGAGCGGGTTTAGTTGTGACAGGCTCAAGGGTTTCGCCAAGGCTTAAGCCGCGTTCCTTGCCCCACTTTAAGGTAAGCGGAAGCAATAGTTCCAGCCCGGTTGCCCCCACTGAGGATTCTGCAAAGGGGACTTGTTTGGTATCTTCATCCACGGGACTATGATCAGAGCAGATCGCATCAATGAGACCATTGCAAGCGGCTGTACGCAGCGCATCCCGATCGGTAATGCTGCGAAGAGGAGGGCTTAAATGGCAGTTAGAGTCAAACCAACCCATATCCATTTCAGAAAGATGTAAGTGATGAATGCCCACATCACATGTCACTGGAAGGCCTTCCTGGCGGGCTTTGTGAATCATGTCTAGCCCACGCGCACTCGATATGCGACAGAAGTGAACCCGCGCGCCGGTTTCACGCATCAACAATATAATCGTTGCAATCGCTACGGTTTCTGCAGTTACGGGAATGGCTGCTAAGCCCAGACGGGTCGCGACCTCTCCGTCATGAGCAAAGCCACCTCGACCAAGGTAGGCATCTTGAGGTTGAAGCCAGACACAAAAATTAAATGTGGCGGCATAAGCCAAGGCTCTGGCCAGAACTTGGGTATCTGCAATCGGACGCATGGCTTGCGAAAAGCCCAGACAACCCGCATCGCGGAGTTCTGCCATTTCGGTTATCCGCTGTCCATCTAGGCCTGTTGTAAGGGCGCCAATAGGAAATACACGGCATTGGTTTAAACCCTGAGCGCGATACTTCAGCATTTCAACAAGACCAGGTTCATCAAGAGCAGGGTCGGTATCCGGCGGACAAGCCAAGCTGGTTACACCCCCTGCTACGGCCGCGGTCATTTCACTTTCCAGGGTGGCCAGATATTCGTACCCTGGTTCACGCAAACGTGCAGATAAATCAACTAAACCAGCCGATACAATCATATTCTGAGCATCAATGGTTCGGTTGGGAGAGAAGCCATCTGGAATGCGATCTATCCCTACTACGCGTCCTGCGGCTACACAGAGGTCGCCAACTTTATCCAGCTTCTGGGTGGCGTCGACCAGCCTACCCCCGCGAATCAGGATTTTCATTTAGGTGTTCTCCGCCAGAATTGCCATCACTGCCATACGAACAAATATCCCAAAAGTCACTTGAGATAAAATCACCGATTGTGGTCCGTCCGCAACTGCAGAATCGATCTCTACGCCTCGATTCATCGGGCCGGGATGCATCACAATTGCATCGGGACGCGCCACCGCAAGCTTCTCCGGGGTGAGCCCGTAATACTTGAAAAACTCCTCCCGAGATGGCAGAAGTGCGCCATTCATACGTTCATTTTGAAGGCGTAATGCCATCACCACATCTACATCCTTAAGGCCTTTTTGCATGTCGTGATACACATGCACGCCCATATTTTCGACATCTTTGGGGATCAGTGTTTTGGGCGCGATCACTCGGACTTCAGGTACCTTAAGTGTAGTGAGCGCATGAATTTGCGAGCGGGCCACCCGCGAGTGCAAGACATCGCCAATGATGGCCACCCGCAAATTTTGAAAGCTCCCTTTGAAATGCCGAATAGTGAACATATCCAGCAGGGCTTGGGTAGGATGGGCATGCCGACCGTCGCCGGCGTTGACTACGTGAATAGCGGGTGCCACATGGCGTGCAATCATATGTGCCGCCCCTGATTCTGCATGGCGCACTACGAACATATCGGCACTCATTGCCGAGAGGTTGTCTACCGTATCCAGAAGGGTTTCCCCTTTGCTTTGACTCGAAGCCGCTACATTGAGATTGATCACATCAGCGGATAGACGTTTTGCAGCTATTTCAAAAGTAGTTCGTGTGCGTGTGGAGGGTTCAAAAAACAAATTAAAGACGGACTTACCCGCTAATAGTGGGAGTTTTTTGGAGTCAGCGCCGGTTTCTTTGAAATGCTGCGCGGTATCTAAAATCTGAGTAATGATGGAGGCCGGTAAGCCATCAATCGTGAGGAGATGCTGCAGGCGTCCCTGCGAATCAAGTTGAGGATGTGCGCTCATGGGCTATGGTGTGGCTGTGATGTTGCATCTAGGAATCCCTGCATTATCTCACGAGCGGCCTCTGCGTCAGCGCGTTCTGTTAGGGTGCGTGCATTGGCGCCTTGCGCGCGCAGATCGGCTTCAGCGGCAGCTGTTGTCCAGCGTTCATCATGAAAAAATAAGGGTAGGCCAAAACGCGCTTCAATTTTTGCGGCGAATTTTCGCACGCGTTTACTTTGAGCTTGTTCATGGCCATCGATGTCTAGCGGTAATCCAATCACGATACAAACGGGCTCCCACTCTTGAATCAATTTAAAGAGATGGTCTAAGCGGGCTTCCTCTTTACTTTGTCTCAGTACGGTCAGGGCCCGAGCTTGTCCGAGTTGAATGTCGGCCAAGGCAACGCCGGTGGCTGCGCGCGAATGATCTAAAGCCAAGAGGGTACCTTGGAGGGGAAGGAAAGGGGGAGGGGTTGCGTTGATCAGGCGTGCCCTGCCTGATCAGAGAGCATGGCAAAACTAATGCCCAAGCAATTCATGGCGGCGCCTATACGCCCTTCAGCTGGGGTATCAAACAAGACTTCTGAACTTGCTTCAACGGTCAGCCAGCTATTCTCGCCGATTTCTTTTTCTAGTTGACCCGCTTCCCATCCGGCATAGCCTAGGGTGATTAAAATACCATCTGGTGGTAACTCACCGCGACCAATTTCCTGCAAAATATCCCGTGAGGTGGTAAGCGCAATCTTGTCATTCACAACCATGCTGGACTGCCATGAACCTACAGGCGCATGCAGCACAAAGCCACGGTCCATATGCACAGGGCCACCGTAGTAGATTGGCATTTGACCACCGCGATCCCCTTGCATTGGTATATCAATTTGCTCTAACAGTCCGCGCAGGGTTAAATCGATAGGACGATTCACTACCAAGCCAAGCGCGCCATCATCGTTATGACGACAGATGTAAGTGAGTGTTTGAGCAAAAAAAGGATCAGTCATGGCCGGCATGGCAATCAAAAAATGATTGGTTAGGTCGACGGAACTCATGGATTAATTATCTCACAAACGCTTGTAACGACTAGCCCTGAAAACACGAAATCTCTATGCAAAAAATACTCTTTTGGTTCCGCCGCGATTTGCGTGCTGATGATAATGCTGGCTTGTCTGCCGCTCTTTCTCTTGGGGGTTCGGTTCATTGTGTGTTTGTATTTGATCGCGAAATTTTGGATGCCTTGCATTCGCGATCTGACCGAAGGGTAGAATTTATTTGGCACAGCATCAAAAAACTGGCTGAAGACTTACGAGATTTAGGTGGATCATTGCATGTCTTGTACGGGAAGGCGCGTGATGAAATACCTGCGCTGGCGCAGCGTTTAGGGGTCAATGCGGTTTACTGCAATAGGGATTATGAGCCTGCAGCTCGTCATCGAGACGCTGCAGTGTTAGAGCGCTTAGCGACGATTGGCATTGGCTTTTTAGACTTCAAAGATCAGGCAGTTTTTGAAAAAACCGAATTGCTCACGCAGGCGGGCAAGCCCTTTACGGTTTTTACACCTTATAAAAATGCATGGATAAAAAATTTACATACGGTTCAATTAGACGCATGGCCAGTAGAGTCAATAGCCCAGCATTTTTCTGGCGATGAAGTTGCTCCAATTCCTACGTTAGAGGAGATGGGATTTGAAACAACTAATCTTCTGAAAAAGGGCTTTGTGACTGGCAGTGCTGGCGCCCAGCAAGTATTAGCCGATTTCCTGGGCCGTATGAACCATTATCGGGCTATGCGGGATTTTCCGGGAAAGAAAGGGGTGTCCTATCTTTCAGTTCATCAGCGTTTTGGCACGATTTCGATTCGCGAGTTAGCTCGCCATGCTCTGGCCAATGGGAGCGAGGGCGCGCAATCGTGGTTGAGTGAATTGATCTGGCGCGATTTTTATTTTCAAATTTTGTTTAACTTTCCGCACGCTGCTTCGGGTTCTTTTAAGCGTGAATATGATGCTTTGCAGTTTGATCAAGATCCCGGTTTGTTATCGGCTTGGCAGCAAGGAAAAACAGGTTATCCACTGGTTGATGCCGCCATGCGCCAACTATTGGAAACGGGCTTTATGCATAACCGACTGCGTATGGTCGCGGCTTCATTTCTGGTGAAAGATTTAATGATTGACTGGCGGGCCGGGGAGGCATGGTTTGCCGAACAACTGAATGATTTTGATTTATCCGCCAATAATGGGGGGTGGCAATGGGCTGCCAGCACGGGTTGTGACGCGCAGCCTTATTTCAGGATTTTTAACCCTGTCAGTCAGTCAGAAAAATTTGATCCCGAGGGGGCTTTTATTCGGCGCTATGTTCCTGAACTGCAGGGGGTTTCTGATCGATATATTCATGCTCCTTGGACGATGCCCACTGCCGAACAAGATCTATGTGGCGTAAATTTGCCACGAGATTATCCTATGCCTGTGGTGGATCATGCTAAAGCCAGAGAGCGGGCATTAGCCCGTTATAAAGCGGTCAGAACCGCCTCTTAATTCAACTTTTTATTCGTTTTCATCTAGCCCTAATTCCTGGATTTTTCTGGTTAAAGTGTTGCGACCAAGCCCCAAACATTGGGCTGCTTCAACACGTCGACCGCCGGTGTGTTTGAGCGCACGTAAAATCAGCGTGCGTTCAAAATCTTGGGTCAGCCCTTCCATAATACCTCGCTCTCCTTGGGCCAAAGCTTGGGCGGCTGAACTGTCTAAAGCCGTTTTCCAATCCGTAGCCTGATCCCCTGTTGATTGATCTGGAGTTCCTCGAATTTCAGGCGGTAGATCGGCAATTTCTATATTTTGACCCGGTGCCATCACAGTCAACCAATGACACACGTTTTCGATCTGACGGACATTTCCACGCCAATCAAAGGCCTGCAAATACTTTAAAGCATTTTCAGACAGACGCTTCGATTCCACGCCCAAATCTCGTGCGCTCATGAATAGAAAATGTTTGGCAAGAAGCGGGATATCCTCGCGTCGCTCACGAAGAGCAGGTAAACGCAGCCTAATCACATTCAGCCGATGAAAAAGATCTTCACGGAACAAGCCCTGATGAACACGATTTTCAAGATCTTGGTGGGTAGCGGCGATAACGCGTACGTTCGCAGAGATGGGTTGATGACCTCCCACTCGGTAAAACTGACCATCTGATAAAACTCGCAGCAAACGGGTTTGCAGTTCTGCAGGCATATCTCCAATTTCATCTAAAAACAGTGTGCCTGTTTCAGCCTGCTCAAACCGCCCACGCCGCATGGTGTTGGCTCCTGTAAAGGCCCCACGTTCGTGACCAAATAATTCAGATTCAAGCAAATCCTTTGGTATTGCTGCGGTATTGATAGCGATAAAAGGTTTGCTTGCGCGCGGACTATGGCGATGAAGGGCCCTGGCGACGAGTTCTTTTCCTGTTCCCGATTCACCGTTGATCAGAACCGTGGCATGCGATTGAGAAAGGCGTCCGATGGCACGGAAAACTTCCTGCATGGCGGGAGCTTGCCCCAGAATTTCCGGTACGGTGCTGTCATCTACTTCAACCACCCCTTGGCGTTTGCTTTCGTCTAGGGCTCGACGGATGAGCTCAACTGCATGATCTACATCGAAAGGTTTGGGTAAATATTCATAGGCACCCCCCTGAAAGGCAGCCACGGCGCTTTCTAGGTCTGAATAGGCTGTCATGATGATGACAGGAGTAGAAGGGCATTTCTCTTTTAGGGCTTGCAGAAGAGCGATGCCATCCTGACCGGGCATGCGAATATCGCTCACTACAATTTGCGGGTGATCATGTGCTAAGGCATCGAGTACCTCTGAAGCAGTGCCAAAGGATTTAAAGTCAATATTTTCCCGAGCAAGCGCTTTTTCAAATACCCATCGAATACTGCGGTCATCATCAACGATCCAAACGGGGTTCATATTTAATACTCCTCAATACCTAAGAAATAGCGTTGACTTGTTCCGAATCTGGAACGGGAAGTAGCAGGCTAAAACAAGTTCTACCGGGGTAGCTTTCGCATTCAATCAACCCCTGGTGTTGGTTGATAAAGGTTTGGGCCAGCATGAGGCCTAAACCGCTGCCACCTTCTCTGCCGGAGACAAGGGGGTGAAACATACGTGCCTGAAGAGGTTCAGGAATGCCTGGGCCGTTATCAATAATGTCGATCAGTAAAGCTAGCCTAAAACGTTTTTTTGCCAAGGTGATCTGACGAGAGGCGCGGCTCTTTAATCGGATCTCTCCCTTTCCATCAAGAGCTTGTGCGGCATTCCGGGTGATATTCAGCACGGCTTGAATCAATTGTTCGCGATCGCCCGGAATCTCGGGAAGGCTTGTATCGTAGTCGCGGATGATACGGATTCCGTCTGGGAATTCAGCCAAGATAAGGCTGCGAACACGTTCTAAAACCTCATGAATGTTGACTGGAAGCCTCTGTGGCACGCGAACCGGTGAAAGCAGTCTATCCATCAAAACATGCAAACGATCCGCCTCTTTACGAATGACTTGGGTGTATTCCTTTAACGAAGGGTCGGTGAGTTCGCGTTCTAGCAGTTGCGCGGCACCCCGGATTCCGCCTAAGGGATTGCGGATTTCATGCGCTAGATTACGAATGAGTTCTCTATTAATTCGTTGATCTTGCAATAGTCGTTCTTCCCGCGCGATACGTCGTTGCTGGTCAATGGGTCGGAGTTCCAGTAATACACCTTCTTGTTCTCCATGAACGGGAGTCCCTACGCAGTTGATCACTAGGGGTAAGCCTTCGGCTTGGCGCAGGGTCAATTCGTGCTCAATAAAACCCAAATCTTCTTTCAGTGCAGATTCAACTATGCCATCAAGAAGACCTAAGCCCGGCATCAGGGCGCGCAAGGTTTGGCCAATCGCCTTCCGACGGCTCGTCATTAAAAAATTTTCGGCAGCTTGATTGAGGTAGCACACCACGCCTTCTGGATCGATCAAGATGACGGGTGTGGCTAAAAGATCTAAACCAGGAAGAGACTGAGTAGGCATAGTTATTTTCTAAGCAAGCTGTGGGCCAAAATCAAAAAAAACGGCACCCACAGGGAGTGCCGTCTCGGTCTGGCTTACCTGGCTGAACCCAGGCCGAAGAAATCAGATGCTGTAGTACATCTGGAATTCCACGGGGTGAGTGGTCATCCGGAACAGCGTGACTTCTTCCATCTTCAGATCAATATAACCTTTGATCATGTCTTCAGTGAATACACCGCCACGCGTTAAGAACTCGTGATCCGCTTCGAGGGCAGCGAGCGCCTCATCCAAAGATGCGGCTGGATGGGGGATTTTTGCTGACTCTTCGGGGGACAAATCATAAAGATTCATGTCAGAGGCTTCGCCGGGGTGAATTCTGTTTTGCACGCCATCCAAACCAGCCATCAACATGGCTGAGAAAGCCAAGTAGGGGTTGGCGGTGGGGTCAGGGAAACGTACTTCAATACGGCGAGCCTTATCGCTTTGAACATAAGGAATACGAATCGCAGCAGAACGATTGCGGGCGGAGTAGGCCAAGTTGATGGGGGCCTCGAAACCGGGCACCAAACGCTTATAAGAGTTGGTTCCGGGATTGGTGATCGCATTCAATGCCTTAGCGTGCTTGATGATGCCGCCGATGTAAAACAAAGCAAATTCAGAAAGGTTGGCATAGCCATCGCCTGCAAACAGATTGACGCCATTCTTCCAAACGGATTGGTGAACGTGCATACCAGAGCCGTTGTCGCCTACGATAGGTTTAGGCATAAAGGTAGCTGTTTTGCCGTAGGAATGAGCAACGTTGTGAACACAGTACTTCAAGATCTGTAACCAGTCAGCGCGCTGAACCAAAGGTGCGAATTTGGTGCCAATTTCGCACTGGCCTGCGGTTGCGACTTCGTGATGATGCACTTCAACGGGTACGCCCATGTCTTCGATGGCCATACACATGGCGGAACGAATGTCTTGCAATGAATCCACTGGAGGAACCGGGAAGTATCCACCTTTCACTGCGGGGCGGTGGCCCATATTGCCGCCTTCAAGTGCTAAGGGGGAGCTCCAAGGGGCCTCTTCTGAGTGAATTTTAACCATAGAGCCGGACATGTCCACGCTCCAGTTCACACTATCAAAAACAAAAAACTCAGGCTCTGGACCAAAATAAGCAACATCGCCGATCCCGCTGTCTACCAGATACTGCTCGGCGCGACGCGCTAGGGAGCGTGGGTCGCGATCGTATCCTTGACCTGTAGAGGGTTCACGCACATCACAGGTCAAGATCAGGGTGGCCTCGTCCATGAACGGGTCCATGTTCGCGGTGGAGGGATCGGGCATAAGTAGCATGTCAGATGCCTGAATACCCTTCCAGCCGGCAATTGAAGAACCGTCGAAGGCGTGACCTTCGCTGAATTTGGCTTCATCGAAATGACTTAAAGGCACGGAAACGTGCTGCTCTTTGCCTCGGGTATCGGTGAAACGGAAGTCCACGAAACGAACATCATTTTCTTTAACCATTTGCATGACGTCGGCGACGGTCTTTGCCATTTGGGGTGTCTCCTAAAATTAACGTGGTAATAATTCGATTAAAAGTTATCTGCAGTGCGAGCGGTTCAAAACATAAGCTTGATAAGCAGGCATCTACTCTGTGGGCTCAACTAAGCAGAAGGCGTGCCAGCTTCAGTAATGGGTCTGCTATTGTGCCATAAAGGATTTGTTCAAGGAATCAGCGGGAGAGGGTGATCAATACGCCCTGTGTTGGTGCGCATCGTTCGGGCTGCGCCCTCTTGTGGTGCGGAAATTGCTGGATGTGAAGACTTCTTTCTTTCTCATTTCTCGTTGCGCAGAGCGAATTGCCGTTTAAAATCTTTAAAAATGCCTAATTGAGTTTGTATCCAATGACAGATCACTATGCAGTAGTAGGCAATCCCATCGGACATTCTAAGTCACCCATCATCCATCGGCTGTTTGCTGAACAGTCAGGGCAGGACATGGAATATCGGGCAGAATTAGGCGATCTCTGCGATTTTGAAGAACAAGTTGCGGATTGGTTTAAATCTGATTTGCGGGGCCTGAACGTGACGCTGCCTTTTAAAGAGCGCGCGCTTGCACTCGCCACAAAAAAAACTTCTCGTGCTGTCATTGCAGGGGCGTCAAATACTTTACGTTTCAATTCAAAAACTGAAGAAATTGAGGCAGACAACACAGACGGAGTGGGACTGATGCGTGATCTGCAAGACCGGCTTGGAATTGAGCTAAAGCGCAAAAGAATTTTGATATTGGGTGCAGGAGGTGCAACCCGGGGCATCCTGGGGCCCATATTAGAAACGCATCCTGCCTTAGTGGTGCTTACAAACCGGACTGAGGCGCGCGCGCTTAGTTTGGTCCAGTCTATGCAAATCGCATTGGGTTCTTGTCCTCTGGTTTTTAGTGCTCCATCTGAGCTTGTTCAGCATCACACCAATTTTGATTTAATTATTAATGCAACATCAGCAAGTTTGAAGGGTGAGGTTCCACCCTTGCCTCCGGGCGTTTGGGCTGAACAGACAGTGGCCTATGACCTTGCGTATGTTCCTTCGGGTGAAACTGCATTCTTAGCGTATGCACGACAGCAAGGGGCAACACAATGTGCCGACGGCCTCGGCATGTTAGTGGAACAAGCTGCTGAAGCCTTTTATTGGTGGCGAGGTGTGTTGCCGGATACGGTGCAGGTCTTAAAAAAACTCAGAAGCACATTGGCTAAACAGTGAGTGAACAGATCTCACTCTTTGGGCGTGCAAGGCTCATTCTGGTGCGCCTTTTTTTAATAGCGATGATGCTATTCAGTCTTTGGCAGCTCAGTGTGCTTGCTCGGGTATGGTGGTGGCGGGATCACAATCCTTCAAGTACCGCGTTCATGAATGCGCGAGAATCACAGCGAGCGCAGGCTCACCTTCCCCCTTTGCAGCCGCACCCTTGGGTACCCTACTCGCGTATTTCATCCCATCTTAAGCGGGCGGTATTGGCAGCTGAAGACAGCCGTTTTATTGATCACAACGGATTTGATTGGGCGGGGATACAAGTTGCATTTAAAAAGGATTTACGAAAAGGTAAGCTTGTTGCTGGAGGATCAACGATTTCACAACAGCTTTCCAAGAACTTATTCTTGTCAGAGCATAGATCGATATGGCGTAAAGCCGAAGAAGCGCTGATTACCATCATGATAGAAAGTCTATGGACTAAAAAGCGAATTTTAGAAGTGTATTTAAACGAAATAGAGTGGGGAGATGGCTTGTTTGGCTGTGAGCAGGCCGCTCGGCATTATTTTGGTACAAATGCGCAAGGGTTGGGGCCCGAGCAAGCTGCCATGCTTGCCTCAATGATTCCTAATCCCCGTTATTACGATCACCATCGCGGACATCCAAAGTTGCAGAGTAAGATCTCAACCGTTTTGGCCCGAATGAGGCTGGTCCCTATCCCATAAAAAAACCCCACACCTTTAGGAGGTATGGGGCCGAGTTCCTAACTGATCGCGGCGTGAATGAACACGCATACGGATTAGGGGAAAGTGATGGTTTTTACAAAGGGTGAAATTGGAGCGCTAGACTCACTGCTGCTTGGCGTCGACGAGCTAACGATAGGCTTGGGAGCTAAAATCGGAGCAAGAGGAGCCAAGGGGGCAACGTGCGCTTTTACTGCAGGAGCGGCAGGTTTTTTAACTGCAGCCGGCTTTTTAGCCGGCGCGGCTTTTTTTGCTGCTGGCTTCGCTGCTGTTGCAGCTTTTTTGGCTGCGGGTGCGGTGGTTTTAGCGGCAGGCTTTTTGGCAGGTGCTGCCTTTTTTACTGCAGGCTTTTTAGCAGCCACAGGTTTTTTCGCAGCGACAGGTTTCTTAGCGGCAGCGGGTTTTTTAGCTGCGACAGGCTTTTTAGCTGCCACTGTTTTTTTCGCGACTGGTTTTTTGGCTGCAACGGGTTTTTTAGCGGCGACTGGTTTCTTGGCTGCAACAGGTTTCTTAGCTGCAGCAGGCTTTTTAGCAGCAACCGCTTTCTTTGCTACGGGTTTTTTGGCTGCAACGGGCTTTTTAGCAGCGGCAGGTTTCTTGGCCGCAACAGGTTTCTTCGCTGCAACTGGCTTTTTAGCTACCACTGCTTTTTTCGCTACGGGTTTTTTGGCTGCAACGGGCTTTTTAGCAGCGGCGGGTTTCTTGGCCGCTACGGGTTTCTTCGCAGCAACAACCTTTTTGGCGGGTGTTGCTTTTTTCGCAGCTTTCTCAGCTTTTTTAGCAGCTTTAGCTGCAGGTTTTGCTGAGGCTTTTTTGTCAGCCTTAGCGGGTGCTTTTTTTGGGCTAGTTGCCATTCATGACTCCTTAAAGTGAGAGGAAAGTATTGCTACTCGTCGCGCCACTCTGTGAGGCGCTTCCAACGAGACGCATACCATCGGAATGGCAAAGCTGTGAACTAAGCAAGCTTCCGCAGATGCGGCTGTGGTGAAAGGATTCTAGGACATAAACTTTTGTCAAGTGATGTATTTTTTACACTTTTTTGATGTTATTTGTAATGACAATGTAAAAATTAGTATCGACTCGATACAATCTAAACGGAAAGATTAAAAATTTAAATAGATGCGCTGAGTGCAGGGATGATTTCATCTTTCCAAAGAGTGGAAAGCGTTTCGCGATTGCGTATCAGCATAGCCCGAGTATCTTGAATAAGCACTTCTGCAGGACGTGGGCGGGTGTTGTAGTTTGAAGACATGGAGCTCCCATAGGCTCCCGCACTCAGAATAGCTAACAAGCTGCCTTCATGCACTTCTAGCAACCGATCTCGAGCAAGAATATCCCCGCTCTCACAAACCGGCCCGGCAATGTCAAATACTTGTTCGCTGCCTTCTTTTTTGACTGCTCGTACTTCATGCCAAGCCTCATACAGCGCTGGCCGCATTAAATCATTCATCGCTGCGTCTACTAAAGCAAAGCGTTTATCGCCGGCTGTTTTTGTGTATTCAACGCGGGTGAGTAGTAATCCAGCATTACCAATAATTCGCCTTCCTGGTTCAAGTAATAAATGTTCTGATCGCCCTTTTAAACGGTCAATGAGAATCTTTGCATAGTCAGCCATTTGAGGCGCAATTTCGTCACGATAGCAGATGCCAATGCCGCCACCCACATCAATATGCTCAATGGGAATGCCCTTTTCTTTGAGCTGTTCCACCAAAATTAGCAGCCGATCCAAGGCTTCACCGAAAGGGGAGAGTTCGGTGATTTGTGAACCTATATGGCAGTCAACCCCCCGAATAGAGAGATTGCTCATACGAGCGGCGTGCTCATAAAGCATCACCGCATTTTCCCAGGCCACACCAAACTTACTTTCCTTCAGGCCTGTTGCGATGTAGGGATGAGTATGTGCATCGACATCAGGATTGACTCTGAGTGAAATGGGAGCCTTGGTTCCAAGCCTTCCCGCTACAGAATGAATTCGATCTAGTTCGGCTTCTGATTCAACGTTAAAGCAGAAAACGCCGGAATGCAGTGCGAATTCTATTTCTGAAACGCTCTTTCCCACCCCCGAAAAAACTGTTTTGCCAGGAGATCCCCCAGCGGCAATCACACGTGCTAACTCCCCACCAGAAACTATGTCGAAACCGGAACCAAGACGTGCTAAAAGGTTAAGGATAGCTAAATTGGGATTGGCTTTTACTGCAAAGCACACCATGGGTGAAAGGGGGGCTAAGTGACTGGTAAAGTCATTCCATGAAGCTTCAATGGCCGATTGAGAGTACACATAACAAGGGGTGCCGAACTCATTTGCCACTGATTCTAAGGGGACATTCTCTACATGAAGACCTAGCCTGTCGTTGCCACTGAGAAGATCACTGGGATGAATGGGAAGCGCCTTCATTGCTGAGCAGCCTTTTCGCCCCGTGCGATGCAAATCAAGAAGCAGAGACCTTCTGTATCTGTGTTCGATGCATTGAGGTGATTGCTTGGGGCGGGGAGCACTAACGGGCCTTTCAGTCCGCATGATTGTGTAAAAAATACAGCTAGCACAGCAAGAAGTATGGGGCGAAAATTCATTGATGAAGACCTCATTAAGTTTTGAAACTATACCACGGGGTACAGTTTATATGAGCAAGTAGTGAAACCATCAATTGAGTGAAAACCCTTATGTAGCAGTGGTTTTCATATATTTTTAATCAGTGATTAAGTGATGCAATAGATGTGAATAAAGCAGTAAAATTGAGATAGTATCGACTCGATATCAATTTATGATTTTTTTAATTGAGTGATATCCCCTGTCAGGAGGCCCCATCATGTTGAAAGACCCGCTTACATTACTTGGAATACTGGATCGTTTAGCAAATTTATTGCGTTCAGATATGCGGCGAGTAGGCGGCGAGTCTGGTCTGCAAGTCGTGCATTTGCAGGCCATGATTTATTTGGCGCAGGCCAATCGCTTCAGTAATACGCCTCAAGCACTCGCAGAATATTTGGGGTTAACGAAAGGTACTGTGTCGCAAAGCTTGCTGCTTTTAGATCGAAATAACCTGATAGAGCGCTACCAAGACGGAGAAGACAGACGTATCGTAAGACTGCGCTTATCTTCAGAGGGTGAAGAGATGTTAAGGGTAAGCGGACTGCACGAATTGTGGCGCAGCTCAACACGTGATCTGAGTGCGAATAGAATTAGAACGGTTGTCTCTGCATTGCGCGATACTTTATTCCGTATCCAAGATGAAGCCGGGGGGAGTAATTTCGGTACGTGCGAAACCTGCATACACTGGTCACGCAGAAGTGCTCGCGCCTACCATTGCGAATGGTATGGGGAACGTTTGAGCATGTCTGAAAGCCGTGAGCTCTGCCGAACGCACGTGCCGCGATCAACCTATCTGCCCGAGGACAGATAGGGCTTAATGTCAACTAAGATTGACTCAGTCTTGTCCTTGCAGCCTGAATGGCTTCTTTAACGCGCTTAGGCGCAGTGCCCCCCAGAGAGGTTCTACTAGATAATGAGCCCTCTAAGGTTAATACTGCATATACATCCTCTGAAATTAGTACAGAGAAAGCTTGGAGTGCAGATAGGGATAGATCTGATAAATCACACTGCGCTTCCTCAGCAGTTCTTACAGCCCGCGCGACAACTTCATGCGCATCTCTGAAAGGCAGGCCTTTTCTGACAAGGTAATCAGCAAGATCCGTAGCAGTGGCAAAGCCTTGCTTGGCTGCCTCACGCATTGCATCCTTGTTAACCCGGACGTCCCTCAGCATCTCAGCAAAAATCTCTAAAGTGTCGCCTAAAGTATCTACAGTATCGAAGAGGGGTTCTTTATCTTCCTGGTTATCCTTGTTGTAAGCCAAAGGTTGGGATTTCATCAATGTAAGTAGCCCCATCAGATGACCATGTACTCGACCTGATTTACCGCGGGCCAGTTCTGGAACATCGGGGTTTCTTTTTTGCGGCATGATCGAGGACCCGGTACAGAACGCATCCCCAACTTGTAAAAAAGCAAAGCGAGGGCTCATCCAAAGAATAATTTCTTCGGAAAATCTTGAGATATGAGTCATGATTAATGAGCCTGCAGCACAAAACTCAATTGCAAAATCACGGTCAGAGACGGCGTCTAAAGAATTTAAGCATACGGCCTCAAAGCCAAGTTCATGCGCAACCCACTCGCGGTCGATGGGATAACCTGTTCCAGCAAGAGCAGCAGCGCCCAGCGGCAGCCGATTAATACGTTTTCTGGCGTCTTTAAGGCGCTCACGGTCACGTTCAAACATTTCCACATAAGCCATCAGGTGATGGGCAAAAGAAACCGGTTGAGCAACCTGTAAATGCGTGAAGCCAGGTAGGATGGTATCGGTATGTTGTTCAGCCAAATCGAGCAAGGCTAATTGCAACTTACCTAATTGGGCCATTATGTTGTCAACGGCAGACCGCAAAAAAAGCCGAATATCGGTTGCCACCTGATCATTACGGGAGCGAGCGGTATGTAAGCGCTTGCCAGCATCACCAATCAGCAAGGTTAAGCGACGTTCGATATTGAGGTGAACGTCTTCATCGTC
>Ga0114963_10000423_pt1 | contig 28309 bp, 24 predicted proteins | sample C_131016_EF_Meta_FD_87019 | JGI IMG/M metagenome (GOLD analysis project Ga0114963, IMG submission 87019) | Freshwater microbial communities from Lake Croche, Canada to study carbon cycling - C_131016_EF_MetaG | ecosystem: Environmental > Aquatic > Freshwater > Lake | place: Lake Croche, Canada... | reverse complement strand
CCGACAAAAATATCCGGTTTACCATCACCATCAAAATCCTGAATGATGACCCGCTGGCTACCATAAATCATGTTATTGGTACCCAGCAAATTAGCGGTTTTATCCACTAAAGTGCCATCCGTTTGCTGAATGAGGATTTTTAGGGGTACTTTTCCGTGAACAGTGCCAGACCAAGTTGTTGATTCCTGAGCCCATCCCGAAACCACTACATCCTCTAAGCCGTCTCCGTTCAGGTCTGCAACTTGCGTGTTGAAGACCTGAATCACGTTATCTGTATTCTGATAACTCATCACTTGTGTTTTTGTGGAAGAAAAAGTGCTGTTAGAGGAAGAGGAAGCAGATGAGGTGGTTGAACTGGAGCCACCTCCGCCCCCACCGCCACAGGACATCAGCACAACACACATTGTGAGCACCGCGGGCCAGAGTAGCAGAGGAAAGGAAGGTTTCATTCTTTTGTCCAACTTTGTTTGGATTGTTCTGGTTTGTTAAACCTTATTTCAGAATGCTACTAGTTTGATTGCGACATATTGAATTGATCAAATCATATCGAGACAAAATGACCATCAGAGAATGGCTCACTTCCAGCACGAAACAAACCATACAATCTAAATCTCTCAACTATCAGCTGAAGAGATTAAAAAAATCGCTACGTCTTGTTAACTGAGCACAAAAGTAAGCTTCATCCCGCACGCTTCGGCATATTTGCGGAGAGTTGCCAGAGAGGGTGAATGCTTCCTACTTCCAAGACTGGCTTCAATACGAGCCAATGAAGCAGGCTTCATCCCCATCCGAAAAGCAATTTCAGCTTGTGTTAAACCCGCGGCTTTACGTGCCTTAAGCAGGATATCCAAGGTCAAAAATTCATCCTGCGATTCCTGACAAGCTATCTTAAATGCTTCATCCTTTGCGCAACGGTCAGCAATATATTCTGATGGATTGAAAGGAACCGGATCAAATCCCGGATAGCTTAACTTATCGTTTGTTTTTTTCATGTCTTATTTCCTTTAAATGCATCCGCGCAAGGTCTAAATCTTCCTTTGGAGTTTTAGGTGTTTTTTTAATGAAGGCATGCAAGATGATTACTTTTTGATCTAATTCAAGACAAAACAATCCCCTCCCTATTCCTTCAATACCTCTTGCCCTTATCTCAAATATTCCGTCACCCATTGGTTTAGTGAACGGCATTCCAATGTTTGGGCCGTATTCTTCAATTCTCTGTGCAATCTTAGAAAAGCTAGCAACAATCCCTGTGGGCCAATTGAGGATCTCTGCTTCAACTTTATGGTTATAAAACACAATTTGATAAGCCATATATTAACATGCATGTTATTTGGTGATTCATCATCACAAAATATCAGCAATTAACAGAAGGCTCTGTATTGAAAAGTGAAGCGGTTTTGCTAGTGGGTGCGAGGCGCGTCTTTGGCTGGGCCGCCATTGGTGTCAAATTTTTCCAGTGAGCAACGCTTCGCGCAGCAATGCGTTCACTTTTGTTTGCCAACCCTTACCTCTTGCGCGTAACTTATCTAAGATATCCTGATCAATTCTCATCGACATCATCGGGCGCTTTGATTCCATGGGAGGTCGCCCTACTCGCCTTTTCTTGATTTCATCTTGCTTATGAATACGACCGATCGCTCCCGACTTTGCTTCTTCGAGTGACTGGCGAAGTCCGGGAATGAATTGGCCTGCATCCGCTTCGATCGCTTTAGCTACCAGTTCAATATCTAATTTTTTTAAGTCCATGGGATTAACCTAAACAGTGAGCATCAATCCCAGTTTATCGTATTGGCATTTATTATTTATGTAAATACATAAATAAAGTAAGCCTCGCAGTTAAAGGAGCAAGCTTAAATGAATGAAAAACCAACCTCCGTATCAAGAAGCAGAACAATCTTGCTTGTAGTTAGAGGCTTCTAGGAGAGAGAAGCAAATTGTTTAAGATTTATTTCTATCAAACTAGGTTGCGGGTGGTGCGTCTTTGGGAGGGCAGGACAGCTCATGGTTTTAATGAAGACATAGTCATATTCATAGTCATGCTCCTAATTGCAAGTTTTAGATATGACGGTGGAACCGTCTTTCAGGAGGCTATTTCAAAGGGTAAGAAAAATTTGATTATTTTTTGGCTACCCGACTAAAAGCCGAAGAGACCTTTCTTCTTCTTCTCAACCCACTTTCCATCTTGAGCAGTTATGAGCATTCGAGAACCGTTAGCATTAATTTGAACGCCATCACCAGTTGGAATGTACTTTTCCCAAGTTCCCTCAATCCGACTTCCGTCCGGAAAGTGATATGTCCCAGTTCCATGAAATTTACTATCTATGAATTGCCCTTCATATCGTTTTCCACTTTGAAAAATATATTTTCCGAAGCCGTTTAGAGTTCCAGCATACCAATTACCTTCGAGTGATTCTCCTGAAGCGTAAATCATCTTCCCCAAACCGAATGGAAAAAATCCAGATATTTCTCCTTGGTAAACCGTGCCATTTGGGTAGGTGATTTTTCCTTCTTTAATACCATTAAAACCCATACATTCCCAATTTCCCTCCACAACATACGTAGAGCAAGAAAACTTACCAAGACCATACCATTCCGATGAATCCCATAGACCTTCATAAACGGAACCATCGGTGTAAGAAAAACGACCATAGCCATGAAGGTGGTCATCCTCATAATTACCCTCATAGATACCGCCATCAGATTGAACCATTTTTCCTGGACCGTTTCTTTTGTCGTTTATCCAAGTCCCCTCATGAATACCGCCATCGTCATAAACCATTCTTCCTTGGCCATGCCTGTTATTGTTCAGCCAATTGCCTTCGTATTGCGCGCCGCTTACCCAATTAAGCTTGCCTTGCCCTTGCCGAACATCGTTTACCCAATTCCCTTGATAAATGTCTCCATTATCAAAAGTCATTCTTCCTTGGCCGTGTCGGTTGTCATTTAGCCAGCTACCTTCGTATTGCGCGCCGCTTACAAAATAAAGCTTGCCTTGCCCCTGCCGATCACCTTCTAACCAATTTCCTTCATAGACATTGCCATCGCTATAGATCATCTTTCCTTGGCCATGCTTATTGTTGTTCAAGTAATTGCCTTCATAGTAAGCACCAGAAGCCCAACTAAAACTCCCTTGCCCATGCCGATCACCGTAAAGAAAATCTCCTTCATATACATCACCTTCAGGCCAAGTAATTTTACCCTTTCCGTGCATTTTTCCACTGGCCCAAGCCCCCTCGTAAACTTGGCCATCATTAAAGATCAACTTTCCATGACCATGATATTTGCCGTTTAAAAACTCACCTGAGTAAATATTTCCATCTTCATCCGCCTGCGTTTTATTCCCCGTAAATAAGTTTTCCTCTTTAATTAATTCGGCTTTTTGTTGCGGACTTGTTTTCGCTGAATCAATCTCAATGTCAGCTTCTTCATTTGGCTTGGCTTTATGAATAAGCTTGCTTGTTTGATCCAAGTGATTAGAGATATAGGTTAGGCTTAAATTTATCCAGTTGGGATTAAAGGATGATTCTTGAGCCCCCCTATCAGAACCAATACCACTTGCATCCACCACACCTCGACCTTCAATAGAAATTTGTTGATGTGTTGTGATGTTCTTTGTGATTTTCTGATCCAGGTTTTGAACCTTAAAACTAAATGGTGAAGCTCTGAATAGAGCTTGCTCGCCAAGTTGATCAGTGACGGTGATATATAGGTCCGCAATTTCTTTAATACCAACCCTCTGGAATACATGTGCACCAGCTAACTCAGAAGTGGATCTTGGTTTAACTAAGTTTCTTCCCGGAATTTTTAAATCAAGCTCATCGGGGGTTTCAGGATCATCCCAATCCAAGGTGACCTTAAAGAATTCTGAATCAGAGAGGTTGGTGAACCTAAATTTGAGGTAGGTATCATGACCTGCATAGGCATCTTGAACGTTTTGATCAAACTCTAGTTTGAACTGAAAAAGATGGGCTACCTTGGCCTTGAGATTTGAGAGCTCTTCTACAATTTTGCGGTGAGCGATGATAGAAATCTTTAATCTATCCCGAGTTCCTTTTGACATCCCTTCAATCTCTTCAATCGAATGATCAAAGAAGATATCTTTAAGAAAAGATGCATAGCGCTCTACTTGTTGGGGTAAGTCCATATCCGACGGTGGGGCGCTTCTACTTGCCCCACAGTCACTGCAGAATTTAGCGTTATCATTTGCGTTTTCTTGACCACAGGAATGACAGACGAACATTAAATCACCGTGAAAAAAATGTGTTGGTAATAAACTCCAATAAGTCGGTATTCTAATTTATTTTTGTTCATAGGCTTTTCATTCCCTCATATCGTCATGTCTTGCAGAAGTAATTTTGATGACTTCTGAGTTCGTTTCATAACTCATGGTATGGGCAACAAGGATCAACAGTACCTCACTCGGATAACTAATCGCATGTTTCATCCCGCTGGCTTTGACACACTCTGGATATTGAAAAACAATGACGACACATTTCGTCGCAATAACGGGTAATTATTACAACTTACTCAATCAGCAACACTTTTTAATGGATTTAAAACTTAAATTGGATGGATACAAATCGGCTGCTTTGCCTGCCGGAATTTCGCTAACCCTCTTATTAGCAGGGTGTGGAAGCTTGAGCCCATCCCATCAAGAACAAACTTTCACTCAACCCCAAAAATTGATCACCTCTAATCCGCCCACTGCAATCAGCAAAATTCTCCCCCCTCAAGCAATGTCTGTTGGCGAGATCACCTCTTTAGATCCAAAAGGTAAAGACTGCGATAACCAAGTAGCTTGGGAACGACTGATGAACAACCAAATTCAGATGCGAGGACTAGAAGGCAAAAATCCTGAAGACATGACCCCGGAAGATAGAGAATTTAATGCAGGAGCCCATCAAATCCTTTGGTCATTGCGTATTCATTGCTCCGCTAGCAAAAAAGTAAAATAAAGTGAAGATCACTATCGTATGTCTTTTGTTTTTTTCTTATATATTACAGTCACATGCTGAGGATAGTTGTAAGTTTGTACTCGATACACAATTAACGAGTTTGAAGGTTTTTGGGGAACCGACCGATGTGCAAGAGCTGGTTTTGCAAGTAGATCAGGAAACGAGTTGCCGAACTTTCTATAGAATTTACCTGGGCGACGAATGGAGATCCGCATCGGGATTTGCCACAGGAAGAACCCGTGAAGATGCTTGCGCCAAAGCACTATCTTTAGGCAATGGGCGACTGCTCTCCGAAATAGCACCTGATACCATTAAATCAACCACCGAAACACTATGCACAGACTTTGAAGATATTCGTTTAAGACCCGTTCAAATCGGGGATAGGATTTGGGAATCTAATGTTGACGTCTCTAGCAAAATAAAAGAAAGACCCTACTTTAGTTATAAAGGCGCGCGTTGTAGAAAGTTTTCTGAGCGTATACCAGTGCCACAAGGCCTTTACCTCGCTCAAGGGGTGATATGTCGAACCGGGTCTACCCCGAATGCAAGATGGTTAGTTGTTGATAAATATTAATAATTTTAATTAAAGGAACAGTACTATGAAACGCGCCCTTACTATCTTATTTGCGGCTGCCCTAGGTTTAAATGGCTGCAGTTCTGATCCCGTTAAACAAGAAGTAAAAATGAAGGAACGGTCAGCAGAAAGTGCCGTGAACCAAGCCCCCGATTGGATGACAAAGTTACCACGTGACCCTGGGATGATTTATGAAAATGGAACCGCAACCAGCACCGACTTTTCAACTGCAGACATTAAAGCCCGTAATTTTGCCTACTCTAAAATCTGTGTTGCGGCTGGAGGTAAGGTAAGGAGTCAAACCTCTACCGTAGTTGTGGATAACGGGGATGTCGCGGTGGATAAAAGCGAGATTGCGATCAAGAGTATTTGCCCCGATGTAGATGTATCTGGAGTGCAAACGATCGACACCAAACATGTTGCCGAAGGCCCAAAAATTCGCACTTATATATTAGTTGGACTTCCTTTAGCTGGTAAAAACATTATTCGATCCAACCGCGAAGCCAATGAACGTGCGGACAAAGTATTGAAAGATCTGGATGTTACAGTAGACAATATGAGAAAAAATGAGCAGGCTGCAAAATCACAATAATTTGGATTAGCACTGATTTTAATTAAAATGAATCTTCAATACTCTTCAAGCATTCAGTTGGCCAATCCCTGTCATCGTTATTTAGGTTTGAGCTTAGCTATTTACCTGCTGATTGGTTTGACGGGTTGTGCTTCGCAAAATGCCCCCCAGAAGAGCCCGAATATATCCTCACCGCAGCAGAGTGCCGAGCCAGCTGCTGCGGATAGTGGACCTTCTGCACGCCCCGGTCAATGCAAAGTAATTCGTAGGGCTGAATATGAAGATGTGCTGAAACTTAATTTAATCGGTAAACGTTATGCCACATTCTCTAAGCTTAGGAATGATGCCAAGCCCGCAGGGCCATACAAGCTCCAAACCATTCAGTTTATGGTGGATAGGGGGCAGTGGGGCGTAATTTTAATCAATGGAATAGCCATTGATACAGCAGATGTCATGCTGGAAATTTCTCAAGGGAGTTTTCTTAACCTGACGAATTTGACCTCTTTTCCTAGTTGTAAGGGTCGAATCACCGATATCCAAAGAGTAATCTACTTACCCGCTCAAGCGAATTAAAAAGCAGAATGACAAATTGTCATCGCTATCGACCTCCCATTAAATGTTCATTCAATCGATCCAGCATTCCTCAGGCCAATGGTGGCTGGGGAACGATCGTTTTCATCATCTTTATTTTATTTCTGATATCGAAATGTTCGGATCATCATGATCGTAGCGCTTCGTCAGGTTACTTACCTGAGATGCCCGCTGCCCCTGATCACAATTCACCTTCGCGTGAAAAAGAAGAACCTGATCTTGGTACTCCTCCTTTCCTACTTCCACCAGAAAACAGTGGGACACCGGCACCACAGTTCATTCCTTCGGTTAAGCCTAATGGCTCCTATGCTTCAGAACCTCCCAACCCAAGTTGGTATATTCCAAATGAAACTATAGGAAGCAATCGCACCCCAATTTCCCCTGATCATTCATTGAACCCAAGCGATGAACGAGAACCCGCTTGGATTATTCCAAAAGAAGAGAACCAGAGGGCACCATAAAAAACCTTTTGCAACTTGGTAGATATTTAAATATCTAGACGTATCAAAAGAAATCGAGAAGTTTTATGGGTCTTGGTTGAGACATCATTATTTCCTGAAACTAAAGGATGGCTGAAAGAATGAACGACTTCATACTAGCGCGTTATTTTTTTTCAGGAGCACAAAGCTTATTGATATCCCCAGATAATTTGCACGGTGAACCGTCCGAACCAAAGAAGGACTCGCATTCTGCTTTGCCTTCATTCACTACTTGTTCAGAAGACCCGCCGAGTTTGACCCATATGCCTTTGCCGGTGGAGTTTTTATACACTGCATAACAACTTGCAAAACCACTAGAGTATTTTCTGCACGCCCCCCCATTTGACTCGCAACCCTGCTTGGCTCTTTCGTCAGTATTTTCTGCTCCACTGTAGCCAACCGATCCTCCCCAATACTGCGTATCTGGATTCACATAAACGGCAGCATAGGATTGCGGGCCTTTGGTTTTAGGGGGAGGGGGAGGCGCAGCTGGTACCACAAATTCTGGCGTCTTAGCTTGCGGGGTATAAGGCTTAGGGGAAGGGGCGACGCTAATAGATGAATCTACACATCTGCTTCCATTTTCAGCAAGGGTGCAGGCAGAACCATTTTTTTCTTGGCAGCGAGCGGCCCCTAAGCTTGTGGCTTCATCCAGAGTGTTCCCTGCTTGAGACCAAACAAAGTTATTAGAACCATTAAAGACTGCCACGCAGTTAAAGTGTCCCGATAATAATCTTTCACAAGGGGTTCCATTTGAGTATTGCTCACAACTTTTCTTTACACTCTCATCAATTTCCTTCTGCGGCGCTACTCTCACATTCCAAGCCGCTGCCCTACTCCCTCGAACGCCATAAACAGATACGTGAGCAATAGATTGTTCACTTAAGGGTATGGCGGAGGGAGAGTCTATGGCGGAGGGTTTTTTGGAGGGTGCAGCTGGTTTTTCTAAACGCTTAGCCTTTGGAGCTGTAGTCTCTATCTTTGCGTTTAATTCCTCGACCTTAGAATCAGACTTAAAAAACTGCTTTCCAATAAAAACACAAACCGCAATTAAAATCGCTCCACCCAACTTACCCCAGATGGACGATTTACCTTCTTGTTTTTTTTCCGCCTTGGCTCTTTCTTCCTCTGCTGCTTTGCGTTGCCGTTCATCTATACGTTTTTGTTCTGCTGCTTGACGCTCTCTTTCTTGCTTATGACGCTCATCTTCCTTGCGGCGTCTCTCTTCAGCGATTTGACGTTCTTTTTCTTTTTGTTGTTGTTCTAGCGCGACTTTTTGTTTTGCATCCTCCTCAGCACGTCGTTGTTCAGCAAGACGCTCCTCTTCTTTTCTTTGCGCTTTTTGATTCTCTATGCGTTTTTTTTCTTCTTCCTCACGAAGCCTTTTTTCTTGAATTTGCCGCTCTCTTTCCTCTAGGCGGCGTTGTAGTTCTTCATCTTCGCGGCGCTTTTGTTCGGCGAGATGCCGCTCTTCTTCCAGACGCTTTTCTTCAATAATACGGTTTTGTTCTAGTTGCAGCGCACGCTCTACGCCCACTTTTGAGTCAATAAAAGCATAGAAGTCATCATCTAATATCAATGAAAACTTTAATGGGACCCAGTGCGGTTCAGCATCTACTTTATCTTGATTGATCGCTGTCCCTGCTCCAGAGGCATCCACCACTCCTCTACCCTCGATTGAAATTTGGTTGTGGGTAGTGATGTTGTTGACCACTTGCTGGCCACTGTTTGCAACTTTGAACCTAAACGGGAATACTAAAAAACGGGCTTTATCAAAGAACTGATTCTCTAGGGTAAGAATGAGTTCGGAGATTTCTTTTGGGCCCGCTCGCATGAACATATGCGTACCGGCTACTTCAATATGTTGTCCCGGTTTTAGAAAACCTGCTGAACTTACCTTGTAGTCTTGATGATCTGGCGTTTCAGGATCATCCCATTCCAGCGTAACCTTAAAAATCTCAGCGCTTGTTTGAGGGTTATTCAAGCGAAATCTAAGGTGGGTATCATGGCCAGCATAGGCGTCAAGTACGTTTTCATCAAATTCCAGCCCAATCCCGAGCATCGCAGCTAGCGCATTTTTCTTTTCCGTTAAAGCCGCAAATATCGTTTGGTGCTGCTGAAATGAAATTTTGAATCTTTCGCGCAAACTAAGCGAAAAAGCATTTAATGCTTCAGACGAAGTTTCAAGATCAAAGAAGATAGAAGGAAGGGCTGTGACGTATTTTTTTAAAGCGTCTGGACGATCTATTTCATTTTCAGTCCAAGAATTGTGATGGCCACATTCAGCGCAAAACTTGGCATTCGTACTGGCAAACTCGTGGCCACAGCGCTGGCAATCAGACATTATTTATGAACCACCCACATTTTTCTTCCCAGAGTCGTAGCCTTCCTTAAATCCATCCTTAAAGGATTTAAGCCAACCTTTCTTTTCGGCAGGAGGGGTGGGTTGTTGTGACCCCTCAAGCACTCCGTCGACATAGTTTCCGGCACTTGAAGTTCCATCAGGATAGCTATAAACACCCCTGCCGTGAAATTTACCTGCCTTAAATTCACCGCGATAGATGTGGCCGGCATAGGGACCTTCATCAGAGAAAAAATAAGCGCCATATTTTTCCGGTAAACCGTTTTCTATTACGCCTATAAAACTATCTCCATTGTTGTAGGAGAGGGAGTCTTCTTCCCCGGCATACTGCCCATCCACATAAACCGTTTCTTTGGAGCTTCCATCTGGATAATGGGAATCCATAAACCCATGCATCAGCCCGTTAACGAATTGACCAAAAATAATGTGACCTGCAAATTTTCCCGTACTTGAAAAGCGATACTCACCAAATCCGTTTGGTTTGCCATCGGCAAGTGTGCCGAGGTAAGTATCACCATTATTAAAAGTAAACTCTTCTTGATCGCCGACATAGTTGCCCATATTGAATACCAACAACCGATAGGTTCCATTGGAATAATTATGCCGGCCAATCCCATGAGGTTGCCCTGACTTCATACCTCCGATAAACACGTCTCCATCAGCGTGATCTATTTGCCCAAAACCATGGGGGGCGCCCTCTTCCACCAAGCCGTAATACACACCACCATCTTGATATTCGATTTTTTCTGGTTCACCTAATTTTTTGTTTTCACGGTAGATACAAAACTCCTGTTCACCGTTGGGATAATAAATAATGCCCAGTCCGTGAAACTTATTTTCCCAAAAAGCTCCCTCATAACGCTGCCCTGCCCACTGGCCACTAGGGGAAAAGGTATAAGTTCCGATCCCTTGCATCAATCCATTTTCAAGGGGGCCATCATAGGTATCCCCGTTGTTAAAGACGAGGGTATGTTCGGTTTCCTCGTCCACATCTTCATCGATCTCATCCGCAGAATCATTGCCATGGTTATTCAGGGACTCAAGGGCTTCCTTTGCAGCATCATTGCCTTGATCTGCGGCTAATTGATACCACTTAAACGCCAGCTCAAGATTTTGTTCTGTGCCCTCGCCATGCTCATAGTTGAAACCAAGGGCATATTGAGATGGCGCATCGCCTTGCAATGCCGCTTTCTCAAACCAACCAAATGCAATAAATTGATCTTGAGGAATACCATCACCGGAATCGTACATAAAAGCCAGATTACGTTGCGCTAATTCATGACCTTGATGCGCAGCTTTTAAGTACCATTCAGCGGCTGTTTGTTTGTTTTCTGGTACTCCGTTGCCTTCTGAATAAAGATTTGCCAAGTGAAACTGAGATGAAGCGTAACCTTGAATTGCAGACTTTTCATACCAGTCTGCACCTTTGGTAGAATTTTTAATCACTGCAATGCCATTTAGGTACATTCGCCCAAGGTTATATTGAGCAATACTGTTTCCTTTTACTGCCAATGGTTCCATCAAGGAAAAGGCTTTTAACTCATCCTTATTGGTGCCTTCTCCTTTCTCATAACAGTTCGCGATATTGATCAGAGCGGCTTCAAATCCACCGGCATATGCTTTTTGATACCAATCAAAAGCCACTTCAACATTCTTATCTATGCCTTGGGCATATTGATAATGCCAACCTAGACTATTTTGAGCTGGGGCATAGCCTTGCAACGCAGATTTCGTGAACCACTCAATTGCTTTTTGTAAATCCTTAGGAATATATTTTCCATCCCTATAGGCTTTGCCCAACTTTTGCTGTGCTGTTGCATTCCCTTGCTCGGCCGCCCTAAAGAGAGCGGGGATATCTGATTCATCAAACTCAGATTCAGAAATCTGGCTTTGTATGGGGGCGGACTTAGCTGCGATGGATTCAGTAGCACTGGAGTGATTAGAACTGGAGTGATTAGAACTACCAGATAGTTGATCAACAAACTCTTCTTCTGCGATCAAAGTAAACTGAAGGCGCTTCCAGCGTGGCGTTGTATCAATAGAGGCTAGTTTCTGTTCTGTTCCGGCACCAGAAGCATCAACAACCCCTCTTCCCTCGATCGATATTTGATTGTGAGTCGTGATGTTATTTACAACCTGTTGGCCAGCATTCCCCACCTTGAATCGAAAGGGCGAAACTAAAAACCGTACTTTATCGAAAAACTGATTTTCGATCGTTAAGAAAAGCTCAGCGATTTCTTTAGGACCTGATCTACTGAATACATGCGTTCCGGCCACTTCAACTTGTTGACCTGGTTTTATAAAACCGGAGGATGAAGCCTTATAGTCCATATGGTCGGGGGTGTCTGGGTCATCCCAATCTAGGGTGACCTTAAACATCTCTGGGCTACCAGCTGGGTTTGTGATGCGAAAACATAAGTGCGTATCATGCCCTGCATAGGCATCAATCACGTTCTCATCAAAATCAAGTTGCACATCCAGCATAGAAGCAAGCGTGGACTTCTTACTCTCAAAAGCCTGAATGATCGTTTCGTGTTTTTCAAAAGTTATCTTGAATCGTTCGCGTAGTTTTTGAGCATTGATCGTTATAAATTCAGAAGTACTATCCACATCAAAATAAAGCTGATGAAAAGCCATCACATATTTTTTGACAGTATCGGAACGATCTACCTCGTGAGCAGGCCAAGAATTATCATGGCCGCACTCACTACAAAATTTAGCTGATGGATTTGAGAAAATATTTCCGCAACTTTGACAACGCGACATTCTGACTCCAAATACTAAACTGAGATTTTTTGAGTTATTTAGTCTGAATAATAACTAATCTAGCTTTTCTTGTTTCTCACCACATTGTGGACAGAATTTTTTCTTACCTTCAAAGGCAAATCCGCAACTGATACATTCAGAAACTTTTACCTCAGTCCCACCTTCATCCCTACCGGGTTTGCGCCCTGCAGCTGCGGTTGCCACTTTAGCCATACTCTCCATCGATTTCTCATTGGTGGTCTGGGCTATTTTTGCAGCATCTTTATAGCCCTCCGTTGCAGCAGATGAAACCGCCGTATTCATCTTAGCTAAATCTTGATTGGTGCGAACAATAGTCTCCATGGCCTCTTTTTGAGCCTGAGCAAGTTTGTCAGCCGATTTTTCTTGTCTATCCAACATTTCCCGCAGTAGTGCTTCTTTCTCTTGTGCGCTAGCGGTATCGCCTACACTCTTTGCAATTGAACCCACTGCATCTGCGCCCGCCACCTTCGCCACCTGAGCAATTTGTGCCGCCATCATTTCTTGTGCAGACATGCCTTTCATGGAGCTGATCTTTCCAAGCTCAAACTGATGATCTTGTTCTGCCATGCGCGCTTCCATATCGGCCATGGCTTGAAGCTTGCTGACTTCGCGCGTAGTTTGACGGTCAGCCAGATCTTCTTCGATATGCCCCAATTTTTCTCTTGCTGCAGCAGCAAGACGAATGGCCTCCTCTTCCTCAAAGGCTTTATCGCCTATTTCACGTCGGCGCTCTCGGCTTCTGGCATCACCTGTCAGATCAGCCAAATCAATATCATGAATGGCGGCAGATTTTTCAACGGATTGCTCATGCTTGAGCTCAGCCATTTCATTATCACGATCCTGACCCCTTAGCTCAGTCTCCAAACCGCGGTCACGCATGAGGTTTTCTTTACTACGGTTAAAACGCTCTTGATCTGCTGCGTGATCGATCGATTCTTTTTTGAGATCGGTTGAGGTTTCGAGTTCATGATCTTCTAAATCTAAATCAAGCTCCTCACGCTTTGATTTAAGCCGAGTTCTGCGTTCAATGAGTTCGTTGGAATCTTCTTGCTGTAGGCGTCGTAAACGGAGCGCAAATTCAGCCTGGCCTAAGTTCAATTCACCCTCGCCTACAGCTAACATACGGCGTTCGGTTTCAATTTTTTTCAGTTCATCCGCTACCAGGGCATCCGTCTTAAAAAACCAGTCTTGCTCGGCGGAACGAATATCACTAACTTGAATTTCAGAAACATAACCCTGGAAATCTTTGATCGCTTGATCAGTCAAGGCTTTGTTAAGGTCTAACAAGGCAGACGCCGTCATTAAGCTTTCTAAGCTGCGTTTTCTCAAGACCGGTTCTAACACCCGGTAGATCACTGCATTGATCTGCGTATCGCTGAAATTACTCGCAACCTCTCCATCAACTAATTCCCCAAGAATAAAGAGTTTGAGTAATAAAACCTCCCCACCCGCGGCAGAAAGGTTCATCGTTGCACCTACCCAATCTACATTGGAAAAGTTATTCCCACAGTCCTCGCAAAATTTCATTTTTTGTGAAATCTGGGATCCACATGAACTGCAATCAAAAGGCTTATACATCGGGCCGATTTCGAGGCCACGCTGGCCAAGCGCTCTTCCAATCGAGTAGATCGCTTTACCACTAATACCGAATTGTTTGCGCAGTTGCTCTAAAACGGAAGTCTGGTGATCACGATTAACTAAATCACGCTCATCGCCTTGATTGATGATTCCTTGCAAACCGGCAATCGCGATTTGGCGGAATTCTTGAACAGACACTGCATTACGATTGGCCATTACCTTCTGTAGGAAGGTACCGAGTGTGGGAAGATCATTTTCATCAAAATCTACCCAGAAATTAAATTGCACCTTCGCCTCAGGTGTTCCTGGAATATTAAGTTTGTGGATATAGCTTACAAAGGGTAAGTCACGATAATCATTGATAACAAAGGTCTTCACAGACTGCTGGCGTTGCCCAACTAATGCCCGAGCGGCCTCACCGAGTGAGCGAAAAAAATCGCTCGCAATAGAACCCTTTGTCGCTTCAGTTGGAGGCTGCTTTTGAATGCGTTGGATTAAGCCATTCACCTCTACCACTGCAGCGCATCCGTAAGGGATATTGACTGGTGTTTGGGTGAGATTGCGAACTTGCTCTTCGCCTAAAAGAAATGCAAAAGATTCACCCCCCCTAGAATTCAGTGTTCCTTTAGCTGCTGCTCCACATTCGGGACAGAACTTTGAGTTGTCGGGAATAGCTACGAAGCATTGCGTGCAGTTCATTGAGATTGTCCTTATTTACTGGAAAGCATTTTTTTTATTCGACCGTCAGCATCTGTAACGATCACTCCTTGTTTCTTGCTCCCATTATTTTCTTGGGATTTAAAGCCTATTCGATAGCCCTTCTGTCCTGCTGCTTCTACTGATTCCAATTGAATAAAGCCATCCTTGCCAAGCAACTGATTCAAAGACGCAGTGATTTTGTCGTAATCACGAAAAGTACGCAATTTCTCCAGCATTTCTGGGGTGTTCGCCAAAAAACCTTGATTGATTTGTGACATACGGCTTCTATAGCGCTGACGGGCTTGGCCCAATACGCCAGATCCTGTTCCAGAGGCTCTGTTTGCAAGCGAAGCCCGAGCATTAGCCAGTACGCTGCCAGAACTTGAGCCAGAGAAACGCCCCAATGTGCTCTTGGCCACAGTTTTTTTCATCCAAGGCAAGCCAAACAGATTAAATGAAAGAATCGTTTTTTTGGAGTAATCGTCAATGAACGGATCGTCATCTTCGAGTGTTTTACGAGCATGGTTGAGTGCTTCGCCAAATGTTTCGCCTTGATTAACCTTTTCAATGAAGTGCTTGGCCATTAAATCCGCGGCACCTAGATTTGAACTATTCGATCCATATGCGATGGTGCTCGACCCCAGAAAGGCCAGTCCGCCTCGATGAAAGAAGTCCTCGGTAATGCTGATGGTGTCATAGCCCAATGCGCCGCCATAACATGCTTCAGTCACTAAAATAGTTTTAGAGAAATCTTGAATGCGTTCGGGTGAAAAAATTTGAATGTACTCACGATCAATACTTTCTCCAATCCAATTGGGTTCATCTGCCATGCCGTGAACATTAAAAAGAATAATCTGCTCTTCAGTTTTAGAAATATCTAGAACAGGGACGAGGTCTTCTTCAGACCAGCCAGGGGAAAGTACAACCGGTATCTTAGGTAATAAATGGCGATTGATAGGTTTAGCTACTTGCTTAGCAGATGTCCCACCACCTTGAGAACGCACAATTTCATGGGTAGCTTCCGCCCAACACTCTGCTGACACAGCAAGGCTTACTGGATCTGTATTGCGGGCAATCGATTCGGCATGGCTAAACAGATTGTGAATGATATCGATATCTGGAACAGGGATACGACCCACCTGAATATGGGCGAGGTGGTCTAGCATCCATTCTTCGTCCTCTGAATCATCACTGAAATGATGAGGGGAATCGGTGAGACAGAAGGCATCCCCATCGTGAGCTAGAGGACTTGGAATTCTTGCTGGAGCCAGGCTTTCCCAATCCCCAATAATCACAATGTAATTTATACCTGCCGCAGCATAGCTCGCAGGAAGATCTCGAAGCGTTTCAGTCATATCATCTGACGAATCGAGTGCGATTACACTGATAGGATTGAGTTTGTTCTCATCAAGTAGTACCTGAAAAGAGGATGCAAACCAGTCAGGCACAACAAATATGGTGCGTTTCACAGCGTCAATGGTATCAATCGGTATCGACTTTTTTGAAGATGCAGTGCTAGAAAAACGAGAAGGTTTAGATGAGAAATTGCCAACTTGTTCTGACAACCCCCCCATTCTCTTAGTAGCGATGCCTGAAGGTGTATTGGCTGATAGTGCTCCTCCGCAATTTGCACAAAACTTTGCGCCGGGGTTCACACTGTGCGAACAGACGGGACAGTTGGCCATTAGACCTCTCCCTCGATTTTGTCTTGATTGGCTTCTTTTTCGTCTGATGGCATCAAAGATTGGTTTTCAAGAATTGCTAAGACTTTTTCTAACGTAGCTACACTCATGGGGAAATGCTCAAGAGCATTAAGAATGTGTGCCTTCAGTTCTTGCGCTGATCGCGCTTGATTCTGCTCTTCGTGATCTAAAATTTTGACATTCTTGAGGACCTCGGAAGTAATCGTTAACCGGCGATGTCCGCGCAGATCATCTTCAATCCCTTCTATCGATAACCGCCTTCCCATGAGGCTTTCAAGCAATTCGGTAGCATCATCGATTAACACTCTGAGCCGATATTGAATACCTGAGTCAGTGCGAAAAACAAAGTAATCGCCTTCCGATTTGGAGCCCACGAACATCAATTCTTTCCCTATTGTTCCAGTCCAAATATGTGCTGACGTCATTGTTTTTAATCCTGAACTTTAATGCGCAATTAGCCATTACTGGGGTTTGCAAAGACTCAATCCCAAAATAAGACCAATGATTATAGTGTAAATCCGTCAAACACTTGACCTGTACGAATGATTCTTTTGGTCAATGAACCCACCCACTTCACCCATTGAAGCGTTTCATGTTCAAGAGAAAGAGCATAAGGATGGAGGGAATGATCTTCTCGGACAATCAGGTATGCGATTGAGACCCACAGGGCTATGCCCCAACCGCTGCAGAAGGCAATGGATCGATCTTGTGGGCTGGGAGAGCACTGACATAATGTGCTAGAAAGCACCCAAATGAGTGCGGCGCCTTTCCAGTTATAGACAAAATTTAAGTGGGATATCAACCAGATGCATGCTGGGATGGCAAATAGAGGCGCCATACCAATCGGCAGGCCATTCCACCAAGTAATATTTGAAAATGTCACGCTACCTAAGATAGTCTCATTTTCTTTGTGTTTGGGAATGAGTGAGAAATGAACCGGCTTTGCCCCGAGTAACTTCCCTACAATCCAATGCAGAATCTCATGCACTGCGGTGCCCGGCCAGACCACAATCCAAAAAAGGGGAAGAGATCGAAAGCATCGCATGGCAAAAGCGATGCCTAAAATGATCAAAAAGTTTGAAATATGACTGGGCATTTTTAGCTCAGCTTATTGATGAAAACTGCCTTGAATGCAGTGCCTGATTTCATGGCCTAGGGTGTGGAAATTGACCTTTTTTGCAGTCACGACAACACACTCATCGGCACCGATGGCTTTCCTGTTCCAAAAACTACAAGCTTCAACGGCATAACCAAATCCACCGTAGCCTCTTTTCTGACTTTCTTTGTTGCATGCTGCATTTGCGTCTTTGACCTGCCTAAAGACAATCTTCACGTCATTGGTCATGTTGTGGGTCATGTCAAATTCTTGGTGCGGATCTTCATAGAAGGCTGTGGCATGAAGGGCGATAAAAAGCAGGGGCAGTGAAAGAGATTTTTTCATTTAGGCCTCACAATTAAACGATTGAATTGGATCAAGAGCACAGATTTTTAACTGATCGAATCTCATCGATAAGGGGACTGAGGTTGTCTATGGAAAAGCCACGGGGATAGCCCGGAACTGATTCAGTTCCTCTACTTCTAAAATCACGAGTAAGGCAATACGAGCCGTATGCGCCGCCTTTTTTTTCTGACCATGTGTAAGCCTTACGCTCAATGTGAGGACGATGTGCGTCAGCTAAGACTAATCGTGATCTGAATGCTGATAGATCGGATTCTGATGAAGAGAGCGGAGCAATACCCAGGACTGCATTTTCACCGGTGAGCTGCAGCTTTAATGCCAGTTGTACATCCGCTCCCTGCCATCGAATCCAAAGAAGAGGGTCTTGTACTTTTTTGAGATCAGGAGTGCTCACCGTGACTCCTAATTCAGATTGCTCAATACATTCTTTGAGCATTTCTAATTTCTCAAGAATATTATTATCGATGACTTGTCGACGCTGATTGGCAGTGTATTCGCCGGTACGAAGATAGCTGTTGATGTCTCTGGGATGATCAATACCTGCAATCAAATCCCAATTATTGTGTGCCCGAACCATCATGTGATGTGCCCCGTGTACTTTATTGGTGAGCGATGAAATTCCAAAAACAAATTTGATTAGGGTGGCTTCAACAGAGCGCGCCTCTTCGTCTGATTTGTAGCGACCAATAATGCGTGGCAGGAAATATTGACGCTCGGCATTATTTTTTTCTTCGCGCTTTTTGAGGCTGCGTATACGGTCTAATTTGGGATGGTTTTCGAGGTCTATGCCGTGATTGGCTTCAGCTTCGTGCGCATCCAAGCGTTTGCCTACGCCCTTACCTATATAAAAAATCTCATAGGGTGTTGTGCTGCCATCTACCAAGGCATAGACGTAATAGCGGTAGGCACCAAAATCAAGCTCTTCGGTATGCTCATTATTTTGTAAATCGGTATGTTCCTGGCGGATTTCCATTCTGTTCTCCCAAGCAAATGATTTATTTGGCTTGTATTTTCAATCGATAAATAGAATTCTATCGATTAACTGCGACAAAAACAGTCGCTAAAAGTGACTTTGCTTAGGGAGAATTAGGATTTATTTGTAGAGCGCAGTCATCTCATTCACCCATTTAGCCAAATCCTGCCTAAGTTGCAGAGGTTCTAGCACTTCAATACCTGGCCCCATGCTGGCGAGAAAGGGCCTAAGAAGTATGGTGATCGGGATCAATGCAGTTACCACGGCCCAATCGCCTTCTTTAGTGGGTTCAATGATGGTTTGATTTTCAGAGAGTGGGCGCTCTTTGAAATGGAAGAGGGTTTGAGGTTGAACTTTGAGCTTGATCAGTTCGGGTACACACATCTGATCTAGGGCATGACTCAGTTGATGGGTGTGGTGAATGTATCGATCGAGATCAAAGTCTGTGCGGTCTTGCGCGCGCTTTGGCATTGATTTTGCTGATTGAACGCGTTGCAGCGCATAGTGAATTGGCGGATCACTCAACTCCTTTACAGCGAGAAGATACAACGTGCCATCCTTGGCCACTAGGCCAAGAGGGTTTAGAGTGAGTTGGGAAAGATTGCCTCTTGAACTTAGGTATTGCAGTTGCAGCATTTGCCCAGCTGCAATGGTCTCCATGATATTGCTTAGAACTTCGTTTGAAATTTGTGTGCGAAGTCGACCAATTCCATCCGGAACTATTCTTACTCTCTCCCTTAATCTTTTTAGTCTGCTCTCTTCTTCAGTCAGCCTTGTGGCAACCTCAATCTGGCGTTTTACATCCTGCGAGGTCGACTCACCAAAGGTATTGTTGAGCACTTGGTGTGAGAGCAATTGATAAAAGGCGGTTTCCTCAGTCATGAACCAATGTGCCAGCTCATTGAGTTTCAAGTAGTAGCTAAATTCTTTGGAAGAGTCGTCAATATTGACTAGGGCGTCTCCATCAGCACTGTCTGCTGATAATTCGCCCATCCAGCGCTGAAAGCTTCGAATATCAACTATTTCGTTGTATCTAGCCTGCCATTTTTCAGCGATTTGGGAAGTGGTGAGGGCATGCGCGGGGTCGGCATTGAGTAAGCGAAGAAGTTTAATGGCAACCGAGAATTTCACTATGCAGTTCCAGGAAGGAGTGTTTGAGTGACAGCCGACCTAATGGCCTTACGGTAATATTATCCCAACACAATACGACAAAAACTGTCTTGGTTAGGGTTAAGTTGTGCCGTGGCAGATTAACAATCACTTTGGAATTAAAGTTTGTATCGCAGCTTAGTGCGCGGCGGGAGTGTCTTTGGCGGGGGCGCCTGTAGCTTGGGCTGCAGCTTTCTTGAGTAGAAAGCAGAGTGGAATGAGGGCGATAAACATGAGGCCGAGCAACCAAAAAGCATCGAGCACGGCAAGCATGGCGGATTGTCCTTGTACGACAATATAGATCTGTCGTAAGGCAAGTGTTGATGCTTCAGCGAGAGTATGGCCGGCCTCAACAAAATGGCGGGTGAGTGCTTCGAGATAAATGGCCCCCGCCCCACCCGATGATTCTACGTGCGCTGCCAAGACCACTTGATGCTTTTGCTGTTGCTGGGCGAAGAAGGTTTGCGTTAGCGCAATTCCAAAGCTTCCCCCTAGGTTTCGGGAGAGATTAATGATCGCCGATGCCCCACTACTTTTGATCAGGGGGATACCAGCAAACGCGGCGGTATTAATAGGTATAAACAAGAACGCCAAGCCCAGTGCCTGCAAGGTTCGAATCATGGCGAGGGTCCAGTAATCCACTTGAGCATCAATGGTGGTGAAGACCAGCAAAGCCCCGCCACACAACAAGAGACCAAAGACAATCATTTTGCGCACATCCACCTTGGGCACTAGCGCACCCACGATGGGCATCACGAACAATATAGAAATGCCACCGGGAGATAAAACCATTCCTGCTTGCGTTGCGGAATATCCCAAAATATTTTGAGTAAACAGAGGTAAAAGCAAAGTGCTACCAAACAACATAAAGCCTAGGAAAAACATCAGCGCATTACAAATGGCAAAGTTGCGATGTTTCAGCAAACGAATATCCATCATGGGATCGCGCTGACGCATTTCCCAAAAAGGGAGAATGAATAAGGTCACACAAGAAAGAATAGTGAAATACAGGATAAACGAAGAGGCAAACCAATCCTCTTGCTGACCTTTATCCAACACAATTTGCATGCAGCCGAAACCTACTGCCAATAAGCCAAATCCCCAGTAGTCGATTTTAAATCCACGTTCCCGCATGGCTTTCTGTGCTTCAACCAAATGGGGAGGATCCCACAACAGTTTGCGTGATAACCAGAAAGCAAAAACGCCAACGGGTACGTTGATAAAAAATACCCAGCGCCAACTGAAATTATCCGTAATGAATCCACCGAGTGTCGGGCCAATCGCAGGGGCCAATACCGTAGTGATGCCATATACCGCAAAAGCCATCCCGCGTTTTTCAGGCGGAAAGCTATCCGCCAAAATGGATTGAGAAATAGGCTGTAAGCCCCCACCCCCGGCGCCTTGCAAAGTGCGTGCAAGAATCAACAAAGGGAGTGAAGGCGCCAACCCACACAGCAAAGAGCTGATGGTGAAAATCACTACACACCAAAGGTAGAAGCGGCGACGTCCAACCACGTAAGCAAACCATCCGCTCATCGGTAAGACAATCGCATTTGTGACTAAGTAAGAGGTCAAGACCCAAGTGCTTTCATCCTGACCGGCGGAAAGATCTCCCGCGATGTGTCGCAACGATACATTGGCGATGGAAATATCCAGCACCTCCATAAAGGTCGTGAGGGCGACGACCATCGCAATGACCCAAGGATTAACGACTGGCTTGGGTGGGGCAATCACGCTACTCTGCTTTTGAGTCTAAGTGTACGATGGGCACCACCGACATGCCCGGAGCGAGCTTAGCCAATGTCTCTGGTTTTTCATCAAACACGATTTTCACGGGAATGCGCTGCACGACTTTGATGTAGTTGCCGGTGGCATTCTCAGGTGGCAATAAACTAAAGCGCGAACCTGTTCCTGCTTGCAAACTTTCAACATGGGCATTCAAAATCTGGCCTGGGAAGGCGTCGACTTTCACTTCTACTTTTTGCCCCACGACCATGCGAGTGAGTTGTGTTTCTTTAAAGTTTGCAATGACCCATGGTTGGCCTGTCACTATGTACAAAGCTGTTTGATTGGCTTGCATGACTTGCCCTAGCAACACTGACTTACGGGCTACTCTGCCTGCTGAAGGAGCCGAAACCTTCGTATAGCTCAAATCTTGTTGCGCGGAAGCCAGTTGCGATTGAAGTGTTTGCAGATCCGCAACCGCACTCCCTACTTGTGATTCTTTCACCGCAATCTGCCGGGGGGCGGTTTTAGCTTCATCCAATTTCCCCGACGCCTGACGCACCATGGCCTCAGCACTGGTCACTGCTTTACGGGCAGACTCTGCTTGCGCCTTGGCCGCATCTGCCGCAGTGACAGCTTGATCTAAGCGCTGACGTGAAATTTCATCCTTGGCCAACAACGTGCGATAGCGCTCTACATCCGCAATCGCAAGCTTGGCTTGTGATTCAGCTGCACTGCGTTGTGCTTCAACTTGAGCGACCATGGCCTGCGCTGCCGCTACGCCCGCCTCGGCCTGGGTAACTGCAGCTTTTGTACTGGCTTGCACAAGACCACTATCATTGCGGGCAATTGCAGCGCGCGCCTCTCCAGCTGCAACCATCGCTGCCAGCTGATTCACTTTAAGCTGATAATCTTTGGGATCTAAATCAAATAAAATATCACCCTGTTTGATCATTTGGTTTTCGGCTACGGCGACGTTCAAAACTGTTCCGCCCACTCTGGAAGCAATCGGGACGACATCGCTTTCAATAAAAGCATCGTCGGTAGATTCATTATTACGCCCCAGATACCAAATCGTTCCACTGATCAGTAGAACGAGAGTCACAACCCCACTCATAATGAAACGAAGTTTACTGGAACCCGTTATAGGTGAAGCATCAGTAGGTTCAGAGGGATTGCTCATAGCAATACACTATTCCATTGTAAAAATTAAAGTTCGAAATGGGAAACTTCACCCATTGCTGCAGCTGCATTCACGCGAGCAGAGGTATGTTCAGCAGTGGCATCGATCAATCTTGAGCGCGCCGTTGCCAAAGCAGTCAGTGCATCGACCACTTCAAGATTATCGGTGACTCCTGCTTTGAAACGGTCATGCGATAAATCTAACAATCGCTCAGCGAGCTCCAAAGATTTTTTAGCAGCAGCCACTTGTTCTTCAGAAGTTCGTAAGGACAACAAAGCGAGTGACACATCCTCTTCAATTTGTCTTTGTGCTTCTTCGTTCTGAATGCGAGCAGAGTTGAATTCACTTTTAGCTTTGCTGTGATGCGCGCTGAGTTCACCACTCGTAATCAAAGGAATGCTCATCCCAATTGCTACGGATCGAGTGGTGTAAACCGCTTGACCGGCATTCACGCCACTGGGACCAATCGCTGCATGTAAACCCACTTCAGGCCAGGCCTCTGAATCAGCTGCATTGAGTGCTTCCTGGGCTGCCTTGACCTGATAGGCCAGTGCTTTCAACTCTTCTCGTTGTGAAGATGCACGCGCTATTGCACTTGTTAAGTCTGGAATCACTGCGCGATGAAACGCAATGGGAGAAGTGAGTTGAATCGGATTCTGTAAAGACAAACCCATGAGCCGTTTCAAGCGGATCATAGCCTCATCAAGATTGCTTTTGGCTTGGCTGAGCAGATATTGATCTTGTGCTACGCGGGTTTCACTGCGCGCGACATCCACCCCTGTGGCAATACCTGCCTTTTGTTGATCTACTGCAAGATGGGCCAACTCTTCAGAAAGATAGAGGTTAGCTTTTGCCGCTTCAAGTTTTGCAAACTTCTGTTGCGCATTGATATAGGCAAGCGCCGTAGTAGATATAATTTGGTCAAGGAAAGCAGACTCTTGATGTTGTGCAAAGGCTAGTTGACCTTCGCTAGATCGTGCTAAGTGACTTCGCAAGGGATTGAACACGGTTTGGGTTAAAGACAAACGCGCATCAAAGCTATTAAAAGGTCCCAAAACCGGAGAAGGAAATAACTGGGGAATATTCGGAAAACCTTGGGCACGAAGATTGGTAGAAAGATTTGCCTGAGAGGCTGTAAGCGCTAGATGCGGACCTAAGGCTGAGCGCGACAACTCTAATGCCGCACGCGCCATTTGCACCCGTTCCATGCTCAAGCCCAACTGCAAATTATGCTGCCTTGCTAAGTCAATGGACTCTTTCAAGCTTAGCGATAGAACAGGGCTATCTTCTGCGATAGCGGAGGGAGAAAGAACAGCAAAAGACGAACTTATAAAGATTAAGGCGAATAGGAATAGATTCAGCCTTCGCTCAACGCTAAACCCCTTCATGCCTACTCCAGATAACGCTACCCAAAATTAGTAACAATGCTGCTCAGTTGGAAAAGCACGGTTTTTTACTTCTTTAACATAGCTGCGAATCATCCCTGCAATTCCACCTGGGACTGAAGAATAGTCTTTTGCAAGCTTTGAGAGCGGCCCTGGGCTAAGCCCAATGACATCATACAAAACCAAAACTTGGCCACTGCATCCGGGGGTTGCTCCAATACCAATTGTAGGGACCTTCAGTGCAGAGCACACCCTATCTGCTAAAACACGGGGTATACATTCCATTAAAATCATGGCTGCCCCAGCCGCCTCATGCGCCAAGGCTGCTTGCATGATTTGGTCTGCTTGGTGTGAATCTCTACCCTGCACTTTAAAACCACCGTATTGATGATGGGATTGCGGTGTCATGCCAATATGGGCACAGACTGGGATGCCGCGCTCACTCAAAAAACGAATGGTTTCAACCATTTCTAAACCACCTTCGATTTTGATCATTTGCGCACCAGCCTGAATCAAAATAGCCGCATTGCGAAAGGTTTCCTGCGGGGAGAGTTGAGACGTGCCAAAGGGCATATCGGACAGAATGAAGCAGCGCTGCGAACCGCGAACCACACAACGTGTGTGGTAGGCCACATCTTCCAGAGTGACGGGATTAGGAGAGGGATGGCCTTGCAAGACCATACCAAGAGAGTCGCCAATCAACAGAACATCTACCGCGCTTTCTTCAAGCACCCGCGCAAAGCTTGCGTCATAGCAGGTCATCACGGCGATGGGCTGTTGTTCGCTATGCCATCGTTTAAGATCAGAGAGCGTTGTTCGCATGAAAAGGGGCTCGCTAACGAATGTGAGCGCATATGATACGCGCTTACCGCCCCTTCAGATGCGAGTATTGATTCCCTTGCGGTACAGAAGACCAGGATGAATAACCACTTCACCTAAACGAACTGGTGTGGTGGTTGTGGAATGAATCCCTGCAAAATGCCAGCGAGAATGTTCTAGTTCAATCCAGGCAGGAATATCTTCGTCTAGGTAGCGACCCAAAACCTTTTTAGATCGGGTGACCCACGTTGTCATCTCTATTGAGGTGGGTCGAAGTAAGGGAGATTGCATCACTTTTCTTTCGCGGCCCAAGCGCAGAAAGAGTTGCGCGACCCAAAAGTTGATCACCGATACCCTCTGTATCCTCGCTTCCTTGGAAACTTTATTCATGATCACAAAGAATCGCGCTACCTCATGACAACGCGGGCAATGCGTCCGGGCAGCGAGAACCACCCTTCCCCCTGGCGCACCGGTTCGACCATACCCTTGCTTTAACCGATATGGCTTAGCGCAAGCGCGACACTCTAATTCAAGTTGCGTCAGCATGTGGCCTGAAGACAATTGAATAGGGAGTTTGAAGCGAGGGGTGCTGGGAAAATCGAGGTCCATAGGGATCATCGCGCCGAGAGGTTACTTGAACCTTTACGGCGCTATATCCAAAGACTTTAAAGCCCTAAAGGAGATTAAACAATTTGTGCATCACTAAAGGGTAAGGAGCGTATGCGCTTTTTGGTGAGGGCAAAAATAGCATTTGCCACCGCAGGTGCAATGGGGGGTGTGCCAGGTTCACCCACTCCACCTGGAGCTTCGGCTGAAGAAATTAAGTGCACGGAGACTTCAGGCGTTTCACTTAATCGCATAATGGGGTAATCGCCAAAATTAGATTGCTCGACTTGCCCTTCGGTATAGGTGATTTTTCCATACAGTGCAGCGGTCAGACCATAAATCATGGCGCCTTCCATCTGCGCACGAACGATATCAGGATTGACTACAATCCCCACGTCAGCAGCGATCGTGACCTTATGAACTTTAGGCATTCCGTTTTCCAGAGAAATCTCGGCAACTTCTGCCACATAACTGCCGAAAGATTCACATACGGCAATCCCTCTCGCTCGACCACTGGGTAAGGGAGAACCCCATCCTGCTTCTTTAGCAGCGCGATCCAGTACGGCCAAATGGCGGGGCTTTTTGGAAAGCAAGGCACGACGATATTCAAAGGAATCTTTGCCCGCGGCATGCGCCATTTCATCAATGAAGGACTCTGAGAAGAATCCGTTTTCGGTGCTACCCACCGAACGCCAGAACCAATTTCTAACCCCCGGTTGATGGCGCACCCACTCAAGCTTGAAGTGCGGGGTGTCATAGGGGAAGTCGTATAAACCTTCAACCGCAGTATTGTCGATTCCTTCTTTATTAATTAACGCTGCCTCGAAGCCGGTTCCATCAGCGATAGAGTCAGTCACCGTGACGCCTTGGAATGCAACAGGGTTGCCTTGTTGATCCATTCGCACAGCAAGTTCAGCACGCGCGGCAGGGCGATAATACTGACCCTTCATATCGTCTTCACGGGTATACAGCACCTGAACCGGTGCTTGAGCGAGCTTGGAAAGACTCACGGCCTCTGCAATAAAATCGGGAGAAAAGCGTCGACCAAATCCACCGCCCAATAGCGTGGTATACACCTTCACTTGCTCTGGTTTACAGCCTGCAATACCCGCAGCGACAAATTGGTTAGGGCCAGGCGCTTGAGTAGGGGCCCAGATTGTCACCCCCCCATCTTTTACCCAAGCGGTTGCGTTCATAGGTTCCATCGTAGCGTGCGCTAAGAAAGGGACGTCATACACGGCCTCAAGCAATTTCCCTTCGGTGATGCTTTCTGGGTTGCCTTCTTGACGCGCTATTTTGGAACCTGTTTTACTCTTTGCTAATTCAGCCATTTCTTGTTTCATGCTGGCCGTTGAAAAGTGGGCATGCGCGCCCTTATCCCAGTCAATCTTGAGGGCATCACGGCCTTTTTTGGCTGCCCAACTCGTATTGGCCAACACAGCAACCCCAGTTGCAGTTGGGCTTTGAATGGAATGTACTTGCTGAACGCCAGGAACTGCCAGTGCTGCAGACGCATCAAAGCTTTTCACTTTGCCGCCCAATACCGGTGAGCGCTCTACAGAAGCAAACAGCATTCCAGGGACGCGCACATCAATACCAAACGCACTGGTACCATTTACTTTCCCGGTGAGGTCGGTTCGTGGAATAGATTTGCCAATGATTCTGAAGTCAGCAGGTTTTTTTAGTTTTACATCTTTGGGTAAAGGCATCGTAGCGGCTAAAGCAGCCAGCTCACCATAACCCAAACATTTTCCATCAGGACCGCAGACTTGACCGGGTTCGGTTCGCAAGCTTGCAGCTTCTACCTTCCAAGTCAGTGCAGCAGCTTGAATCATCAAAGCACGCGCTGTCGCCCCTGCTTCGCGCAAAGGTTGCCACATGGCACGAACCGAGGTAGATCCCCCGGTTGCTTGCACTCCAAACCAAGGATGTTTGTATTCAGGGGCGGCCAAAGCCTGCTCAATTTTTACCTTGCTCCAGTCTGCATCTAACTCTTCAGCAATCAACATGGGAAGCGAGGTCAGTACACCCTGCCCCATCTCAGATTTATCGACCACAATCGTCGTTGTTCCGTCTTGATCAATTCGGATCCAAGGGCCAGCACTTAATGCATGTTGTGCTGATTCAGTCTGATCAGCGGAAAATGCCTCGCCAAACTGTAAGCCCAAAGCCAGACCTCCGGCTGAGGTACCCATCAACTTTAAAAAATGACGACGCGGAAGTGCAAAATTCATAACAACTCCATACTGTTGAGGGGTTGAATAGCAGATTTTAAGATTGATTTTTGCGCAGACGACGAATCAAGGAAGAGGTATCCCAACGCCCACCCCCTCTATTTTGAAGCTCTGCATAGAATTGATCTACGAGGGCAGCAACCGGCAATAATGCACCGTTGCGATTGGCCTCAGCGAGACATAGGCCTAAATCTTTACGCATCCAATCAACTGCAAAGCCAAAATTAAACTGGTCTGCCAACATTGTGGTACCGCGATTTTCCATTTGCCAAGATTGCGCAGCGCCTTTAGATATCACTCCAAGCACTTGTTCGCCATCGAGGCCTGCACATTGTGCAAAATTTAAGGCTTCAGACAAGCCCTGCACCAGTCCTGCAATGCAAAGTTGATTCACCATCTTAGTCAGTTGACCTGAGCCACTCGGGCCCATCAGGGTCACGGCTTTAGCGAAGCTATCCATCACTGGTTTAGCTTGAT
>Ga0114963_10000422_pt1 | contig 28330 bp, 26 predicted proteins | sample C_131016_EF_Meta_FD_87019 | JGI IMG/M metagenome (GOLD analysis project Ga0114963, IMG submission 87019) | Freshwater microbial communities from Lake Croche, Canada to study carbon cycling - C_131016_EF_MetaG | ecosystem: Environmental > Aquatic > Freshwater > Lake | place: Lake Croche, Canada... | reverse complement strand
TGCCCGGCTTCATCTTGGTGCCGCGCTGCTTGACGAGGATATTGCCGGCCAGAACCTTCTCGCCGCCAAACTTCTTCACGCCAAGCCGCTGACCGGGAGAGTCGCGGCCGTTGCGAGAGGAACCGCCTGCCTTTTTATGTGCCATGGGAAACGCTCCTTAAGCGGCAATGGCGCTGATACGCAGCACCGTCTCATGTTGGCGATGGCCGCGTTTGCGGCGGCTATTCTTCCGGCGACGCTTCTTCAGCATCAGGATCTTCTCGCCGCGCGCCTGCTCCAGCACGGTGGCGGTGACAGTGGCGCCAGGAACGACAGGCGCACCCAGAACCAGGCCTGCCTCGGTGGAAACCGCGAGCACATCATGGAAGGTGATGGTGGCGCCGGCTTCGGCCTCCAGCTTCTCAACCCGCACAACGCCGTTCGGCACCACCCGGTATTGCTTCCCGCCGGTGCGGATCACTGCGAAACTCATGGAAAACCCCAAGCAATGGTCAAACAGACATTGTCAAACAGAAATCAGGCCGGCACCGCGAGCGGCACCAGCCGGAGGCGGGCTTGTAGCGCCCGCGCAGGGATTAAGTCAATCTCGCTTCTTCCCTTTACCCCCGGGTTCCCCTCTCCTCGTCTTCAGCGCGGCGGCGGCGCCAGCTGCGCCCTGGTGACCGCACGCCGGCTGGAGCGGCCGCTGGTGGAGGCCGGTGGCGGGGCAGAGCTCTCCGCCACAGGCGCTGCCACTGATGCGGCACTGCCATAGCGGCCCAGCACGGCGCGCAGCGGGTCGGCGCCCGGGTTATGGGCGGCCACATTCACCACGATCTGCCGGGCCGAGAGCTCCTGGCCGTAATAGGCCGTGTTCCATGCCGAGCGGGAGGACAGGATCGTCCCATCCAGTGCCACGCCAGCGAAGAGCCCGCGCGAGCGTGACACCGCCACGATATCGGCGCCCAGATTGGCTGTGGTGGCACCCTGCACCGTGCCGCCATAGGCCGCCACCGCCACCGAGGCATCGGCACCGAATTTAAACTGGCTGTCCAGAATGGCATTCAGCCCTCGGTCGCTGCGGATGATCAGCAGGGTCTGGCTGTCCTGAATGCCAAACTGAAAGCCGATATTGGCCGTGCCCACACTGAAGAAGGCCGGCGATGACCAGCCGCCATTGCCATCACGCCCCAGCAATACGCAATCGCCGCCCTCCCCACCGCCAAAAAAGGCAGCGCGGAATACGCGGGGGCAGACCATCACCGCGCGGGCATTGCGCAGCATGTTGCTCACACCCAATAGATCACGCTCATTGCCCAGCAATTCCTGCACGGCCAAGGTCGAACGATCGACCAAGACCTGCGGCTCGCCGGTCCCCGGCGCGCCGGCACACCCGGTAAGCCCCAGGGCAACCAGGCCCAATGCGATAAGACGACGCATGAAATCCCCCTGCCAAGCTGTTCTGGCAGTATGATTCTATCCTGCGCCTTCGCGTCGCGACAAGCGATTTGGTAAGGCCCGCCTCAGCCCTGCCGGGCGACGAAGCGTTCCAGCCAATGAATCGTGTAATCGCCGGCCTGGAATTCCGGGTCGTTCATGATCCGGGTGTGCAGCGGGATCGTGGTCTTGATGCCATCCACCACCATTTCCGCCAGGCATCGACGCATGCGGGCGATCGCCTGGGCACGCGTCGCACCATGCACCACCAGCTTGGCCACCAGGCTGTCATAATGCGGCGGCACCGCGTAGCCGGAGTAGAGCGCGCTATCCACCCGCACCCCCAATCCGCCGGGCGCGTGATAGGTGTTCACCCGCCCGGGCGAAGGTGCGAAGGTTTCAGGATCTTCGGCGGTGATGCGGCATTCAATGGCGTGGCCGTTAAAGGTGATATCCTCCTGGCTGTAACCAAGCTCCTGGCCGGCGGCGACGCGCAATTGCTCGCGCACCAGGTCAATCCCGCAGACCATTTCAGTCACCGGGTGTTCGACCTGCAGGCGGGTGTTCATTTCGATGAAGGCGAATTGCCCATCCTGCCACAGAAATTCCAGCGTGCCGGCATTGCGATAGCCCAGCTCGCGCAAGCCACGGGTGACATTGGCGCCGAGTTCGTCACGCTCCGCCCCGCTGAGCGCCGGGCTGCCGGCCTCCTCCACCAGCTTCTGGTGGCGGCGTTGCAGCGAGCAGTCACGCTCACCAAAATGCACGACATTGCCATGGGTGTCGGCCATAACCTGCAATTCGATATGGCGCGGCCGGTCGAGGTATTTTTCCAGATAGACCTCGTCATTGCCGAAAGCCGCCTTGGCCTCGGTGCGGGCGACGCGCCAGGCTTCTTCAAGCTCATTCTCGGAATGCGCCACCTTCATGCCGCGCCCGCCACCGCCGGCCGCGGCCTTGATGATGACCGGATACTTGATCTCGGCCGCGACCGACTTGGCCTCCTCCAGCGTCTCCAACGCACCGAGGCTGCCCGGCACCAGCGGCACGCCCAGCCGGCGCATGGCGTCCTTGGCCGAAATCTTGTCGCCCATCATCCGGATATGCTCGGGCTTGGGGCCGATGAAGGCCAGGCCATGCGCCTCCACCATCTCGGCGAAATTCGCGTTCTCGGAGAGAAAGCCATAGCCGGGATGGATCGCCTCCGCCCCGGTGATGGCCGCGGCGGAGAGCAGGGCGGCCATGTTCAGGTATGAATCGCGTGCCGCTGGTGGGCCGATGCACACGCTCTCATCGGCCAGGCGCACATGCATGGCGGAGGCATCGGCGGTGGAATGCACCGCCACCGTCCGGATGCCCATCTCCTGGCAGGCACGGTGGATGCGCAGCGCGATTTCACCGCGATTGGCGATGAGAACCTTCTGGAAAGGGCGGGTGGGCATGGCGCCTACTCCACCAACATCAGGGGTTCGCCATATTCGACCGGCGTGCCCGGCTCGATCAAAATCCGGGTGACGGTGCCTGATTTCGGTGCCTTGATCTGGTTGAAGGTCTTCATCGCCTCGATCAGCAGCAGCGTCTGCCCGGCCGAGACCTGGCTGCCGACCTGCACAAAGGCGGCCGCCCCGGGCTCGGGCGAGAGATAGGCCACGCCCACCATCGGGCTGGTGACAGCGCCCGGGTGCTTGGGGTCGAACTCGGCCGAGAGGGTGGGGGCGGCGGCCGCGGCTGGCGGCGGCGCCATGGCAGCGGGCGGGGGTGACATGGGTGCGGCAGCATAGGTGGTGATGGCCTGGGCTGGCATCACCCGCGCCACGCGGATGCGGCTGTCATTCTCGACCAGTTCGATCTCGGTGAGGTCGGTCTCGCGGAGGATTTTCGCCAGTTCGCGGATCGCGGCCGGGTCGAAGGTGATGCTGGAGCTCATTGATCGTCTTCCTGTTGGTCCGCCAGGATCCCTGCCATCGCGCGCAGCGCGAGGGCGTAGCCCGCCACACCCAGCCCGCAGATCACCCCGGTGGCGACCTTCGAGATGTAGCTATGGTGGCGGAATTCCTCGCGTTTGTGGATGTTGGTGATATGCACCTCGATCACCGGCTGATCGGCGATCAGCAGCGCATCGAGCATGGCGATGGAGGTGGTGGTATAGCCGGCCGGATTGATGATGATGCCGGCGCTGCGGCCGCGGCATTCCTGAATACAGGACACCAATTCGCCCTCGATATTGGATTGCCGGAAATCAATGCCCAGGCCCAGTTCAAAGGCGGTCTCGGCGCAGAGATTCTCTACATCATCCAGCGTCGAGGCGCCGTAAATATGGGGTTGCCGCAGGCCCAGCATGTTCAAGTTAGGGCCGTTCAGAACTGTGATGGTTTTCATGAATTTGCTTGCGTCTGACATCGAGACCGTGCGGTTAACACGGGCGGTGAAGCGGGGGCAAGTTTGCGCGCGAGCAGGCCTTACTCGTCGTCACGCATCATTCGGCTATTGACCACGGGGCGGGCCATGCCGGTGCCGCGGGTGGTGATGGGGATGGACTTCACCCGCACCTCGGGCATGGGGCGCTTGAGGTCCAGGTGGAGCAGGCCATTATCGAGCCAGGCGCCCTCGATATCGATGCCTTCGGCCAGGACGAAGGCGCGCTGGAATTGCCGGGAGGCGATGCCGCGGTGGATGAAAATTCTGCCATCACTATCATCGCGCTGGCGGCCGCGGATGACGAGTTGGTTGTCTTCCTGGGTGATGTGCAGGTCATCCATGGAGAAACCGGCGACGGCGAGGGTGATGCGCAGCCGGCCATCGCCCGTCTGTTCGATGTTGTAGGGGGGATAGCCTTCGGCGTTCTTCTGGACCCTGTCGAGCATTTGCTCGAGATGGTCGAAGCCTAGGAAGAGCGGCGAACCGAAAACCGGCGAACGTGACAAGGCATTCCCCCACAAGGAGCGGATTTCTGTGCGGCCCCGCAGGCGCCGCCCGATACACATGGCAAGCCCAGGCGCGCGTTGCAAGCAGGGCGGGGGGGCGGTAAGCCTGGGGGATGAGCGAGACCCTGCCTATTCTTTATGTGCCAAGCCCGATTTTGCGGGCCAAGTCCAAGCCGGTGGGCCCTGGTGATGCGGACCGGGTGCGGGCGCTGAGCGAAAAGATGCTGGCCACTATGTATGATGCGCCGGGCATTGGCCTGGCCGCGCCGCAGGTGGGGGAATTGCTGCGGCTGGTGGTGATTGACATTGGGCCGAAGGAGGCGCCGGCGCCTATCGTGCTGGTCAACCCTGAAGTGGTGGCGCAGAGCCGGGAATTGGCGGTGCGGGAGGAGGGCTGCCTTTCGCTGCCGAATATTTTTGGCGATGTGCAGCGGCCGCATCAGGTGAAGGTGCGGTATCAGGCATTGGATGGTTCGCGCCGGGAGATGGAGGGCGAGGGGCTGATGTCGGCCTGTTTGCAGCATGAGATTGACCATCTCAATGGCGTTTTGTTTGTGGATTACCTGAGCGCGCTGCGGCGCAATATGCTGCTGCGGCGGCTGGCGAAAGAGTTGAGGCTGAAGGCGGAGTGAGGCTGGGCGCGCCAGAGATGTCGTTTACGGACAAATTCGAAAACTGGCGGCGGGCGGCCATTTTCCGCAATATGTCGTATTCGGACAAATTGCCTGGTGGGGGCGGATTGGGTTGTTCAAACAGCGGCGAGTAGGGTAGGCGGCTGGGGGTTGATTGTCAATTAATTCCTGGGTTGGGCGAGTAGGCCGGCCAGAGCGGGGCTGACGCCGGAGAGGGCGCGGCCGGCGGCGGGGGCGTAGCTGCCGGTGGTGGGGCGGGGCAGGCGCAGCCCGGCCAGGGCTTCGAGCAGGCGCACGCCGCAGGCTATACCATCGAGCAGCGGGACCGGGGCGGTGAGCTGGGCGGCCATGCCGGCCATGGCGGCGCCGCCCAGGACCACGCTATCGGCGCCTTCGGCGACCAGGGCTTGGATGGCTTGCTGCACCTGGGCGGTGACGAAAGCTGGGTTGGCCAGGGTTTGTTGCGGCGTGGCATCGACCCCGGCCAGGCCTGAGACGCGGGCGGAAAAACCGTGGCGGGCCATCAATTCCCGATACATATCCACGCCGCCGAAGGTGACGAGGCCGAAGCGGCCGCCCTGGGTGAGGGCGACGAGGCAGGCGGCTTCCGTCATGCCCAGCACGGGGCAGGGCATGAGCTGGCGGGCGGCTTCGAGCGCTGTGTCATGGCTGACGGCGAGGAGGACGCCATCGAGGTTTTGTCCGGCGTGTTCGGCCAGGAGTTCGAGCAGGGCGTGGCTGGCTATGGCGTTTTCGACCCGGGTGGAGATGATTTCGGGGCCGAAGCGGGGGGTGGCGGGGATGATTTCTGTGCCTGGGGAGGCGGCGGCGCGGGCGGAGGCGGCGCACAGGTTGGTGATGGCTTGGGTGGTGTTGGCGTTGGCTAGGAGGATTTGCATGGGGTGATGGTATGCTCACTCGTGCGGCTTGGAAAACCGTTTGCGAGCCGAAGGACGCCACACCTGTGACTTCGGACAAAATTCGCTGATGGTAAAGTTTTTATTTCCCTAGACTAAAAAACTACATAATTAAAGTTCACGGATTGAACGCAAGCACTCTTGCCCTGTTCGCTTTCGCTCCCCCACACTCCCCGCATGCAAACTCCAGAATCCGCCCCCCTAGACCTCCCATTCGATCCTGAAAACATGCTGGCCGGCCTGCGCCACTGGGTTGAATGTGAATCCCCCACCTTTGATGCCGCTGCGGTGAACCGCATGATGGCCATCGCCGCGCGCGAATTCGCCGTGGCTGGCGCGGTGGTGGAAACCATCCCCGGCCGCATGGGCCTGGGCGATTGCGTCCGCGCCCGCTTCCCGCATCCCTCCAATGAGCCTGGCATTCTGGTGCTGGCGCATTTGGATACGGTGCACCCCATTGGCACGCTGGCGAATGGCCTGGCCTTCCGGCGTGAGGGCCAAAAGGCCTATGGCCCCGGCATTCAGGATATGAAGGGCGGCACCTATCTGGCGCTGGAGGCGATGCGGCAATTGCTGCGCGCGGGCCTGCCCACCTCCCGCCCCGTCACTTTCCTGCTCACCTCGGATGAGGAAATCGGCAGCCCTTCGACGCGTGATCTGATTGAGGCTGAGGCGTCGCGCCATGCCGTGGTGCTGGTGCCCGAGCCCGGCCGCCCGGATGGCGGCGTGGTGACGGGGCGTTATGCCATTGCGCGCTTCAACCTGCGCACCACCGGCCGGCCGAGCCATGCCGGTGCGCGGCTGGGCGAGGGGCGCAGCGCCATTCGGGAAATGTGCAAGCAGATCATCGCCATCGAGGATATGACGACCGAGGCCTGCACCTTCTCCGTCGGCGTGCTGCATGGCGGGCAATGGGTGAATTGCGTGACGACGCACACCGATGCCGAGGCGCTGAGCATGGCCAAGCGGCAGGAGGATTTGGACGCGGCGGTGGAAAAAATGCTGGCGCTGCGCAGCACCTCCAACGATGTGTCGCTGGAGGTGCGCCGGGGCGTGACGCGGCCGGTGTGGGAGCCGGATGCGCGGGTGATGGCGCTGCATGGCCAGGCGAGTGTGATTGCGGCCAGGCTGGGTTTTGCGGTGCCGGCGCAAAGCTCGGGCGGTGGGTCGGATGGCAATTTTACCGGCGCCATGGGCATTCCCACGCTGGATGGGCTGGGGGTGATGGGCGCGCTGGCGCATACGCTGGAGGAGCATATTTTCGTCGATAGCCTCGCCTATCGTGGCAAGCTGTTTGCCGGGCTGCTGCAATCCGTATGACGCGGCCGGTGCTGATTGCCGGGGCGGGGCCGGTGGGGCTGGTGGCTGCGGCGGCGCTGGTGAAGCGCGGCATTGCGGTGCTGGTGCTGGAGGCGGGGGCGGATATCTCCACCGAGATGCGCGCCTCCACCTTCCACGCGCCGACGCTGGACATGCTGGATGATCTGGGCGCGGCGGAGGGGATGATCCGCCAGGGGCTGATCGGCCCGCGGCTGCAATATCGGCGGCGCGACCATAGTTTGATCGCTGAGTTTGATTTTGGGGTGCTGGCGGATGTGACCCGCCATCCCTATCGGCTGCAATGTGAGCAATTCAAGCTCACCCGTATTTTGCATGATCTGCTGAGCGAGAGCCCGCTCTATGAGATCCGCTTCAATGCCACATTGGCGGCGGCGCATGATACCGGCACGGCGGTGGAGGCGGTGCTGGAGGATGGCAGCCGGGTGACTGGCAGCTATCTGATCGGCGCGGATGGCGCGCGCAGTGCGACGCGCAAGGCCGCGGGCATTGAGTTTGCGGGTTTTACCTGGCCTGAGCGGTTTTTGGTGCTCTCGACGGAATTTGACTTTGCCACGGTGATCCCGGGTTTGGCGGATGTGTCTTATTATGCTGATCCGGAGGAGTGGTTTTTCCTGTTGCGGGTGCCGGGCGTTTGGCGGGCCATGTTCCCGGTGCGCGGTGAGATGGCGGATGAGGCGACGCTGACGGAGGAATTCGGCCGCGCCCGGTTTCGCCATGTCGGCGCCGGGCGGGATGATTATCCGGTGCGCCACCGCACGCTGTATCGCGTGCATCAGCGGGTGGCCGAGACGTTTCGGCGCGGGCGTGTCCTGCTGGTTGGCGATGCGGCGCATATCAACAACCCGCTGGGGGGCATGGGCCTCAATGGCGGGGTGCATGATGCGGTCAATCTCTGCGGCAAGCTGGCGGATGTGCTGGAGGGGGCGGATGATGCGCTGCTCGACCTCTATGACCGTCAGCGGCGCGGGGTGACGACGGAGCATGTCCAGCGTCAGACCATTCTCAATAAGCAGAACCTGGAAGCCAAAACGCCCGAGGAACAGGCGGCTTTTCAGACCCGGATGGCCGATGCGGCGGCGAGCCCGGCGGGGCAGCATGATTTTCTGCTCGGCGCCTCGATGATCAAAAGCCTGCGCCGCGCTGAGGAGATTGCATGAGACTTCCCCGCCGCCTGCTGCCTTTTCTCGCCTGCCCGGCCTTGGCCCAGGCGGCCTGGCCGGAGCGGCCGCTGCGGCTTCTGGTGCCCTTCGCGCCGGGCGGGCAGACCGACAGCATTGGCCGCCTTGCCGCCGAATGGCTGGGCGCGCGGCTGGGCCAGCCGGTGGTGGTGGAGAACCGCACCGGCGCCAATGGTGCGATTGCGGTGGAGGCGGTGGTTCGCGCCCGGGCGGATGGCTATACCCTGCTCACAGCCTCGGCGTCACAGATGGTGATGCTGCCGGCCCTGGCCCGGCTGCCGTTTGATCCGATGCGCGACTTGGAGCCGGTGTCGATTGTGGGGGCCAATCCGCAGGTTCTGGCGGTTGCCACCCGGATCAATGCGCCGGATTTGCCGGGTTTTCTGGCCTATCTGCGGGCGCAGGGCGGCGCGGCGGCTTATTCCTCGGGCGGCAATGGCTCTTCCAACCACCTGGCCATGGCGCTGCTGCTGCAAAGGGCCGGTCTGGAGGCGGTGCATGTGCCCTATCGCGGTGGGGCGCCGGCGGTGCAGGCGCTGCTGGCGGGCGATGTGGTGGCCTATTTCGGCAATCCCAGCGATGTCATTCCCCATCATGGCGGGCCGGCGCTGCGGGTGATCGCCATCGCCGGCCTTGAGCGGATGGCGGCGCTGCCGGGCGTGCCGACTGTGGCCGAACAGGGCTTTCCGGGGTTTCGGGCGGAGACCTGGAATGGCATTGCCGCGCCGGCCGGCACGCCGCCGGCGATCATTGAGCGGCTGGGCAACCTGCTGGTGGCTGGCTGTGGCGATGCCGCCTTTCGCGCGGCCCTGGAGCGGCTGGGGGCGCTGCCGGTCTGCTCCTCACCATCGGCGATGCGGGCGACGATGGCGGCTGATGGGCCGCAATGGGCCGATTTGGTGCGCAGCGCCGGGTTGAAGCTGGATTGAGGCGTGGCTGGTGCCGGGCGAGTGGTCATCGCTTCGTTGCCGCGCTGACATCAATCGGTCACGCAGACTTCTTCAACTGGTCATTGCAACGTCTTCCAGGCCGCGTTACCCGATTGCACTGCAACACGCTGATCACATCGCATGACCGTACCGGCCCGTAAGACCTCCGATTCGCCCAATGCACGCCGGCTTTCGCGCAAGAAGCCGCTGCGCTTCAAGCCGCGCCTGCCCGGCGCGATGTGGGCCGGGGTGATGGAAGACAGGCCGCTGGGGGGGCGTTTTCGCGCCGTGCGGCGCATTGTCGGCGCGCTGGTCTGGACGCTGATCTGCATGCCGGTGCAGTTGCTGTTGTTGGCGCTGCCGGGGGGCGGGCGGGATCATTTTCCGAAGCTTTATTACCGGGTGCTGTGCTGGTTGATCGGGCTGAAGCTGCAGGTGATCGGCCGCGCCGGGCCGGGCGCGCCTGGGGCCACGCTTTATGTGTGCAACCACACCTCTTGGCTGGATGTGCTGGCGCTGGGGGCGATTTTGGATGCGCGCTTCGTCGCCAAGGCTGAGGTGGGGACTTGGCCGCTATTTGGCTGGGTGGCGAAGCTTGGCCGCTCGGTGTTTGTCAGCCGCAGCCGCGGGCGCACGGGGGATGAGGCGCGGGAGCTTTCCGGGCGGCTGCGGGCGGGGCAGAGCCTGATTTTGTTCCCGGAGGGCACGACCTCTGACGGGGCGCGGGTGTTGCCGTTTCGCAGCAGTTTCTTTGCCGTGGCGGGGGATGCGGCGCGGGTGCAGCCGCTGACGGTGGTTTATGACCGCGCGGGCGGGCTGCCGGCGGGGCGGCGTGACCGGCCGATCACCGCCTGGTATGGCGATATGGAGACGGCGAGCCATGCCTGGAGCCTGCTGCGCCGCAGCGGCACCCGGGCCACGGTGGTGCTGCATGAGGCCTTTCCGCCGGCGCATCTGCCCAATCGCAAGACCATGGCGGTGGAGGTGGGACGGATTGTCTCGATGAGTGCCGCGGCCTTGCGGCAGAACCGCCCGGCCTTGCCGCTGGCCGCACCGGCGCGTCGCTCATCCTGACTTTGTGCCGTCGCATTCTTGTTGCGAATCCGTCATTCAGGCTTCTTCTGACAGTCACGTTTTTGTCATGGAATCGCCGCTAGCCAGGGCCGGTTCTCGAACGAATTGAAACAATGCCACAATCAATCATGCGCGGTAGCGCCGCACCAAAGCCCCGCCGCCTGGCCCGTAAGGTATCGCTGCCCCGCCGGCTGCCCGGGGCCGCGCCGCGTGGTGTGATGGAGGATGGCCCGGCGGGCGGGCGGCTGCGGGCGCTGCTGCGCTTTGCCGGGGTGATATTGGTCACGGCGCTGGCCATTCCGGTGCAACTGCTGCTCACCATTCTGCCCCGGCGCTTCCGGGCCTGGGCCATTCAGGGCTTTGGCCGGGCGCAGTGCTGGCTGGTGGGGGTGCGGCTGCAGGTGGTGGGCAAGCCGGCCGGTGGGCCGACGCTCTATGTGTCCAACCATTGCTCCTGGCTCGATATTCCGGTGCTGATGGCGCAGATGGATACTCGGTTTGTGTCCAAGGCCGAACTTGCGCGCTGGCCGCTCTTTGGCCTTTTTGCCCGGCTGGGCGGCACCATCTTTGTCAGCCGCAAGCGCGCCTGCACCGCCCAAGAGGCGCAGACCATGGCGGAGAGCCTGCGGGCGGGCCATGGCCTCGTGCTTTTCCCCGAGGGCACGACCTCGGATGGCGCGCGGGTGCTGCCGTTTCGTACCACCTTCTTCGCCGCGGCCGACCATGCTGCCCGGGTGCAGCCGGTGACCATTGTCTATGACCGGATGGGTTGGCTGCCGACCTGCCGGCGCGACCGGCCGGTTTTTGCCTGGTATGGCGATATGCAGCCGATGACGCATGTGTGGCGGCTGCTGCGCCGGCGCGGTGCGCGGGCCACGGTGGTGTTTCACGAGTCCTTCGCGCCTGAATTGCTGCCTGACCGCAAGCAATTGGCCGCCGAGGCGGCGCGGATTATTGCCACCTCCGCCGCCGCGCTGCGGCAGAACCGCCCGGCGGTGCCGCTGCCCGCCCCGGTGGTGGCGACCTCGATCCGTAACTTGACCGACGCGAAGGCGGCGGGTGAGGGTGCGCACCAGTGCCCCAACACGAGGTTTGCTGCCGCTTGAACATCTCTGCCCGTCATCGCATGTGCTACGGGATCGCGCTGACGCGATGCTGGGAGCATTTTTCTTGATGACGACGTTCCGGGTATGACCACGGGTACCACCACGGGCACGAAGCGGCTGCTGATCCGCACCTGGGGCTGCCAGATGAATGTGTATGACAGCGAGCGCATGGCCGAGGTGCTGGCGCCGCTGGGTTTCTCTGCCACTGAAAGCCCTGAGGACGCCGATATGGTGATCCTCAACACCTGCCATATTCGCGAAAAGGCGGCGGAGAAGCTGTATTCCGAGCTTGGCCGGCTGCGGGTTGTGAAGGATGCCCGGGCCGAGGCGGGCCATGCGACCGTGCTGGCGGTGGCGGGCTGCGTGGCGCAGGCCGAAGGCACCGAGATTGCCCGCCGCGCGCCCTATGTCGATCTGGTGCTGGGGCCGCAGACCATTCACCGCCTGCCGGAAATGGTGGCCCGCGCCAGCCGTGCCGGCGGCTTGGTGCTCGACACTGATTTTCCGGAAGAATCCAAATTCGACCATTTGCCGGCGCATCGGCCGGCCCAGGGTGTGACCGCCTTCCTCACCGTGCAGGAGGGTTGCGACAAATTCTGCGCCTTTTGCGTGGTGCCTTATACCCGTGGTGCTGAATCCTCGCGCCCCGCCGCCGCCGTATTGGCCGAGGCGCGCGGCCTGGTGGTGCAGGGCACGCGGGAGATCACCCTGCTGGGGCAGAATGTGAATGCCTATCATGGCGAGGGTGCGGGCTCGCTGGCGGCGCTGCTGTATCAATTGGCGGAAATTCCGGGCATTGCCCGGTTGCGCTACATGACCTCTCACCCGCGCGACATGGATGATGCGCTGATCGCCGCCCATGGTGATCTGCCGCAGCTCATGCCCATGCTGCATCTGCCGGTGCAAAGCGGTGCGGATGGCGTGCTGGCGGCGATGAATCGCGGCCATACCGCCGATGATTTCCGCCGCATTGTGGGCCGGCTGCGCGCGGCGCGGCCGGATCTGGCATTCAGTTCGGACTTTATTGTCGGCCATCCTGGTGAGAGTGATGCTGACCATGCCGCCACCCTGGCCCTGGTGCGCGAGATTGGCTTTGCCAGCGCCTATACCTTCAAATACTCGCCCCGGCCCGGCACGCCGGCGGCCCGGGCGCCGTTTCAGGTGCCCGAGGCGGTGAAGGATGAGCGGCTGCGCGAATTGCAGGCGCTGATGCTGGAGCAGCAACTGGCCTTCAACCATTCGCGCATCGGCGCCCAATTCGATGTGCTGATCACCGGCCCCGGGCGGCACCCCGGGCAGATTGCCGGCCGCTCGCCCTGGCTACAGGCGGTGCATGCCGAAGGCCCGGAGGCTCTCACCGGGCAGGTCGTGCGGGTGGAGGCCATCGGTGCTTCCGCCAATTCACTCCATTGCGTCCTCAAGGAACCCCTGCAACACCTCTCGGAGCAACACGCCGCTTGAACACGATCCTGGCTGCCCGCCACCCCACTCCCTCCGGCCCGCCCTCCAGCGAGAGCAGGTCGGTCACCCTCCAATTCGACGATAATGCGCTGCTGGCGCAGCTTTATGGCGAATTCGACAGGCATCTCAGCCTGCTGGAGAAACAGGCGGGGGTGCGGCTGTCATCCCGCGGCAACCGGTTGACCATTTCAGGCAATGCCGAGCGGACCCAGGTGGCCGAGGAGGCGTTGCGCAGCCTTTGGCATGGGCTGGAGCGCGGCACCGGCTGCACCATCGCGCTGGTGGAGGCGGCGATTCGCATGGCTCAGGGTGCGGGGGAGGGCGAGGCCGAGCCGCGCCTGCCGCTGCGCGACCTGCCGCAGATTCGCACCCGCAAGGGGTCTATCGCGCCGCGCAGCCCGGCCCAGGCGGCCTATATGGAAATTCTCTCGAAGCATGAGATCAGCTTCGGCCTCGGCCCCGCCGGCACCGGCAAGACCTATCTGGCGGTGGCCCAGGGCGTGGCGCTGCTGCTGACCGGCCAGGTGGAGCGCATTGTGCTCAGCCGCCCCGCGGTGGAGGCCGGCGAAAGGCTGGGCTTTCTGCCCGGCGACATGAAGGAGAAGGTGGACCCTTATCTCCGCCCGCTCTATGACGCGCTGAACGATATGCTGCCTGGAGACCAATTGGCACGCCGGATGACCGCCGGCGAAATCGAGATCGCCCCACTCGCTTTTATGCGTGGGCGCACCCTTGCCCATTGCTTTGCCATTCTCGATGAGGCGCAGAACACCACGCCGGCGCAGATGAAGATGTTCCTCACCCGGCTGGGTGAGGGCAGCCGCATGGTGATCACGGGCGACCCCAGCCAGATCGACCTGCCGCCCGGCCAGCCCTCGGGCCTGGTGGAGGCGGCGCGGATTTTGGAGAATGTGCCGGGCATTGGCTTCATGCGCTTTGCCGATACCGATGTGGTGCGCCACCCGCTGGTGGGGCGCATTGTCGCTGCCTATAGCCGTGCGGAGGCCGAAACGGCGCCGCGCAAACGCAACTGGAACGGAGCCGATGCCGGACCGAAGTAGCCTTTCGGAGGGCCGATCTAGGCCCTTCATTGATGTCGTCATTGCCGCACCAGGATGGCGCGGGTTTTTGCCGGAACGCTTGGTCGAACGCGCCGTGCTGGCTGCCTGCGAGGGGGGGGCGGCGGGGCCTATCACCGTGCTGCTGGCCGATGATCGGACGCTCAAGGCGCTGAACAGCCAGCATCGCGGCAAGGAAAAGCCCACCAATGTGCTGAGTTTTCCGGGCCATGTTGCGGGTTCGGGCGATATTGCGATCTCGCTGCAGACCGTGCGGCGGGAGGCCCGGGCGGAGGGCCGCCATCCGCGTGCGCATGCCGCCCATCTGGTGGCGCATGGCACGCTGCATCTCTTGGGCCATGATCACCTGGAGGCCGGCGAGGCGCGGCGGATGGAGCAGGCCGAAGCCCGCGCCATGCACCGGCTGCGCCTGCCCAACCCCTGGGGCCCGGGACGAGGCCGCGCGGCATGAGCGAGCAGGCCGAAAAACCCTGGCTGAGCCGCATCACCGGCCGGCTGCGCCGACGCCCGCATGAATCGGTGCGCGACCGGATGGAGGAGCTGATCGAGCGCCCCACCGACACCACGCCGGCCGATGCGCCCGAGCTGGATTTGGCCGAGCGCGCGCTGCTGACCAATGTGCTGAAGCTGCGGGGTATTACCGCCGTGGATGTGATGATCCCGCGGGCTGATATCGTGGCGCTGCGCGATCATCTGACGCTGGATGAGGCCTTGGCGGAGATTCAGCGCGAGGGGCATTCGCGCTACCCGGTTTATGGCAGCCAGCTCGATGACATTCAGGGCATGGTGCATATCAAGGACATCATCGCCGCCATTGGCCGGGCCGAGCCGTTTTCCATGCGCGCGATTTTGCGCAAGCCGCTGCTCGTGGTGCCCTCGGTGGCCGTGCTGGACCTGCTGCTGCGGATGCGGGAGGCGCGGATGCATCTGGCGCTGGTGGTGGATGAATATGGCGGCATTGACGGGCTGGTGACCATTGAGGATTTGGTCGAGACCATTGTGGGTGACATTGCCGATGAGCATGACGAGGTGAATGCCCCGCGCATGGTTGAGCGCCCGGATGGCAGCCTCGATCTCGACGCCCGCACCCCGGTCGAGGAGTTCGAGGCGCGGATGGGCCAGGTGCTGACCGATGAGGAGCGCGGGGCGGATATCGATACCATGGGCGGGTTGGTTTTCACGCTTGCAGGGCGGGTTCCGGCGCGGGGGGAATTGGTCAGCCATGTTTCGGGGCTGGAGTTTAGGGTGCTGGATTCTGATAGTCGGCGCATTCGCAAGCTGCGGGTGCGTCGGCCGCTGCCGGGCGGCAAGGCGGCTGCCGAATAGGCGATGACACATGGGCGAGGTTGCGCCGCAGGGTGTGCCGGGTTAGCCCCAGCGGTGTGAAAACGCTTCTCGCCCGATTGCACAGTATGTCGTCTCGCCCGCTTGTTGCGGCGCTGGGCCTGGGGGCTGCCAGCGCTTTGGCGCTGCCGCCGCTGCATGCGGTGCCGGTGCTGTTGCTCACTTTGCCGGCCTTTCTGGGGCTGTTGGGGGCGGCGCGGAGCTGGCGTGCGGCGCTGGGGTTGGGGCTCGCCTTTGGCTGGGGGCATCATATCCTCGGCACCTATTGGGTCAGCCATGCGCTGTTCACTGATCTGGCGCGGTGGTGGTGGCTATTGCCGGTGGCGGCGCCGGGGATCGCCGTGCCGCTCGCGCTGTTCAGCGCGCTGCCGGCGCTGCTGGCTTGGCTGGCGCCAGCGGGGTGGCGGCGGGTGCTGGCCTTCTCCGGCGCCTGGGTGCTGGCCGAGATGCTGCGGGGCGTGATGTTCACCGGCTTTCCGTGGAATTTGATTGGCACGGTCTGGGCGTTTTCTGCCTTGCCGCTGCAGCCGGCATCGATGGTGGGGGTGCATGGGCTGTCGCTGCTCACGGTGTTTATCGCCTGTCTGCCGGCGCTGCGGAGCTGGCGCTGGGGGGCGCTGGGTGTGGTGCTGCTGGCCGGCTGGATGGGGTTTGGCGCGTGGCGCCTTGCCGAGGCTGGGCCGGCGGTGGAGGAGACCCGGCTGATCCTGGTGCAGGGCAATGTGGCGCAGGACCTGAAATGGCAGGAGGATCAGCGTCTGCCGATTTTCCAGCGCTATCTGACGCTGACCGAGGAGGCCGGGCGGTCGGCGCATGAGGCGCACCCGCATGCGCGCATCGTGGTGATCTGGCCGGAGACTGCGAGCCCCTATCTGCTGGCGCAGGATGAGCAGGCCCGCCGCGCCATTGCCGCCGCCCTGCCGCCCAATGGGGTGCTGCTGGCTGGTACCGTGCGGGCGGATTGGGGCGCTGATGGCCGGCCAGCGCGGGTCTATAATTCCCTGGTGGGGGTGGGGGGGGATGCGGCGCTGCTGACGGTGTTTGACAAGGCGCATCTGGTGCCCTTTGGCGAATACATGCCGCTGGGTGGCCTGTTGCCCATTCGCATGGTGACGGGGGGGATGGATTTCACCGCGGGCCCCGGCCCGGCTTCGATCAGCCTGCCGGGGGTTCCGGCCTTCAGCCCGCTGATCTGCTATGAGGTGATCTTCCCCGGCCATGTGGTTGGCGCCGAGCGGCCGGCCTGGTTGCTGAATGTGACCAATGACGCCTGGTTCGGGCTCTCCGCCGGGCCTTATCAGCACCTTGCCAGCGCCAGGCTGCGGGCGGTGGAGGAGGGGCTGCCCATGGTGCGGGTGGCGCAGACCGGGATCTCGGCGGTGTTTGACGCGCAAGGGCGTGGCTTGGGGTGGCTGGGCCTGGGCGGCCGCGGCAGTCTTACGGCGTGGCTGCCGCCCCCGGCAGCGGCCACGGCATTTTCTCAGCTAGGCCTTCTAATTCCTGGATTTTTTATGGTGATTGCCTTGCTGGCGAGCAATTTTTGGCGAGGACGCCATAAATACATGCAAGAGCAAAATTAAATTTGAGACTTCTCAAAAACATTGACGTCTTCCGCCCCATAGCTTAATAATTTGGCAACGGGCAAAATGCCGAAGTTCATTTGAGGACAGGCTGATAGGTCTCGCGAGCCAAGGCTTGGATCCTCTCAGAGATGTGGTTCGGCACCACGAAGCGGGAGCGGATGGATCGATCGATGCCCACCGGGGATACTATCGAGCGGAATGAGAAGGAGCATCGGCCCAGCCCCATCGACGTGCATGTCGGCGGGCGCGTCAGGCTGCGTCGCACCCTGCTTGGCATGAGCCAGGAGAGGCTGGGCGAGGCGCTGGGGCTGACCTTTCAGCAGGTGCAGAAATATGAGCGTGGGGCGAACCGGATTGGCGCCTCGCGGCTGTTTGATCTTGCCCGCGTGCTGGATGTGCCGATTGGGTTCTTTTTTGACGATATGTCTGATGCCATGGGTGGCTCGATGGCCGTCACCCGTCGCATGGCCGGTTTTGCCGAAACCCAGGACGGGTTTGAGGATGATACCCTGCATCGCCGCGAAACCCTGGAACTGGTTCGCGCCTATTACCGCATCACCGATGCTGCGGTGCGCAAGCGGGTGTTTGACCTGATCAAGAGCCTTACGCCGAGCGAATAAGCCCGGTTGCTCTGCTGCCGGCGGTGACCAGGATATCGCCGGGTTGTAGCCGCAGCGGCGCGTCGGGCGCGGCCGGGCGGGGCAGGCCCAGCGCCTTGGACAGGCCGGCATGGTCGCTCACCCACAGCCCATCTTGCAGGCGGGCGGGTTCTGGTCGCAGGCCGTCCCGGTAATCCTGGAAATCCTCCCGCCGCCATCCGGCGCCGGCCGGGATATGGGCGCGGGCCTGCCGCGGCATGGGGAAGCTTTGCGCCAGCGCCTGGCCCAGCGCCATCGCCTGCTGCTGCGGCAGGGCGGGCAGGCGCGCGGCCTCGGCCAGGACGGCCAGAGCTGGGGCTGCGGCATGCGCCGCCTCGATCACCATGCGATAGCGCCGCGCGATCATCGCCGGGGCGAGTTGCGCGGCCACGAAGCGCTTCCCGGCCTCGCCCAGGGCGCCCCGCCGGCCTGGGGCCGCGGCCAGCCCGCTCAGGGCCTGGATGAGCGCGGCATCGGTGAAATCCTCCTCCAGCCGCAGAACCGCCGTCGCTGGCAATTCGGCCATGCTGCCCTTGGCATTGATGATGCAGGCCAGGCCGGCCGCGAGGGCATCGATCACCGCGCCGCTGGTCTCGCCCTGGTGGCGGCCGCGCAATTGCACCGCGATATCCGCCGCCGCCAGCCAATCCTCATAGGCGGCGCGGGCAATGCCGCCGGTCAGCCGGATGGGCCGGTTGCTGTGCTCACCGCCCATGCTGAGGCCTTGGGCCTGGGCGGTGGCTTGCATCACGCTCTCCAGCCCCTGCTGGGCGACGCCGACGAAGGCCAGCACGGCCTGCTGTGGCGGCAATTGGCTCTGGGCGAAGGCCTCGATCAGCCGCAATGGCAGCTTTTTTGGCACGCAGGTGCCAAAGCTTGCCACCACGAGCTGCTCCTCCGTCAGGCTGAGGCGGGCGCGCGCCGCCGCGCGTGCGGGCAGGACCAGGGGGCGGCGCAAATGCGGCACGACATGGACATCGCGCAGGGGGGCCGCACCGTGCGACCTATGCAGCATCTCCCGTGCCGCCTCGGAATGCACGATGGTGGCGAGACTGCCCTCCAGCACCTCGGCCGACATGGTGAGCGCGCCTGCCACCGTTTCGGCCTCACCCTCCAGCGCCGCTAGCAGCGCCGGGTAGCCGTGATTGGCGTAGATCGAGGCGAGCAGCGCGGCCTCTGGCTCGGCGGCGGCCTGCGCCGCCCAGCGCTGGTATTCCGGCAGGGCGACATCATGCAGCACCGCCACCGCCGGGCGCAGCGGCACCAGCCCCTGATGCTGGAAATGATGCAGCGCGCCATTGCCCAGCTGGTGCAGCAGCCGTGATGTGGCATGCGGCGCGGCCGCCAGGGCGGCGGGTGCCATCCAGGGAAAGCCGGCGGCGATGCCCTCGATCGGCCGGCTCTCGCTGACCAGGGTGATGCGGTAATGCGCCGCCAGGGCGGGCAGCAATTCGGCGGTGTAATCGGCGATGCCGGTGGCTTGCGGTGGCAAGGGGCTTGTGACGACGAGTGGCGGCAGGGCGGGCCGTGCCGGGCCGGCCCAGGCCTCCATGGCCGCCCATCCGCGGCGGGCGCAGTCTGGCCAGCGATGCTGCGCCGCCCGGTCCGGGCCCCAGCGGCGCAAGGCCTCGGCCAGGGCGGCATCGCCCAGCACCAGGCTCATCACCCGCGCCATATCGTGGATATCGAGCGGGTCGAACAGCACGTCCGGCAGCCCTGCCAGTTCGGGTAGGGCGCCGGCATGGCTGGCGGCGAAGGGCGCGCCCGCTGCCATCGCCTCGGCCAGTGGCAGGCCGAAACCCTCGGCCAGGGAGGGCAGGACGAAGAGCGCGGCATGGGCGTAGAGCGCCGGCAATGCTGCATCCTCCACCATGCCCAAATGCAGGATCGTGCCCTCGGCCAGCCCGGCCTCGCGCGCCAGACGCTCCAGATGCAAGGCGGGGATGGTGCCGGTGACGACCAGGCGCAGCCCATCGCGCAGGCTGGGCGGCAGGAGGCCCATGGCGGCGATCAGCCGTGCCTCGTTCTTGCGGATGTCATTGAGGCCGAGGCAGAGGATGTAGCGGCCGGCGATGGGCGCTGGCCCCTGGGGTGGGGCAAAAAATTGCGCGGCCACACCGCCGCCCACCGTCACCAATTGCCCGGGCGCCATGTCGAGATGGGCCAGCCCCTCGCGCCGGGTTGCTTCGGAATTGCACAGCAGCCCGTCCATGCCGCGCAGTTCCAGGAGTTGGCGCATATACCAGGGCACCAGCCCGGCATCGCGCCAGGGGCCTTCCAGATATTCGGCGCGGCGGGTGAGGGGGATGAGGTCATGCAGCGTGGCGACATGGCGCGGCCGGGGCAGGGCGGCCGGCCAATTGGTGACCAGCTGGTCGTTCCAGCCTTCGAAGAGGCTGCCCAGATGCACCATGTCCGGCGCCAGGGCGAGAATGGCCTGGGCGCGGATATGCTCGGCCAATTGGCGCAGCGGGTGATGTGGGTCGGCCCCCGCCGCGCAGCCTTCCGGGGGGGTGAAATGATGGATTTGGGCGGCACCCAGTAGGGGGGCGAATTCGGCCTCCAGCATGGCGGCGGATTCTGTCTGGCTGGCATTGAGCAGCAGCAGCACCTCATGCTGCTCGCCGCGCGTTGCTGCCAGCGCCCGGGCGAATTCGAGCGAATAGCGGCCGAGGCCGGAATGGCGGCTGCCGCCCTGGGCGCCTTGCAGGTCGAGCAGCAGCCTCATGCCACCCGGCCCAGGCCGCCGCCATGGCTGGCGGCCAGCGCCCAGATCTGTTGCGCGGCCGCTGGCGGTGCTGCGAGGGGCGGGATGGCGAGGCTGGGGGGCGGCGCATCATCGAAGCGCAGCGCGGCCTTGGCCACGCTATCCCAATCCGAAAGCTGCCATTGCGGGCCGGCCATGCGGATATCTTGGGCGATGATCCGGGCAATACGGGCCTCGGGCGCCAGCATGGCGGCGATGGCCTGGGCGGTGGCGCGGCTGTCCAGGGGGTCCAGCCCATCGGCTTCGGCCAGGCTCAGACAGGGGCGGCGTGCTTGGGCGGCGGCCAGGGCCAGCGCCGGCCAACTGCCATCGGTGGCGGTGGCCAGCAGGCATTGCGCGCCGGCGATGAGGGCTGGCAGCGGGCCGAGCCCCTCGACGCCGGCCATGCCGATGGCGGGCACCGGGCCATCGAGGCCCAGCAGGGTAGGCAGGCCGGGCTGGGAGGCGCGGAGCAGTATCCAGGCTTCCTGCAGCCAGGGTGGTGCGCCGTCGGCGATGATGTAGGGGCCGCGGGGCGCCTCGCCGGGGGCATTGGGGGGGAGCAGCAGGGGGGGCATGGGCAATGGTGCCGCCGAAGCCTGGACCGGCATGGCCAGCAGCAGCCTGTCAAAGCTGGCAGTTTCACGCAGCGCCGCTAGCAGATCGGGGGCGACGCGATGTGGCGTGGTCAGCGCCATGGGCTCGGCCAGCGCCAGGGTGACATGGGCGCCGCGGGCGCGCGCCTGGGCCAGTGGCGCCTGTGACGGGCCAGGCCCCAGCACCAAGACCTGATCACCTGGGCCGGCTTCGATGCTCTCCAGCCGGCCCGCCAGTTCGGCCAACATGTGGCGCCGGTGGTCGGGCGTGGCGTCCAGCAGGGCGCGGGCGAGCGGTGGCGGCAGGACCTTCCATGCGCCCAGCGTCTGGTCGATCACCGTGAAGCTTAGCCCCTCGCCGGGCTGGGCGGCGAGGGATTGGGCCAGGCCCAGGCGCCATTGCCGGGCGGACCAGCTGCCGCGGCGCAGCCCTTGGCCCAGGATTGGCGCTGGGGCCTCATCGGGCGGCGGGGCCAAGGCGGCGGAGATGTCGATGATGGTGGCGGGCCCCGGTGGAAGGGCTGCGGGCAGGGCGCGGGCCTGGGCATGGGCGAGCATGGCGGGGGCATCAGGCTCGCCCAAGGCGGCGGCCTGGGTCAGGCTTTCGATGGCGTCGGTATGCTCGCCGGCCATGCTGCGCATCTTGCCCAGTTGTGCCAGGATTTCTGGATTGTTTGGCCGGCGTTGCAGATAGGCGGCGTAGAGGCCTGCGGCTGCGGCCCAATCGCCGGCATCGCGCGCGCGGTTGGCCTGTTGCAGCAGCCGCCGCGCTGGGTCGAGCATGGCAAGGCTGGGCAGGCGAAGGCGGGGTGGGGCGCTGGCCGTGCTGGGTGTGGGGGGGTTGGGGGGCGGTGGTGCCTCTGCCGGCGGCGGTGCAGTGGCGACCGGCGGTGCCTCGGCTTTTCTGATGGTGATGTGCTGCAGGGCGATGCAGAGAGGGCGAATATCGTGACCATGCTGCTCGCCCGGCCACTCGAGCATCAGGTTGAGCCGGAGTATCGCGTGGTCATCCAAAGTGCCGGTGACGCTGATCTCGATGCAATCCGCGCCATTTAGCCCTGCCCGGCCTTGTAATACTGCGGCGAGAATGCCGAGCTGGACCCGCTGGATGCCGGAGATATTCCCGGTCTCATGCAGGAATTGCAGCAGGTCCTGGATGTCGAGCAGAATGGTGGCGGGGTGGGGCGATGGCGGCGGCCGCCCGGGGGTGATCTCCAGGATGCGGGCTTCCTCGGCAATGCCGAAGCTGTCCTCCAGTGCTGCGGCGCGCAGCAGGGCCTCATTCGCCCGGTCGCCATGGCCGGCCATGCGCAGCCAATGCGCGGCATTGAGAAGGAAGGCAGGTTCTTCCGGCCATTCAGTGCGATGCATCTCGAGGATGTGCAGAACCGCGGCCCAGTCCCGCTGCCGGGCGGCTTCGGTGGCGGTGCGGTGCCAATGGGCGGCGGATATGGTCATCCGGCGCAGCGGTCCTTGCCGCGATATGTGGCGCGCCGTTGTGTCGAGGTCATGCTGACCATATCCAAGAGTTCATGCTGCGATATTGATATCATAGCATGAAATTCTAAGGAATAGATAAGGCCCCGCGCTGCTATATTCCTGGCTGGGGCATGGCCCTAGGCGCCCAGGCGAAGCCGCCCCGGATTGAGGATGCCTTCCGGATCCATCACCGCCTTTACCCGGGCCGCGATGGCCGCCAGCGCTGGCGGTTCGGCGGGGACGACCGGCACCGCGCTGCGCAAGCCATCCGGCGCGCGGAATAGGGTGAAGCTGCCGGGCTGGGCGGCGGCCATGACGGTGGCATGTGCGGCCTCGCTGGCCGGGCCGGCCACCCAGATCAGCCCGCCGCCCCAATCCAGCATCAGGCGAAAGCCGGCGAGTGCGGCGCAGGCGGCCGGCGCGGCGCTGGGTGGCAGGGAGAGCCGCCACACCGCCTCATCCGGCATGGCGGCGAGTGCCGTGGCATCGCGCACTGCGCGCCAGGTGGCGAGGCTCGCCTCCCCATCCAGCCGCTGGGCGGGGCCGAGCGGCGCCAGATCCTCGCGCAGCCGGGCCATGCGATAAGCCACGCTCTCGGCAAAATCCTCCAGCCGCAGCAGCGCGGTGATGGAACCGCCCTGCAGCAGAATGGCAGCGCCCGATACGCCATAGGGCGAGCCCAGCCCGGTGCTGAGCACCCGGATGCCGGCGGCGATATCGGCGACATCCACCGCCAGGGTGGCGCTTTCCTCTGGTTGGGGGAGGATTTTGAAGGTGATCTCGGTCAGCACGCCCAGCGTGCCGTGGCTGCCGCAGAGCAGCTTGCACAGATCAAGCCCGGTGACGTTCTTCAGCACCCGCCCGCCGGAGCGAAACACCTCGCCATCGCCGCGCACGGCGCGGATGCCCAGCACATGATCCCGCATCGCGCCCCAGGTGATGCGGCGGGGGCCGGAGAGGTTGCTGGCGGTGATGCCGCCCAGGCTTGGCCCTTCGCTGGCGCCGAACATGGCGCGGAAATCCGGTGGTTCGGCGATGATTTGCTGGCCCTTTTCGGCAAGGGCGGCCTCGATTTCGGCAATTGGTGTGCCGGCGCGGGCGGAGATCACCAATTCGGAGGGTTTGTAGAGGGTGATGCCGGTCAGCAGCCGGGTGGAGAGGCTGCGCGCGGCCTGGACTGGGCGGAGCATGGCGCGCTTGGTGCCGCGGCCCTCAATGGCGAGGGGTTCGCGCGCGGCATGGGCGGCGGTGATGGCGGCGACGACGCCGGCCTCATCGGTGGGCAGCAGCGTGTTCATGCGAAGGCCGGATTGCCTTCGAGCGGGAAGACTTTGGCCGGGTTCAGCAGCCAATCCGCGTCAAAGGCGGTTTTGATGGCGCGCTGGAGATTCAACTCGCCGGGGGTGAATTGCGCGCTCATCAGGTCGCGCTTTTCGATGCCCACGCCGTGCTCGCCGGTCAGGCAGCCGCCCACTTCGACGCAGAGCAGCAAAATCTCGGCACCGAGTTTTTCCGCCCGGGCGAAGCTGTCCGGGTCATTGGCATCGAACATGATCAGCGGGTGCAGATTGCCGTCGCCGGCATGGAAGACATTGGCGACTTTCAGCCCGTGCTTGTCCGCCAATTCGCTGATGCGGCCCAGCACATGCGGCAATTCGCCGGTGGGGATGGTGCCATCCATGCAGAGGTAGTCCGGGCTGATCCGCCCCACCGCGCCGAAGGCACCCTTGCGGCCCTTCCAGATCGCCAGGGATTGCTCGGGGCTTTCGGCGACCTTCATCGAGATGGGGTTGAATTGGGCGCAGATGGCGCGGATGCGGTCGAGCAGCGCGTCCTGTTCGGCGACCGAGCCTTCGACCTCGATGATGAGCATCGCCTCGGCATCGAGCGGATAGCCGGCATGGGCGAAGGCCTCGCAGGCATGGATGCAGGGGCGGTCCATGAATTCGAGCGCCACGGGGATGATGCCGGAGCCGATGATGGCATCGACCGCCTGGCCGGCGACGGGGATGGAATCGAAGGCGGCGAGCATGGCGCGGGCACCCTCGGGGCCGCGCAGGATGCGCACCGTGACTTCGGTGACCATGCCGAGCTGGCCTTCGGAACCGGTGATGAGGCCGAGCCAATCATAGCCCGCGGCATCGAGATGGCGGCCGCCGATATCGATCACCTCGCCCTCGATGGTGACGAATTTCAGGCCAAGCAGGTTATTGGCCGTCACGCCGTATTTCAGGCAATGCGCGCCGCCGGAATTCATCATCACATTGCCGCCGATCATGCAGGCCAATTGGCTGGAGGGATCGGGGGCATAGAAGAAGCCATCGGCGGAGACGGCGTTGGTGATGCCGATATTGGTCACGCCCGCCTGCACCACGGCCAGGCGGTCAGCATAATCGACTTCCAGGATGGCGTTCATGCGCATCAGCCCCACCACCACCGCATCGGCCAGCGGCAGGGCGCCGCCGGAGAGGCTGGTGCCGGCGCCGCGGGGGATCACCCGCACGCCGTTCTGGTGGCAGAAGCGCAGCACCGCGGCCACCTCCTCGGTGGTGCGCGGCAGGGCGACGGCGAGGGGCATTTGCCGATAGGAGGGCAGGCCATCGGTCTCATAGGGCTTCATGCGGATGGTTTCGGTGATCAGCCCATCGGCGGGCAGCAGCGTGGCGAGGCCGGCGATGATCTCGGGGCGGCGGGCCATCACATCGGCTTTGGGGGCTGGCAGGCGGATCATGGGCGGGTGTCCCGGTTGCGGCGTGGGGCAAAGATGTTCCCTGCCATGGCTTGCGACAAGGCTTGCCAATGCTAGACTCCTTTATCTGTTCGACCAACGATAAGGGGTCACCCATGAAATCGATCGCATTCACCGCCATTGCCATGCTGGCCTTGGCCCTGCCGGCCCAGGCCCAACGCAACGGCACTTATAATGTTGACGGCACGGACATTGCCGGGGCGAAGTATCAGGGCACGGTGCAGTTGCAATCCACCGGGCGGGAGACCTGGCGCGTCACCTGGCGCATTGGGGGCGATACCACGAATGGCGTTGGCGTGCTGTCCAATGGCGTGCTGGCGGTGGGTTATACCCATGGGCGCGAGATTGGCGCTGTGGCCTATGTGGTCAATGCCGATGGCACGCTGTCTGGTCGCTTCACCCAGGGCCGTGAGGGCGGTGTGGGCACTGAGCGCTGGCTGCCGCGTTGAGGGTGGAACACCCAGCGCATCGGCGCCCAGCGTGAGCCGCGGCGCCCTCATCCCGGGCCGCCGCGCCTTGCTCGCCAGTGCCGGCGCGATGCTGGCCATGCCCGCCCTCGCCCAGCCGGCATGGCGGCCGGACCAGCCCATTCGCCTGCTGGCCGGCTTTGCTCCTGGTGGGGCGGTGGACACGGTGGCGCGGCTGCTGGCGCAGGCCATGGGGCCGCTGCTGGGCCAGCAGGTGCTGGTGGAAAACCGGCCCGGCGCTGGCGCCAATCTCGCCGCCGAGGCCGTGGCGCGCAGTGCGCCCAATGGGCTGACCCTGCTGATGGGCGCCTTTGCCCATGGCGTGAACCCGGCGCTGATGCGGCTGAGCTATGACCCGCTGACCGATCTTGCCCCCATCGCCCAGGTGTCGATGGTGCCCACGCTGATGCTGTCCTCGCCCCAGGCGCCTTTTGCCAGTGTGGCGGAGGCGGTGGCTTATGCCCGCGCCCATCCTGGCCGGCTGACCTATGCCTCCGGTGGGGTGGGCACGACCAGCCATTTGGCGCCGGAGATGCTGGCGCATCTGGCTGGGGTGAGCTTCACCCATGTGCCTTATCGCGGCGGTTCGCCAGCCATGCAGGCGGTGCTGGCCGGCGATGTGATGATGTTCTTTGACAATCCGCAGCCGGCCACCCGTGGCGCGGTGGAGGAGGGCAAGCTGCGCGGCCTGGCGGTGATGCAGGATAGGCGGCTGGCGGATTACCCGGCGGTGCCCGGCATTGCCGAGGCTGGGCTGGGCGGTGACCTCACCGTGCAGTCCTGGCACGGCGTTTTCGCCCGGGGTGGCACCCCGGCGCCGGTGATTGCGGCGCTGCATGCTGCCATCACGGCGGCGATTGCCGAGCCTGTTACCCGCGCGCGGATTGAGGCGCTGTCGATCACGCTGGTGGGCAGCGGGCCTGAGGCTTTTGGCGCCTTTTATGCCAGTGAGATCAACCGCTGGGCCGGGGTGGTGCGGGCGGCGGGAATTCGCGCCGAATGAGCCAGCGTCGCCCGGTGCTGCTGACCGGCGCCTCGGGCCGGCTGGGGCATGGGCTGGCGGCCCGGCTGGCGGCGGCGGGGGTGGTGCTGCGGCTGACCGACCGGCATCCCTTCCCCGGGGCCCTGCCGCCCGGCGCCAGCTTCAGCCAGCAGGATTTGGGCGATGCGGCGGCCATCACCGCATTGGCGGCGGGTTGTGGCACCATTTTGCATTTTGGCGGTGTGCCGAATGAGGGGCCGGGCTTTGAGAGCATTCTCGATGCCAATCTGCGCGGCTGCTTTCATGTCTATGAGGCGGCGCGGGCGGCGGGGGCGCGGGTGGTCTTTGCCTCCTCCAACCATGCTTTTGGCTTTCATCCCCGGCCGGGTGGGGAAGCTGCGCGGCTGGAGGCTGATTGCGCCTACCGGCCCGACACATTTTATGGCCTGTCGAAGGTTTATGGCGAGCAGATGGGCCGGCTTTATTGGGACAAGCATGGGGTGGAGAGCGTGCAGCTTCGCATCGGCTCCTGCACCGCGACGCCGCAGGATGCCCGGGCGCTGGCCACCTGGTTCTCGCATGATGATCTGGCGCGGTGCTGCCTGGCGGCGGTGGACGCGCCGCGCACGGGATGGGCGGTGATCTGGGGCGCCTCGGCCAATCCGGCCAGCTTTTGGGGCGTCGATGACCGGGCGCTGCTGGGCTGGGAGCCGCAGGACAGCGCCGAGGCCTGGCGGGCGGAGATCGAAGGGCGGGTGAGCGGCGACCCGCTGGTGGAACGCTTTCAGGGCGGCGCCTTTTGCGCGTTGGACTGGCCGGCGGGGCGGCCGCGGGGGTGATCACTGAATTGGCCCAAGGGGCGGCGCGGCTGCGGCTGGCGCCGCATTTGGGCGGGCGGGTTACGGCGCTCAGCCTGGCGGCGCCTGGGCGCGCGGCGGTGGAATTGCTGCTGCCCTTCCCCGAGGACACGACCGAATTGCTGCATTGGCCCAAGGGGGGGATTTACCCGCTGGTGCCCTATTCCGGCCGCGTCCGCGATGGGCGGCTGCCCGGGGAGGCGGGCGAGGTGGCGCTGCGCCCGCATCCCGATGCTGCGCCGCATACGCTGCATGGCCCGGCGCATCGGCGGGCATGGCAGTTGCAGGCGGTGACGGGCTGCAGCGCCCGCATGGTGCATGAGCACCCCGGCGATGATGAATGGCCCTGGGCCTTGCGCGCTGAGTTGCTGGTGGCGCTGCCCGCGCCGGATTGTTGCAGGCTGGAGCTGCGCTTGGAGAATATGGCCGCTGGCCGGGCGCCGGCGGGGCTGGGCCTGCATCCGTATTTCAGCGCCCCTGGTGGCAGCAGCCTCAGCCTTGCGGCGGCCAGGGAGTGGATGATGGATGAGGCGGTGCTGCCGGTGGCGACGGCGCAGCTCTTGCCCGGGATGGCTTGGAATGGTGCGGTGGTGGGGCCGGTGACCCGGCAGTTCAGCGATTGGGGCGGGCAGGCGGTGCTGCGGCTGCCGCCGCAGGGCGAGTTGACGGTGCAGGCGAGCCCGCTGCTGGCGCATCTCGTGCTGCATCGGCCGGGGGCGGTGGATTGGCTGTGCCTGGAGCCGGCGAGCCATGTGGTTGATGGCTTCAACCTGGACGCGCTGGGGGTGAGTGGGACCGGCGCGCTCTGGCTGGAGCCGGGCGAGGCGATCAC
>Ga0114963_10000420_pt1 | contig 28385 bp, 27 predicted proteins | sample C_131016_EF_Meta_FD_87019 | JGI IMG/M metagenome (GOLD analysis project Ga0114963, IMG submission 87019) | Freshwater microbial communities from Lake Croche, Canada to study carbon cycling - C_131016_EF_MetaG | ecosystem: Environmental > Aquatic > Freshwater > Lake | place: Lake Croche, Canada... | reverse complement strand
GGTCGTGCACGAGGATTCGCCCGGTGTTGTCGTCGGCGCTCGCCGCAACTCGCCTCTTGTCATCGGACTCGGAAAGGGTGAAAACTTCCTCGGTAGCGACGTCGCTGCATTTGTCGAATACACGAGTGACGCCCTGGCCATCGGTCAGGACCAGATCGTGACAATCACGAAGGATGATGTCTCGGTTATCGACTTCGACGGGAACTCCGTCACCCCCGAACCATTCACCGTGACGTGGGATGTTTCCGCCGCCGACAAGGGCGGGTGGCCATCATTCATGGCCAAAGAAATCAGTGAAGAGCCGGCTGCGGTCGCGGACACAATTCGTGGCCGAATCAAGAACGGTGAAGTCCACATCGAGGGCTTCGAGCCCTCCGCGTTCACCGACGTCGATCGGATCATCATCATTGCCTGTGGGACAGCGGCCTATGCCGGCCTCGTGGGAAAGTACGCTCTTGAACAGTGGGCCCGAATCCCCGTCGATGTCGAACTCAGCCACGAATTCCGTTATCGCGAACCCGTCATATCGGACCGAACCTTGATTGTTTCGGTCAGCCAATCGGGCGAAACGATGGACACGCTCATGGCCGTCAAGTACGCACGCGAGGTCGGAGCTCGAACACTGTCGATTTGCAATACGCAGGGCGCAACGATTCCGCGCGAGTCAGACGCAGTGATTTACACGCACGCCGGGCCAGAGGTCGCCGTCGCGTCGACGAAGGCCTTCGTCGCCCAAGTGACCGCCTTGTATCTTCTCGGTATCGCCATTGCGCAGGCGAACGGCAAGGGTGACCCCAAGGTTCTTGAGGCGGTCGTTCGGGATCTAGAGGCAACGCCCGCGATGCTGGAAACGGTTCTTATACACGGCGAGCGAATCAAGACGCTTGCGAAATGGATGGCGGATACACAGGCCATATTGTTGTTGGGCCGCCATGTCGGGTATCCAATTGCGCTGGAAGGCGCCCTCAAATTGAAGGAACTTGCCTACATTCACGCGGAAGGGTTTGCGGCGGGCGAACTCAAGCACGGGCCCATCGCACTGATTGAGCCCGGACAGGTTGTGTTTGTCATCGTTCCGAGCCCGCGCGACCCACATTCGCTTCACGCGAAGGTCGTGTCGAACATTCAAGAGATTCGAGCGCGCGGTGCGCGGGTCATCGCCATCGCCGAACAGGGCGACGCGGCAGTTCTGCCGTACGCCGACGAGGTCATTCCGATTCCCCTGGCATCCAGTTTTATCGAGCCAATCTTGGCGGTCGTCCCATTGCATATTTTCGCAATGGAACTTGCCGCGGCGAAGGGGCTCGACGTCGACCAGCCGCGCAACCTCGCCAAATCCGTCACGGTGGAATAGCCATGGCGATCGTCGGGCACGGAATCGACGTCGTCGACATTGCGCGATTCGACGCCTCGCTGGCGCAGACGCCGGGGTTACGTGATCGCTTGTTTGCTCCATCCGAGCGTGACCTTCCCGTTGAATCGCTGGCCGCTCGTTTTGCGGCGAAAGAGGCGCTCATCAAGGCCCTGGGAGGAAGCGACGACCTGTCATGGGTTGAGGTTGAAATCCCGCGCGGTGACGGTCGACCCGAGTTTCGACTGAGTGGCGACATCGCGGCCCGAATCGAGCGACTCGGTTTGGTGTTACACCTTTCCCTCAGTCACGACGCCGGCATGGCTGTGGCCAGTGTGATTGCCGAGGAACGATGAGCACGCCGCTTCGCCGTGTTCTCGTGTCGTCGTCGGCTATCCAGCACAACGTGGAGCGACTTCGCGAACTCGCGCCCGCGAACGACACCATGGTTGTTGTTAAGGCGAACGGATACGGGCATGGCGCTGTGCTCGCCGCTCGGGCCGCGCTCGCGGGGGGAGCAACCTGGATTGGCGTTGCCGACATCGACGAGGCACTTCACCTGCGAAACGCGGGAATCACCGCACCCGTTCTTGCGTGGCTGCACGCCGCGGATGAAGATTTCATCGAAGCAATCCGGCGCGACGTGACTCTGGGTATCTCAACAACCGCGCAACTCCGCGCTGTGGCACAGGTTGGCGGGGGCACGGTTCACCTCAAGATCGACACGGGCTTAGGGCGAAACGGTGCCGGCCGCCAACATCTCGTTGAATTCCTCGAGACGGCGGCATCGCTTCACTCGAACGGTGACCTTGTCGTCGATGGGCTGATGTCACACGTGTCGGGTGCCTCGAGAGAGGCCGACCTCGCGCAGGCCGAAGTTTTCGTTCGGACGCACGACCAACTCGCGGAACGGGGAATCACGCCAACCCATCTGCACATCGCGGCGTCCGCTGCGGCAATCGATCACCCATCGTTGCGATTCACGATGGTGCGGTTCGGCATTGCGGCTTATGGCCTCGCGCCCAGCATGTCCCATCGTGATCTCGGGCTAACGCCCGCGATGCGATTCGAATCATCAATTGTTAATATCAAGCGCCTCTCCGCTGGGGATGGTGTGTCGTACAACTTTGTGTGGACCGCTCCGAAGGACACGACGGTTGCACTAGTCGCCGCCGGGTACGCCGACGGAGTTCCGCGCGCGGCAACCGGGCACGCACATGTCGAAATAGCTGGCGTCCGTTACCCCGTCGTTGGCCGAATTGCGATGGACCAGATCGTGGTGGATGTTGGCGACGCAGGCGTGAATCTTGGCGACCCCGTCGGAATCTGGGGCGACCCGACAGCCGGAACGCCGGGCGCGTCCGAATGGGCTGACTGGGCCGACACCATCAACTATGACCTCGTGACGGGAATCGGGAACCGCGTCATTCGAATCGACCTGCCGTGATCTCGATTCCGACTTCTGAGGACATGGCTGAATTCGGTGCGCGAGTGGCTCGGCTGCTGCGCGAAGGTGACGTCGTCTGCCTCACCGGTGAGTTGGGAGCCGGCAAAACGACCTTTACGCGTGGGCTGGGGCGTGAACTAAACGTGCGCGGTACGGTCACGAGCCCCACTTTCGTCGTCGCGCGAACTCACCCCCGAGCCGAGGGCGTGCCGTTCGTCCACATCGATGCGTACCGTCTCCAAAGCCCGGCCGAGCTCGAAGACCTCGACATTGACTGGGATAACGTCATTTCCGTTGTCGAATGGGGACACGGAATGTTAGACACTATCGTCGACGCGTGGCTTGAGATTGTCATCGACCGTTCCCCCAGCGCGGACGACGAAATGCGAACCGTGAGCCTGCACGCCGTTGGTGCTCGCGGAAATGAATTGGCGGATGCGCTTGGACGAAACGAGGCGTCGTGATCTTGGCAATTGATACCTCGGCCGGCACGAGCGTAGCCTTGGTCGGCGAGGGAATCGTTGCGGAAGCCGCGACTGCAGACACGCGCAGCCACGCAGAACACATTGGTGTGTTCATCGACCGGGTCTTGACGGATGCCGGGTTGACTCCGTCGGATGTGACCGCCGTGGTGACGGGAATCGGACCCGGGCCATTCACGGGTCTGAGGGTGGGCATCGCTGCGGCAATTGCCTTTGCGATTGGCCGCGGGATCCCTCTCTACGGTATTCCGAGTCACGACGCGGTGGCAGTGGGTCGAGGTGCGTGCACCGTTGTATCGGATGTCCGTCGACGTGAATTGGCATGGACGACCTATCGCGATGGTGTGGCGATTGACGGCCCACGGCTCACGACCGAGGCGACACTCGCGACCGATGTTGACCTCGACACTTTCCCCGAGGTGCGAGCAGACGTGATTTCGGCGGCACTTCTCGCGACCGCAGCCCAGGTCAGGCTAGATCGCGGTGACGATCTGTCGAGTCTGCGCCCGCTGTACCTCCGTGCCCCCGATGCAACGCCCAACACCGGATCCAAGCGGGTGAGCGGTTGATGATTCGCCTGGCGACGGCAGCCGACCTCACGACCATCCACGGGCTCGAGCGCGTTCTTTTTCCCGACGACGCCTGGCCACTCGATAAATTCGATGACGATCTGCGCAGCTCTTTCGCGAACTTTCTCGTCGCGACCGACGAGGGCCACGTGGTCGGGTATGCGATCGCCCAGCATCTACCGGGGAACGACGTCGCGGATATTCAGAACATCGCCGTGGTCGAATCGCACCGAGGACGGGCTATCGGGGCTGCACTGTTGGACGCCCTCGTCGCGTGGGCGGTTGACCGGGGTACGACCGCGATCATGCTCGAGGTTCGAGACGACAACACGGTCGCTCAGTCGTTGTACGCTTCGCGAGGCTTTGCCGTCATTGCGACTCGAGCCAAGTATTACCAGCCCGCCGGAGTCGATGCACTCGTGATGCGCAAGGAGGTTTCGGCGTGAACGGGCCACTTGTCCTTGGAATTGAATCGAGTTGCGACGAGACGGGTGTCGGAATCGTTCGCGGCACGACGTTGCTGGCAAACGTCATCGCCTCGAGTATGGATGAGCACGCCGTGTATGGCGGCGTGGTCCCCGAAATCGCTGCCAGGGCTCATCTCGAAGCGATGCGCGCGACCATCGACGCCGCTGTCACCGAGGCGAACATCCGACTGGACGACCTCGACGCGATTGCGGTCGCGGCTGGTCCGGGGTTAGCGGGAGCGCTGATGGTCGGAGTCGGAGCCGCAAAAGCGCTTGCGGTGTCTCTCGGTAAACCGCTCTACGGGGTCAACCATTTGGTCGGTCACGTCGGAGCGGATGTTCTGCGAGAAGACGGTGGCGATATCGAACTGCCCACGGTGGCGCTTTTGGTAAGCGGCGGACACACGTCACTGCTGCTCGTTCGAGACCTCGTGACAGACGTTGTTTTGATGGGTGAAACCATCGACGATGCGGCGGGTGAGGCGTTCGACAAGGTCGCGCGCCTGCTGCAACTGCCATATCCAGGCGGCCCCCACATCGATCGCGTCGCGGCCGACGGCGACCCCACCGCGATTCGGTTCCCCCGCGGACTGACGTCGCCGAAGGACCTCATCCACCATCGTTACGATTTTTCGTTCTCGGGGCTCAAGACCGCCGTTGCTCGGTATGTCGAGACGACGGACGACCCCTCGATTGCCGATGTCGCGGCAAGTTTCCGTGAATCCGTGGCCGATGTGTTGACGAAAAAGGCGGTCGCCGCGTGCATCGAACATGGAGTCGGTCGATTGTTGTTGGGCGGCGGAGTCGCAGCAAATGCCCGAATTCGCGCCCTTGCGGCCGAACGGTGCGCAGAGAATGGGATTGAATTGCGCGTTCCGCCACTGAACCTCTGCACCGACAATGGGGCGATGATTGCGGCCCTCGGTGCGCACCTCGTTGCGCGCGGTGTGGCGCCGTCGGAATTGAATTTCCCGGTGGATTCGACGTTGCCCGTCGAAATCGTCCGTGTCTAGCGAACCCGTTCCGCAATAATCGCGACGCGACCCTCACCCGCACGCGTCACAATCAGGGTCGCCGAAGCGGAACCCTTCAATTTAAGTTTGGTTCGAAACGTCGCGGGATCGATATCAACGCCACGTTTCTTGATTTCGAGAGTGCCAATTCCTGCGTCCCGGCAATACTGCGTAATCGCGCGGATATCGAGTGGCACAATGTCGACGACTCGGAACGCCTGGGCAAAAGGCGTGTGGACGAGAGTGTCGCCGGATAAATACGCAATCGACGAGGCGATGGTGTGAGCACCGAGTTGTCGCGCGAGTGTCCCTAATAGTTGGGCGCGGATGACGGCTCCACTCGGGTCGTACACAAATGCGCCGATGTCACCGACCTCGACCTGTGAATCGGGTTCACTCGCGGTGAGCTCGGCCGATTCGCTTCCCAGCACAAGCGCGCTTCGAGCGACGTCTGGTCGAGCGAGCGCACCGGTCCACACGACGCATTCGACCGTGTCGCCAGAATCCTCGACCCACTGAGCCTCTACGCCCTCGGGCAACAGCTCGTGGGCGATGGCGGGCGAAAGTTTGATTCCGCAGGGGATTTTCGTCGCCACATCGAACACCCACTCGAGCGAGGGGGACCAATCGGCGGGGTTCGAGAGCCTTTTGTCTTTCGAGCGACGTGCTGGATCGAACCACAACGCCTCGAAGCGCGAGAGGTCGACGCCCTCGGCGTCGCCCTGCTCGACGCTCGCATTGTCGAACGGAGCAAGGTTGTAGGTCGCGATTGCGGCGGTGGATTCGTCGCGATCGATTGCAACGACGCGGAGGCCAAGTCCGGCGAGGGCGAGGGCGTCACCCCCGATTCCGCACCCAAGGTCACCCACGGTGATGTTGCCGAGCGCACGAAAACGCGCGGCGTGATGGGCGGCAACGTCCAATCGAGTTGCTTGTTGTAATCCGTCCTCCGTGAAGAACATGCGCGCGGCGAAATCTCCGAACTTCGGCTTCGCCTGCGCTCGAAGTCGGCGCTGGCGAAGAACGACCCGCGTCATCTCGGGTGAGACTCCTTGGTCACGCAGTGCGGACACCGACTGCACGACGTTGTCGGTTGCCCGATACGGCGGGAGACCGTCGAGTAACGTCAATGCCTCACTGGTGAGGAGTAATTCGGCATCAGCGCGGTCCATGTGTTCATTCTCGCAGTTACTCACATTGGCACTCGCGTTTGGAGAGTGCTAACTCGCGCGGTAAACTAGGGACTGCACGCTACCGTGCGCTCACATCGTCCACAAAGGAAGAGGTCAACCGTGTCGGTCGCTATCAAGCCGCTCGAAGATCGCATTGTCATTCAGCAGCTCGCTGCTGAGCAGGTCACATCGTCGGGAATTGTCATTCCTGATTCGGCCAAAGAAAAGCCCCAAGAGGGCGAAGTTGTCGCGATCGGCCCCGGCCGCGTCGATGACAACGGAAACCGCGTTCCCCTCGATGTCGCCGTCGGCGACGTTGTTCTGTACTCGAAGTACGGCGGAACCGAAATCAAGTACGACGGCGTCGAGTATCTCGTTCTCTCGGCTCGCGACGTGCTTGCGATCGTTCAGCGCTAACTAAACCATCGAGAGGCCCCTGCGTTCGTCGCGGGGGCCTCTCGCGTTGGCGAGTAGTGTGAAACGGTGAGCACCTCTACCCGGACCAGCGGCGTCGTCGCCGGACTGGGTTCGTATTTCCTCTGGGGATTCTTGCCCCTGTACTTCGTCGTTCTCGGAAGCACCGGTCCTTGGGAAATCGTTTCGTGGCGGATCTTGTGGTCCATGCTCTTTTGTGTAGGCATCCTCGTCGTCACCAAGCAGTTCACGGCAACGGTAGCCCTGCTGCGGGATAGAAAAATTGTGCTCTACACAATCGCCGCCGGCGTGCTCATTTATGTGAATTGGCAGTTCTACATCATCGCCAACCTGACCGGTCGGATTGTCGAAGGGTCGCTGGGCTACTTCATCAACCCACTCGTGACGATTCTGTTGGGCGTCCTTGTGCTTGGCGAGAAACTTCGCCCCCTGCAGTGGGTTTCGATGACGCTTGCCGCCGTCGCCGTCGTGATCCTGATTGTGGGTTACGGTCAGGTGCCGTGGCTCTCGTTCATCCTTGCCGGTTCGTTCGGGATCTACGGGCTCGTCAAGAATCGCATCGGCGGAATTCTCAATGCGACCCAGAGTCTGACCTTCGAGACGATGTGGCTCGTCCCGGTCGCGGTGATTTTTGTCTCGATCGAAATGGCAGCGGGTACGCTCGATTTCGGCGCACACGACCCCGCAAATACCCTTCTTCTTATTGCGCTCGGCCCCGTCACGGCGATTCCGCTCCTGCTCTTCGGATTTGCCTCATCGCGAGTTCCACTGTCGTGGATGGGGTTCATGCAATACGTCGCCCCGACCCTGCAATTCATCATTGGGGTTTTCGTCATGCATGAGCCGATGCCGCCGGTCCGGCTGATTGGTTTCGCGCTCGTCTGGGTCGGTTTGCTCGCGCTCATGATCGACATGGTGCAACGAAATCGGCGTCGCACCTCCTGAGTCATGTGTTGGCGGGGCATTGTGAAAGATAATCGTATGTTTCAAAGCGTTACACGCTTGTAACCGTAGGCTTTGTTTTTTCCCCACGGGATAGATAGCGTTAAAGGAATGCGACGGGTCGTCCGATTCGTCGTTCCATGGAAAAAATAAAGGAGAAAAATGGGCGCATTTGCGAAGGCTTCGGCCTCCCGTAAGGTCGCATCGCTTCTCGGTGGTCTCGCAATGCTCGGTACCTCAGCACTCGTGCTGAGCGGCTGTGCAGCGGGCGCCGGTGGCAATGGCGGACCCGTCGGCGACCTGACCCTCAAGATCGGTACTGCTCTTCCTCAAACGGGAAACCTGGCATTCCTCGGACCCCCCGAAGAAGCCGGCGTAGCACTCGCCGTCAAGGACATCAACGATGCTGCCAAGGGCGTCACCGTTGAGGTCACCTGGGGTGACTCGGGCGACACCGACAACAAGGCATACGAGACCGAAGTTCCGCGTCTTCTCGACGCTGGCGTATCGGCCATCATCGGTGCCGCATCGTCGGGTACCTCGCTTCAGTTCATCGACCAGGTTGTTGGCGCTGGCGTTATCCAGTTCTCGCCGGCAAACACTTCGGCTGCTCTCACCACGTATGACGACAAGGGCCTGTACTTCCGTACCGCTCCTTCGGACGTCCTCCAGGGTGAGGTTCTCGGAAACCTGATCGCTGCTGACGGTATCAAGACCCTCGGCATGATCGTTCTCAACGACTCGTACGGAAACGGCGACGGAGCCAAGGATGCTGCCGGTAACTTCACCGGTGGACTCGCTGGCTTCACGACCGCTGCTTTCGTTGCGGCTGGTGGAGAAGTTGTTGCACAGCCCACCTACAACACGGGTGACACCAACTTCGACGCACAGATCTCTGAGGTCACGGCGGCTAACCCCGACGCGATCGTCCTCGTGACGTTCGAAGAACTCAAGACGATTGCTCCGAAGCTCATTGGTGGCGGCTTCCCCGCAGACAAGATTTACCTTGTTGACGGAAACGTTGCCAACTACAGCAAGGACTTCGATGCTGGACTCCTCGAAGGTGCAAAGGGAACGGTCCCCGGACTGAACCTCGACACCATCAAGGACTTCACCACGGCACTGAACGAAAACTGGGTTGCCGAAGGCAACGCTGACCTCGAATCCGTGTTCGCATACGGTCCTGAGGCTTACGACGCTGTCGTCCTTCTCGCACTCGCTTCGCTCGAAGCTGGTTCGGTTAAGGGTGTAGACATCGCCGCGAAGCTCCAGGAGGTCTCTGGTGGTACCGGTGGCGGAACCAAGTGCACCACTTACGCAGAATGCGCCGACATCATCATTGGTGGCGGAACCGCAGACTACGACGGTGTCTCGGGCCCCATCACCTTCAACGAGGTTGGAGACCCCACCGAAGCATCGATCCAGGTCTACCAGTACGGTGCAGACAACGTTGCAGTTCCTTACGCTGGCTAATTACCAGTCGTACTGAATCTGTGATTCAGGGAGGCCCCGGGTTCACGCCCGGGGCCTTCTCTGTTGCCCGCCCGAGGGAGACAGAAATCGGGGTCGACCCGAAGGTCGACCCCGATCTGACGTGCTGCTTTAGGCGCCGAGGGTACCGAGGTACAACCCGATGACCTTGGGGTCGTTCAAGAGGTCGCGGCCGGTTCCCGTATAGGCGTCCTTGCCCTGGTCGAGGACGTAACCGCGGTCACAGATCTGAAGGCAGCGACGCGCATTCTGTTCCACCATGATGGTGGTCACACCGGCCTTGTTGATTTCCGAGACGCGGATGAACGCTTCGTCTTGGCGCACCGGTGAGAGACCGGCGCTGGGCTCGTCCAGGAGGAGCACAGCGGGGTCCATCATGAGCGCTCGGCTCATCGCGACCATTTGGCGTTCGCCGCCCGAGAGCGAGCCCGCGCGCTGTTTGAGGCGCTTTCCCAGTTCGGCGAAGATGCTTGTGACGAACTCGAGACGATCGCTGTATGCACCGGGGTTCTGGTAAAGCCCCATCTGCAGGTTCTCTTCGATCGTGAGGCTCGGGAACACGTTGTTCGACTGTGGAACGAATCCCACGCCGCGAGCGACGAGTTGGTTCGCCTTGAGGCCGGTGATGTCGTCTCCGTTGAGGGTGATGGATCCTTCGCGAACCTTGACCAATCCGAAGATCGCCTTGAGTAACGTCGACTTCCCCGCACCGTTAGGGCCGATGATGCCGATGAGTTCACCCTTGTTGGCGTAAAGGTTTGTCCCGTTGAGGATGTTGACGCCGGGTAGGTAACCGGCGAACAGGTCCTTTGTCTCGACGACGGGGATTTCGTTCTTCGTCGCCATTATTTCTCCTTCGAATTCTTCGGCAGCGTGATTCGGCCGGTCACAGCCCCAAGGTCAATGTCCTGGTGGCTACCGAGGTACGCATCGATGACGGCGGGGTTTTTCATGACCTCGTCGGGCGCGCCCTCGGCAACGACCTTGCCCTCGGCCATGACGATAACCCAATCCGCGATGTGGCGAACCATCTGCATGTCGTGTTCGACAAACAGCACGGTCATGCCCTCTTTTTTGAGGTTGAGAATGTGGTCAAGCAGCGACTGGGTCAACGCGGGGTTGACGCCTGCCATTGGTTCGTCGAGCATGACGAGTTCGGGATTCGTCATCAACGCGCGAGCCATCTCGAGCAACTTGCGCTGCCCGCCCGAGAGCGACGCAGCAAAGTCATCTCGCTTGGCGTCAAGTTTGAGCCGCGTGAGGATTTCGAGTGCCTTCGCCTCGATCTCGATTTCCTTCTTTTTCCAGAGGAAGGGAAACAGGCTCGCACTGAGATTTTCGCCCTTTTGTTCGGTACTTCCCAATTTCATGTTGTCCATGACCGTGAGAAGTCCCAGTGCTTTAGTCAGCTGGAAAGTCCGGATAAGTCCCATGCGTGCGACTTTGAAGGCCGAGACCTTCGCGAGCGATTTGCCATTGAACGACCACGAACCCTCGTTCGGCTGGTCGAATCCGGTGAGCAGGTTGAAGAACGTCGTCTTACCCGCTCCGTTGGGCCCAATGAGCGCCGTAATCGCGTTGCGGGGGATTTCGACGTGCTCGACATCGACGGCGACCAGTCCCCCGAATTGACGGCGGACGCCGTCGGCAACGAGGACGGGGTCCTTCTTCGCGACACCGGGCTTGATAGCGCCGACATGCAAGTCCGTGGACTTGACGGGGGACGAGGAGGGCACGTTACTTGACAAAGGTCAGCTCCTTCTTGTTTCCGAACAGTCCCTGAGGTCGGAAGACCACGAGGAGGACTAGCGCGAACCCGACGATGATGTATTTGATCTGCGCGGCCTGAATCGTCGTGAAGGGCATGAGTCCGGCGTCGGCAAGCGCAGGGAAGAGCAATCCGAGGAACGCCTGCAGCACCCAGAAGATGATCGAACCCGCAAGTGGCCCGAACACCGTTGCGGCACCACCGAGGAGCAACGCGGTCCAGAGGAAGAAGGTCAGCGAGGTTACGTACACCGACGAGTTGACGTTGGTCGAGAACGCGAGCATGAGACCGCCGAGTGCCCCGAGAACGCCTCCGATGATGAGGGCTTGCATCTTGTAGGCAAAGACGTTTTTGCCGAGTGAGCGGACGGCGTCCTCGTCCTCGCGAATTCCCTTGATCACGCGGCCCCACGGCGAGTTAACCAGTCGCCAGACGATGAAGATCGCGAGCCCGAGAATGATGAATCCGACGATGCGCAGGTACCACGTGCGTTCGTTGTCCAAGAACGGCATGAATCCGTAATCGCCGGGCGGGATTGGATTTGAGTCGTTGAAGCCACCGGCGCCGACCGTCGGGTTGGTGACGGTTCCGCCGGGGCCGTTGAACCCGGAGAGCCCGTCAGCAGAGCCGGTGAGCCCACCGAACGCCGAGCTCAGAAGCATCAAACGGACGATTTCCGCGGCGGCGATCGTCACGATGGCGAGGTAGTCCCCCCGAAGTCGCAACGTCGGAATCCCGAGAATCAGGGCGAACACGATCGACGCGGCGATTCCGACAAACGCGGCGAGATACCAGGGGAGGCCGAAGGTCAAAATGCCGATCGCGTAACCGTAGGCGCCGAGGGCCATGAAGCCCGCCATACCCATGTTGAGTAGCCCACCGAATCCGAAGTGAAGCGCGAGACCGAGCGTCGCCAGAGCGTACGCAATGGTCGTCGGTGCGATGATGAACGAGATGGATGACGTAAAGATTCCGAAGAAGTCCATGAGCTATCCCACCCTTTCCTTTCGTCCGAGAATTCCTTGAGGGCGGAAAAGCAGGATTCCAATGAGGACAACGAGCGCTCCGACATATTTGAGGTCGGAGGGAATGAACAAGCTGGACCCTTCGACGAGAATTCCCACGATGAGTGAGCCGACGAGCGCACCGTAGGCAGTGCCAAGACCACCGAGGGTTGTCGCGGCAAAGATCAGCAGCAGGATTTGCCCACCCATGTCCCAGCGAATCCCGGGGCGGAAATAAGCCCAAAGGATTCCCGAGAAACCGGCGAGAACAGACCCGATGATCCAGACGATACGAACGACACCGTCAACGTCGATTCCCGACGATGCGGCGAGGCTCGGGTTGTCTGAAATCGCACGGGTCGCTTTACCGATTTTGGATGCACTGAGCCACCAGGCGAACGCGATGATGATCAGGACTGACACCCCCATGCTGACGATGTCGATCATGCTGAGCGAGACCGAGCCGAAAAGATTGAAGCGTTCGGCTCCAGAGCCCGGGAGTTGCTCGGTCTTGCCACCGATGAAAAATTGATAGGTGTAGCGAATGCCGAGCGATAGCCCGATTGACACAATCATCAGCTGCACGAGTCCCATTCCACGTCGGCGCAGCGGTGCCCAGAGCGCCGCGTCTAATCCCCAACCGAGGGCTCCGGACAGGACGAGCGCGAGGGGAATTGCGAGCCACAACATGCCCTCTCCCATCACCGCAACCAGTCCAAAGGTAGCTATTGCACCAAAGGTGACGAGCTCGGCGTGCGCGAAGTTTGAAATACCGGTGGTGCCATAAATCAGCGAGAGACCAACCGATGCGAGCGCCAACATGAGACCGAAGTTGAGGCCCGAGATGAGGCGTTGGACAACCTGATCGAAGATGCTCGTGACGTGGCGTTCACCCTGTCCGATGAAAAAGTTCATCGTGACGCGTCCTCCCGGACCGACCGTCACGGTCTTAACGTTGGCCTCGACGAATTCGGTTGCCGGATTGTCGATTACGGCGACTCCATCGGGAAGAGTAGTTTCATCGACGGTCACCGTGTAGTCCGCGAGTTTTTCCGGGACGCCTGCGGTGAACTTGCCCTCGGCATCTGTCGTCACCGTAGCTGCGTATCCGCCGCCTCCCGTGAGGTTGATGGTGACCCCCGCGATTGGCTCGCCTTTGTTTTGGACGTTTCCGCTGATCTTGAAGGGCATTTCGGGATTGACGACATCCGCCTGAGCGGGCGATGCGAGTCCGAGAACGCCGAATGCCAAGACAAAGGCACCCACAGCGCTCGCGAGACGACTCGCGTTCCGTCGCGTAATTGACATGGTCCTCACAAGACCTCCTGCTAGAACCCGGCAGCACGTCCGCCGACCGGGATTGTTTTCCACACTCTCGGGATCATCGTTTCGCGGTGATTACGCGATTAATGAGCCTGCCCCATTATGTCGGGAAACTATGCCATTTGGGAACTCGGCTACGATAAAAGAAGCGCGAGCACACCGAATAGCCTATTTTTTTGCGGAGAGGGGCAGACATGAGCGGCAACGATCCCTTCGGTCTTACGGGACTGACGTACGACGATGTCATGCTCCTGCCCGAACACACGGACGTCATTCCGTCGGAAGCGAACACCTCGAGTCGCCTCACGAAGCGCATCACACTCTGGGCACCGATTATGTCCAGCGCAATGGACACTGTCACCGAGGCGCGAATGGCGATCGGCATGGCTCGTCAGGGCGGAATCGGCATCATCCACCGCAACGTGTCAATTGAGGACCAAGCGGCCCAGGTCGACAAAGTCAAGCGCAGCGAATCGGGGATGATCACGAACCCGGTGACGACGACGCCGAACACATCGGTCGCCGACGTCGACCGAATTTGTGGCCAGTTTCGTGTATCGGGGCTTCCCGTGGTGAATGACGACGGTGTCCTGTTGGGAATCATCACAAATCGGGACATGCGCTTCGTCCCCCGCGATGAAGCGGAGAAGACCCTTGTCAAAGACGTCATGACCCCGATGCCGCTCGTCACAGGTCCTGCGTCTATCAGCGCTGACGACGCGGTTGCGTTGTTCGCCCAACACAAGATCGAGAAATTGCCGCTCGTTGATGACGCCGGCACACTGGTCGGGCTCATCACCGTCAAGGATTTCGAGAAGAGCGAGAAGTACCCGAACGCGACGAAGGACGACGAGGGTCGACTTCGTGTCGGAGCGGCGATCGGATTCTTTGGTGACGCGTGGGATCGCGCCTGCGCATTGCGCGACGCAGGGGTCGATGTGCTCGTGGTTGACACCGCTAACGGAGACTCCTCGGGCGTTATCGACATCGTGAAGAAACTCAAAGCGGATAAGACCTTTTCGCACATCGATGTGATTGGCGGAAACGTGGCAACCGAAGCAGGCGCGGCGTCGCTCATCGCGGCCGGCGTTGACGCGGTCAAGGTGGGGGTCGGACCCGGTTCCATTTGCACGACTCGAGTTGTCGCTGGTGTCGGCGTTCCACAGATCACGGCGATTTATGAAGCATCCAAAGCCGCGAAAAAGGCGGGTGTGCCCGTCATCGCCGACGGAGGTCTTCAGTACTCGGGAGACATCGCCAAGGCGCTCGTTGCAGGCGCCGAGGTGGTTATGCTCGGCTCGCTTCTGGCGGGAACCGACGAAAGTCCCGGCGACCTGGTTTTCGAAAACGGAAAGCAGTACAAGGCGTATCGCGGAATGGGGTCGCTTGGTGCGCTGCAGACGCGTGGTAACAAAACGTCGTATTCCCGCGACCGTTATTTCCAAGCGGACGTTCCCACCGACGACCAGCTCATCGCCGAGGGCATTGAAGGCAGAGTCGCTTACCGCGGTCCTCTCGCATCGGTGATGTACCAGTTGCTGGGGGGACTTCGGCAATCGATGTTCTATACGGGTGCCCGCACCATCACCGACCTCAAGGCAAACGGCAAGTTCGTGCGCATCACCCCGGCGGGGCTCAAGGAATCGCACCCGCACGACATTCAGATGATTGTCGAAGCCCCGAACTACAAGCGATAGGCGACGATCGTGAGTGACATCGAAATCGGTCGCGCCAAGCGCGCGCGCCGCGCGTTTTCGTTCGACGACATCGCGGTGGTGCCGAGCCGCCGAACCCGCGACCCAGAGGTCGTGAGCACCGCCTGGTCTATCGACGCGCTCAAGTTTGGGATCCCCGTCCTCGCTGCGCCGATGGACTCGGTTGTCTCACCGCGCACCGCCATCACCATCGGCAAGCTCGGGGGAATCGGCGTCCTCAATCTCGAAGGACTGTGGGCCAGATACGACAAGCCCGAAGCCATCATCGAGAAAATTCGTGAACTCCCCGTCGACATCGCGACCGCGGAAATGCAAAAAATCTACGCAGAGCCGATCAAACCGGAACTCATCGAACGTCGTCTCGGAGAGATTCGGGACGCGGGTGTCCCCGTTGCCGGCGCACTAAGCCCACAGCGGACCGTCGAATTCCACGACGTTGTGACGAAGTCGGGGGTGGACCTCTTTGTGATTCGCGGGAACACCGTCAGCGCCGAGCACGTCTCGCCAACGGGAGAACCTCTCAACTTGAAGCAATTCATTTACGAACTCGATGTGCCCGTCATTGTCGGGGGCGCCGCGACCTACACCGCTGCCCTTCACTTGATGAGAACGGGCGCAGCGGGCGTTCTCGTGGGATTTGGCGGAGGCGCGGCCTCGACCACCCGAACGTCTCTCGGAGTCGAGGTCCCCATGGCCACTGCGCTCGCCGATGTCGCCGGCGCTCGCCGTGATTATCTCGATGAATCGGGCGGACGATATGTTCACGTCATCGCCGATGGTGGTCTTGGATTGTCTGGCGACATCGTTAAGGCGATTGCTATGGGAGCCGACGCTGTGATGCTTGGCACAACTCTCGCGCGAGCGACGGACACCCCGGGAAACGGCTGGCACTGGGGGCAAGAGGCGTATCACGCCGACCTTCCCCGCGGAAACCGCGTGTGGGTTGGCCAAATCGGTCCGCTCGACGAGGTCCTGTTCGGTCCGTCTCGTCACGCAAACGGGCAGTCGAACCTCATCGGAGCACTGCGTCGCGCAATGGCGACCACCGGCTACAGCGACCTCAAGGAATTCCAGCGGGTCGAGGTCGTCGTCGACCCCACCGCGTGATCGGGCGCACATGACGCGCGCATGGTGGGCGATGGCCCGACAACCACGCTGGATAGCCGGACTTCTGGCGTGCCTCGTGCTCGCGGCCGTGTTCGCGGCATTGGGACAGTGGCAAGTGCAACGAGCGGTCGCCGAAGCAACAATCGTCGAGGTCGACACCGAAACCCCTGTACCCATTTCGTCGGTCCTTGACCCCGGAGCGGGTCTGCCTCTCGTCGACGGTGGTCGCCGGGTCACCGTGACCGCGACGTGGACTGGGGAGCGGATCGTTGTTCTCGATCGACGCCAGGGAAGTGAGACGGGCGAGTGGCTCGTCGCTAACACTCGGACCGACGACGGCGCGTGTCTTCCAGTGGCGATTGGGTGGGCGTCCAGCGTGAACCCCGACGATGTGATTGTGATCGACGATTCGCCGTCACCGCTCGTCGGTCGACTCGTCCCCAGTGAGGACCCATCGACGGGCGACTACGACCACGATCGCCTGACCGTCGTGTCGAGCGCAGACCTCGTCAACCGGTGGGACTGCACAACGATGTATGACGCGTTCCTCGTCCTCGACACCGCTCAGCCCCCGCTCGAGACCATCGCGTCGGTCAGGCCGTTGCCCCAAGCAACTCTCAATTGGCTCAACATTTTTTATGCGATCGAATGGGCCTTCTTCGCCGTGTTCGCGCTCTATTTCTGGTACCGACTCGTTGCCGATGCAGTCGAGCGGGAAGCGGAAGCGGCGGGCGAACTCCAACCCTAGAATTGTCGTATGGCGATCGACCGCGAAAAGGCCCTGAAGGCAGAGAAGACGTATCGCGTCACCGCGTACATCACCGGAACAATGTTGCTATTGCTGTCTGGTGAGATGGTTCTGAAATACCTCTTCGGACTCGAAATCGAGGGGGGCGGCCCGTTCGGAATTGTCGCACTCGTTCCGGTTGACACCGTCGTTGCCGCAAACATTTCGACAATTATCCTGATTGTTCACGGTTGGCTCTACGTGGTCTACCTGCTCGGGTGCTTCCAGTTGTGGTCGGCGATGCGCTGGCCGCTCACGTATTTCCCCGTCCTCGCGCTGGGTGGCGTTGTTCCGTTCTTGTCCTTCATCACCGAGCGTCGAGTTCGCCGCATGGTCGAGGCGGGCGCTCGGTGACAACCCACCGTCCCGTGCTCGTCATCGATTTCGGGGCGCAATACGCGCAGTTGATTGCTCGTCGGGTACGTGAGGCGCATGTGTACAGCGAGATTGTTCCGCACACCATCACCGCGGCCGAAGTCGCGGAAAAGCAGCCTCTCGCCATCATCCTGTCGGGTGGACCGTCGAGCGTGTACGAAGCCGGCTCGCCGTCTCTCGACGCCGGAATTGTCGCGCTCGGTATTCCCGTATTGGGAATTTGTTACGGATTTCAGGTCATGGCCCAGCAACTCGGCGGCGAAGTGGCGAACACCGGTTTACGCGAGTACGGCGCGACCGAGGCTCGCGTGTCCGGGGGAATTCTTTTCGCTGAACAGCCCGCCGCGCAAACCTGTTGGATGAGCCACGGCGATCGGGTAGAAACAGCACCGCCCGGATTCACCGTCACTGCGTCGACCGACGCGACACCCGTTGCTGCCTTCGAAAACACCGAGACCCGGATGTTTGGTGTGCAGTGGCACCCCGAGGTCGTCCACTCCGATTTCGGTCAGCGAGTCCTCGAAAATTTCCTCTGGAATGGCGCGGGAATTGCGCCGGACTGGACAAGTGGCAATGTAATCGACGAGCAGGTCGCATCCATCCGCTCGCAGGTCGGTGACGATCTCGTCATCTGCGGGCTCTCGGGCGGTGTCGATTCGGCGGTTGCGGCGGCACTCGTGCACAAGGCGGTCGGCGATCAACTGATTTGCGTCTTCGTTGACCACGGCCTTTTGCGCGAAGGCGAGCGCGAACAGGTCGAGCGTGATTTCGTCGCTGCCACCGGAGTTCGACTCGTCACGATTGATGTCGCGGACAGGTTCCTCGCCGAGTTGAAGGGCGTCACCGACCCCGAGACCAAGCGCAAGACAATCGGCCGCGAATTCATCCGCGCGTTTGAGGCGGCAGAAGCCGACCTCGTCGCAGAAGCCGCGAACGCGGGCAAAAAGGTTCGATTCCTCGTGCAAGGAACCTTGTATCCCGACGTCGTCGAGAGCGGCGGGGGCAGCGGCACGGCGACCATCAAGTCGCATCACAACGTCGGCGGACTCCCCGAGGACCTACAGTTCGAGCTGGTCGAGCCGCTTCGGCAATTGTTCAAGGACGAGGTGCGGGCCATCGGTCGCGAACTCGGGCTTCCCGAACTCATCGTTGGCCGCCAACCATTCCCCGGCCCCGGTCTGGGAATTCGAATCGTCGGCGAGGTCACGAAAGAACGCCTCGACTTGCTTCGCGCTGCCGATGCCATCGTCCGAGCCGAACTTACGGCCGCCGGCTTAGACCAGGACATCTGGCAGTGCCCCGTCGTTCTTCTCGCCGACGTCCGCTCGGTCGGAGTCCAGGGTGATGGCCGCACCTACGGTCACCCCATTGTTTTGCGTCCCGTGTCGAGCGAAGACGCGATGACCGCCGACTGGACGCGTGTCCCCTACGACGTTCTTGCCAAGATTTCGAATCGAATTACCAATGAGGTCAAGGACGTCAATCGCGTCGTTCTCGACATCACCTCGAAACCGCCCGGCACCATCGAGTGGGAATAAGAAAAAGGCGCCGATCTCTCGGCGCCTTTTTCACGAGCGTGTGACTAATTGTTTCCGCGGAAGATCGCAATCATTCGCAGGATTTCGAGGTACAACCAAACGACGGTGACGAGAATCCCGAAAGCACCCTGCCACGCGTAAACAGCGGGGACGCCGCGCTCGGCGCCGAGCTTGATTGATTCGAAGTCGAGCACGAGCGAATACGCGGCGAGGAACACGACGACAACGCCGATGATGAGTCCGAGCGGGATTCCCATGATGTTGGCCGAGCTCAAACCGAACTGAGCGTCACCGGTCACGCCGGTTGCCATGAGAATCACGTTGACGACCTGGTAAACGAGGTAGCCGACCATGGCGACCGTCACGATCTTGGTCATGCGCGCCGACGAGCGGAATCGCCCCGAGAGGAAGAGGAACAGCGTGACGCCGATGACGCCGAGAGTTCCGATGACCGCCTGAGTGACGATTCCCTCCCACATCGAGTTGAAGACCATCGAAATCGCTCCAACAAAGATTCCTTCGAGTGCGGCGTAGGCAACGATGAGAGCCGGCGACGGGACCTTCTTGAAGGTGTTGACGAGCCCGAGGACGAGTCCACCGACAAGGCCGACGATCATGACGGGGAACGAGTTGAAGGTCCAGCCGATGTAGGCACCACCGAGCAATACGGCGAACGCGAGGATTGTCTTGATGATTGTGTCTTCAACGGTCATACGACCGGTTTGGCCGGCCGTGGCGGCGGGCATGTCAAAGGTCTGTTCGAGTGTCGCCGAGTCGTCTTTCGTGGCGGTCGACGCCTTCGATGCGTTTGGGCCATACATGGCCTCGAGCTCGGCACGCGACACCTGTCCAGGGCGGAAGGCGGCGTTGCGCGAGAAAGCGGGGTTGGAATTCATGGACACTCCTTAAGTGCTGGGTGAATACTCGTCAATTCTACGGCGAGAAACCTAAGAAAAGCCTGAGAGGTTAGAGAGTCGACCACCACAAGTACAACATTGCGCCCGCGACAATCCACACAACGGTTCCAACCGCGCCGAGAGCCATCGCCACGGTACAGAGGCGCTCGCCGCTTTCGCGCGAACGGCGAATCTGCTCGCGGGCGAACCAGCCCAGCGGAAGTGCCATCGGCGACATGAGTGCACCGAGAATCACCGCGAGAACGGCGGTCGGGTTGGTGCGCGAACGCGCGGCGGTTTCGGTCACGTGGTCACTCTATTCACCCTTCACCGCGGTGTCGGTGAGGGCACGTAAACTTGAGTCCACATGTCGAACTCTCCCACCGCTCTCGATCCCGCTGATCCGCTTCTCGAGGGGTTGAACCCTCAACAAGCGCACGCCGTCGCTCACCGCGGGCCCGCTCTTCTCATCGTTGCGGGTGCTGGGTCAGGCAAGACCGCGGTCCTCACGCGTCGAATTGCCCTGTTGCTAAAGAACCGCGAAGCCTGGCCGAGTCAGATCCTTGCAATCACGTTCACCAACAAGGCGGCCGCGGAAATGCGCGAGCGCATCGGGATGTACATCGGCGACGAATCTCGAGGCATGTGGATTTCGACGTTCCACTCGGCCTGCGTTCGAATCCTTCGCAACGAGGCAGAGCGGTTTGGCTTTCCGCAAGCGTTCACGATCTACGACTCGGCGGATTCGAAGTCGCTCGTCAAGCGAATCCTCAAAGAATTCGAAGCGGACTCGATGGGGCTCACGCCCGGTGGCGTGCTGTCAAAGATCTCGCGTCTCAAGAACGAATTGATCGACGTCGACGGCTTCGCAAGCCAAGCGAACCCCAACGACCCGAACGAAATGATGTTCCTCGAGGTATTCCGTCGATATACCCAGGAACTCCGACGCGCGAACGCGTTCGACTTCGACGACCTCATTGGCCAAACCGTGTTTTTGTTCCGCGCGTTCCCCGAAGTTCGAGCCCTGTACCAGCGCCGATTCCGCCATGTGTTCGTTGACGAATACCAAGACACCAACAAAGCACAGTACGAACTGATTCATGAACTGACCCGACCGGTGAAACCCGAGCACGTGCCGGTCGAGACCCCGCCCGTGCTCTACAACACCGAGGGCGGCATCGATGCGGCGACGTTGACGGTTGTCGGCGATTCCGACCAATCGATCTATGCATTCCGTGGGGCCGACATTCGGAACATTCTTGAATTCCGCCAAGACTTCCCCGGCACCGACGTCGTTGTTCTGGAACAGAACTACCGCTCGACGCAGAACATCCTCGATGCGGCGAACGCAGTGATTGGCAACAACTTTGACACGTCGATGAGCAAGCGACTGTTTTCCGATCGCGGACCGGGCGAGCGCATTACGGGATTTACCGGGGTGACTCAGCACGACGAAGCGCAATTCGTCGCCGATGAAATCGACAATTTGCACACCGGTGGTATGGCGTATCGCGATGTGGCGGTGTTCTATCGAACGAACGCACAGACCCGTGCCCTCGAAGACGTACTCATGCGCTCGGGGGTTCCCTACCGACTCATCGGTGGAACCAAGTTCTACGAGCGAATGGAAATCAAAGACGTTCTCGCGTATCTTGCAGCGGTCGCGAACCCTGACGACGGACTCGCTCACCGCCGCATTCTCAACACTCCAAAACGCGGAATTGGTGACGTAACGGAATCGGCGATTCAGCGATTCGCCGACGACAACCAGATCTCGTTCCGCGACGCGATGCGACAAATCGAATCCGTTGGGGTCGCCGCGAGGGCCACTGCGAGTGTTCGCGAATTCGTCAACGCACTGGACCGCATTTCGGAAACCGTCGCCACCGCCAAGGTCGTCGACGTGCTCATTGCGTTGCTCGAGGCGACGGGTTACCTCATCCTCTTGAAGGAAAGCCGCGACCCGCAAGAAAACGCTCGCGCCGAGAACGTCGAGGAACTCGTCGGACTCACTCGCGAATTCCAGGTCAAGTCCCCCGAGGGAACGCTCATCGACTTCCTCACCGAGGTCGCGCTGTCGTCCGCCGCGGATGACCTCGATGACGAATCGGGAACCGTCAGTCTCATGACACTGCACACGGCGAAGGGTCTGGAATTCGACGCCGTGTTCATCACGGGCATTGAAGAGCAAATTTTGCCCCACCGCATTTCGGTCGCCGAGGCTGGCGGAATCCAAGAAGAACGCCGCCTGTTCTATGTGGGAATCACGCGCGCGAAAAAGAAGTTGCACCTGTCGCTCGCGACGTCGAGAGCCACGTTCGGCGAGATCGCGTCGTGTATGCCGAGCCGATTCCTCGCCGAAATCCCCGAGACCTTGGTTGACTGGCGCGAATCGGGTCGACGGTCACTCTCGCCGTCCTTTGAAAAGCGTTCGTGGGATCCGCCGTCGAAACCGCGCACGGAATGGACGGGAGCCATCACGCGCGAGGTTCGCGACAACACGGGACTCGAACTCGCGATCGGCGATCGCATCACACACGACGATTTCGGAGCGGGTCGAGTGATTGCGGTCACGGGCGAGGGCACAAAGCGCATCGCGGAAGTCCTGTTCGACGAGGTGGGCAAAAAGAAATTGCTCATCAAGATTGCGCCCATCACCAAGCTCTAAACACGCGCACTGCGCGGTCGGTTGGCATGTTGTCGAAGGGTAGGCTGGGACACGGTCGTGAGGCAGTCAGCCCCGACTTTTCAGGATTTTTCTCGATGGGATGACAGTGGATCTTTACGAGTACCAAGCGCGTGACATGTTTGAAAAGCACGGAGTCCCCGTGCTTCAGGGAATCGTGGCCGACACCCCCGAAGAGGCCCGCGCCGCGGCTGCGAAAATCGGTGGCCTCACGGTCGTCAAAGCGCAGGTCAAAACCGGCGGTCGCGGAAAGGCTGGCGGTGTCAAGGTCGCCAAGACCCCCGATGACGCGTTCGAGGCGGCAAAGGCCATTCTCGGTCTCGATATCAAGGGTCACGTCGTCAAGCGCCTCATGGTCGCCGAAGGCGCCGCGATAGCCCAGGAGTACTACTTCTCGGTTCTGCTCGATCGCGCGAATCGTTCGTATCTCTCACTCTGCTCATACGAGGGCGGGATGGACATCGAGCAACTCGCTGTTGAACGTCCGGATGCGCTCGCTCGAATTGAGGTCAACCCGACCGAAGGAATCACTCTCGCGAAGGCGAAGGAAATCGCCGTCGCCGCGAAGTTCCCCTCCGAACTCGTCGACAAAGTCGCCGAGGTATTTGTCCTTCTTTATGGCGTGTACACCGCCGAAGATGCGACGCTCGTCGAGGTCAACCCGCTCGTCTTGACCGACGACGGCAGGATTCTCGCGCTGGACGGCAAGGTCACTCTCGATGCAAACGCGGAGTTCCGTCAGCCCGACCACGCCGCTCTCGAGGACAAGGACGCCGCCGACCCGCTCGAGGCGAAGGCGAAAGAGCACGACCTCAACTATGTGAAGCTCGATGGTGAAGTCGGAATCATCGGAAACGGTGCAGGGCTCGTTATGTCGACCCTCGACGTCGTCGCATACGCCGGAGAAAACTACGGTGGCGTCAAACCCGCCAACTTCCTCGACATCGGCGGCGGAGCGTCGGCCGAGGTCATGGCCGCCGGACTCTCTGTCATTCTTGGCGACCCACAGGTCAAGAGTGTTTTCGTGAATGTTTTCGGTGGAATCACCGCGTGTGACGCTGTCGCAAACGGAATTGTTGCTGCCCTCGATATGCTCGGCGACGCGGCGACCAAGCCGCTCGTTGTCCGTCTCGACGGAAACAGCGTCGAGAAGGGCCGTGAGATTCTCGCTGCCGCCAACCACCCGCTCGTCACTCTGGCCACCACGATGGACGACGGCGCCGATCGCGCCGCCGCGCTCGCAGCGAAGTAAGGATTAGAAGAATGTCGATTTTCCTCACCAAGGATTCGCGCGTCATCGTTCAGGGCATCACCGGCGGCGAGGGTTCAAAGCACACCGCTCTCATGCTCAAGGCCGGGACTCAGGTCGTCGGCGGCGTCAACGCCCGTAAGGCAGGAACGACTGTTGAGCACTGCGATGTCACGCTTCCCGTTTTTGGAACCGTTTCCGAAGCTATGACCGAAACCGGTGCCGACGTCTCGGTTGTGTTCGTTCCCCCGGCATTCGCCAAGGACGCCGTCATGGAGGCAATTGACGCGAAGATGCCACTCATCGTTGTTATCACCGAGGGAATTCCGGTGCAGGACACCGCGGAATTCTGGGCGTACGCCTCGTCACAAGGCACGAGCCGTATCATCGGACCAAACTGCCCGGGAATCATCACGCCGGGTGAGGCGCTCGCGGGAATCACTCCCGCGACCATCACGGGGGCAGGACCGATCGGTCTCGTGTCCAAGTCGGGAACGCTGACGTACCAAATGATGTTTGAACTTCGCGATATCGGTTTTTCCACCGCAATCGGAATCGGCGGAGATCCGATCGTCGGCACAACGCACATCGATGCTCTGGCCGCATTTGAGGCCGACCCCGATACCAAGGCGATTGTCATGATTGGTGAAATCGGTGGTGACGCCGAAGAGCGCGCGGCGGACTACATCCGTGCGAATGTCACCAAGCCTGTCGTCGGGTACGTTGCGGGATTCACCGCACCAGAGGGCAAGACCATGGGTCACGCCGGCGCAATCGTGTCTGGATCGTCGGGAACCGCTCAAGCGAAGAAGGAGGCCCTCGAGGCCGCCGGAGTTCGCGTGGGCAAGACCCCGAGCGAAACCGCGCAGCTCATGCGCGAGGTCATCGCGGCCCTGTAACGTGCCTCGCGGGCTCGTCGTCCTCTTCACGCTTCTTGAGGCGTTGTTTACGGTCGGGCTCGGAATTTTTCTGCCGTTCGTTTTCGGTGTCATGGGCTGGGCATCGCTCGCCGGCGTCAATTCAACACCGGCGGCAATCTGGCAACTAGCCGTGCAGGCATGGGCGCTGGGTCACGGCGTCCCGCTGCACGTTTCGCTCGGAGATTCGTCAGCGGTGCTGGTCAGCGACATGGCGATTTTCGACCTCACGCTCTCTCCTTTCGCGTTCGCCCTCCTGACGGCACTGCTTGGGCGTCGAGCCGGTCGTCGACTCGCCGGTTCTGAAGACGCGACCGCTGTCGTCGGTTTGCTCGTTCTGTTCACAGGCGCTCTCGCTGCCCTCGCGTTGTTGAGTGGTCAAACGTCTCTTGTTCAACTCGACGCCGCCTCGGGTACGGCCCGCGTGCTCGCTCCTTTCGTCGCTGGGCTCGTGATCGGTTGGCGACCGTGGGAGGACGACCGTTCCTCTCGGGCCGTGATTCCTGAAATCCCAGGTGCGTGGCGGGACATCATCGACACGGCACTGCGCATCGCAGGAGCAACGCTGGCGGGGTTGGTGGTACTCGCTTCATTTTCACTGACCGCCCTCCTGTTGCTGGGGTTTTCGACGGAAATTGCGTTGTATGAGTCGCTTCATACGGGAATACTTGGCGGTCTCGTCGTTACGGCCGCTCAACTCGCCTTGATTCCGGTGGCTTTGGTGTGGATGATTTCCTGGATCGCCGGTCCCGGTTTCACTCTTGGAACGGGTGCAATTGTCTCGCCGTTCGTGACCACCGTCGGTGCCGTGCCCGCAATCCCACTGTTGGGGGCGATTCCCGATTCGACCACCATCGGGTCGTGGGTCACCGCACTCCCCGCGATTGTGGCGTTCATCGCCGCGGCGCGCTTTGCATCCGACCTTCGTTCGCGCGGTCACATTTTCAACCCCGGGGACCTCGCCGATCTCGGTCGTGTTGCGGTGACAGCAGCGCTCGCGGCGGTTGTAATCGGTGTGGCAACGATTCTGGTCGGTTCGTATGCCACGGGCTCTGCCGGACCGGGACGTTTCGCCCATCTTGGGGTCGAACCCATCACGACCGGTTTGATTTTGGCCGGCGGGGTATTTGCCGGATCGCTCGCAGGACTGTTCCTCGGGAAACTCATTCGCGATTCGAAGACGATGCGTTTCATTTAGTCAGAAATCAGCCACCCGCGCGTCGGTAAACTGGTCGAATGTTGCGCGTCGTGGTCCTCATCTCGGGTCAGGGGTCGAATCTGCGCGCATTCCTGGATTCCTGTGCGAGCGGGTCAATTCCGGCAGCGGTCGTCGGGGTCGGCGCGGACACCGACGTTTCCGGGCTCGATCACGCGAGGCGCGACGGAATCCCGGTGTTCATTGAACCGCTCGAGTCCGGTGGTGATCGAGATGAGTGGGGCACACGACTTGGCGACAAAATTGCCGAGTTCAAGCCCGACCTCGTGATTCTGTCGGGCTTCCAACGACTCGTACCGCCGGCGTTTGTTCGCCGGTTCGCCCCGATGCTTCTCAATACCCATCCTGCGTTTCTACCCGAATTCCCCGGCGCACATGCGGTTCGAGACGCGATTGAGGCGGGGGCAGCCGAAACCGGTGCGACCGTGATTGTCGTCGACGACGGAGTCGATACCGGCCCAATTTTGGCTCAACGGCGTGTTCCCATCGACGACGGGGATACCGAGTCGTCGCTGCACGAACGCATCAAAATTGTCGAGCGCGAGTTGCTCGCCGACGTGGTTCGCGACATCGCGAACCGTGAAACCTCGATCGAGGAGAACTGATGGTTTCCGCCCTTCCCGCCCCCGACCGCGCGCGGGACCGCGTCCCGATCCGGCGCGCACTGATTTCGGTGAGTGACAAAACGGAACTCCTTAATCTCGCTCGCGCCCTGTCGACGGCCGGCGTCGAGCTGGTGTCCACGGGGTCGACCTGCCAAACGATTAGAGACGCAGGTCTTGATGCCGTGGAAGTCAGTGAGGTGACGGGTTTCCCCGAGTCGCTCGACGGTCGCGTCAAGACGTTGCACCCCGCTATTCACGCGGGAATACTCGCAGACCTGCGATACGACTCGCATGTCAGTCAACTGTCGGAGTTGGGGATTGAGCCGTTCGAGCTCATTGTCGTCAATCTGTATCCCTTTTCCGACACTGTCACGAGTGGCGCAGACGCGACGGTTGTCGTCGAAAACATTGACATTGGCGGTCCGGCCATGGTGCGCGCGGCCGCCAAGAACCACCACAACGTCGCCATCGTGGTTGACCCGAGCGATTACGCCGAAATCATTGACTCTGTCGCCGCTGGCGGCACAACGCTCGAGCGGCGCCGAGTTCTCGCTGGTCGCGCCTTCGCGCACACCGCTGGATACGACTCGGCCGTCGCGAACTGGATGCACAACGAATTTCCGCACGATGAATCGGGATTCGCCCCCGCACTTCGAATCGCGGCGGAAAAGCTCGACACTCTTCGATACGGCGAGAACTCACATCAGGCCGGCGCGGTGTATGGCGTCCACGGTGGGGCGGGAATCGCACAGGCGAGGCAATTGCACGGCAAAGAGATGTCCTACAACAACTTTGTTGATGCTGACGCGGCCGTTCGTGCGGCATTCGACCACGCTGAACCGGCGGTTGCCATCGTTAAGCACGCTAACCCCTGCGGAATCGCTGTCGGATCGACAATCGCCGAAGCTCATGCTCGTGCTCACGCCTGCGACCCGGTGTCGGCATTCGGTGGTGTGATTGCGTCGAACGGCATCGTTAGCAAGGCCGCGGCGGAGTCCATCGTCGATGTGTTCACGGAAGTCGTTGTCGCTCCAGGCTTTGACGCGGATGCTCTGGCTATTCTCATGACGAAGAAGAACCTTCGCCTGTTGGCACTTCCCGAATCGTTCACCGCGGTCGAACGCGAGGTAAGGCAGGTTTCGGGAGGATTCCTCGTTCAAGACGTTGATCGTTTCTTTGCCCCGGCGTCCGAGTGGACTCTCGTCGCGGGGGACCCGGCCGACACGGACACACTGGCAGACCTCGAGTTCGCGTGGCGCGCATGCCGTGCCGTGAAATCAAACGCCATCCTGTTGGCGAAGAACGGGGCCTCGGTTGGAATAGGTATGGGTCAGGTCAATCGTGTCGACTCGTGCCACCTCGCGGTTGCCCGAGCGGGCGAGCGAGCCAACGGCAGTGTCGCGGCCAGCGACGCGTTTTTCCCTTTCGCCGACGGAATCCAGGTGTTGCTTGATGCGGGAGTCACCGCAATTGTGCAACCCGGCGGATCGGTGAGGGACGACGAGGTTCTCGCCGCGGCTTCGGCGGCCGGAGTGACGATGTATTTCACCAATGAACGTCACTTTTTTCATTAACATTTCATTCATTCAACGTTTCTGTGAATCCCCTAGGATAGCGCCGTTAGTGTTCCACATTCGAAAGGAAAAAGAGTGAACTTCTTTACTGCAATCAAAACTGTTTTCGGCAAGTACGCCGACTTCAAGGGAGTCGCATCCCGCCCCGAGTACTGGTGGTGGTGGTTTTTCACCGTCATCGCCGCAGTCGCCCTGGGATCGACCTCGGGAACGACGGAGGACCCCAACACGGTAGTTTCTGGACTCGCGGGGGCTT
>Ga0114963_10000419_pt1 | contig 28435 bp, 24 predicted proteins | sample C_131016_EF_Meta_FD_87019 | JGI IMG/M metagenome (GOLD analysis project Ga0114963, IMG submission 87019) | Freshwater microbial communities from Lake Croche, Canada to study carbon cycling - C_131016_EF_MetaG | ecosystem: Environmental > Aquatic > Freshwater > Lake | place: Lake Croche, Canada... | reverse complement strand
GTATTCGCTGTCCATGCAATCATACATGGGGTCAGCAAAGTAAGAATAGGTGCGCTCTTTTTTGTCCAAGATGTCTTGGTCCATTTTGTCGTCCGCACGGAACACCACCTCGGTACCGAAGTTGGCGATCAAACTTTTGAGCTTCATGCGCACGGTAGAGGATCCGCGTCCGCCACGGCTGTATTCGGTGCGAAGAACTACCATGGGGTCCTTACCATGCATGATGACGTTGCCGACGCGTATTTCTTGAGCGGTTTTCATAGGTTAAGTTCTTGTGAGTGAATGAGAGATTTCCGAGGTTTTTAACCGCATGGAAATCGCAAAGCCTCTAATTTTAGCGTTTTTGGGAGACAAATTGCTCTAATTGCGTCACCAAGTCATATTGCCCCCCTAAATCAGCCTTTATTTTGCAGACCCAAGTAGTCCAATTTAAGAGTTGGGTTGGTCGCAGCGCATTCATTTTTTTACGTGAAATGCCATTCCAAATACCGTGCAGCTCCACTAAATCATGCGGCATTTTTAAGGTGTTGCAAAATGCATCAAGTTTTATGTGGTGTGCTTGATCGTCTTGCGGATAAATTTGCCAAACAAATGGCTTGCCAGCCCAAAGGGCCCGAACGACAGAGTCTTCACCCCGCACAAAGTTTAAATCACACGTCCACAGCAAATGGTCGTAATCCACTTGGCATAGGTAGGGCAGTTGTTCAATTTGCAGGTTGCCACTCCCAATGTTGGGAATTTGTAATCTTTGCAAGGCTTGAATAACTGCTTGTTGCGATCGTCCTTGGGTAACTAGCAGAGTGCTTGGGATGTCATCGTTTGCCAGTTGAATAAGTAAATCTTCAAGAGAACTTGGCTCGTAGCAGAAAAGTGAGATCAAACGCCGTTTTAGGCCCATTTGTGTATTCAACACTTGTGGTGCATGTTCCGCTAGCCAAGTCGTACGATCAAATACAGAGTGCCTGTGCGCCATGTCGTTCTCGCGTATCAAGCCACCAGTATCAGTCACAAAACCGGGATAAAAAAACCATTTGGTGCGGCCCTTTGCAGGCCCATGCATCACTGGCGAGGGCAGTCTATGGGATTGAACGACGAAGTCCTCCGCACTCAAATATTCAAGGTTTATCCAAATAGCCTTATGTTTTGCAATCAAGCCCTCCATATGGGCAGGTATCCTGCAGCCAAAGGTTTCAATCACTACATCGCCAACAGTTGTCATGGTTTCAGCGTGGGACCACTTTAAAACTTCCACCTTCGGATGGCCAAGCGGTGCCATCCAACGCAATGCACTGACATCGTCAATCCAAAGGCGCACAGAGTTGCCACGTTGCGCCAAGTCAACGGCCAAACGCCAACTCACCCCGAGGTCGCCGTGGTTGTCGATCACGTGGCAAAAAATATCCCACTGCAAAAAATTAGAAGTCACCCAAGAGATTGTCCACAATACGCAGATGTCTGAAGAAAACGTGCCAGAACCAATTCCTGCTGATGAAGTAGCCAATCGCCATAGCGCCGAATTGTTGGCTCAAGTTGCTGCACTTCCAAATTTGCCGGGGGTTTACCGTTATTTTGATGACAACGAACAGGTGCTCTATGTGGGCAAAGCTATCAGCTTGAAAAAGCGGGTAGCCAGTTATTTCCAAAGGGAAAAATCTGGAACCCGTATTGGGCACATGGTGAGCAAAATTGTCCGTATGGAAACGACGGTGGTCCGTTCCGAAGCCGAGGCCTTACTGCTTGAAAACAACCTGATCAAGTCGCTTAAACCCCGATACAACATTTTGTTTCGTGACGATAAGAGCTACCCTTATTTGAAAATCACCCGTGCTACGGATACTTCTCAAAATAAAGCCAGTAATGTGTCAAGAGTGGTTTACTACCGCGGCGCGGTAGACAAGCGCCATGAATATTTTGGACCCTACCCAAGCGTTTGGGCTGTGCGCGAAGCCATTCAGTTGCTGCAAAAAGTTTTTCGCTTGCGTACCTGTGAAGACACGGTGTATCACAACCGTACGCGTCCCTGCTTGCTCTACCAAATCAAACGTTGCTCTGCGCCATGCGTAGGGCATGTTTCCCTTGAGGCCTACCAGCGTGATGTCGATAGCGCGATGCGACTGCTGCGTGGGCAAACCCAAGAGGTCATGCAGTCCATAGAAGCGCGGATGATGGCGCACGCTGATCAGTTGGAATTTGAGCAAGCCGCAGAGTTGCGTAACCAAATGGGTGCGTTGTCGAAAGTGTTACACCAACAAGCTGTAGATACGGTAGGTGACCAAGATGTAGATATCTTGGCAGTCAAAGTGCACGGAGGCCGCGCCTGCGTCAATTTAGCCATGGTGCGAGGCGGACGACATTTGGGTGATCGGCCTTACTTTCCCGTGCATGTGGACGATGCAGAGCCTGGTGAAGTTTTAGAGGCATTTTTGAGCCAGCACTATATAGAGATACCAGTTCCTCCAACACTAGTCACAAGCCATGCGGTGGATAAGCAATTAATTCAAGCGCTGATGGAGCAAACTGGAATCAAAATTAATGCACTCCATAACCCACGCGAGCAGCGCAAGGTGTGGTTGGAGATGGCACAACAAAATGCAGATATCCAACTTGCTCGACTGTTAGCAGAAGAAGGTTCGCAACAGGCGCGGACGCGCTCATTGGTCGACGCCTTAGATCTTGACGTCGACAACATGGATGTATTTCGGGTGGAGTGTTTCGATATTTCACACACGGCGGGAGAATCTACCCAAGCATCGTGTGTAGTTTTTCATCACCACAAAATGCAAAGTAGCGAATACCGTCGCTACAACATCGATGGGATTACGCCTGGAGATGACTATGCTGCGATGCGCCAAGTACTGGAGCGTCGCTACAGCAAACTGGCAGAAGCTGTACGTGCAGGTGAAGGTAAGTTACCTGACTTGGTGTTGATCGATGGAGGCAAAGGCCAAGTCTCCATGGCGCGTGAGGTGTTTGAAGCGCTCGGGCTGGATGTCTCGCGAATTGTGGGCGTAGAAAAAGGCGAAGGCCGTAAGGTGGGACTGGAGGAGTTGGTTTTTGCCGATGGCCGTGAAAAGGTTTATTTGGGCCGTGACTCGGCAGCGTTGATGTTGATCGCACAGATTCGCGACGAGGCGCACCGCTTTGCTATTACTGGAATGCGCGCAGCGCGGGCTAAGGTGCGTGTTGGTGGAAGTACCTTAGAAGAGATCGCTGGAATAGGGCCCAAAAAACGGGCCAAACTGTTACAACGTTTTGGCGGTGCGCGTGGCGTAGCGCAAGCCAGCGTGCAAGACCTCTGTAGTGTGGAAGGTATTTCTTTAGAGCTTGCGCAAACTATCTACCAAGCGCTGCGCTAGGTGTGGGTTTGACGACTTCTAGCAAGCGATCCAATCCGCCTTCTTGTATGGACACCATAGCTTGCTCCCGAACTTTTGGCTTGGCATGGTAAGCCACCGAAAGTCCAGTAACGCCCATCATTAGCAAATCATTAGCGCCATCGCCCATAGCGATGGCGTGTTTGGGTGAGATACCCATATCGGCACAAGTCTCCAGAAGTTTTTTACGTTTCTCTGCGCCATCACAAATATCCCCCCAAGCTTGATCGACCACGTGTCCCGTGAGGTGTCCATCCACAATTTCTAGAATATTGCTACGGGTGAAGTCAATGTTGAGCATGTGCTGTACGCGGTCAGTAAAAAAGGTAAAGCCACCGCTGACGAGCAAAACTTTCATTCCATGTTGCTTGCATGTGTTGACCAACGCTTGAGCGCCGGGGTTCAACCTTAGACGGTTGGTAAACACATCCTCTAAGGCTTCGTGTGGCACACCTTTGAGCAAGGCGACACGCCTGCGCAAACTGTCTTTGAAATCTGTGATCTCACCCTGCATCGCGGCTTCTGTAATCGCACTAACTTCTGCTTTACGTCCTGCCGCATCAGCAATTTCATCAATACATTCGATATTGATTAAAGTTGAATCCATATCAAACGCAATAAGCTTGAAGTCTTGCAGTGCAAGTGGAGGTTGTATTCCTTGAATAAACAGGCCTGGGGCAAATTCTTGTTGTGCCATAAGATTTATAAAAGTGATGATTGCCCAGGGTTTTCTAGGTCAATGACGTTGCAGGTGCTGGTTTAGAGGGGGTGATGGGCGTTCCCAATGAACGCAGAATATCTTGCACCATTTTTGCTCTGGCCATGGGCTCTGGAAGTTCACGTTCAATGCGCAGCCTGTCATTACCAGCCAATTTGATATGTTTGTTTTTTTGTACTAATTCGATGATGCGCATAGCATCAAAAGGAGGATTGGGTTTGAAGCTGATGATCGTCACGTGTGGTGTGGCATCAACTTTGGTAACGCCATAGTCGCGCGCTTTGACGCGTAATCGATGCACATCGATCAGAGTTTGCGCTTGTGGAGGCAATTTACCGAAGCGGTCTACCAGTTCTTCTAGCAATCCATCGATGTGGTCCGATGTTTTTGCAATGGCTAATTTTTTGTAAAAAGACAGCCGCAGATGCACGTCGCCACAGTAGTCATTAGGCAATAGTGCGGGGGCATGTAAATTGACTTCAGTGGTTGCACTCAGTGGGCTGAGAAGGTCAGGCTCCTCACCATTTTTTAGGGCACGCACGGCTTCGCTCAGCATTTCGTTATAGAGCTGAAAACCAACCTCCAACATATTGCCACTTTGGTTTTCTCCTAATACTTCGCCGGCCCCTCTGATCTCGAGGTCGTGCATGGCCAAGTAAAAACCAGATCCCAGTTCTTCCATTTGTTGGATGGCATCCAGCCTTTGCGTGGCTTGTTTGGTGAGCGACTCGATATCAGGCACCATCAAATAGGCATAGGCTTGGTGGTGGCTACGGCCTACGCGACCTCGCAATTGGTGCAATTGGGCCAAACCGAATTTATCTGCACGGCTCATGATGATTGTGTTGGCCGAAGGCACATCAATACCAGTTTCAATGATGGTCGAACAAAGTAATACGTTGTAGCGTTGCGCCACGAAATCACGCATCACACGCTCGAGTTCGCGCTCTGGCATTTGCCCGTGGGCAATAGCAATACGAGCCTCTGGCAAAAGTTCTTCCAAGCGCGCGCGACGGTTCTCGATGGTGTCGACTTCGTTGTGTAAAAAATAACACTGACCACCGCGCTTGAGTTCACGCAAAACTGCTTCACGAATAACGCCGTTACCTTCCGTGCGCACAAAAGTTTTAATAGCCAAGCGCCTTTGCGGTGCAGTGGCGATGACGCTGAGATCGCGTAAACCCTCTAGTGCCATGCCTAAAGTGCGCGGTATAGGGGTCGCGGTGAGCGTCAACACATCGACCTCAGCGCGAATGGCTTTCATGGTCTCTTTGTGGCGAACACCAAATCGATGTTCCTCATCGATGATCAACAACCCTAAGTCTTTGAACTTAACGCTTTCACTTAAAAGTTTGTGTGTGCCCACGACGATATCGATTTGCCCGTCGGATAATCCTTTGGCGGCCAAGCTAATTTCTTTGGCAGAACGAAAACGGCTCATTTCTGCAATTTTGATGGGCCATTTGCTGAAGCGGTCTGTCAATGTTTGAAAATGTTGCTCCGCTAGCAAGGTGGTGGGGGCTAAGAAAGCCACTTGTTTTCCACCGGTCACTGCAACAAAAGCCGCGCGCAATGCCACTTCGGTTTTGCCAAATCCCACATCGCCGCAAACTAATCTGTCCATCGGGCGTGGACTGATCATGTCTTGAATTACGGAATGGATAGCGGCGCGTTGGTCTGCAGTTTCTTCAAATCCAAAATCGTTAGCAAAGGTTTCGTAATCTTGCGGTGAATAGCGGAAAGGGTGGCCCACCCGCGCTGCACGTCTAGCGTAAATATTGAGTAATTCGGCTGCAGCATCACGAACTTGTTCGGCAGCGCGGCGTTTGGCCTTGTCCCATTGGGCAGATCCCAGTTTGTGCAATGGGGCCTCGTCGGCGCTTACGCCTGTATATCGACCGATTAAATGCAACTGACTCACAGGAACATATAAAACAGCTTGGTCTGCATATTCCAAGTGCAAGAACTCTTGTAAAACAGGGAACCCTTCGTCCGTTTTCTCCCCGAGATCCATGTTGACCAAGCCTCGGTAACGGCCGATACCATGCGCATTGTGAACAACAGGGTCGCCGACATTGAGCTCCGATAAATCTTTGATGAGGGCTTCAACATCGCTGACTTGTTCTTGTTTCTTTCTCCTGCGTGCCGCAGGAGCGATAGCGAAGAGTTCTGTCTCCGTGATGAAGTCTATGCCGGTATCTAGCCAGCTAAATCCCACCTGTAATTGGGAAGTGGCGATACCAATCTTGGCTTGCGATTTCTCGAAATCTTGTAATGAGTCAAATACAACAGGGCTGAGTTCACTTGCACGTAAAAAATCTAGAAGACTTTCTCTTCGTCCATCGCTTTCCGCCAAAATTAGTAAACGGTGGTCAGTGTTTTGGGCATATTGCTCCAGCCGCTCAAGCGGATCGGTAGCGCCCCGCACCACCATCAAATCTGGCAGTGCTTGCGCGAAGGGGGTTTCTCTGCTTGAGGCGTTATAGGGACGCAGCGCAAGTTGCGCGTAATGATTGGCTGTCGCAAAAAATTGTTCTGCGCTTAAAAACAAACTCGCAGGCGATAGCGCTGGTCTTTCTGGGTCGCCTTGCACTAAACGGTAGCGCTCTTGCGTGTCTTGCCAAAATCTTTGAAATACGGGTTCTAGTTCGCCGTGCAACACCACGATGGCGGAAGGGCTGAGGTAATCAAAGACCGTTGCAGTTTGTTCAAAGAACAAGGGCAGGTAGTACTCAATACCCGCAGTCGCAACGCCATTTCCAATATCTTTATAGATACGGCTTTTGGTTGGGTCACCATCCAATAATTCGCGCCAACGTTTGCGAAAAAGCGTTCGCGCATCTTGGTCCATAGGGAACTCGCGTCCTGGAAGCAGTCTTACTTCTGGAACGGTGTACAAGCTGCGTTGGCTGTCGGGGTCAAAGGTACGAATCGAATCTATTTCGTTGTCAAACAAATCGACACGGTAGGGGACTAAAGAACCCATGGGGAATAAATCGATCAGGCCACCCCTTACCGCATATTCGCCAGGACTTACAACTTGTGTGACATGGCTGTAACCGGCCAAACTCAGCTGTTCTTTGAACTTCGTTTCATTGAGCGATTGTTTGACTTTGAATTCAAACGTGTAGCCGGCTAAGAATGAAGGAGGAGCCAGCCTATAAAGTGCCGTTGTCGCAGGTATCAAAATGACGTCTGCATCACCTTGTGAAATACGCCACAGAGTCGCTAGGCGTTCGCTAATTAAATCTTGGTGTGGCGAAAAGCTGTCGTAGGGCAGCGTTTCCCAATCAGGAAACAGTACACAACGAACGTCCGGTGCAAAGAAAGTTATTTCGTCATGTAGTCGGTGTGCATCGGCCGCATCGGCGGTAACAATGGCAACTTGGGTCTTTTTAGATTTTTCTTGATCGCCCAATTTAGCGAGCCACAACGCATCGGCCGAGCCAATAGGACGATCAATGGCAAATCGTTTGCCGGTAATCAAAGAGGGCAGGTGCATTGGGTTGATTCTAGAATGACACCATGTCTCGTCCTTCAGCAACAACGCATCCTATGTATGCATTGATTCCATGCGCAGGGACTGGCGCGCGTGCTGGCTCCGATGAACCCAAACAATACCGCGATGTCGCCGGTATACCGCTGGTGATCCATACCCTGCGTGCGTTCAACGCAATCTCGCGTATCAAACAAGGCTTAATCGTTGTGGCGCCCGATGACCAGGTGATGCAGGACTTGGTTCAAAAATTTAGTATTCCTCAATTCCAAGTGGCAGGGGTTGGTGGTGCACAGCGCTCAGATAGCGTGTTAGCCGGCCTCAACACCTTACTCGCGCTTGGAGCTAAATCAGACGAGTGGGTGTTGGTACATGACGCTGCACGTTGTTTGATCACACCCCAGCAAATCAATAGTTTGATTGACGCTGTTGCCGAAGACTCCGTGGGTGGACTTTTGGCGCAACCGTTGGCTGACACCTTGAAGTCCGCGAATCATAATCGTGTAGGTACCACCGTGAGTCGCGCCGACAAATGGCTGGCCCAAACCCCCCAAATGTTTCGCATTGGTCCCCTCAAGCGTGCCATTGAGCAGGCTGGTTCGGCTGTGACTGATGAATCCTCTGCGATGGAGTGGATGGGCTTACATCCTTTACTAGTGGCTTGCGATAGCCTCAATTTCAAAGTGACTTACGCACAAGACTTTTCGCTAGCAGAGGCTATTTTTCATATGAGATACAAGCAATTGCATGGAAAACATTAAATTTCGAATTGGCGAGGGCTGGGATACACATGCGTTGGTGATCGGACGCCCTTTGGTCATCGGAGGTGTTCAAATTCCGCATACACATGGGCTACTAGGGCACTCTGACGCCGATGTATTGCTTCATGCGATTACGGATGCCTTGTTAGGCGCAGCTGCTTTAGGAGATATTGGCAAACTCTTTCCTGATACGGACGAGCAATTTAAGGGCGCTGACTCTTGGGTTCTTTTGCAAAAAGTCGGACATTTGCTAGCGAGTAACGGCTACAGAATAGCCAATATTGATGCGACCGTGGTTGCGCAAGCTCCCAAATTAGCTAGTTTTATTCCTGCGATGTGCGAGCAGGTTGCACTGGCATTAGACCTTAACCCCAAGCAAGTCAACGTGAAAGCCAAAACGGCTGAAAAAATGGGGCCTGTAGGGGAGGGCCTGAGCATGGAAGCCAGAGCCGTTGTGCTAATTTATTGATTTTTAGGATGTAGAGCTACCAGGCCGTCCACGATCTCGCGAACAACCCGTTTTTGCTCGCATTTGAGCAATAAGTATTTAACGATAAGTTGTTGGTCAATGAGGTTGACGTTCTCTTCTGAAATATTTTTGTCGAGCGACTTAGATGGCGGCGTGCCAAACAACAAGCCCTCAGGTGAAATTTTGAGCCACTTGCACAGGATGAGTAACTTATCTTGCTTGGGAACAGAAACCCCCATTAACCAATTGCGTGCCGCGTGGGAAGTGATGCCGTCACCCCAATAACGTAAGTTGAATTCGTTAGCAACAACGGTTGCGGAGGGGCGAATGCCAGCTTCTTTAAGAGCAGTTCGAAGGCGTTCTGCGAACTTAGAAGTTTCTTTGGTGAGAGGGTTGCGTTTCATTCCGCTAAGTTAACATTTGTTTTACCTTTATGATTAATTATAGGTTAAAAATTTATTAATTGAGTATTTAATTATTACTGTGCTGCCCAGCCACCGTCCATATTCCAGGCAACTCCACGCACATTATTTGCGGCATGGGAGCACAAAAATACAGCTAGCGCACCCAGTTCTTCAGGCGTTGTGAATTGCATAGAGGGTTCTTTCTCACCAAGCAAAAGCTTGATGGCCTCTTCATTAGAAATTTTTAATGCTGCTGCTTTGGCATCGACTTGTTTTTGAACCAAAGGTGTAAGAACCCACCCCGGGCAAATCGCATTACAGGTCACGCCGGTGGTGGCGTTTTCTAGAGCTGTCACTTTGGTTAATCCCACAATGCCGTGTTTGGCAGCGACATAGGCAGATTTTTGCGCCGATGCGACTAAGCCATGCACAGAGGCGATATTGATAATGCGCCCCCAATTTTTTTGCTGCATGTATGGAATGGCTAATCGAGACGTGTGAAATGCGCTGGTGAGGTTGATAGCGATGATGGCGTCCCATTTTTCAACTGGAAAGCTCTCTACAGAGGCGACATGCTGAATGCCAGCGTTGTTCACCAAAATATCTACGCCACCAAATTGGCTTTTAGCAAACTCCATCATGTCTTGGATATCGTTCGCCTTGCTCATGTCAGCAGCATGGTGAACAACTTTGACATTACAGGCTTCTATTTCTGCTTTGGGGCCTGCAACATCACCAAAGCCATTCATGACGATATTGGCGCCTTCTTTTGCAAGCGCAATCGCTATTCCTAATCCAATACCGCTGGTCGAACCTGTGACCAACGCTGTTTTGCCTGCAAGTTGTAATTGAGACATTTTTAGATCCCTTATTGAAAATAATAAATAACTTGTGACATTATGAGGTTTTCGAATTTAAGCACTTGAAATGGACGACGGGTTTTTACAAAAAGCTAGAAATTTCGCCCAGCCGCTTATAGAGGGAAGTGCCTTTGAAAGCGGTGAGGATGTGCTCGTGCATGCCGATGCAATGGTCAGCATGCTCGCCGAAATGGGTGACTCGCAAGAGATGCAAGCTGCTTGCTATTTGGTCTATGCATGCGATCACCTTGCAAAACCCGAAGATGTCATCGGTAAGGCTTTTGGCGCAAGTTTGGCTGCTTTGGCAATGGAAACATCTAGGCTGATTCGCATTCAAAGGCAAGCACGTCTTTCTGCAGCAGAAGATGTTCAAGCTGATCTGGGTGTGGAAAATGTTCGCAAAATGCTGCTTGCGTTTTCACGTGATTTACGTGTAGTGATGCTGCGGTTGGCATCAAGACTACAAACCTTGCGGTATTACGCGGTGGTGAAAAAGCCGTTACCAAGTGGTTTGGCGCAAGAGTCCTTGCAAGTTTTTGCGCCTTTAGCTAACCGCTTAGGTATTTGGCAAATGAAATGGGAGTTGGAAGACCTCTCATTCAGATTCAGCGAGCCTGAAGCCTATCGGCAAGTTGCGCAATGGTTAGATGAGAAACGCGCGGAGCGTGAGAGTTACATCGCTGCAACCTGCACATCCATTGCGCAAGGATTAAAAGGCCAAGGCATTGACGCAAAAGTCTATGGACGACCTAAACACATTTACAGCATTTTTAAAAAAATGCGTGACAAAGGTGTTGGGTTCGACCGTATTTTGGATATCCGAGCTTTTCGCATTCTGGTCGACACGGTTCCAAATTGTTATGCCGCGCTAAGTTGGGTGCACAGCCACTATGTTCCCATGGTGGAAGAGTTCAACGATTACATCGTACGTCCTAAATCCAATGGATACCAGTCGTTGCATACGGTGGTGCGCGATGTTCAGCAGAAAGCGATTGAAATTCAGATAAGAACCCAAGCCATGCATGACCATGCGGAGCATGGCGTGGCTGCGCATTGGGCCTATAAGGAGGCTGGCAAAAAAGGGTACTCTGGCGTATCAGCAGCTGGTGCTTACGACGCCAAGATTGCAGTCTTGCGCCAATTGCTTGCGTGGGAGCGAGAGATGGCGTCCGCCAATGCGCAATCGCGTGGCAAGCCTTCACCAAGTAAAAAAGAAGAAACAGTCGCTGCTGACCGAATTTACGTGCTGACGCCCGAGGCGGACGTGGTCGAGCTGCCCGAGGGTGCAACCCCGATTGACTTTGCATATACCTTGCATACCAATTTAGGGCACCGTTGTCGCGGTGCGCATGTCGATGGCGCAATGGTGCCTTTGAATACGGTTCTTAAAAATGGACAAACTGTTTCCATCACTGCATTAAAAGAAGGTGGTCCTTCAAGGGATTGGTTAAACCCTGAGTTGGGTTTTTTGGTCAGCCCCAGAGCGCGATCGAAAGTTCGCGCTTGGTTTAACGCGCAGGTTTTTCAAGAGACTGTTTCAAAGGGGCGCGAAGCGGTCGAAAAGATATTACAACGCGAGGGTAAATCCAGCACGAATTTAGAAGAGCTGTCTATCCATCTTGGATTTAAATCTTCTGAAGATTTGTTTGAAACAGTGGGCAAGGAAGAGTTTTCCTTGCATGCAATTGAGCAATTTTTAAGACCCCATGTGGCAGCGAATGTCACCCCTGACGACTACATACTGCTTAAAAAATCAAAACCCACTAAGCCATCTGAAAATGGCGGTGTCTTGGTCGTAGGGATTGACTCATTGATGACGCAACTGGCTAAATGTTGCAAGCCTGCGCCTCCTGATGAGATCAAAGGATTTGTGACACGCGGCAAGGGCGTGAGCATTCACCGTGAGGATTGCTCCAACTTTGCGCAAATTGAAAGAAAAAATCCTGATCGCGTTATCGAAGTAACTTGGGGCCGTGCAAATGTTACGCAGCCATTAGCTTACCAAGTCGATGTGTCAATCGAGGCATTTGATAGGCAAGGTTTGTTGAGAGATATTTCCGAAGTTTTTGCCAAAGAAAAAATGAATGTGGTGGGTGTACAGACCCAGTCCATCAAAGAAGTGGCTTGGATGACTTTTACGGTTGAAGTGATCGACACACGCAAACTAAACAAAGTTTTGGGGCTTATTGGAGAAGTCAAAGGTGTTCGTAACGCTAGAAGACGCTAGAGTCTGTTACACTGAATGCTTCGGACACTTAGGCGCGTAGCTCAGCTGGTTAGAGCACCACCTTGACATGGTGGGGGTCGTTGGTTCGAGTCCAATCGCGCCTACCAATTTTTCCAATCCCACAGAGTATGAACACGGCACACATTCCCAAAGTGGGTTTTGTGAGCTTGGGCTGTCCCAAGGCGTTGACAGACTCTGAGCTCATATTGACGCAACTTAGCGCCCAAGGCTATCAAACCTCAAAAACTTTTGAGGGTGCTGACTTGGTGATTGTGAATACCTGCGGCTTTATCGATGACGCAGTCAAAGAAAGCCTAGACACCATTGGCGAGGCGTTGAACGCGAATGGCAAAGTCATTGTCACAGGTTGTTTGGGAGCAAGAAAAAATACCGATGGCAACAACATGGTGCGAGCGTTGCACCCCAGTGTTCTAGCAGTGACTGGCCCGCATGCTACGCAAGAAGTGATGGACGCGGTGCATCAGCACTTACCCAAACCGCACCACGCATTTGTAGACCTCATTCCGCCACATAACACCGACACTGGCGTCAAACTCACGCCCAAGCATTACGCATACCTCAAGATCAGCGAAGGATGTAACCACCGCTGTACTTTTTGCATCATCCCATCCATGCGTGGTGACTTAGTAAGCCGTCCTATTGGTGATGTATTGAAAGAAGCCCATGCTTTGTTTGAAAGCGGCGTAAAAGAATTATTGGTCATCAGCCAAGACACCTCAGCCTACGGTGTCGATGTGCAATACCGCACTGGCTTCTGGGACGGTAAGCCGATTAAAACCAAAACCCTGGAGCTCGCAAAAGCTTTAGGTGATATTGCCCAAAGTTATGGCGCTTGGGTCCGTTTGCACTATGTATATCCCTATCCAAGCGTGGACGACATCATTCCTTTGATGGCCTCGGGCCATGTGTTGCCCTACTTGGATGTGCCTTTTCAACACAGCCATCCCGATGTATTGAAGCGCATGAAACGTCCAGCCAGTGGTGAAAAAAATCTAGAGCGGATTCAGCGCTGGCGAGAGATGTGTCCGCAAATCGTCATTCGCAGCACGTTTATTGCAGGTTTTCCGGGCGAATCGGAAGAAGAGTTTGCACATTTGCTCGACTTTATGCGCGAAGCAAAAATTGATCGCGCTGGTTGTTTTGCTTACAGCCCTGTTGAAGGCGCTACGGCCAATCAAATTCCCGGCATGTTGCCGCAGTCTTTGAGAGAAGACCGAAATGCACGGTTCATGAAAGTAGCCGAAGAAGTTTCAGTGCAGAAACTCACCCAAAGAGTGGGTGACACCTTGCAAGTTCTGGTGGATTCAGCCCCTGGTAATGGCAGAAAAGGCGGTATCGGAAGAAGTTACGCAGAGGCACCAGAGATTGACGGTTTGGTGCGCCTATTGCCTTCCGAGAAAATTAGCAAGGTTTTGAAAGTTGGGGAATTTACGCGCGCTAAAGTTGTTTCAACGCAAGGTCACGACCTGATTGCATTGCCAATTTGACGCATAAATCATTTAGGATTGGTGCCCAGGACTGGACTCGAACCAGCACGAAGTTACTCGCTAGTACCTGAAACTAGTGCGTCTACCAATTCCGCCACCTGGGCTTTCAGGAAAGAAAGGAATTCTATCAAACATACCTCGCCAACCAGTGGTTTACTGGAAGAGTTTGAAGGCACTGTATCGGGTCACCGCGATGGTCATGGCTTTGTTCAGCGTGATGATGGCCTGCCAGATATTTATTTACCGCCAAATGAGATGCGTGCAGTTCTACACCGCGATCGTGTCAAGGCACGCGTGGTGCGATTTGACCGCAAAGGACGTTCTGAAGGTCGGGTAGTCGAGATTCTGGAGCGTTCTACCCAACCCATCATTGGCAGACTCTTGCAAGAAAGTGGTGTTTGGTTAGTTGCACCTGAAGACAAGCGTTATGGCCAGGATGTTTTGATTCCCAAAGGTGCGACAGCACGTGCAACAGTGGGGCAAGTGGTAGTGGTTGAATTGACAGAACCACCCAGTTTGTATGGCCAACCCGTAGGTCGCATCAAAGAAGTGTTGGGCGAGGTCGACGATCCAGGGATGGAAATTGAAATTGCGGTGCGTAAATATGGCGTTCCGCATGAATTCTCAGAAGCTTGTCTAGCACTAGCACGAGGCTTGCCTGACAAAGTTAGGCCACAAGACAAAAAGAACCGCGTCGATCTGACCGATGTTCCATTGGTCACTATCGATGGTGAGGACGCACGCGATTTTGACGATGCGGTGTATTGCGAACCTGTCAAAGTCGGCCGGTCTAAAGGCTGGCGTTTATTGGTTGCTATCGCGGATGTGAGCCACTATGTGGAGACCGGTAGTGCTATCGATATTGATGCATACGATCGGGCAACCAGTGTGTATTTCCCGCGTCGTGTTATCCCGATGCTCCCGGAGAAACTATCGAACGGTTTGTGTTCGCTAAATCCCGATGTCGAACGATTGTGCATGGTCTGCGATATGTTGATCACCTCCACTGGTGAAGTGCACGCTTATCAGTTCTATCCCGCAGTGATGTTTAGCCATGCTCGGTTTACCTACACGGAAGTGGCTGCCATATTGGCTAATACGCGTGGACAAGAGGCCGCACGCAGAAAAGATCGGGTTAATGACTTGATCCATTTGCATGACGTGTATGGCGCTTTATTGCAAGCGCGCAAAGCCCGAGGCGCAATCGATTTCGAAACGACTGAAACACAAATTGTGTGCGATGACAGTGGAAGGATCGAAAAAATCATTCCACGGGTTCGTAACGACGCGCACAAGCTAATCGAAGAAGCCATGCTCGCTGCCAACGTATGCAGCGCAGACTTCATTTTGCAGAGCAAAAATTCCGGCTTGTTCCGCGTCCATGAAGGCCCGACCCCTGAGAAAAAAGAGACGCTGCGCAATTACTTGAAGGCAACGGGCATTGGAATGAATATTTCCGATAACCCCAAGCCTGCTGAGTTTCAAGCCATTGCAGAGGCGACAAAAGAGCGTCCCGACGCTTTGCAAATTCATTCCATGTTGCTGCGCTCCATGCAACAAGCCATTTACACGCCCATTAACAGTGGTCATTTCGGGCTGGCCTTTGAGGCCTATACGCACTTCACCAGTCCTATTCGCCGTTACCCCGATTTATTGGTGCATCGGGTGATCAAAGCCATTTTGGAAAAGCGACGCTACCAACTACCAACACTTCCAACACCCGGAGAGGCGCACGCAAAATTGGCGCGTCGTTTGGCGTCTAAAGTGCGTCCCCCAGAAAGAACAACCGTTGTGAAAGTTAAAACAACGGCTGACCAACAAGCTTGGGAAGCGGCAGGCTTGCATTGCAGCGCAAATGAGCGCCGAGCAGACGAGGCCAGTAGAGATGTGGAAGCTTGGTTGAAGTGCAAATACATGCGCGAACATTTAGGCGAAGAGTACAGCGGTGTGGTGTCTTCTGCGACAGGATTTGGTTTGTTCGTCACGTTAGATGCCATGTATGTGGAGGGGCTGGTCCACATCACGGAGTTGGGCGGTGAATACTTCCGATTCGATGAAGCAAGGCAAGAGTTACGCGGAGAGCGTTCAGGTATCCGTTATGCCATTGGAACGCGGGTGCAGGTGCAGGTCAGCCGTGTGGATTTGGACGGTCGTAAGATCGACTTTAGACTGATGAGAGATGATGAGGAATTAACGGCGCGTTTTGGAAAAGATAAAACCGAGGCTGGTGCGACCAAGTTCAAATCTACTGCAAAAAAACCTTTTGTCAGAGACGCCGAAAAATCCACCAAGTTGCGTGGCATCACTAAGTCCAAGGGTAAGTTAGGCGCGAAAAATAGCACCGGACCCAAAAACAGAAAGCCTAAAAAGTAATCACTTCAGCCGCTGGTAATCAAAGCCCTGCATATCTATTTCTGCGCGGTGCTGTGACACCATGTCGGCAAGAGCTTTCGCACTTCCGCATGAAAGCGCCCAGCCACTGGAGCCGTGGCCTAAGTTAAGCCATACGCCTTTGACGCCACTGGGCCCCACCAAAGGAGGGCCATCGGGCAGCATAGGGCGAGAGCCTTTCCATATTTGCACATTTTCTTGTGTACGTGCTGCGCCAGGAAACCAATCATTTAGTACATCGAATAAAGTTTTAATGCTTTGTTCACTAGGTTTTTTGGGATCGCCGCCAATTTCAGCGGAGCCTGAAACACGCACGCGCTGACCTAAGCGCGTGATGGAAATTTTGTAGCGCTCGTCCATGACGCCGCTGCGAGGGGCGTCTAAGGGTTCGCGAACCGCAGCGCTGATGGAGTAGCCATGCACGCCCATTAATGGAATTTTTATTCCAAGTGGCTTGAGCAGTTCTGCACTGGCAAGTCCAGTGCAGGCGATAACAGCATCAAATCTGCTTCCTTTGTCTTGCGCCGATAGCCGGATCGTGTGGGGTTGATCTGGTAAGAGATTTTGAACGTTAGCGTTGAGTTCGAATTCCACACCTAGATCTTCAGCTTCTTTTTTAAGCAGATAAGCGAACTCACGGCAGTTGCCAACTTCGTCCATGGGGAAGTAGAGCGCTTCTAAAAGTTGCGTTTCAGTTGTGTTGAGGGCGGGTTCGATCTCGCAGGCCTCCTTGGGCGAGAGAACTTTCAAATCCATTCCTTCTGCGCGCATCAGTTCAATCGAGGCTTGCAGCAATTTACGTTCTCGCTCTCCGCGCAACAACACCATATAGCCCTGTGACCGGTCATGGTTGAGATGCAAACGTTTGGTGAGTTCGTGCAACCTTTGTTGGCTGTACTGAGAGAGATTCAATAGGTTTTTGCGATTGCGTTTAAAAGTGTTGCTATCGCAAGCGCGCCACCATTTGGAGAGCCACGCCACTTCTTTCAGGCCCACTCCAGATATGCGAACAGGGGCATTCTTCCTGCCGAATTGTGAAAGTACATACCAGGCCATGCCTGGTTTTGCCCAAGGGGTGACATAGCCCGGAGAAATCACACCTGCATTTGCAAAGCTGCATTCTTGTGCGACAGAACTGTTGCGCTCAAACACCTTGACCTCATGGCCTTGCAAGGCAAGTTCGTAGGCGGTGGTGATTCCCACCACGCCTGCACCGATCACGGCGATTTTCATGGGTATTGTTCTCGTTAAGTATGTTAGAATTTGAAAGTTTTGTGGAGTTAAGCTGCGTTAAAACGTGCTCTTCATAAAACTAATTCACAAATCAGTTCATTCAAGGTGTTTCTATTAGTACTCTTTTTAGAGAACTTGTAGCAATCAAGAACTGCATTTTAGACCTAACCTTTGGAGTACATCTATGTCAGTCACCATGCGCGAAATGCTAGAAGCCGGCGTCCACTTCGGACACCAAACACGTTTCTGGAACCCAAAAATGTCACCGTTCATTTTTGGCCATCGCAACAAAATTCACATCATCAACTTGGAAAAATCGTTACCGATGTTCCAAGAGGCTGCAAAGTTTGCCAAGCAGCTGTCCGCCAACCGCGGCACCATCTTGATGGTTGGTACCAAGCGCCAATCCCGCGAAATCGTTGCTGCCGAAGCTCAGCGTGCTGGCGTTCCTTATGTCGACCAGCGTTGGTTGGGCGGCATGTTGACCAACTTCAAAACAGTCAAGACATCCATCAAACGCTTGAAGGATATGAAAATCCAGCAAGAAGCTGGCCTAGACGCTTTGTCTAAAAAAGAACAATTGATGTTCCAGCGCGAAATCGAAAAACTCGAAAAAGACATTGGCGGTATCCAAGACATGGCTACATTGCCAGACGCTATTTTTGTGATCGACGTCGGTTATCACAAAATTGCGATTCTTGAAGCCAAAAAATTAGGCATCCCATTAATTGGTGTTGTGGACTCCAACCACTCACCCGAAGGTATTGACTACATCATCCCAGGTAATGACGACTCATCCAAAGCTGTGACTTTGTACGCGCGCGGCATTGCTGACGCGATTTTGGAAGGCCGTGCCAATGCCGTGAACGACGTTGTCAAAGCGGTTGCAGCCGAGGGGGCTGACGAATTTGTCGAAGTGGCAGAGTAACCAAGAGCTTGATTTTTAAAAGGGGCTCACGTTAGCCCCTTTTTCACAACTGAAATCCAATACACAAACATTTGATACGGAGAAATACATGGCTGCAATTACCGCAAGCATGGTGGCTGAATTAAGGGGCAAAACTGATGCGCCCATGATGGAATGCAAAAAAGCGCTGACCGAGGCCGATGGCGATATGGCCAAAGCCGAAGAGTTGTTGCGCGTCAAACTCGGAAGTAAAGCGGGTAAGGCTTCTAGCCGTGTTACGGCTGAAGGCGTTATCACTAGTTTTCTTGCAGGCAACAAAGGTGCTTTGCTTGAAGTCAACTGTGAAACTGACTTTGTTACCAAGAACGACAGTTTCTTGGCCATGGCCCAAGCTGCTGCCAAATTGATCGTTGAACACAATCCTGCCAACGTAGATGCGATGGGTGCTTTGGCTTATAGCCAAGATGGTTTCGGTCCAACGCTGGAGGATGTGCGCAAAGGTTTGATTGGAAAGATCGGTGAGAACATGAGCTTCCGTCGTTTCAAGCGTTACGAAGGTGCTAATTCTTTAAGCGCTTACTTGCATGGAACGCGTATCGGTGTTGTGGTCGAGTTCGAAGGTGCAGAAGCTGCCGCGAAAGACGTTGCAATGCACGTTGCCGCCATGAAGCCAGTCTCGTTGACTAGCGCTGACGTTCCTGCTGAACTTATCGAAAAAGAGCGTTCAGTAGCCACTGCCAAAGCCACAGAATCAGGCAAGCCTGCTGACATTGCGACCAAGATGATCGAAGGTTCGGTGCAGAAATACCTCAAAGAAGTGTCTTTGTTTAACCAGCCTTTTGTAAAGAACGATAAACAAACCGTTGAGCAAATGCTCAAGTCCACCAACACATCTGTGAAATCTTTCACCCTCTATGTGGTGGGCGAGGGAATTGAGAAGAAGGTGGACGACTTTGCTGCCGAAGTGGCTGCCCAAGTCGCTGCTGCCAAACAGTCAGCGTAATGGAAAAGGGGGCAGAGGCCCCCTTTTTTACATCTTGATTAACTACCACATCTTCTACGCACCTAGGATTTTTTATGACCCAACCTCAACCGGCTTATAAACGTATCTTGCTTAAACTCTCAGGCGAAGCATTGATGGGGGATGACGCTTTTGGTATCAACCGAGCCACGATTGTGCGCATCGTGGGAGAGGTGTCTGAGGTCATTAATTTAGGCGTTGAGGTGGCGATTGTGATTGGTGGCGGCAACATCTTTAGAGGTGTTGCGGGCGGTGCAGTGGGCATGGATCGCGCTACGGCTGATTACATGGGAATGTTGGCAACCGTCATGAATTCATTGGCATTGGCAGACACAATGAATAAGGCGGGCTCAACTGCACGCGTTATGTCTGCAATTGCTATTGACCAAGTGGTAGAGCCTTATGTCCGTCCTAAAGCTTTGCAATATCTAGAAGAAGGCAAGGTGGTTATTTTTGCTGCGGGCACTGGGAACCCATTTTTCACAACTGACACGGCTGCTGCGTTGCGTGGCGCTGAGATAGGCGCTGAGATAGTTTTGAAAGCCACCAAGGTCGATGGCGTGTACACCGCAGATCCTAAAAAAGACCCTGCGGCCAAGCGATACAGTCAATTGAGTTTTGACGACGCGATCGGTCAAAATCTGGGCATCATGGATGCCACTGCATTTGCTTTGTGCCGCGATCAAAAGTTGCCTATCAAGGTGTTTTCTATCTTCAAAAATGGTGCGCTTCGGCGCGTAGTGCTGGGTGAAGACGAAGGCACATTGGTCCACGTCTAATTCAAATTTGCATCAGGAGTAAGTGATGACCATTGCAGACATTAAAAAAACGGCTGAATCCAAAATGGATATGTCGATCGCCTCTTTTTCCAACAATCTCACCAAAATCCGTACGGGCCGAGCAAGCCCCGCCTTGTTAGATAACGTACAAGTTGACTACTACGGTGCCATGGTGCCTTTGAGCCAAGTGGCTAACGTGTCGTTGTTAGATGCGCGTACCGTGAGCGTGCAACCCTGGGAAAAATCCATGGCGGCCAAAATTGAGAAAGCGATTCGTGACAGCGATTTAGGTCTCAATCCATCTTCTATGGGCGAATTGATACGCGTACCCATGCCACCCATGTCGGAAGAGCGTCGCAAAGAATTGACCAAAGTGGTCCGCACCGAAGGCGAAAACGCAAAAATTGCAGTGCGTAATTTACGCCGTGATGCCAATGAAGCCGTAAAAAAATTGGTTAAAGAAAAACTCGCTTCTGAAGATGAACAAAAACGTGCGGAAGCAGATATTCAAAAAGTGACTGACAAACACATTGCAGATATCGATAAAGTTGTTGCGAGCAAAGAACAAGAAATCATGGCGGTCTAAGACTAGACTGCATGCTCAAGCTTCGCATCATCACCGCATTGGTTTTATTGGCAGTTTTTTTGCCAGCATTCTTTGCTAGTTCCGCTGAGCCACTGGCTTGGTTAACTTTGGTGTTGATAGCCGCGGGTGCATGGGAGTGGGGCCGTTTGATGGGTTTGAGTACGTTGCGGTCTTTCGGGCTTGGTTTCCTTTGTGTCGTGCTTTGCTTAGGCTCTTGGAAGTTGTTTGAGTTGCCCCTACACACAACGCCCAATGTATGGGCATGTGCCGGTGCCCTCTGGGTATTGGTAGGTGCATGGATGTTACGTGGCGGAATCGCTGCTTGGAGTTCTGTTCACATTGCCACTAAATTAATAGGCGGAACGCTTGCGCTATGGCTCTGTTGGTTAGCCATTTTTCAAGCCAAGCGTGTGGGTATCAACTACATGCTGTCTATTTTTGTGTTGGTTTGGATAGCGGATATTGCCGCATACTTTGCGGGCCGAGCATTTGGTCTTAGAAAGTTAGCGCCAAGTTTGAGTCCTAGCAAAAGCTGGGAGGGGGTGTGGGGTGGTATTTGCGCAGTCTGGATTTTGGCTTTTTCTTGGGTGTGGGCTGATCAAATGGCTATGTTCGACAGCCCCAGCATTTACAGTTTGTTGTATGCCCACGGGTGGGTTTATTTTTTGGTTTCGGTCACTTTTTTGACGGCTATGAGTGTTGTGGGTGACTTGGTGGAATCCATGGTCAAGCGTACTGCTGGCGTGAAGGACAGCAGTCAATTGCTGCCGGGACATGGCGGTGTGTTGGATCGTGTAGATGCTTTGTTACCTACATTGCCCTTGGCGATGATGTTGTCTCAATCTGTTCTATGAATTCGTTGAAAAACGCCCAAAAGCAGCGCATCACTATTTTGGGATCTACTGGATCCATAGGCGTGAATACGCTGGATGTCATTGCACGGCATCCTGATCGGTTTGAAGTGTTTGCTTTGACAGGCGCCAAGCAGGTTGACCTGATGTTGCAGCAATGCTTGCAATTTAAGCCATCGATGGTGGTCATGGCCCACACAGACGCCGCTCAGCAATTGCAAGAAAAATTAGACGCACTTGGGGGGCTTGGTATCAGGGTGCAATCTGGTGCTAAAGCCATAGAAGATGTTGCATCTCATCCGCAAGTCGATAGCGTGATGGCAGCCATTGTTGGCGCAGCCGGGCTCAAGGCATGCATTGCCGCAGCACTTTCTGGCAAGCGTTTGTTGCTAGCAAATAAAGAAGCTTTGGTGGTGGGCGCAGATGTGTTTTTGAAAGCAGTCCAACAAGGTGGCGCCACACTCATACCTATCGACAGTGAACACTCCGCTATCTTTCAGTCTTTGCCAGATGACGCAAGCACTTGGGAAACAAGGGTTGAGAAAATTATTCTCACTGCTTCGGGCGGTCCGTTTCGCAGACGCGATGTCAAAAGCCTCAAAGATGTTACGCCTGAGGAAGCCTGTGCCCATCCCAATTGGGTCATGGGCCGCAAGATTTCCGTCGACTCGGCCACCATGATGAACAAAGCGCTGGAGGTTATCGAGGCGCGGTATTTATTCGGATTACCACCCGAGCGGCTAGAAGTGGTGATCCACCCACAAAGCGTGATTCACTCGATGGTTCAGTACCGAGACACGTCGGTGGTGGCTCAACTGGGTACGCCCGATATGCGCGTGCCAATTGCTTATGGCCTGAGTTGGCCGGAGCGAATGGCGTCCGGTGCCCAAGCTCTGAATTTCCAAAGTTTGGCAGACATGAGTTTTGAATCTTTGGACGACCATGGCCACCGTGAGCGTTTTGCGGGGCTTGGATTGGCATGGGACGCCTTGCGTGCGCCTCTAGGTACAACGGCTGTTCTCAACGCTGCCAATGAAGTGGCTGTAGAAGCTTTTTTATCAAAACGCATTCGCTTTGATCAGATTCACCATGTCAATGCACATTGCCTCAGCACACAAATGGTGTCTGATATGACCGCCATAGAAGATCTTTTGGCTTTGGATGAAAAGACCCGCCTTTTGGCCGAAGCGTGTGTGCGTAAATGGTCTGTCGGATGACCCTTTTTAATGGGGTTTTCGCCTGTGACTGTGTTGTATCATGAACCTTTGTGACTCTTGGCTCATTTGCTCCCCATAAAATTCCCTCACGGGTCGCTTAATCCTCCGTTCATGAATCCTTCTTTTTACCGATTTCATCGCTCTACCGTGTCCAAAATTTTGGTCGGTTGTGTCGCGTCTGTTTTTGCTTTTCATGCATGGGCCGCTGACCCTTTTAAAGTTGGCGATATCCGTGTCGAGGGCTTGCAACGTGTGGAACCTGGAACAGTGTTCGCCTCCATTGCCTTGCGCGTGGGCGACGACTACACCGACGAAAAAGGCGCTGCCGCTATTCGCAGTTTGTTTGCCTTAGGTCTTTTCAAAGATGTGCGTATCGAAGTCAGTGGCAATGTGTTGGTTTTGATCGTTGAGGAGCGCCCCAATATTGCGCAAGTCGATTTCATTGGCACCAAGGAATTTGACAAAGACGTGTTGCGCAAGGCTTTGCGTGATATCGGATTGGCTGAGGGCCGTCCTTTTGATAAAGCCTTGGCAGATCGCGCTGAACAAGAATTGAAGCGCCAATATGTCAACCGCAGTTTGTACGGCGCTGAAATCATCACCACCATCACACCTACAGAGCGAAATCGCGTTAATTTGTCTTTCACCGTGATTGAGGGCGATCTAGCCAAAATCAAAGAAATGCGCATTGTGGGAAACAAAACTTTCTCAGAATCCACCTTGTTAGACCAACTAGACCAAAACACTGGCAATTGGTTGAGTTGGTATACCAAAACGGATAGATATTCGCGCACCAAACTCAATGCCGACTTGGAAACGCTGCGCGCTTGGTACCTGTCGCGAGGTTTTCTGGAGTTTCGTGTGGACTCGACGCAAGTAGCTATATCCCCAAACAAGCAAGATATCAGCATCACCTTGAACATCACAGAAGGTGATCGCTTTGTGGTGTCTGAGGTGGCCTTGGAAGGTTATTTCCTTGGCAAAGACGATGAATTCAAATCCTTGATTCAAATTAAGACTGGCAAACCCTACAACGCAGACGATGTTGCCAAGACCACGAAGGCGTTTAACGACTATTTTGGAAATTTTGGATTTGCTTTTGCGCGCACCGAAGTGCGTCCTGAAATTGACCGCTCGACTAATCTAGTGAAATTGGTGTTGGTCGCAGACCCTTCACGCCGAGCTTATGTCAGACGCATCAATATTTTGGGCAATAACCGCACGCGTGACCAAATCGTGCGTCGTGAATTTCGCCAAATGGAGTCGGCTTGGTATGACGCCGACAAGATCAAGCTCTCCAAAGACCGAGTGAACCGTTTGGGATATTTCAAAGATGTAGAAATTGATACCCAAGAGGTGCCCTCCACGATGGACCAGGTAGACCTGAATGTCAACGTGGTCGAAAAGCCAACGGGTATGCTGACTTTGGGTGCGGGTTTTTCTAGTGCAGAAAAAGTAACGCTGAGTTTCGGTATTCAACAAGACAATATTTTTGGCTCAGGCCAAAACCTAGGTGTGCAAATCAGTACCAGCAAGTACAACACCTATTACGTTGTGAGTACGACCGATCCTTACTTCACCGAAGACGGCGTTTCAAGGTCTTTTTCCTTTTCGCACCGATCAAGCAAACCTTATGTGGAGCAGGGCGGAGATTACCGATTGATTTCGGAATCTGTGGCACTGAACTTTGGTATTCCATTTAGTGAATTAGACCGGGTGTTCACCGGCGTAGGCATTGAGCAAACTGAAATCGTGCCTGGTACAAATCTGCCAGCTTCGTATTTAGCCTATGCCAATACCTTCGGTTACACCACCAAAACTGTCCCCTTGTCAGTAGGTTGGGCCCGTGACGGACGCGATAGCTATTTGAACCCGTCCTCTGGCAAATACATGCGCGCCAACAGTGACATGGGTGTTGTTGGAGATACGCGCTACATCAGAATGGGCACGCAGTACCAACAGTATGTGCCTCTGACCAAGCAATACACATTTGCCTTCAATGCTGATTTCGGTTTGGGTAAAGGATTGCAAAACCAGCCATATCCAATATTTAAGAATTACTACTCTGGTGGTTTAGGTTCTGTCAGAGGCTTCGAGCAAGGTACTTTGGGCCCACGCGACATATCCGGTATCGTGGTCGGTGGCCCCAAGAAAGTCACTATTAACAGCGAATTCTTAATGCCGTTTCCTGGGGCTGGAAACGATAGAACGCTTCGCCTCTATGGTTTCTACGACATGGGTAACGTATTCGGTGAGCACGACACGATCCAAGTCAGTCAATTTAGAAGCTCTTTAGGCGCCGGCTTGAGTTGGGTATCCCCCATGGGCCCATTGCGTTTTGCATGGGCCAAACCGGTGCGCAGCTTCACTGGCGATAGAATACAAAGAGTTCAATTTCAAATCGGGACATCATTCTGATGAAAAAGTTTTTAAGTTTTCTTCTCGTAACCGCCATGTTGGGCGTGGCTTCCGTCAGCGCTGCCGCTCAGGAAATTCGTATCGGCTTTATCAATACTGACCGCATTTTCAAAGAAGCCAATACAGCCAAACAGGCGCAGACCAAGTTGGAACAAGAATTCTCCAAGCGTGAAAAAGAGCTCAACGACTTTGGCGCCAACCTCAAAACCGCTGTTGAAAAGTTTGAGCGTGAAGCGCCCACCTTGTCAGAGTCACAACGCTTGGCTCGCCAAAAACAGTTGGGTGAGCAAGACCGTGAATTTCAGCGTAAGCGTCGTGAATTTCAAGAGGAATTGAATGCACGCAAAAACGAAGAATTTCAACTGGTGCTTGAGCGCGCTAACCGCGTGATCAAACAAGTGGCGGAATCTGAAAAATACGACCTAGTTTTGCAAGAGGCTGTCTATATCAACCCCAAGCATGACATCACCGACAAGGTGTTAAAGGTTATCAACGCCGCGAAGTAAGTAGCCTTGGCAATTCGTCTTGGCCAACTGGTTGAACAACTCGGCGGCAGCCTTCACGGCGACCCAGACTTTCTCGTACAAAAAATAAGCCCGCTAGAGACAGCAAAGCCAAGCTCTCTAGCCTTCCTAAGCAATCCCCTCTACCGCGCTCAGCTTGCCACCACCCAAGCTGGTTGCGTCATCGTGTCACCCGATATGCAAGCATTGGTTCGGGTGGGGGCGGCATGCATTGTGTCGCCCAACCCGTACTTGTATTTCGCCAAGGTGACCCAGTTGTGGAAACAACACCTGTCTGCTGAAGAAGATCAACCCTTGGTGCATCCCAGCGCAGTGGTGCATCCCAAAGCCTTCGTTCACCCCTCCGCTCGCATTGGCCCATTGTGTGTCATTGAAAAGGGCGCCCGCATTGGAGCTGGTTCTTGGTTGAAAGCGCACGTTACGCTTGGCGCGGATTGCTCAGTCGGTGACTATTGCATCTTGCACGCTGGAGTGGTAATCGGTGCAGATGGTTTCGGCTTTGCCCCTGTTGAGGGGCGCTGGGAGAAGATTGAGCAACTTGGAGCCGTTCGAATTGGTAACCATGTCGAAATCGGCGCTAACTCTTGCGTTGACCGGGGCGCTTTGGAAGATACGGTCATCGACGATGGTGTCAAGCTGGATAACTTGGTACAAATTGGCCACAACGTGCAAGTCGGCGCCCATACGGCTATGGCAGGGTGCGTCGGCGTTGCCGGTAGCGCCGTGATTGGTGAGCATTGCACCTTGGGCGGTGGCGCGATTGTGTTGGGACACCTGACATTGGGCGATGGCGTCCACATCTCTGCAGCCTCCGTGGTCATGCGTTCTATCCACAAACCTGGTAACTATAGCGGCGTATTTCCTATCGACGACAATGCCTCTTGGGAGAAGAATGCCGCTACCTTGAAGCAATTGCACGGTTTGCGTGACCGTATCCGATCGCTAGAAACCGCTTTTGAAAGCTCCAAAAAATGACCTTAGATATCCACCAAATCTTAAAAATGTTGCCGCATCGCTACCCCATTTTGTTGGTGGACAGGGTGCTGGAGATTGACAAGGGCAAATCGATCAAAGCCATCAAAAATGTGTCTATCAACGAGCCTTTTTTTTTGGGCCATTTTCCGCACCGTCCCGTTATGCCGGGCGTGTTGATTTTGGAGGCCTTGGCGCAAGCTGCTGCGATTCTTGCTTTCGATATGTTGGGGCAAGTCCCCGATGAAAAAACGGTTTATTACTTTGCTGGCATCGATGGTGCGCGCTTTAAGCGTCCCGTGGAGCCGGGTGACCAACTGACTTTAGAAGTCTCACTGGATCGTCACAAGTCTGGCATTTTCAAATTCAATGCCTGTGCCAAAGTCGGCGAAGACATCGCCACCGAGGCAAGCTTGATGTGCACTATGCGCACGATTGCTTAAAAACGGTCGCAGCAAGATGAGTTTGATTCACTCGACGGCCTTAGTAGACACCCAGGCACAGTTGGATGCCTCGGTGCAAGTAGGCCCCTACAGCATCATTGGCCCGCACGTCAAAGTTGCCGCTGGCACGACCATTGGCGCGCATTGCGTGATCCAAGGCCACACCACCATCGGCAAAGACAACCGTATTTTCCAATTCAATTCTTTGGGCGCCATTCCCCAAGATAAAAAATACAACGGCGAGCCTTGCGAATTGGTCATTGGTGACCGCAATACCATTCGCGAGTTTTGCACTTTCAATATCGGCTCACCCGGTGATGTCGGCGTGACCCGTGTGGGCAACGACAACTGGATCATGGCCTATGTGCATTTGGCGCACGACTGCCAAGTGGGCAACCAAACCATTTTTGCCAACAGTGCCCAACTTGCCGGACATGTGCACGTGGGCGATTGGGCCATATTGGGTGGGTTTACCGTAGTACACCAGTTTGTGCGTATAGGCGCCCACAGTTTTACGGCAATGCACTCTTTGTTGCTGGCCGATTTGCCGCCTTTTGTGATGTGTCAAGGCCAACCCGCCGAAGCGCGTTCTATGAACTTCGAAGGCTTGCGGCGCAGAGGCTTCTCACCTGAGCGCATCAGTGCTGTCAAGGCCATGCACAAATTTCTTTACCGTGATGATCTAACCCTCGACAAAGCCAAAGAGCAAATCGCCCAACTCGTTAAAGAGAAGCCCGAGTCTGCCCCCGACGTGGCGATGATGCTCGACTTCCTTGACCACACCTCTGCCCAACGCGGAATCATTCGCTGATTCTTGGGCCATGGATCAGCCAACAACGTTCGCAATGGTGGCAGGCGAGGCCTCTGGCGATATGTTGGCCGCTATGCTGTTGCAAGGCATGGTGCACAGATGGCCGCATCTCTCGTCTGAAGGCATTGGCGGCTCAGCGATGGTGGCCCATCGTTTCAAGCCCCTCTGGGACTATGAAAAACTGGCGGTACGCGGCTATGTGGAAGTCCTTCAGCACTATTGGGAAATAGTTGGTATTCGTCGCCAACTCAAAGCGCGCTGGACACAAACGCCTCCCAGCGCATTCATTGGAATTGATGCTCCTGACTTCAATCTGGATTTAGCCAAGCACCTCAAGGCGCAAGGTGTTCCTACCATCCACTATGTTTGACCATCCATCTGGGCTTGGCGACCAGAACGTATCGAGACGATTCGCCAAAGCGTGGACCATGTTTTGTGTGTGTTTCCGTTTGAAACCGAGTTGCT
>Ga0114963_10000418_pt1 | contig 28445 bp, 25 predicted proteins | sample C_131016_EF_Meta_FD_87019 | JGI IMG/M metagenome (GOLD analysis project Ga0114963, IMG submission 87019) | Freshwater microbial communities from Lake Croche, Canada to study carbon cycling - C_131016_EF_MetaG | ecosystem: Environmental > Aquatic > Freshwater > Lake | place: Lake Croche, Canada... | reverse complement strand
GGAAATAATCTTGATAAATAAGATCCCATTATCAGTTCTTTACCAAAAAAAGATGAAATCCGATCCCCTGATGCAGGGAGCCCAATAACGTTAAAGCCACTAAAAAACTGAAAATACCCATCAACGACTAAAACTGAAAAACAGACAACTAAAATATAATAAAAATAACTTAATGTTTTTTTATCTTTTTCAATTAAATACCATATCAAACAAGCAAAAATTCCAATTCTAAAATAAAATAAAGAGCTTTCAAAACTAAGCATCCTATCTTTTGCAATAAAGATACTAACTAAAATACAATAGATACAAAAAATAAAAAAAATAATTAAAGGTTTATTATTAAAATAATAAAATTCTTTTTTTCTAACAGCATAAACTAAAAATATTAAGGCTGACAAACTAACAATCAAATCTGGAAAAAAAGGACCCCAAATCAGAAAAGGTATTATTAAACCTATAATAAACATCCACATATAATTTATGATCTTTTTCTAAAAATTAATAAAACTGTTTTAAAGATATAATAGAAATAATAAAATAAGTTCATTTCTTTAATCATTTTGAGATCTATTTTTGCAAGAAGAAGAGGCCTTGACATATTAATACCGGAAACTTGTGCCAGACCGGTAATACCCGGCTTAACTTTATATATCCCTCTTTTTTTACGCTCAATAATTAATCTTTTTTGATTAGGCAAACATGGACGAGGTCCAACTAAGCTCATATCCCCCATTAATACATTTAATAACTGTGGCAACTCATCTAATTTAAATTTTCTCAGAAAATAACCAAAACAAGTAATATTTGATGGATCAATCAAATGCGTGCCAGCAGACAAGGCTCCTATCTTCATAGTTCTAAACTTTATCAATGTAAAATTCTTTAAATTTAATCCAACTCTTTTTTGAATAAATAAAGGTAAACCCGTATCTAATAATCCAACAAAAAATATTAAAATAAACAATGGAAATAATAAAATCAAACTAAGAAAAGAAAATATAATATCTAATAAACGTATCATCGATTTTGTAAATACCAACGAACTGTTTTTGCTAACGATTCATCTAAACTTGATGCTGGACTCCATCCTAATATTTCACGAGTATAAGAATTATCTACTCGTAAAGATCCTAGCAATTTTTTAACCTCCAAAGATTTTCCAACCAAACGACCTATTAATTGAATTATTAATTGAGGAACTTGAAACAGTCTCGGGGATTTGTCCATGAGTTTAAATAATTTTATTATCAAATCAGTTGTCGAGAGATCTTCACTGTCTGAAACTAAAAAAGTTTTTCCAGCTGCTTTAGGATGATCAATGCAACAAATAATTAAATCTATTAAATTATCTAACGCGATAAAAGACCTTAAGTTATTAATTTTTGCAAAAGGAAGTGGTATTCGTTTATAGACTAAATTTAATAAACGCAAAAAATTTCCTTTTACTCCCTCACCATAAACTAAAGGTGGCCTAATAATGACTACCTCTAATCCTGTTTGTTTAGATATTTCTAATAATGCCTGTTCTGCCTCCCATTTAGAAATGCCATAAGCATCTTCGGGTTGTGAAATATCATTATATTTAAAACTCTTTGAGGCAATTGTTCCTTCGCCATTTACTTTTATGGAACTTAAAAATATAAAACGTTTTATACCTATTGCCATAGCTTGCTTAGCAAGATTTATAGTTCCATCCACATTAACTCTTCGATAAGAATTCAATGAATCTGTTTGTTTATTTTCCGTCATATGCGCCCTAGCTGCACAATGCACAATACAATCAACTCCATCAAGTGCGTCATTCCAGTTAGTATTGAAGTCAATTTCACCAATATTAAAAGCTTTTCCTCCTTCAAATAGTTTTTCTTGATTAGTGCGTGTAGATAGGTGAATTAAATATTTTTTTTTGGACTTTAAATTTTTAAATAACGCTCTACCTACAAATCCTGTTGCTCCGGTTATTAATATTTTAGTCATTATATAAAGGAAATATTTTGGATTTAATATTTTTAACAAATCGATCCATATGTAAATTTTTTTTTAATTCTTTTCGATCTAAATCGATAAAATCATTATTAATTTTACTTTTTTCTATTTTAAAAAAAATATCAACCACAGCATCTACTGTCGGTTTAACTACAATACCAACCTGATTAGTTTTTACCCATTTAGCAACACTGGTTTCATCGCTACAAATTGCTAAAATTTTTGCTCCAGAATATATATAAGATGATATTTTACTAGGAAAAGCATACCGAGTTACCTCATCTTCGATAGGCACTAAGGCCCATTCATATTTGCTAGAAATAGATCCTGCCTGTTCAGAGGTAACCAAACCATGATTTTTAATTAAAGAAATATTTTTAGATAATTCAAAAATTTGATCAGAAAAGACTCCGCTCCCTGCAAATGCAAATTCTAAACTCCCCCCTCTTTGTCTATATTCTGTTATAGCATTGATAAGCAAAGGAATTCTTTGAAGTCTGCCGATGTTACCCGTAAATGAAAAGCCTTTTTTTTTTTCTAATGATATATCAATATTAAATGGTATCGATGGATTTTCAATAATTGCAATTTCTTTTTTAATATTTATACGATTCAAAATTTCTATTTTCATTTCTTCATTTAAAGTAATTAACATACTCGCCCGCGTCATAGTAAAATTATCCATTTTTTTAAGTAGGCTAAATAAACTTCTGTTAATTTTTAGAACAACGTTTGATGCTTCAGGATGAATATCTTGTAAATGGTAAATATATTTAAAATTCATTATTTTTGAAAATATAGCAATAATAAATGGAACAAGTATTGGCGGGTCAGTAGAAACGTAGATATTTTTTGGTCTAGTTTTTATTATACAAAAAAAAACACAAAACGTAAAAAATATAGAATCTAAAACTCTTATAACTAGACTGCTAGAAGAATTAGAAAACGCTCGTATAGAAAAAAAATTTACTCCAGCTCCACGTTTAAATTCTTTTAAATGTTTATTTATATTGGCATGATCTTGTAAAATAACAGCAACTTTTTTTGAGGATGCAAAACTTTCTGCCACTCTTAATAATCCTTCACCTATTACGGGATAAACTGGCCAGAAACTTCTATTAACGATTAGTAAATCATAGCGATCCACAGCTACTTTTTCCAAACCACTCTGTTTATATAATCAACATAGCTATGAATGATACGCACAATTTTATCACTTACATTCGGCACATTATAATCTTGTGCTAAAGACAGCATGCGATCATTTGCTCGAGATTGCATTTGTAAAATCATTAATCCTTGTTTTATTCGTTCAATTTCTAAACCAACCATCATAACTGAAGCTTCTTCCATTCCCTCGGGTCGCTCATGGGCCTCCCTAATATTTAAAGCTGGGAAATTTAAAATTGAAGACTCCTCTGTAATAGTACCGCTATCAGATAACACAACTTTGGCATTCATTTGTAAATTTATATAATCATAAAAACCTAATGGCTTGATAAAATTTACTTTTTGATGAAATTTTTTGTTTTGAAGATTTAATTTTTTTTGCGTTCGCGGATGAGTGGATATAATAACTGGTAAATTATAATCTTCTGCAAGCATATTAATTATTTTAAATACTTTATTAAAGTTAATATCTAATTCTATATTTTCTTCACGGTGTACGCTCATAACAAAATATTGCTTTTTTTTTAATTTAAGTTTAGAGATAATTTTAGATTTTTTAATTTGTGGTAAATAATAATTTAAAACTTCAAACATAGGACTGCCTGTTTTAATAATTTGATCAGGTGACAAGCCTTCTCTTAGAAGATATTCTCGAGCAATAGAGCTATAAGGCAGATGAACATCTGCAACGTGATCAACGATTTTGCGATTAATTTCTTCAGGTACGCGCTGATCAAAGCAGCGGTTACCTGCCTCCATATGAAAAATAGATATTTTTCTTCTTTTTGCAGGTATGACAGATAAACAGCTGTTGGTGTCTCCCAAAACTAATAATGCATCTGGCTGTACTTTTTCTAATACTTCATCCACTGCGGTAATTATATTGCCAATTGTGTTTGCAACACTTTTACTATTTTTAGCACTATTTAAAAAAAAATCTGGCTTTCTTATTTTTAAATCATCAAAAAAAATTTGATTAAGTTCATAATCGTAATTTTGACCTGTGTGAATTAAAACATGTTCACAGTATTTATCTAAAACTGAAAAAATACGTGATAACCTTATGATCTCAGGTCTTGTTCCAACTACAGTTATAATTTTAAGTTTTTTTTTATTTAATTTCATATTTGATAAGAAAAAGTATCTGGATTAGAGGCATCAAAATTTTCATTTGCCCAAAGCATAACCATCATTTCATCATTTCCGATATTTTTTATATTATGCGCCCAACCTGGAATACTTTCAACTATTTCAGGTTTATCACCATACACTATTAATTCATAAGTTTCTGCTGTGTCTAAATTAAAAAACTTAAAACAAGCGCTGCCTTTAATAACTAAAAATTTTTCAGTTTTACAATGATGATAATGTTCTCCTCTGATGATATTGGGTAAAACTGTAAAGAACGAAAATTGTCCACTATCTTGAGTTTTAAGCATTTCTATAAAACTTCCGCGTGGATCATCATGCATTTTGACTGGATATGAAAACTTCTGATGGGGTAAATAACTTATGTAAGTGGAATATAAAGATCTTACTAATCCAGTTCCAACACGCTCTAAAATACTAGAGTTACGCATTTCTTTAAAAGCGCAAAGCTGTTTTGCAAGATTCCCTACCGTTATTTCATATGACGGTTTTACAAATTTAAAATCTTTACCATTTAAGTTTTTTTCTTTTTCATCCATTATCTTAATGAAATGTTTAATAACATCATCGATATGAACTAAGCTGACTAGATCATTTGGGTCATTAACATGGATAGGAATATCTCGAGTAATGTTATAACAAAAAGTTGATACTACCGAATTATAGTTAGGTTTCGACCACTTGCCAAAAATATTAGGTAGACGAAAAATATGAACAGGTATTTTAAAATCTTGATATAAGTTTAATAATATATTCTCAGCATTACGTTTACTTAAACCATAAGGGCTATCTAATTTTGCTTGAATAGAGGAGGTATAAATGATGGGTATTTTTCGATTTGTTTTTTAACTGCATCGGATATTTTTTGAGTTAAAACCTCATTTCCAGATATAAATTCTTTTGGATCGTTAGCGCGATTGACGCCCGCTAAATGAAATATAAAATCAACTTTACATATAAGATCAAAAAGTAAAGAACTATTATCTTCTTTTAAGAAACTAAAGATTTCAATTTCGGATCTTTCTTTTAAGAAAAGTTTTAAATTTTTACCAACGAAACCATTTGCACCTGTAATTAGAACCTTCATATTTTATTCCTTGGCTCTATTATTTTCCTCTTATTATATTTTTTATAAAATTCTGTTTTTTTAAGAGATTTTGTAAATTTTTAAAATTTAAATAAGTAGCATTATGAGAATTATATTCTATCGAATCTGAAATTTTTTTTTCACCCATATCAATAAACTTTTTATAATTTAAATCTCTTTGATCTGGAGAAATACAATAATATTTTTTTAAATCTTTTGCTCTTACTTTTTCTTCTCGACTTAATAACACTTCAAATAACTTTTCTCCATGACGAGTGCCTATAATATTAATTGGATGATGAGGGGCATTTAATAAACTTTTTAATACATGAGCTAAAGTTTTAATATCAGTAGCAGGTGATTTTTGTACAAAAATTTCTCCAGTTTTTCCATGCTTAAAAGCATACAAAACTAAGTCAACAGCATCATCCAAAGACATCATAAATCTTGTCATACTAGGGTCCGTAATTGTAATTGGCTTTTTACCCAATATTTGCTCTATAAAAAGAGGGATAACAGAACCACGTGTAGCCATTACATTGCCATAGCGGGTGATATTAATTGTTGTTTTGCTAGTTAAACGTGATTTCTGAAGAGCAATTTTTTCCATCATCGCTTTGCTGATCCCCATAACATTAATGGGATAGACAGCTTTGTCGGTGCTTAAAACAATAACTCGATTTACTGCGCAATCAATTGCAGCTTCTAATACATTTTCGGTCCCTAAAATATTAGTTTTGACGGCTTCTATGGGATGAAATTCACATGAAGGAACTTGTTTTAGTGCCGCTGCATGAAATACAAAATCACAACCTCGAACAGAATTTAGAACGGATCGATAATCTCGAACATCACCAATATAAAATTTTAACTTTTTATTATTGTATTCTTTTCGCAAATCATCTTGTTTTTTTTCATCTCGACTAAAAATTCGTATTTCTTGAACATTAGTATTTAAAAATTTTTGCAAAATAGTACTGCCAAATGAACCCGTGCCACCTGTAATTAAAATTTTTTTATTTTTAAACATTAGTAAATAATGAATAATTATATAATATTAATTTAATTAAAAACAGAATAGAAAAATTCTTTATTTTTTTTAAGTGGCAAATCAGTATTATAATAATTTTTAGCATAGTTTAGAGCTGCTTGACGTTTTTTTTTAAGAATAAGATCATCAAATTTTGACCATTTTATTATTGTTTCTTGCCATATGTATTCGTCTAATGCTAATACCTCTAAAGATCGTTCTTCATCGGACTCCCAAAACGTTTTATCACTTATAATGGCGGGTATACCAGCAATTAAAGATTCTATTATTATATGACCAAAGTTTTCACCTAGGGTTGGTAAAACAAATACATCATGTTTTTGAAGAATACTTTTTACCTGTTTTTGAGGAACTGGATCACCAATTAATATTTTAATATTTGAAGGTAATTGATCGATAGAATATAAACATGCTTTCCAATAGCTTAGATTATCTATGGGGCCATAAATTGACAATTCAATGGGAAAATTAATTTTTTGTAATACTCTTAAGAGAAAATTTAAATTTTTCTTGGGTGTGATACGTGATAAAAAAATAATTCTTAAAGGTCCTGGTTTTCTTAAGCTTAAATAATTCAAAGCAATTGGTTCATAGGATATTAAGTCTGGCGCAATATAAATAAGCTTTTCAGCAACTCTAAAGTTCCTCAATATATCTTTTTTTTCATTATCGCTTGAAGCCTGCCAATACAAATTATTATATAAACCAAGCAACTTACTAATATATAAATAGATTTTTTTTTTTATATATTTTAATTTTAAAGCCCCCAGCGAAAACTCACCTCTTGGAGCAATTATGCATGGTTTCTTAGAAAATAAAAAAATTTTATATATAAATAGTGGGAATATTGTAAATTTAAATGAAAAAAAACTATTGAAATACAATAAATCGTATTTTGTTTCATTTAAAATTTTTTTTATGCTTTTAAAGTTCAAATTTTTTCTTGATGCATAAAATACTCTTGCTTTACTAACCGCATTCCATTGATCAATTTTAACATTTGCGTAAGATTGTCTATCTAATAAATCATGATCATTGCAAATAATATCAAATTCAAATTCATCACTTAAATTCTCTACTAAATTTGCAATTGATTGAATTGGACCTCCTGCCTTATATCCCGGGAGATAATAATCAGCAAAGCACAGAATTTTTTTTTTCAATTTTTATATTTTATAATATAAGGAGTATATTATATTTTAATTTAATATTTTCTTAAATAAACATAAACACCATAGAAGATTCTTTCAAGCTAATTGATTTAGGTTTTTGATTATTTCGCTTTATTCAAATATTTTTTTTCTTAATTAACGATAATTCTTCAGTAAATAAGGGGCCAACAGGACTCCACCACTGACATGTAGATTTGTTGCATTTATTATAAATTTATTCATATAAATTTTATTAATGCTGTGTAAGTTTTGTATAGCTTCCAAAATTTCATTTAATATTAAGGTCTAGACATTGGACCATCTTCGTAAAACGGTATTTTCTTGTGATTAAGAAGGGCATCAGCAACTAAAACAAATCTTTTAGCGGCGCATTCTGAAGACCATTTACCATTTATTGTAATTAGAGCATTTTTTATTAATTTATACCTTAACTCTTTATTATTAATTAAACGCATAAGTTGTGATGAAAGTTCACGCCAGTTTCCTGATTCAAACAATAATCCATTTACATCATTAACAATCATCGCTGCAGCTGCCCCAGCTGACTTGCTAGCTACAATAGCGCATCCGCTGCTCATTGCCTCATTAATAACAAAGCCCCACCCCTCGCAAGCAGAACTTGACAATACATAAATATTATTTTTTTGCATTTCGCTTGGGATTTTACAAGGGTCCATAGGGTCAATAAATGAACATTGATTTAAACTAAGTAATTGCGCTGCTAATTTTTGCAAATTTATTTTTTCTGGTCCATCGCCAATTAAAGATAATTTTACATCCAATCCTTTTTTAGATAAATCAGCTATTGCATAAATAAGTGTATCAACTCTTTTCCATTTTAGCATTCTTCCAACCCATAATACTTTAATTATTTCTGATCTTTTATAACTAAGTTTTGGTAAAGGAGAAAAATTTTTATTAAAATATCCCCATCTCCATTTTCGCTCATTAAGATTAAATAATAAATCTATATCACTGCTAGCATATGGACCAATAGGTAAGTAGTGAAAATTTGAATTTTGGGTAAGTCTTCTAAACTTTATAACCATTTTAAAAAAATAAGGAGAAAATAACCTAGCAACTCCGATTGGAGGCTTCCACCATCTTTCGGAGAAGTAAAAACATAATTTTTTTTTTTTAGTTCTATCTAACATTCCTTCAAATTCTCTTTCTCCACAAATTATGACGTCTGCCTCATTCCACCAATTTTTAAATTCTGACTGTTTTGATTTATTTTCTTTTACACGTATAATCCAGCTTTCATCATATTTGTCACTCCATCCAAGATTAATTCGATCACTATCTAATGTATGAAGAGTGGCTAAACGAAAGTTTTTGGCACCAATTATTGAGACTAATTTTTGTGCAAGAGGAGTTTGGAGGTGTGATATAAAATTTGTAACTTGAAGAATGCGCATAAATATTAATTTATTTCTTAATAGTTAAAAAATTGATACATATTATATTAAAAAATTTTTTTTTCTAAATCATATACTAATTTAAAAATTTTTTTTCTGAAAATATTCCAACTAAAATGTCCCAATAATAAATTGCATTCTTTACTCATTTTTTCTAAATTTATTGATCCACGATATAAATTTTTAAAAACAATCTGAAGACTTTTTAGCGAACTAGATTTAACTTTAATAGAATTTAAACCGTTTTTTAATATATGATCTACACCTGTATTAGATGTATATAGAACAGGCGTTTGCAAAGATAATGATTCAATATAAACATGACCAAAACCTTCAACTAACGATGGCATTACAAATAAATCACTATTTCTAATTAAATTTTTTAATTTACTTTTATTTACCTTTTTTATTAATCTTACGTTATTTGGGGCCATTTCCATTATTGATCTATCAATAAAACTACTAATGACTATCCAATCAAACCTATTTTGAATTTTTTTATCTAACGTATTCATAGCATGAAAAGCCCAATGCATACCTTTTCTCTGAATTAATTGACAAACTGTAATTAATTTTATTTTTTTACTATTAGATTTTTTTTTAAATTTAAAATTTTGTGAAAAATTACTACCATATGGAATGATATTTATTGGTATTGAATTTTTTATTTCTAAATTAATACTATTTTTTGTCACAAGACTTGCGCAAAAAATACTATCTATTTTTTTAAGTAATCTAAAATAATTTTTACTATAGTCATATTTTTTTATAGACTCAAAACTATCTAAAAAATTTATATTCATATTCTTTAAAAAAAATTTTTTATCTTTTCGTAAAATTTTGTTTATAAAATGATTACTTGGGTGATCTTGAAAGCAAATTACTTTTTTTGGTTTAAGATTAAAAAATTCATAAAAACTCATAAAACCAGAGAGATAGTATGAATAGACAATTGCTTTATTAGTGCCAAAATATGTATAAATAGCTGATAAGAAACCAAATAAAAAATCTGAGTACTGCTGAATAATAGGATTTTTTGAAAAAATTTTATTTAAAATAAAAAAAATAAAAATCGAAAATGTTTTTTTTGATTTAATTTTAACATTATATCTTTTATTTATTACGCGCCTTAAAAAATCAGGACAATAAAAATCAGTAACTAATTTATTAAGAATATTATTTTGATCAAGCGCAAGTACTACTTGATAATAATCTCGTGCTCCAAAACACACAACATTATATTTATCTTCTTGATTTATCAAAAAATTTTTTGTCATCAAAATTTTTTTAATTGTTGCTCACTTTTTTTAAATTCGAAAAACCTAATTAAAGTAATACCAAAAATAATAGTTAATAATTCAAAAAAGTTTTGAGGCAAATATCCTCTAGTATATGTATTAATTAACCAAAAAATTAAAAAAAGATATTTAAATTTGTAAAAATTATTATCTAAATTAATTTGTTTTTTATATAAATGTGTAAAATATATTGAAAACAAAAATGCGAAAAAACAAACGCCAAAAATACCACCTGTATGATAATATTCACCGATTCCCAAAACTGCTGCACCTGCGGCCTTTGGGGTAAAATCATATATCATATCCAATATTGGCGAATAATTTTTTGTTTCAATTAAAAATTTTGGCAAGAATAATTCGATTACATATTTCAATTGATATAATAATGCGTAAGAATAATTATTTTCATCAAATAGATGCAAAAACTTACCAGTTACTAGCACTGTAGACGTATCATTAAAAATACCATTTATTAATTTACTTTGGAAATCTGATAAATCAATTCGACTAAAGTCTACTCCTGCTGCATAAGTACGAAAATTTCCAACAATAATAAAAATTAAAACAAATATTGAAAATAAAATTATATATTTTAAAAAATTTGATATTGTTTTAATTTCTCCTAAAAAAAAAAAAAATAAAGGAAAGTAAATCAATATTAATCTAAATCTAAATCCAGCCATTATTGATAAAAAAGTAAATATAATTAGATATAAATAAAAAATTTTTTTACCTTTAATTATATAATAACCGATGATTGGTATCAGTGAATTAAAAAAAAACATAAAATATCCAGATAAAAACTCTGATGGAAACTTTAGTAAAAAAATACCAATTATCAGGACTGTAAATGTGTAAATGTTTATAAAGCTAGAAGAGTTTAAAGAATGAACAGGTAATATAGGGTTTTTTTTTATTTTGATAAATGAGTAAGTAAACAACTCAGTCAAAAAAAAAATCGTAACAAATAACCCTAAAGTTATAAAAGTTCTATCTATAAATAATTCGAAATCTTCTTCTAGATATACATATACTCCCTGCCAAAATAGTTGAGTCCCTAAAATGCAGTAAAATAATATAAATAAAGTTGTTAATACAGAAGGCGAAATAATTATATCTGAAATTTTTTTTTTTCTATAAAAAAAATAAGCGCCTAATAAATTAATTATACAAGTAATTAGTAATAAATTCATAGTATTTATCATTGATAATATTGAAACACTCCTGTGCAAAAATATAAAAATATTTTACAAGGTATAATAAATAATTTATTAATTTTTTTTCTTAAAATTTTCATAATAAATTTACAATTTTTTTTTTCTTAATTTAATAATTATTATCGAGGCATCAAAAATATTTAAGAATAATTTTCTTTCTCTCGAGTAAAATTTAAAATAACCAAAAAACCCTAGCCTTTTAAAAATTTTTTGGGGTAAAGAAAAAAAAAAGTATACTCTGCTAATTATTAAAAGAATGAAAGAAATTAATTTAAATCTTAAATCTGGAATTTTGTATTTCTTACACTCAAGACTTATTACTTTTAATAGTTTTGATCTTACTTCATTTTTTTTTTTTTTTTTGGATTCATTATAAACCCTTGCAAGAACTAAAGTTCTTAACCAATGAGAAGCTCTGAAACTTTTACTTGTTAGTGGACATTGCAATAAGCATTCATAAAAATACATACAACTAAATTGATTTAAATGTAAATAATAAGAAATATCAGCTGAAATATTTTTTGGTATTTTGATCGAATTATTTTTTAATTTTTCTGTTAAATGTTTTGCGTCTAAATAAATTCGATTTGATATACCCAAACTTTTGTTAGAAGTGCCTGTCCAAAATAATGGTTCCTCTATTCTCAAATATGAATTTCTTGCTAAGCATATTGCTACCGCTGAGTATACATCTGGAATTATAGAATGATAAAAATAACCAGAACACTTTAATTTTATCTCTTCATATAAAGATTTTTTTATAACTCCAGTAGTATAAAGTTGAGGCATATCAGTAAAATTACGAAGACCTAAAAGTGCTTTATACAAATCATTTTTAGTGGAGCGTATTTTATCCTTAAATTTAGAACTATAGGCAACGACTAAATCACCATAAATATTTTCACATCCCTCCCAAAAATAATAAGCTCGAGCTGATGAAATAATATCTACATTAGAATAATTTAAAATATACTTATCTAGACTTTCAAATATATACGGCATTACAGCATCGTCATCACCTAAAATTGTTATCCAATCTCCTCTTGCTTTACTTATTGCAAATTCATAATGTGATGCCATGGGTAGGGCTATATCAGGACTAACCACTCTCATTCTTGAGTCATTTATTTCAGAAAGAATTTTTGAAGTTTCATCTGATGAAAAATTATTTGATACAACTAACTCAATATCTTGCCTTGGAGAACTAAGTACACTTTTAATTGCATATTTAAGATAATATGCTCGATTTTTTGTTGGTATCACTATTGAATATTTTATCGTCATTTTGAATATAATATAAATATTAATAGTTAATTATTTTATTACTCTTGCATACTAGTTTTTAAATTAGAGATTCCAACTATGCGAGGTGGATCAATTAAATTATCAAGTCTCGCTCCAAATTTAAGTAAGTCTCTACGATTATATTTGTCTGCTATATTTTCAGCTAACCTTTTTACAGATATTGGATTTCCAGAGCAAATATTTATTGGACCTTGTTGCTTTCCTATTGACACATCAGTAATCATTTTCCCAGCTTTGGACACGTCTAAAAAATCACGAATCTGTTTTCCATTAGTCAATTGTACCAAAAGTCCTTTGGAAAGCTGTTTATTTATATAGGGAACAAGTCTTCTTTCATCCTCACCATCACCATAAAGATAAAACAAACGACACCAGGAAAACTCTACAGATTTTGAAGGTAATAACTTTGAAAGAGATAAGTATAATCCAGCTTTGGCTCCTGCATAAATTGTCAATGGTTTTAAAGGTGTATTTATTGTTAAATCTTTAGATGAAAATTCATACTCAAAACAAGTGCCTATACCAACAAACCTTCGTACACCGGACTCAATAGCTCCCTTTGCAAGATTTAAAGATCCTATTAGACAATCAATATTTTTTGGTGAATTTAAATAATCGTTATATTCTGTGTACCATGCTAGATGGATTATAGTATCAATATTTTTACATTGCTTTGTCCACCAATTTATATTTTCATTAAATAGATCTTTCGTAAATATCAATTTAATTTTAGAACTTTTATTTTTAAAGAATTTTTCACTACCTTCCCTAATAATTACATGAATTTTAAATTCTTTATTTAGTAAATTTAAAAGAACTTGAGTTCCTACAAAACCTGTCGCTCCAGTCAAAAGAATGTTTTTCATATAATTAGTAATTTTGGAACAGCTATTACTAATTTAATTTTTTTTTTTTTTATCGAAGGATTTTGAAATTTTATTTCATTAATTATGTTCCATGGAAGAATTAATAAAAAATCTGGTTTAATTTTAGTTAATTCTTTAGGTGGCAAAATTGGGATATGGCTTCCTGGCAAAAATTTTCCTTGCTTAGATTTTGCAGCATCAAGAACGAATGGTAATAAATCAGGTTTAACGCCAGAGAAATTAAGTAGAGTATTACCTTTGGCAGCTGCACCGTAGGCTACAATTCTTTTACCTAAACGTTTTTGTTTGATCAAAAAAGATAGAAAATTATTTTTAATTTGGTCTATTTTTTTTTGAAAATTTATATAAGTTTTTAATTTTAGAAGACCTTTATTTGCTTCTTTTTTTAAAATTTTATTAACAGATTGACAAATTTGACGACAGTCATTTTCATGGCAACCGTAAACTCTTAAACTTCCACCATGTGTTGATAGCTCTTCAACTTTCCAAATACGAAGACCAAAGGTCGAAAAAATATTACTAATAGTATTTAGTGATAAATATGAAAAATGTTCATGATAAATTGTATCAAATTGTCTTTTTTCAATTAATCTCATTAAATGAGGAAACTCCAATGTTACTATGCCTCCTTGTTTCAATAAAACTTTAATACCTTTTGTAAAATCATTTATATCAGGTACATGACCAAATACATTATTTCCAATTATCAAATCTGCTTTCTTTCCATCTCTGACAATTTTATTACTCAAAGATTTAGTAAAAAATTTTCTAATTACTGGTATTTTAAGTTTTTGAGCGACATCAGCTGTACTTTTAGTTGGTTCAATTCCTAGACATGGAATTTTTTTTTTAATAAAGTTTTTGAGTAAATATCCATCATTACATGCAATTTCAACAACATAACTTTTTTTATTTAAATTAAGCTCTTTTATTATTTTGTCTGAATATTTTTTTGCATGCAAAAGCCAACTGCTTGAGATACTTGAAAAATATGCATAATCTCGAGTAAAAAAAGTTTCTGCTTTTGCATAATCCTCTGTCTGCACAAGCCAACATATATTACAAACTCTAATTTTAAGAGGATAATAAATTTCTGGTTTACTGAGATCTTTTTTATTTAAATAACTATTAGATGGTGGTGCATAGCCAAGATCTAAAAAAATTTTTTTTAGTAAATTATTACAGTGTCTACACTTCATTATAAATCTATACCTTCGAACTTAGGATTTAAACTAGATTGCTTTATATCACGCTCAGATCTTTCTTTAATAGGTAGTGGCCAATTAATTTGAATTCTTGGATCAGTTGCATTTACTGTTCCTTCTAAACTTTTATTATATTCTTTTGTGTGTAAATAAAGTAATTCACAATTTTCAGTTAATGTTTGAAAACCGTGAGCAAAACCTTCAGGTATTAAAAAACTTTTATGATCATTTTGACTTAAAATCTCTGCATGATAATATAAAAAAGTTGAAGAACCTTTACGTAAATCGACTGCAATATCCCAAACTTTTCCTCTTAAACAAGAAACTATCTTAATTTCTGCAGATGGTGGAAATTGGAAATGCAAACCACGCACTGTTCCCTTTTTTTTAGTTAGCGATCTGTTTATTTGTTGAATATTTTTTCCTTCTAATAATTGAGAGAATTTTTTTTGACAAAATTCCCTACTAAAAAATCCTCTAAAATCTTTATTTGGCTTATGTTCAATAATTTTTAATTTTTCTATAGGAGTATCTTGAATTATGATTTGACTCATGAAGATTGATAATTTTTTATTTGTTTTATTGAAAATTCCAACATATTTTTTTTCCTTTTGTAATTTTCATACCATTCAATTGTATTATCGATCGCACTTTCTATAGACCAAACTGGTTTCCATCCTAATTTTGATTTAGCTTTTGAAATATTTAAGTTTAATAATTTCGACTCATGATAACTCTTCTGTAAATTGATTTTGAATTTAGCTTTTTTAAACTTTTTAAAAAATTTTTTCAAAACCCAAGATACAGTCTTTGTTCCTGTATTTTCAGGACCAAAATTCCAAGCCTCAGCAAAACTATCTCCCTCGTTGACCAGCTTTTCAGCTAACATTAGGTAGCCTGATAAAGGATCAAGAACATGCTGCCACGGACGAACAGCTTTTGGAGAACGAATATTTAATATTTTATTATTATCTATTGAACGAAAAAAATCTGGTATCAATCTGTCATTTGCCCAATCACCCCCACCTATTACATTGCCTGCTCTTGCACTAGCAATTTTAATTCCTGATTTATTTAAAAAAGAGCTTCGGTAAGCAGAAGTTGCAATTTCTGAACATGATTTACTAGAAGAATAGGGATCGAGGCCCCCCAGTTTATCAGTTTCACTGTATGGCTGATTTGTTTCATAATTTTCATAGCATTTATCAGTAGTAATATTAACTATTGCTTTAACAGACTTTATTGTTCTTGCTGCCTCTAACACATTTATTGTACCAATAAGGTTAGTTGAAAAGGTTTCTAGTGGATCTACATAAGATTGTCTCACTAAAGATTGAGCAGCCATATGAAATATGATGGAAGGGTTTGCATTACTCATAGAGTTTTGAAGACTTGATAAATTTCTAATATCGCCAATTGTGGTTTTTTTTATTTTTTTTTTTAAATTAATAACTTTAAAAAAATTAATATCAGTTGGAGGTTTAAGAGAATAACCATATACATTTGCGCCTAATTCTGAGAGCCATAAAGCCAACCAGCCACCTTTAAACCCTGTATGTCCTGTTATAAAAACTGATCTATTTTTCCAAAAATTCAAATTTATTTCCATATTTTCCAAGGAGCATTTCCCTTACTCCATAATTTATTAAGCATAACCTTTTCTCTCAAAGTATCCATTGGCTGCCAAAACCCTTTGTGCTTAAATGCGACTAATTGTTTTTTTTTTGCGAGATTTGTCAAAGGTTCTGCCTCCCAACTTACATTGTCATTTTTAATGAGATCAATAACACTTGGTTTTAAAATAAAAAAACCTCCATTAATCCAACTGCCGTCTCCATCAATTTTTTCTTTAAAGTTTAAAACCATATTTTTTTTTCCCAATTTTAAAACACCAAACCGACCAGGAGGTCGTGTCGCTGTTATAGTAGCTTGTTTACCATGCTTTTTATGAAACTTTATTAAATCAGAAATATTTATATCGCCTAGTCCATCACCATAGGTAAAACAAAATGACTCTTCATCATTAATATATCTTCTTACACGTTTTAAACGTCCTCCTGTCATTGTATTTTTTCCAGTATCAACTAACGTAACTGTCCAGGGTTTAGTATTATTTTGATGCACTTTCATACTATTATCTTTCATTTGAAATGTAATATCTGATTGATAGAAAAAATGATTGGCAAAATATTCTTTAATTAAATAACCTCTATATCCACAACAAATAATAAATTTATTAATACCATGTGAGGAATAAATCTTCATAATATGCCACAAAATAGGTTTTCCACCAATTTCTACTAATGGCTTTGGTTTTAAATTTGTTTCTTCAGATAAACGAGAACCATATCCACCAGCTAATATAACTGCTTGCATTAAATTACCTTTGCTAAAATTTTAAATAAATTAATTTATTAAAATTTATTAGTTTAATTTTATTAAAAATAATATTATTATAGTTATTAATAACTATTTCTATTTTAAATAGAACAAATTTTTATTAAATAATTAATATCTAGTGACAATAACTAATTAATTTTTTTCTTAATAATAATAAAATTTTGATAAATATCAAATTCCGGTTTCTTTTAATAAATGTTTTTAATATATTAAAAGGTAATAAGTGAATATGTCTAATTAACTCTATATAAAGATACTTTAATAATTTTTTTCTTGATCTTTCAACATTGATATTTAAAGATAAAGTTTTATTAATAAAATTTTTTTTAAATATACTTTTTCTTGGTGGAAATTCACTAAAAAGTTCCAAGTGTTCTTGTGTTACGTCCTTGTAAGTTTTATCGCTTGACATACAACCAATTAATTTTTGAGCTAATTTATGATCATTTTTTGTTTTCGATAAAAAATTTTCACCCTTAATAAAAAATTTTAACCCCAGCTCTTCACAATAATAAAGTTCGCTACCTCCGTAAACTGAAGTTCCATAACTAAATCTAGAAATAATATTATAATAACGCTCTACAAAATAAGGTGAACTTGTTTCGCCTGCTGAAATAATTGGCAAACCATACTTTGTTATTTCTAAATATCTTTTATTTTTAATATCGTGATTATGTACACAAATGACTAATGGATGATACCTTTTTGGTAAACTTTTTAATTCATCGAAATATTCCTTATAATTAAATTTCGGAAATTGATATCCTGGGTTAAAATGAAACAAAAAGATTAAAGTTCCCCTTGAATCCTTTTTTTTTTTTATTCTATTTGAACGACGAAAAATTATCCAAGGATGCGTAATCTGTAAAATTTCTTTTTTAGAATTTCTTTTCAATTCTTTGACTCTATAAGTGTTCCAAGTTAAAAAAGATTTCGGTTTTGAATTTTTTTCATGATCACTTAGCACACCACTACGGTTAATACCATGATCTCCATAAAGAGGAAGTGGAAACCAATATGGAAGATTTAGCCATTCTCTATAACATCGTCCAAAACTATATAACTCGACTGGCCAATACATCATCGAAACATTTTTTTTAGGGAGATTTTTATTTTTATCGATCAAATTTTCATCTGAAATATATTGTAGTTCATTTGACGAAAATCCATGGTAAATTTTTTTACTTAAATTAAGTGGCCAGATCAATTCGTCTGATTGAATTTTTTTTATTTTATTTTTTTTTAAAATTAAATTCTTAAAAAAAAATTCTAAAAATAACATACTCAAATTTTAATTAATTTTTTTATTGTTTGATTATATTTAATCTTGTTAAAAATTTTTTGATCATTGAGTAAAATGGATATAATTTAACTATTAAGATCCGTCTTGACCAGTAATGCCCGTAATAAAAGCAGTTTTTTTTGTATTTTTTTTGACACTATAATTAATTATTCTTTAAATTATTACTCTTTAGTTAACCTTGCAAAACCTTTATGTTGAGGTTCGGTATCAAGTAAAAGACAATCAGGATCATCTTTTACTTCTCTAAAAACTTCTTTCACTGCGGTTCCATATTTTTTAACAACATCAATATTATGTGCGTATGAAGGTTTAAATTGTCTAAATCCCAAAAAACCTCTTTTTAACATTTCTATAGAAAACCGAGTATTTAATTTATCAGGACTATCAGAGACAAAATTAAATGAAGCCAGCGACGGTAAGCCTGATATTTTAATTTTTAAATCAAAATCATTTGCTAATGTTTGCCAAATTTCTTTAACTAAATTACCAATTTTAATGAGATGCTTATCTACATTTTTAATTTCATATTTTTTTATAGTTGCCAAAGCAGCTGAAGGGCCTACTCGATCTGTCCAATTAGTACTTGAAATAAATGTAGTTTGTGCGGCTTGCATTACTTTTTCTATTCCCAAAATAGCAGACATTGCATAACCATTTGAAATTGCTTTTGCAAATACAGCCATATCTGGATTTATCTTGTAATTTCTATGAATTCCTCCTGAGCACATACGAAAACCAGTAGTTATTTCATCAAATATTAAAACAGCACCAAGTTCATTCGCAAGTTCTTTAAGTGATTTGAGATAATTTAGCGGAGCATCTTCTCCACGAGCAGGTTCAATAACAATCGCAGCAATTTCTTTTTCCTTGCCTTTAATTTTTTCATAAAGTGAGTCAATTGAGTTATTATCAAATGGGATTGCAGTTCCAGTGAGACCTTTTGGTATACCATTAGGATTCAATCCTGGCATTAGTTGACCATCAAGATTTTTATTATTACTTAAATTTGAAGAAATATACCAATCATTCCAACCATGATATCCACTAAATAAAACTAAATCTTTTTTTGTGTAAGCTCGTGCTATTCTAACTGCAATACCCATCGCTTCACCACCACTCCGAGCATATCGTACCATTTGAAACCAAGGATGTAGTTCGATTAATTTATCTGCTAACTTAACATCCTCAGCACAATTAAGAGAAGCACTAACACCATCACGAATTGATTTAATTACAGCCTCGTCAACTTCTTCATCTGCATAACCAAGTATACAAGCTCCAACAGACATAATAGACATGTCAATAAATTTTCTATCGTCTAAATCCCAAATTTCACAACCTTTTGCCTTTGAATAATAAGAAGGCCAAACGTCAGGAGCAAACATTTCCGGACGTTTTGATAATAGTTGTGTGCCCCCTGGAATTATAGACTTTGCATGATTATATAATTTAATTCCTGAGCTATTTTTTAAATCTTGTAAACTGTATAGGGTCACTTAATTCTTTCTTTATCTAAAGATTTTTTTAAACCTGCATTACGTGCAATTCCAGAATTAATATTAATTAGTTTAGGCTCCTTCTCCAATAAAGCAAGTATATCATTAGTATAAAATATTTTTTTTTTTCTATAAAGTTTATAAAATATTTGTTTAAGAAATTCATAATCTTCTGGTTCATCCAATGTCCATCTATGATGAAAAAGCCCATTAAATTTAACCAATTCACCTAATCTAAATAATTCACGATTATTCTTTTCAATAAAAAGTCCTACGTGCTCTCTTTCTGAGGGTAGCTTAGCTTCTTTCCATGCCCTAAAAATTGCAGACTTGCTAAATACTTGACAATCTAAACCATCTGGAAAATCTCCAGCCAAACTATATGCATCATATTCTTCACTTTTAAAACCTTTTACTACCTCATCAACAATTTTGGGATCGATTACTGGACAATCTGATGTAATACGAACTATAGCGTCAGCATTATAATGACATGCGGCTTGATAATATCGATCCAAAACATTATTTAGACTACCACAAAAAAATTTGATTTTATTATTTTCACACCATTTGATAATTTCTTTATCGGCAATCGCTGTAGAAGTTGCAACTACAATCTCATCCAATGTTTTACAATAACCTAGTCTATAAATAACATGGCCCAAGACAGGTTTGTCCTCTAATGGAAGTAATACTTTTTTAGGCAATCGCTGAGAATTTAACCGCGCCTGAACAATAGCAACTACTTTCATAAATGCTTCCAATTGAAAGGATTTAATAATAACGGATCATTATTTTTTATAAAAGACCAGTCATTAAGTTTATTTGGATTTTTTGAAACAGCTAAAATTGAATTAAAATGTTTTAAATTATCAACACCAACAATAATTTTATTTACTTTTTTTAATGAAAATAAATAAGATAAACACAACTCTAATGCTGAATTATTATTTTTCTTTTGCTCATATTCCCATCGATCCCAAATATTAGCCCATTTCTCAAATTTATTTGGTATTTTATTTCTGGGAAATAATAACAATCCTTGGAGAAATGAAGATCTTGAATGTATCTCAATACCCTCGTTATGTAATCTTGATAACCACCCACTACTTTCTAAACGCTGATCAATTAAATTTATAGGCGCTTGTACAATATCTAATTTCATTTTTTTCATAATTGTTTCAAGGTCTTCTGGGTTATAAATCGAAACTCCAATCTTTTTAACTAGTCCTTCAGACTTTAGTTGATATAAGGCATCCTTAATTTTTATACTACAAGCTCCAATTAAATTATCAGGTCTATGAATTAGTAGCCCATAAAGATAATTTAAACCTAAACGTTCAATTGATTTCTTAATATGATTTTTAGTCCATGAAATTAAATTTAAAGAGTCAATTGGACAGTCAGGCAGCTTTGTCACAACTTTAAAATTAGATACGCCTATGTTCCCTAAAATTTTTTCACTATCACCATAGTCAATTGCCGTATCTAATAAATCTATGTTATGTTTTTGTGCAGCTTTAATAATTTTGGTTGCTTCTATTTTTTTTATCTTCCCAGATTTATTTGCAATACCATAATTAAGGCCAAATTGAACCGTTCCTAAAGCTAGTTTAGTCATGCTTCAAAATTAATCTTATAACATAATCTTGTTGTTTTTTTTTAAGTCTAGTAAACATGGGAAGGCAAATGACTTCTCGGTGATACTGTTCTGCTTGTGGAAAATCACCTGATTTAAAACCTAAGGTTTCGTAATAAGGATGCCTATGTACTGGTATATAATGTAGATTTACACCAATACCCTTTTCCCATAATGCATCATAAAATTTTTTTTGTGTTTTGGATGTTGAACTATTCTTAATTCGTATTGGATATAAGTGATAACTGGAATAAGTATTTTTACGCTGAAAAGGTAATTGAATGTCCGGGATATTATTAAGCTTAATATTATAAAACTCAGCAATCTTGTGTCTAATTTTTACATACTTATCCAAGCGTTTGAGTTGATTTAATCCCAGTGCAGCTTGAATTTCTGTCATTCTATAATTAAATCCAAGTTCAATCTGTTGATAATTCCATATTTCATCAATTGGTCTTTTCTGCATTAATTTTGTATCTGCTGTTATACCGTGAGACCTTAAGCGTCTCATATTATCTGCAAGTTTTATATTATTTGTTAGGGCCATCCCCCCCTCTCCTGTAGTAATAATTTTTACTGGATGAAAACTAAAGACAGTTATATCGCTATGCTTACAAGCACCAATTTTTATATCATTATAGGACGCGCCAATTGCATGGGAAGCGTCTTCAATAATTTTGAAACCATATTTTTTTGATAGAATATGTATTGCAGGCATATCACAGGGTTGACCCGCAAAGTGAACAGGCATTACAACTTTTGGAAGTCTTCCTGACCTCTCTGCTTTAATCAACTTTTTAGTTAAAGCAGCAATACTCATATTGTAACTGTTTGGATCTATATCTACAAAATCTACATTTGCGCCACAGTGTAAAACACAATTAGCACTAGCTACAAAAGTATTGGGAGAAGTCCATAAAAAATCTCCAGGTCCAAGATTTAATGCAATACAAGCAATATGCAATGCACTTGTTGCACTATTGACAGCTATTGCATGTGAAGAACCACAATACTCTTTTACTGACTTTTCAAATAATGGTACAATCGGACCTTGAGTTAAAAAATCTGATTTTAAGACTTTTATAACTTTTCTAATGTCATCTTTTGTAATGTCTTGACGAGCATATGGAATCATAATTTAAATTTTATCTTTATAATTTTTAGTAATTATTATAAATTAGAAGTTTCTTCATTTATACCAATAAAAGTTTTTAAATTTTATTATATTTTCTTAATTCTTCAAAAGTGCCCTTGTCCTTTAATTGACCTTTATCAAATAAAAAAATAATATCACAATTTTTAACTGTATTAATTCGATGAGCAATTAAGATGATAGTAATATCATTGCTAAGAGCATCTAGAGCTTCAATTATTATTTGTTCTGTTAGATTATCCAGTGCACTCGTTGCTTCATCTAAAATTAAAACTTTTGGTTTATGATATAAGGCGCGTGCAATACCAATTCTTTGTCGTTGTCCACCTGACAATCTTACTCCACGCTCACCAATAATTGTTTGGTATTGTTTTGGTAATTCATCAGTAACAAAATCATGTAAATTTGCAATTTTAGATGCTTTTTTAACCATTTCTTGATTGATATCTTCAGATTTTACCCCAAAAGCAATATTAGCTTCAACAGTGTCATCAGAAAGATAAATATTTTGAGGCACATAACCAATTGATCTTTGCCAAGCTCTTGTGTTTTGTTCTGTTATAACTTTTCCATCAACTTTTAAAGTGCCTTTTTGAGGTTTAAGAAGTCCTAAAATAATATCAACTATAGTTGTTTTGCCACATCCGGTTGGACCAATTAATCCAATAGTTGATTTTGCTGGAATATCTATTGTGATGTCTTTTAAGGTCGTTCTAGATGTATTGGGGTAATTATAGAAAACATGATTTAAAGTAATTGATTTATTAAAAATTAAAACATCATTATCTTGATTTTTATTAAAAGGTTTAAGGATTTTTAAATCGTTATTTAATTTTTCAACTGAAGGGCCAACAAAAGTAAGGTGGGCTAGAGAACTATAAATTTGCTGAAAAGCCGGCATTAAACGATAACCTGCTAAAGCATATAAGCTGATAATTGGCAAAGAATTATTAAAACTGCCCGATTGCGCAGTGGTGTATAGTATTATCAATAAAATGCCGCCAAAAGCGATGGCCTCTAAAATAAAACGAGGTAATTGAGCTACAACTGTTAATAACGCTTGAGTTTTGGCATAAATTTTTGAAGAATTTAAAAAACTCTCTATATAAGTTTGCTCTAACCCTCCAACCTTAATTTCTTTTGCGGCACCAAAGGCTTCACTAACTGTTATAAAACGTAATTTATTATTTTGAAGTCGTTCTTTTCCACTTCGATTAAGAAAGTTTCGTACAAAATAAAAAATAATTAAATAAGAAAAACTAATAGACAAACCAACAATAAGTGCAAGTTTTGGATTAACAATCACTAATAAGCTCACAAGTGCAATTGAAAGGATCCCATTGGCAATCAATGTCATTAATGGATTTATGCCATTTACAATTATTTGTGATACTTCTGATAAAATATTCTTTCCAAGATCGGCGCTGTGATGAGATATAAACCAGCTATAAGGTTGGTTTAAGTATCCTTCCACTAAACGTTTACCGATACTATATTCACACATAGAAACAAATCGAGTTTGCGCATATGTTACAATAGCCCTAAAAGTAAGTGAGGTAACTAAAAGTATAAATATAAACACTCCTAAAAAAAATAAAAATTCTTGCTTGGTTTCAACTCCTAGCGTTCCTGAGGCTTGGAAAATAGTGTTTAACATAATGTTTGTTTCTACATGGCCAGGATTTGCAAGTACTGTTATAAAAGGCAAAATAGATGCGACGCCTATCATATCTAGTAATGCCATTATTATAATCATTATCACTAATAGAACTGTATATTTTCGTTCGCGAGAGGAAAGTAAAAATAATAATTCTTTAAAAGTTTTCATTAAGTTTAATATAGTTTTTTTAGATTTTACTAACTTTACTCTTTGACGTAGTTTCTGTATGAAGTCCGAGATTATACATCTTTTTACTTCCTAAAAACCTTCTACATACAACGTCGATTTCCTTATATCAAAATTAATTTAACCGTTAAAGTCCACAACCTCTTTTATGATCTATATTAATTCTTTAATTGTCAAATCTTATTCGATGCCAATATTAATATAGTAAACGTTGATGATGTGCGCTTTTTATAAATTTCTTTATCTAAATTAAATAAATGAATTGAAGATGTTGCCACATCATCAATATAAATAATATTATGAAATCTTCTTAATTATATTTATATTTTTTTTGAAATAGCCGTAAGTTTTTTAATAATATAATTATTATTATCTTGATGATAAAAATTTTTTTTTAAATTTATATTATTATTTATAATTTTTGGGATATCGTTAATTGATTTTAAAAAATATGCCAAATTATTTTGCTTAATATATTTAATGTTATATTTTTCTCTACAAAAGTTACTTGTAAAATATAAAATTTTGCAATTATAATTTAAGGCTTCGTAAAAAGACAAACCAAACCTTAATATCGCAAATCTAGACTGCTCGAAATATTTATTTAAATTATTAGGAGCATTCATAAGTAACCAATTGTGAAATGTTTTTTTTGGAATAAGTATTTTTTTTGCGTATGGTCCAATAATTAGTATAATTTTAAATTTAATTTTAATTTTTTTTTCAAATACTTTAATTATTTTATTATAAATATTTATATTACCAGTGCTTCCAATTGTAAATATAATAGAATTATATTTCTTTTTAAAATTTTGCCTAGTTGATTTTTTTACTAAAATTGATTTTGGACCATAAAATAATTTATTTTTATTTATTTTTTTTAAAATAGATTTATTTATTTTTAATGTTGGTAACCAATTAAAATTAAATAAATGTAAATTTTTATAATCTGTATCAATCCCGATTAAAAAAAAATGTTTTTTTATTTCTAAAAAATTTTTTTTTATTTTTTTATTAAATACCTTATTATTAATATCTACGATAATAATTTTAGGATTTATTAAAAATAAAATTTTAAATATTCCTGATTTTATATTTTCAAGTTTTTTTATATTTTTAATATTATAAAGCTTTGTTTTAAAACTATTTTGAATTATATTTTGGAAATGCTTAGATCTTTTATAATTGCCCAATCCGACAACTTTATTTTTAAGTGTTAAAAATAAAATACTAATCAATTTCTTAATTTTTTTAATGGCCTAAGGCTATCATGTTTGTCTGCTATCCGGTCACGTTCTACTATTTCTACATCTGAAATTATTTTTCTAAATTTTATCGAAATTAAATTTTTTTGTCTTATGCTAAAAAATGTCAGATATAAATACTATTCATAGATTTATATCTACAATATAAATATAATTTAATTTTTATTATAATAATTATAATTTTAAACTAAAATAAAGATAAGTTAAACAATTTATAATTCAATTAAATAATTAGAAAAAATTACTTTGAATATTTTTGCAATTTTTCACATTAACTTATGTTATTCTTCAATAGAAGAGGAACAAAAGACAGAAGTTATTAAAAAATGTTATTGGCCTTTACTAAACATTATAGAAAAATTAAAGATTCCTGTTGCAATTGAGGCAACGGGTTTTAGTCTAGAAGAAATTGAAAAAAGAGATAAAACTTTTATTAAAAAATTAAAATTTTTAATAAACAAAAATTATTGCGAGTTTATTGGTAGCGGCTACTGTCAAATAATTGCTCCATTAGTCCCAGCTAAAGTTAACTATTACAATCTACAAATTGGAAACCAAATATATTCAAAAATTTTAAATATCAAACCAAAAATCGCTCTTGTGAATGAACAAGTTTTTTCTACTGGTATTGTTAAAAATTACCTTAGAAATGACTATGAAACTTTAATATTAGACTGGGATAACTTTATTAATGCAAATAAAGAAGTAAATAAAAAAAATTTTTATTTTCCACAGAAAATTTTAGATAAGAAAAATGAGATAAATGTCATTTGGTCAAGTTCAGTATTGTTTCAAAATTTTCAAAGATATGTGCACGGAGAAAAAAGTTTAAATGAATATATAAAATTTCTGCATACTAAAAAATCAAATTTAAAAAAATCTAGCATATGCATTTATGCGAGTGATCTTGAAACAATAAACTATAGAACAAATAGATACTTTAACGAAGCAAAAATTCAGCAAAATGAATGGGATAGAGTAGAGTTTTTATTTAAAAAATTAATCAAAAATAAATATAAATTTATAAAACCTTCAGATAATTTAAAAATAAAAAATAATTTTAGTTCATTTAAAAAAATTGAGTTTAACAACGCTACATTTCCTTCGGTAACAAAAAAACAAGATAAATATAATATTGTTCGATGGGCAGTCTCTGGAAGAAATAATATTAAGATTAACACTATTTGTTGGAAAATTTATACATCTTTTAATAAAAAGAAAAAAAAATTAACGGATTGGAAAAAATTGTGTTATTTTTGGAGTAGTGATTTTAGAACGCACATTACTTATAAAAGATGGAAAAGATATCTTAAAGAATTATATAAATTTAGAAAGAAAAATATAAATTCTAAAAACTTAGGTAAAGTCAAAAATAAATCAAATAATATAGTCTATAAAATTAATGAAGATAAAATCTTTATAAGTAACAAGAGGATATCATTAATTTTAAACACTAAAAAAGGTTGTTCTATAGAAAAGTTTTACGATAAAACCATATCAAAAAATTCATTATTTGGATTAATTCCACAAGGTTTTTTTAATAATATTTCATATGACGTAGATTTTTATTCTGGACACATGGTAATCGAGCCTCTAGGAGCTCATAAAATTACTGATCTCACAGATACTAAAATAAGAACTAAATTTTTCTCTAACAAATTTATTGTATATTCATCATTAAAAAACGATTATATTAATTTTGCTAAACAAATAATCTTTGATGGCATAAATAATAAAATAGGAATAAAATATTCAATTTCTTTAAAAAAAAATATATTTGGGTCGATTAGAGTTGGATTTTTGACAATAAATTCAGAAACTTTTAAAAATAATTTATATTACAGTACACATTGTGGAGGAAGAGATATTGAAAAATTTTATTTAAAAAACTCAAACTTTGATCATGGTAAATCAGTATCTCATTTGACTACTGCCAATCAAGCCCTTGGTTTAACTGAGAATATTATACATCTTGGGGATAAATTAAAAAATATTAAAGTTACCGTCGATAGAAACTATGATGCCATTGTGGGTATGATTTTATTTCAAAAAATAAAAAATAAAAAACTACTAAGATTATTTTTTTCACTCAAAGAAAATGATGACACAACAAAAAAAGTAAAAAAATTTAGGTCTGAGAGCCTAATATGGATAAGTGCACACTGAAAAACTTAATTATTTTATTATATAAATAATTAAAAATAATTTAAATAAAAATTAATTAAGAATTTTGTTTAATTTAACAATGCAATTTATATCAATAAAAACTTTTTTTAGTGCATAAATCAAGCCAATTGAGCTATTAGTAACGGTAAGCTTAACGTGTTACCACGCTTCCACACCCGTCCTATCAACGTCGTAGTCTACGACGGCTCTATAGGAAGAACTAGTTTTGAGG
>Ga0114963_10000417_pt1 | contig 28510 bp, 13 predicted proteins | sample C_131016_EF_Meta_FD_87019 | JGI IMG/M metagenome (GOLD analysis project Ga0114963, IMG submission 87019) | Freshwater microbial communities from Lake Croche, Canada to study carbon cycling - C_131016_EF_MetaG | ecosystem: Environmental > Aquatic > Freshwater > Lake | place: Lake Croche, Canada... | reverse complement strand
GATGTTCAGTACACACTTGAGCGGGTGTTTCAGCCTAAGGATCCGCGGTTTCGTGCGTCAAATGGCCGGTTTTTTTATAACTTTAAATCTGTTGAAATCGTCAATCCGCTTACGGTGCGGATTCACACCCACAGACCAGATCCACTGATCGAGACCTTACTGTCAGCGCGTAACGCCGGTATCACGTCTAAGCAATATGTTGAGCGTGTCGGGCTTGATGCGGCGGGGCTTAAACCGGTGGGTTCTGGCCCGTATAAAGTACAAACGCTCAAACCTGACGAGCAAGCTGTGTTGGTGAAGCACGAGCAGTTTTGGGGTGAACCACCGCCGTTTGACCGTATTACTTATTTACGTATTCCTGAAGTGGCTGCGCGAATCACAGCGTTAGTCAACAAAGAAGTCGACTTTATTACCAACGTGCCGCCAGACCAAGAGGCCGCAATTACGCGAGTCAAAGGATATAAGATCGTTGGCGCAGCCATGCCGATCTTTCATATCTGGGTGATTAACATGAGCCATCCACAGATGGCGAATCCAGATTTGCGTAAAGCGTTGAACCTGGCAATCGATCGCGAGACGTTAGTCAAGGCCTTGTGGGGCGGTCGGGGAAAAGCGCCCAAAGCGCATCAGTTTGCCGAGTACGGCGAACCGCTTTTTATGCCAGAGTTAAACTTTTATCGCTACGATCCAGAAGAAGCCAAAGCGTTGCTCAAGAAGGCTGGGTACAAAGGCGAGCCGATCGAAATTGTGTTTTTTCCTGAGTACTATTTGTATGGTGATCTGGGCGCTCAGGCGGTTGCGGATATGTGGAAGAAAGTCGGTATAAACGTCAAACTCAAGCAGAGTGAGGCCTTCTTCGGTACCAGCGACCACGGCAATTACCAGATGCGCCCCTGGTCTAACCCCCTTTATTACCCTGATCCAATGGGCGTATTTGATACGCATTGGTCTGCGAACTCATGGGTCAGTCAACGAGGCCTCTGGAAACCCTCAAATCCTGACTGGAGCAACACTTATACGCAAGCCCGTTTTGCGACTGACCCAGCTGAGCGCCAGCGCGCCTACCGTAAATTATTAGAAATGGCTGACGCCGAAAGTGGTTGGATTATGCTGTACCAGCCCTATGAGGGCTATGCCATGCGAGATGACCTTGAGTGGCGGATACCCACCGCTCAGCGCCCTTACGAGCTGACTTTTCGTGCGGGGCAGATCACGGTAAAAGGACGCTAGCTGCGATGAGAGATACGCGGCAAGAGGGCGCTTGTGACGCTCTCAAACATGTTGGCAACCTTAACCGGTGACACGACTACTACTGCGGCGTGCTGGCTGGGCTGTTCTCACGCTGTTTTTTGTACTGGCGGGCTGCTTTGCAGCAGTCCGTCTGACGGGCTCACCGGTCGATCTGCTTTACGGCGATGGTGCCACCCTCGAACAAATCGCTGAGCTTGAGCGCGAATGGGGGCTTGATCGGCCACTGCCCGAACAATTTTTCCGGTATTTGCACAACGTCATGCGTGGTGATTTTGGTGTCAGTTTGGTCGAACGGCGGCCGGTGGTGACGGTCTATGCAGAGCGCTTGGCCGCAAGCTTGCAGCTGGCTGCACTGGCCTTTGTGTTGGGCACACTGGTTGGGGTGCCGCTCGGAATCCTCAGTGCGGTGGGTCGAGGCGGACTCGGCGCACGTTTGGCCATGGGCTTGACGTTTTTTGGCTTTGCGGTACCGCACTTTATCATTGCGCTCGCATTGATTTTGGTCTTTGGTTACCACCTCAATTGGCTACCGAGCACGGGTGCAAGTACCCCTGCACATTTTGTTTTACCTGCTATTACGCTGGCGTTGCCCCTGATGGCGGTCAATGCCCGTTACATGCGTAACGCGTTACTAGACGTTTTACGACAAGATTACGTGCGTACTGCCCGAGCAAAAGGTGTGCACGAGTTTCGTGTGGTGGGGATGCATGCGATGCGCAATGCCGTATTACCCTTAATTACGGTGCTTGGCCTGGAAGTCGCCGGCTTACTCAACGGTTCGCTCATTGTTGAGACTGTCTTTTCTTGGCCAGGCGTTGGAAAAATCTTGACGGGCTCGGTTTCAAGGCGTGATTTTCCGGTTTTGCAATTTGGGGTCATCGTTTACGCCTGCGTCGTTGTGTCTGTGAATTTGTTGGTTGATTTGCTTTACGTGGTGGTTGATCCACGCGTGCGAGTCAACACCTAATGTCTGTGACGCGCCAATTGTTTGTCGGAGTGGGCCTATTGCTGGCTTTGGGCGCGATCTTTGCACCTTGGCTTGCTCCCTATGATCCAGTCGCAACCAGTATCCTCGAAAAACTTAAGCCACCCGTGTTCGTTGAGGGTTTCGATGGCACGCATTGGCTTGGAACAGACCAACTCGGTCGCGATTTGCTGTCGCGCTGCCTGTACGGGGTTCGTGTGAGCGTTGGAATCGCTGTACTCGGGTTGTTGGCGAGCGCGGTGCTTGGTACCGCTGCCGGCTTAATTTCAGGCTTGGTGGGTGGTTGGGTCGATCGTGTTGTGATGATGGTTGCTGATATTTTTATTGCAGTACCTTTTTTGCTGTTGGTCTTGGTTGGGATCGCCCTGTTTGGTTCAGTTATCCCCGTGCTGATCGCGTTGGTCGGCCTCGCGCGCTGGGAGACCTATGCGCGCATCGTGCGAGGGCAAGTGTTACAGATACGAGAGCAGCCCTATATTGAAGCGAGTCGATTGCTAGGCGCTTCTGAAACTTGGATTGCTTTACGCCACGTCTTACCCAACATTTCTTCCACACTCCTCGTATTGCTCACCCTAAATTTTCCATCGATTTTGTTACTTGAATCATCGCTATCGTTTTTAGGGTTAGGCGTTCAGCCGCCGACCGCTTCGCTTGGGCGCATGGTAGGTGATGGACGTGATCATCTGATATTTGCGTGGTGGGTGGCCGTAGCACCCGCAACAGTGATTTTATTAATCACTTTTATTGTTCAGCTGCTAGGCGACTGGCTGCGTGACTTTTTAGATGTGCGGCTTGCCGAATAAGTGAGGAGTCAGAAAGGTCGTTGTTAATAAAGTTTATTTTAGCAATAGGGATTTGCAACAGTCTCGCATTTGTCTGACGACGCAGTGTCAGGATTTGTGAGAATTGAACGACCGCCTGATGCTATGTTACATGCGGCAAAAAGTAAGTTTTAAAGATTCTTAGCACTTTATCGATTATTGGCTTGTCGAATGAAATACCTTTCAATCTGTATACCAACGTTTAATCGACACGAACCTTTAAAGTCATTGAATCACAGCTTTTTGAGCAAAGTTATTGAGCTGTATTCTGACGATGTTGAAGTTTTGATTTGTGATGACTCAGAACTAACCGTCGCTCAAGCAAATCAGTCAATCCTGCACGAGAAAATTCGTTATCGGCACAATCCCATTCGAACAGGTTTTGCCAGCAGCCTGGAATGGTGTTTTGAACAGGCCGAGGGTCAATTTGTTTGGCTACTATCGGACGACGACCCAATTCTTTGGGATGGATTTTGTCGGTTGCTCGCACAGATTAAGCTAGGCGAGGCTGATTGCTACATCGTGCCAATTATGTGGGCAACTTTTTTTAACGAAATCCGCATCGACAATTTCCAAAAATTTAATAAAAACAGAGTGTTTTCTGTGGATCAGATGTTTTTAGCCGATCCCGGTTTCTTGCCGTTTATTTTGTTGTCTGCTGGTGCCGTACGCTTGGACAAAACTGTTTTAAAACAAGCCAGCTCGAAGCTAGAGGGCAACTTATTTATGCATATTGCGATGTATCTTGATATGCTAGCCCCGACGGCTCGGGTCGCAGTTGCAGAGCAACCTGTGGTCAATTATCAACTTACTCGAAAACATAACTACACGGTCGAAACATTATTCGAGATGCGTCTGGCGGTCTTGAACTATTTAAAACCGCGATTTACTTCGTTACAAACCGTGATGCCTGAGCAGATTGACGCAGCGTTACAGCATAGCCTGCAGCTGATGGTTGAAAATGACCTTGGTATTGTGCAAATGAAGCCTTTGCCGAACTCACAAAAAATTATGCGTGGCTATTACTGGAAGTACCGTCAAAAGCCTAACCGGCTTGCCATGGTCATTCTGATGTTGCCTCCAATTTTTAGTCGGATTTGGTATTACGTTGTCAACGCAGGGGATTATGTGAGGGTGTATGGTGCCGGTGCGGGCGCCTTACGAAAGTGTCAACTGACGCTCGCCTCTTATAAAGAACTAAAGACCTTTGCAATTTTTAGAAAGTAAGCGCGCTAGCCGTTGGCTGGGTAACACGCGCGTGTTGTAAGTGTCGTTTGCAACAAACAACAGCCTCTGGGCCGCCCGGGCGTTACCACCTAGCTTTCAGGGCTAGATGCTTGGTCACTAAATTGAGTCAAAGATCAATCCAGTGTCTGACTTTTTCGAAAGGATAAGCAGGCAGGGCGATTCTGGCGCGCCGCGGGCTCGACCAACTGCGTTGCCAGTCTAGATCAAATCCAGCGCACCAAATCTTGCCAAGACAAGCGAGCCAGGGTCTCACTGAGTCGTTGGCCGAATGGTCTTGTGCCGCGAGAGACGAGAAGATGAGACGGCTTTGTTTTGCCAAAGGATGAGCGGTGGCCAGCGCTGCTAACACGGCGCCAGGCCCTACTTCAATCAATACAGCATCTTGCTGTTCTAGCAATCTCTCTAAACATTCGTTAAGCAAGATAGGCCCTTGTAGTTGACCAGCCCAGTAAGCCGGATCGAGGGCTTGTTCTGCGGTCATGAGTCTGCCTGTTCGGGTAGACCAGCAGTCCAGCGTCGGTGCCCGAGGTTGACTGAGCTTGACCTGATAAGCAAATGCTGCGACGTCTGCGCCTGAAAGGGCATCACCAAGTCTCCTGCTGCGCGCCGTGACTAGTTGCAAAGCCTCAGGCAATTCAAATACGCCGGCTAAACACGCAGCCACATATTCTCCAACGCCCACGCCAAGCATTGCGTTCGGCAAGACACCAAAGCCCATCCATTGCATCGCCAGCGCATATTCAACAGAAAAGAGAACGGGTTGATTGAGCCACGTTTCAGAGAACGTGGAACTCAGTGTCGAGGCGTCATCCGTCACGCCGAGCAAAAGCTCAGCGATATCTAAGCCCAAAGTTGGTTTGAGTAGCGCTGCACACTTATCGAAATGCTGACGAAATACAGGCTCAGTGCGGTACATCGCTGCAGCCAAATGCAAGTGTTGTGCACTTTGATCCGGAAACATAAACACGACTTTTGGCCGATCCAAGCGCCCAGGCTCTAAATGCTGCTGTGCAACTGTTTTATTTTGCTCGAGTTGCTCGATAGCCTCTTGCAGCGTCGAGCACTGAAAAGCGCTGCGGTGTTCAAATTCTTTGCGCCCTTCGGCAAGCGTCCAGACAACATCTTCAAGCGCAATGTGAGGGTCTTGGCGCAGATGCCTCGCGAGTGCCCGTTGCATCGCCTCTAATGCGTGCGCAGTTTTGGCCGATAAGACGAGCAGTTGGGGCGCACCACTTGCTTCAGGAAATTGAACCGCAGGGGGTTGCTCAACAATCGCGTGGGCATTGGTGCCCCCGATGCCGAAAGAGCTCAGGCCAGCACGACGCGGTGTATCGCTCTGGGGCCAATCGCGCAGTGCTGCATTGATAAAAAATGGGCTCTCTGCAAATGGGATATTCGGGTTGGGCGACGTGAAATGTAAGGTGGCAGGTATTTTTCCGCGAGAAACCGATAAAGAAACCTTGCACAGTCCGGCAATCCCCGAGGCGGTGTTGAGATGTCCGATGTTGCTCTTGACCGCGCCAAGCGCGACATACTGTTTTTGGCTCGTGAGCCCTTCGTAGGCGCGATTCAAAGCATTGAATTCAACCACATCACCGAGTGCGGTTCCTGTGCCGTGTGTCTCGATATAGCTAATCGTCTCAGCAGGCACGCCTGATCGTGCAAGGGCTTGTTCGATGACGTCGATCTGCCCCTCAACGCTCGGTGCCAAGAAGGTAGATTTCTTTGCACCATCATTATTGATTGCAGTCCCTTTGATGACAGCGTAAATCGTGTCTTGATCTTCGATGGCACGATCAAGAGGTTTGAGTATTACCGCACCAGCGCCACTTCCCCAGACCGTTCCTTCTGCTTGCGCATCAAACGCACGGCAGTGTCCATCCGGAGAATTAATCATTCCTTGCTTATAAATATGGCCGCTGACTTGGGGTATTTGAAGCGAGACACCTCCCGCAATCGCCACATCACAATCACCATCCAGTACGCTGCGACACGCAGTATGTACGGCCACCAGCGAAGTCGAGCAAGCAGTCTGGATCGTGAGACTAGGTCCAGTCAGGTCCATCGCGTACGAAATACGGGTCGCTATAAAATCCCGTTCGTTTCCAAGAATCGCTGAATATTCAGAAGCATCTGGATTGGCTGCCAGAAAAGGAAGTATTTTCTGTATCAAATAGTCATTTTGTCCGCAGCCAACAAATACACCTACTGAACGGTCGGTGCGATGCTTGGCATAGCCCGCGTGCTCAAGCGCATGCCAGATGACTTGCATCAAGACGCGGTGTTGCGGGTCGATTAACTGCGCCCAGCTGGGCGACATTCCAAAGAACTCTGCATCGAAGCTCTCAATATCGCCCAAAGAGCCATGAGCAGGGACATAATTTTTTTGACTATATACGCTGGGCGCTATGCCAGCCTCGGCAAGTTCTTGCTGACTAAAAAATTGAATCGACTCTCGACCGTCAATCAAGTTTTGCCAGAACGCTTCGATATTGTCAGCGCCCGGAAAGCGTCCCGCCATGCCAATGATCGCGACGTCTTGCGTGGTTGAGCGCTTTCTGGCGCGCGATAGCTTTTGCGGAGCAACTGTTTGATTCAAGCGGTCGATGGCCTTCGACAGACTCACCACGGTTGGATTCTGTAGCATCGTTAACAGTGTCAGGCTTGACGTCGATTCATGAATCAGCCGTTTATGCACCCGACTCAGTAAAAGTGAGTGGCCGCCTAGTTCAAAAAAATTGTCTTCTGGTCCAATATCCTCGACCTCGAGCACCTCTTGCCAAATTGTCACAATGAGCTGCTCTTGAGGGCTAAAGGAGTGTGCCTTTTTCTGGGCGACACTCACGTGGCTTATGCTCAAGCCAGACAGTGCCTTTCGATCGATCTTGCCGTTTGGCGTTTGAGGAAGTTGTTCAAGAAATTCGAACCGAGAGGGCACCATGTAGTCTGGCAGACTTTCGCGCAAGTTTCTACGAAGCGAGCTATCGTCAGCGTGCTGGTCGCCGACCAGATAACCAACAAGTTTCTTCTGGCCCGCTGAGTCTTCGTGCGCAATCACGACGGCTTGCCGAATCCCCTTGATTCGTTGCAGGGTAGTCTCTATCTCGCTGAGTTCGATTCGGTAGCCACGAATCTTGATTTGTGAATCAGAGCGCCCTAAAAAAGAATAATCGTCATTCGCAATCCGCCTGACCAAATCACCAGTTCGATACATTCGAGCGCCAGGGATCGTGGCGAAAGGATCAGGCCGATAGGCGTCCGCGGTTAGGTCGGGCCGTCCAAGATACCCTCTGGCGAGGCCTTGCCCGGTAATCATCAACTCACCCGTTGTTCCGACAGGTTGCACGTTGAGTCTTTGATCAAGCACGTACAGGTTTGTGTGTCGAATCGGCTGGCCAATCGGTTCGGTGCCATTGGTGTTACCTGCGCTGACAGCGTTTATCCGCTTAATTGCCGACCAAATCGTCGTTTCCGTCGGTCCATACAAATTCCAAAGGGTGGCACCGTTTTGCGTAAGTGCTTTTGACAGGTCACTCGGTAAGGCTTCGCCGCCGCATAAAATCGTGAAGGAGTTGGGTGCAATCCAACCGGCCTCTAACAGCAAACGCCAGGTGGTGGGTGTCGCTTGCATGTGCGTGACGCTGTGCGTTGCCATCAGACGCTGCAATTCGTCAGCGTTGAGGGCAGCTTCACGCGAAGCGACGACCAGACGTGCACCGGTGATCAGAGGAAGATAGAGTTCAAGTGCTGCGATATCGAACGAAATCGTGGTCACGGCGAGCAGGGTACTTGTTGCAGGTAGTCCGGGGTGATCACGCATTGACAGCAAAAAGTTCAACAGTGCCTGGTGAGTCACCTGCACACCTTTAGGTCGCCCAGAGGATCCCGAGGTGAAGATCACGTAAGCACTGTTCTGATCAAACAGAGAATCAGTCGGCGCGCTAGCGGCGCGCAACGCTGCCTGTTCAAGCTCATGCGCCTCAGCATCAAGGCACACGACCCTTGATCGACAAGGGGGTAGGGTTGTCGCGAGCGTTGCAAGGGTCAGTACAAGAATGGGCTCAGCGTCTTCTAAAATCCATTTCAGACGCTCTTTGGGATAGCCTGGATCGAGCGGAACATACGCTGCGCCAGCCTGCATGATGGCCAGTAAGCTGACGACTAGGTCGGCAGTGCGCTCTAGGTACACGGCGACGAGCGATTCTGGTTGAACCCCCATGCCACGCAGTGCTTGCGACAACTTAGTCACCCGCTCCGCGAGTTCTCGATAGGTCAGCGAAGCGGCCTCGGCCGTTAAAGCAACATAATCTGGGGTCTTGTTGACTTGCTCGTAAAAGAGCTCAAGCCACGTGGAGGGTTCTAAGGCAGTGGTAAAGGGTTCAGCGCAGGTCAAACGAGTCTGCTCAGCTAAATCCAATAACTCCGATTCCCACAGGCTCACGCTGCAGAGATAGCGAGTTGGGATAGCAGTCAATAAGTTTTTAAAATGTCGACAGAGCTGGGTAATGGCCTCTGCATCAAAGCGCTTAGTGTCCCACAAAAGCTTAAAGGGCAGGAAGCGTCCGGGGGCTGCCATTAAAGTCAATGTTGAGTTGATTTGCTCGCGCACCTGAATCTGTTTGATCTCTAGCTTGTGTTCCGCTTGGCCAAGATCTTGATCAACCGGATAATTTTCAAAAATAACAATCGATTCAAACAAGGCTTGTTGGGCGGGTAGGCCTGAACAACGCTGTATCTCAACCAGTGGCGTGTAGGCGAAGTCCTCTCTTGCCAGTTGCGACTCCTTCAGGCAGTTAAAGAGTTCAAGCACTGTCTGTTGTGGTTGAATCTCGACGCGTACGGGCAGGGTATTGATAAACAGCCCGATCATTGCACCGACATCAGGTAATTCAGGCGGTCGGCCTGAAACGGTCGCTCCAAATACGATATCGTTCGAGCCACTATAGCGGCTTAATAAAACAGCCCAGGCACCCTGGATCAGCAGACTGAGTGTCAGGCCGTGGCGTTGCGCAAGGCCGCGAAGAGCATCGCTTGTATCGGCGTCTAGTTCAAACTGACTGGATTGGTATGCGGCACCTGCGCTCAAGGCGTCTGGCTGAGAAGAAGGCGTTTGTTGAAGCGTTAAAAAAGTTGGCGTATAGAAAGTCCCGAGTTGTTCGCGCCAATAAGTGCGAGCCTGCTCAAGATCTTGAGACGCTAACCATGCGATGTACTCTCGGTATTGTGGCGCAGTCGGTAACAAGACCGGAGTACCGCGAGTCATCGCTTGATACAGGTGGAGCACCTCTCTGGTTAAGATCGGAAGGCACCAGCCATCTGTCAACATATGATGGTGGCTCCATAAAAACTGCCACGATCGGTTGGTCGTGTGAACAATCGTACAGCGCATCATCGGAGCGAGCGAAGTATCAAAGTCTGTATGCCGATCTTGATCGATCAGCGCTGCCCAGCGCTGCGTCTGTACATCGCTCGTGAGATCGCGCCAGTCAAGTACAGTCCAGGGCAATAAGGCCGTTTGCATAATGACTTGCAACGGAATGGCTGTGGGCGTGTTGAATACCCTGGCGCGCAGGCTGTCGTGACGATTCACAAGAGTCTGCCACGCCTGCTCAAAGGTCGTGCTGTTGAATTCGCCCTCAATACTGCAAGTGAGTTGAATAATATAGTCGCCAGATTTGCTGTTTAACTCGCTTTGAAACAACATCCCCTGTTGCATGGGTGAGAGGGGGTAGATGTCTTGAATTGGCGCACGCACATTTAGACAGTAGCGATCTAACACCTCGCGCGACAACTTGGCCAGCGGAAAATCAAAAACGCTATAGACGGGCCCCGATAGGTGCTTGTTTTGAGCAAATTCAACCAGAGATGTTAAGGCGGACTGAAAGCCACCTGCGAGTGCTTCAATCGTCGATGGTAAATGAAGGCGGTCGCTAAAAGACCACGCGAACTGCAGGGTGCCATTGCGATAGGCACCGTTGATTTCAATCGCGGCAGGCCGCAGACCTTGTTTGCCCTGCTCGGGTCCTGCGCTTTCAGGTGCGTCACCTAACAGAAATTGCTGTGCATCCGCTTCTTTAAACTGTCCCAGATAATTGAACGTGACCGGTGAATGGCTTGCGAGCGCGAGTGTTTCACGCAGCGATTGATCCGGGCTTAAGTAACGCAAAATTCCAAAACCGACACCGCGTTGCGGAATCGCCCGTAGTGAATCTTTGATCTCTCGTACTAGATGCGCCAAGGTTGATTGCGGCTGCGACCGCAAATGCTCGCTCTGCAAGCGCACCGGAAAGCCGCTGGTAAACCAGCCGACTGTTCTGCTCAGATCAATATCATCAAAAAGCTCTTCGCGCCCGTGCCCCTCAAGCGTGATCTGCAAATGGTCAGCGTGCGTCCACTGATGAAACGTCATTAATAACGCTGACAATAAAAGGTCGTTGATCTGTGCGCGATAAAAATGAGCGACATCGGTGAGTAATGCCTGACTGATCTCAACTGGCACAAGTGTATGAATAGTTTTTACACTGCTTAGCGTGTTTTCGTGTGCGGTGACGTTTTCAAAGTCAAGCGGTAAAAGCGATTGTGCTGTATTTGCGAGGGCCAGCCAATACTCTGACTCGCTCAACATCGGCGCTTGTGTCACATAACGCGCAAGCCTTTCACTCCAGAGTGGCAGAGAAGACGTCTTGGGCGGTAAGGTGATCGCTTCGCCACTCGTTATTTGATTTAGCCCGAGCTCTAGATCCTCAAACAAAATTCGCCACGAAATCCCATCCACTGCAAGATGATGGATCACCCACAGCAATCGGTCTGGCCCGCTTCCCATATGAAAGCGTCGCGCTTTCCAAAGCGGGCCCTCAGAAATACTCAAACTCTCTTGGACCAGAAGTGCTTCTTTTTCAAGAGCCTGTCGTTGCGCCGGGTCAGGCAGATGACTCAGGTCGATCGACATAAAGTTGAGTGTCTGCGTAGCTGGTTCGATGAACGCCTCGACTTGATGTTCGTTCGTTTGGTAGCGAGAGCGCAACATATCGTGCTGTTGGCTCAAGGCGTCAAATATTGCCTTGAACTGATCGTCGGTCACCCTCGCTTGAATATTGAGAAGTTGAGACTGATTAAAATGATTGCGGTGAGTTGGGCCGTTTTCAAAAAACCATCGTTGAATTGGATTTAAAGAAAATACTCCGACGTAGGAGTTTTGATCGGCTTGTCGCTGTTGAGCCGCCGTGGCAACGGTTGCGAGCTTGCGGATCGTTTGATGCAAGAACAACTGTTTGACCGATAGTCCGATCCCTAGCCTGGTTGCACGACTGATGATCTGGATACTGAGGATTGAGTCTCCGCCAAGCATAAAGAAATTGTCATCAATGCTAATGGCAGGCAGTTTAAGCACCTCACTCCAGATCTTGATGAGTTGGCGTTCGAGCGCGGTCGCGGGCGTCGCGTACGCTGCGATGGTCAATTCGTTACGCGGTGCTGGTAAGGCGCGATGATCGAGCTTGCCATTTGTCGTGAGTGGTAGCGCGTCGAGTTTGACAAAGGCGCTTGGGAGCATGTACGCAGGGAGTTTGCTCTCAAGGAGTTGCTTCAGAGCCTTCTCTGAAAATTGTTTCTGTGGCTCGGTGACCACAATGTAGGCGACCAACCTCTTACTGCTGCCCTGGTCAAGCGCCACGACGGCAACCTCAGCGATCGCTGGATCGCTTTTGATGCTTGCCTCAATTTCACCAAGCTCGACTCGAAACCCACGGATCTTGACCTGTTGGTCTTCTCGGCCGACGAATTCGATGTTGCCATCTTGGCGTCGGCGGGCGAGGTCTCCTGAGCGATACATTTTGGCGCCCCACTGCTTTGAGAAGGGGTCTGGTAAAAACTTCTCGGCGCTCGAGGCTGGTTGGCCTACGTAACCCAAGCTGACCTGTGGCCCACCAATGTAGAGCTCGGCACACACACCGACGGGAGCGTGATTGAGGTATTCGTCTAGCAAATAAAGGTGACTGGGCGCCATCGCTTGACCAATTGGCATTGGTCGATCAAGGCGAGACGAGGCAGTGGCTGGATAGGCACAACACATGACTGTCGTTTCGGTCGGACCGTACTCGTTATACAGCGCAGCGTGGCTTGCGCGGGCATGGTGCTGTGTCACCAAATCAGCGGGCAGCTTTTCACCACCCACGATAACGGTGTTGACATGCTGCAGACTCTCATAGGTCGCGAGTTCTAGTAGAGGCGCATACAGAAGCGGCAGAAGCACTAAATGCGAGGCTTGAGTCCGCTCAAGACACGCTAGAAGCTGTTGAGGGTCTTGCGCAAAATCGCGTGGTTCTAAAAACAACGTGCCACCCGCACACAGTGTCCAAAAAATATTACCGCCGGCGACATCAAAGGAAAACGGTTGCAGCAGGATTAAGCCTGTCAGCGGGCGCTCGTAATACGACAGCCGCGAGCGGATTGAGTGGTATAGATTGGCGTGACTGACCATGACGCCCTTGGGCTGGCCAGTCGATCCAGAGGTGTAAATCACATAGGCCAAGGCATCAGCTTCAATCGTCCAGTCAGGATCGGTTGCTGGTGTGTCGGGTTGCATCAATGCTGCCAAACTAAGCGGCCACAGCGTCGAGTGCTCGAGCGGTTCAAGTCCCCGGGTTGCATCCAAGACCCAGCGCGCCTGAGTTTGGGTACACATTGTCTTGACTCGCTCGGGCGGCGTATCAGGTAATAGCGGTAAGTAGGCAGCACCCGCTTTTAAAATACCTAGCAACCCCACGATCATCTCAAAACCGGGCTCGGCGCACAGGCCGATGACCGTATTTGACTGTGCCCCGGCTCGCCTGAGCTGATGGGCCAGCCGATTACTTGCTTGGTTTAAGCTGTCAAAGGATAAGGCTTGCCCCCTGCAGAGTAGTGCGCGCTGCTGCGGATGTGCAAAAACGCTTTTTGCAAACAGGTCTACAACGGTTGAGTGTGCTTTTGGTTTAGTAGACCAAGTCGGCTGAGCTTGAATCCACTCTTGCCATTGTTCAGTGGTGACTAAAGGCAATCTGAAAATTTCTTGTTCGGGATACTCGCACATGCCGGTCAGCAATTGCTCAAATTGATCCGCTAAGCCTTCGATGCTTGCTTGCTCAAAGAGGTCTGTGCTGTACTCGATTGCGCAGATCAACTCGCCCCGCTTCTCTTCGACAGCAAGTGTTAAGTCGAATTTTGAGACCAGCGCTTCAGTCGCTATCAGCTCAAGCGCGAGCCCATCAAAGCTGAGCTCAGAAGTCGGCGCGTTTTGCATCACAAACATTGTCTGAAATATAGGGGTGTAGCTCAGACTACGCTCGGGCTTGAGCTCTTCGACGATGTGATCAAACGGCAGGTCTTGGTGCACGAACGCCTGTAGTACCGTTTGTTTAATTCGCTTGATCAGTGCGAGAGTCGTAGGTCGCCCCGACAGGTCTACACGCAACGCCAGCGTGTTAACAAAAAAGCCAATCAGGCTTTCTAGCTCTGAGCGATTACGATTCGACATGGGCGAGCCGATGACCAGATCGGTTACACCGGCATGACGCCCTAAAAGAATTGACCAAGCGCCTAACAGCGTCATGAAGAGCGTTGCCTCAGCACTCTGGGCCAAGCTTCGAACAGCGTCCATGCGCAGAGCTGAGACTTTAAAAGAAAAAGTCTTGCCCCGATGGCTCGCAACGGCTGGACGCGCATAATCGGTGGGTAGCTCGAGCAACGCCGGAGCGTCTTTTAGCTGGTCGGCCCAGTAGGTGAGGTGCGTGGCCAGCTGTTCGCGACTTAACCATTGGCGTTGCCAGCTCGCATAATCTGCATACTGCAAAGGCAAGTCTGCGAGCGGGGAGGCTTGATTTTTTGAATACGCCTGATACAGCTGGGCGACCTCGCGCTGTAGCAGGGCCATCGACCACTCATCTGAAATGATGTGGTGCAACGTCATGAGCAAGACATGCGAGGTCGTGCTGTGGCGAAGCAGCACAACGCGAAGCAACACCTCGCTTGCAAGATCGAAGGGGCGATTGGCCTCTTGTGTGATCAACTCTTGCAAGGTACTCGTTTGCCTGTTACTGCCCAGATGTTCAAGCGAAATAGGCGTGACGTTGAAGTCTTGCGCTGGCAATAAACGTGCCACCGGAACGCCGTTGTGCTCAACAAAGGTCGTGCGCAGCGACTCATGGCGCTTGATTAACTCAGAAAAGACACGCGAAAGAACGTCGACATCAAGTTTGCCGACCAGACGCACGGCTCCTGACATCAGATAGGTGGCACTCTGGCCTTCTAGCTGACTTAAAAACCACAATCGTTGTTGTGCAAAAGCCAGTGCTGATTGTTGCTTCTCTTGCTCAGAGAGCCGCCTAATCGCAGGTGCTCGCGCAGTCGTCGGCGTGGGCTCGGTGAGTGTAATGACCTTTGCCAGTTGATCGATTGTTGGACGATCAAACAGTATGTGGACTGCCAGTTCGACCTGAAAGGCATCTCTGATCTTTGAGATGACTTGAACCGCGAGCAGTGAATGGCCGCCGAGGGCGAAAAAATTATCTTGTACGCCGATTCGTTCGATGCCCAGTAGTCGCGACCAGAGCGTACAGAGTATTTGCTCGGTGTCGGTACGTGGCCCGATATAAACGGCCTGTTGCAGAGTCAAGTCTGGCGATGGCAGTGCTTGACGGTCAATTTTACCGTTTGGGGTAAGTGGTATGCGTTCAAGTACCACGAAGGCGGAAGGCACCATGTGGCTTGGCAGTAAAGTGGTTAGCGCTTCGCTCAGACGCGCTCTATCTGGAATCGTTTGGCCCGAACGAGGTACAAGGTAGGCTGTGAGTTGTTTGTCGCTGCCTTCGCCTAGCGCTTGAACTGAACATTGAGCAATCTCAGAAAGTGAAAGTAACGCCGTTTCTATCTCACCTAGCTCAATCCTAAAGCCCCGAATCTTCACCTGTGCATCGATTCGGCCAATGTAAGAGAGAACGCCCTCTTTGTTAAAGCGCGCAAGATCGCCGCTGCGGTACATTCTGGCCCCGGGCTCAAAGGGATTCGCGATAAAGCGTTCGGCTGTCAAGCCAGGTCTACCTAAATAGCCACGCGCTAGGCCAGCGCCTGCAATGTAAAGCTCACCGGTCACCCCAACTGGCACCGGATTCAGGGATGTATCTAAAACGTAAATTTGGGTGTTTTGAATGGGACGACCAATTGGCGGTGTTTGCAGCGCGTGATCTGCTTGACACGACCAGTAGGTCACATCAATTGCCGCTTCGGTCGGTCCATACAGATTCCAAAGCTTGGCCTTGGGCAACTGAGCAAAAACGGCTTGCTGCAAAGTGTCGCTGAGCGCCTCTCCGCTGGTTACAAGATGCTGAATATTCAGCGATGCATAATTAAGCCCCGTGGTTAAAAATGTTTCAAGCATCGACGGCACAAAGTGCACGATCGTGATCCGCTCTTGAATAATAATTTGTTCAAGATAACGTGGGTCTTTGTGTCCCTCGGGTTTCGCGACAATTAACGTGGCGCCATAGCAAAGCGGTAAGAAAAATTCCCACACCGAAACATCAAATGACCAGGGCGTTTTTTGCAGGACACGATCTGCCGAAGTGAGTTGCAAGGCAGACTGCATCCAGTCGATGCGATTGAATAGCCCTACATGGGTGTTGCCCGCACCCTTTGGGGTGCCAGTCGATCCTGAGGTGTAAATTAGATACGCAAGGGTGTCCGACGTAACCACGCCCAGGCGTTCAGCCGTCGTCAACGGAGCACAGTCGAAACGATCAAGCGCGTATTGAAAGTCTTTCGCACTCAAATCCAGTATCGGTAGCTGACCGTTAGAGGCCACCAAGTGTTGAATGCTAGCCAAACTAGGCTGCGTCTGTGTAACGAGCAAACTTGCACGACTGTCGGCGAGCATGAAGGCCAAACGAGCGCTCGGGTAGTCCGAATCAAGTGGTAGGTAAGCGGCGCCACTTTTGCAGACCGCAAGTAACACGATCACCATCTCAAGCGAGCGAGGCAACGCGAGTGCGACGATCTGCTCAGGCCCAATACCCAGACTAATAAAATATCTAGCGAACTGATTGGCGCGCCGATCAAGCTCAGAGTAAGAGAGGGCTTCATTGTTAAACTGCAGCGCGAGATGCTCTGGCTGTTTAAGCACTTGTTGTGCAAAAAGCGTACAAATGTTTTGTTCAACATCCAGTTCGCACGCGGTTGCATTCCAATCTTTTAGGATGGTCTGCAGCTCAGAGTCGTCCATGACCCCAAGTTGCGAGAGTCGCTGTTCTGGCTGCTTGACAACACTTTCTAACAATTTAACGAAGTGCTGTACAAAGCGCTGAATCGTACTCGCTTCGAAGAGTGCTGTACTGTATTCAAACTCGCCCTGAAGTTGGCCGCTTTGTTCTTCAAGCTTAAGCGTCAGATCGAACATTGACGTGCCTGCATGCATGGGTAGACTGGTCAGTAAGAGATCACCAGCCCTAAGCCCGTCACGCTCTTGATTTTGCGATTGCAAGATGAACATCGCTTGAAAAATCGGACTAAAACTTGCATTGCGTTCTGGCCTGAGGGTCTCAACCAGGCGCTCAAAGGGCGTTTCCTGATGCTGATAGGCATCCAAACAGGTTTGGCGTATCTGCTCAAGTAGCTCGCTGCCAGTCATACTTTCACTGAACCTGGTTCGAAAGACCAGAGTATTTGCGAAGAACCCAACTAAAGGCTCAAGCTCTTGACGCCCACGGTTCGCAATCGGCGAACCCACTACCACGTCGTCTTGGTTGCTGTAGCGGGACAGTAACGCAGAGAAGACAGCCATCAGAGTCATAAACAGCGTCGCGCCGTGCGCTTGACTCAAGGCTTTCAGTGACCCCACTAACGCTGAATTGATCGAAAAGTTATACGTGTCGCCCGCAAAGCTTTGTAGTGCTGGCCTGGGATGATCAGTCGCAAACTCAAGTAAAGCCGGAACCCCTTGCAGCTGTTTTTTCCAGTAAGCCATCTGCGTATCAAGACGGGCACCTGAGAGCCACTCGCGTTGCCACAGGGCAAAGTCGCCGTACTGTATTGGCAAAGGATCAAGCGATGACAAACGCCCCTCTGTAAAGTCAACATACAGTGTTGTGATCTCATGCAACAGAACGTTACCTACTGACCAACCGTCAGAAACGATGTGATGGATTGTCAAGAGCAAGACGTGTTCTGTATCAGTTAACCTGAGCAGGGTGATCCGCAGTAAGGGGTCGTTCGCAAGGTCAAAGGGCGTCTGCGCTTCTTGAAACGCCAAAGACATCATTTGTGCTTGGCGTGCCTGCGCCGCGAGCGCACTCAGGTCAAGCTCGCGCAGCTCAATCTTCGCCGTATTGTGAATGATTTGCGTCGCTTGTCCGTTGTGAGTTAAAAAATTTGAACGCAGTGACTCGTGACGATCGACGATTTCTTTGAAGACTCTTTTTAACGCGTCTCGGTCCAGTGCTCCGTCGAGTCGGATGGTGACGGGCATGTTGTACGTGGCGTTTGGTCCGGTCAATTGGTCTAAAAACCAAAGACGTTGTTGTGCAAACGATAATGGTGGCGCTAGAGAACCCAGCTGACGAGGCGTGATGGGTTTCAAGCCGTCAAGAACGGGGTGTTGGCCTGCGGTCGCCCGTTGAAGCAGCGTGCGCTTGGCAGGAGAGAGATTAGCCAGGCGATCCGATACGCTTTTAATCAAGTCATTCTGCCGACGGGTATGATTTTATTTGATCCTATTCTAGGTCATCAAGGTACCGCGTCGCCTTGAACGACACGCCATGTGAGTATTTGAGAGTATCCATTTGCACTCGGTAATTTTTTACTTGTGTGTGTTTAGCGGCTAACATTTTGCTCAACCTTAAAGGAAAATCTGCATGAATAATCATGACTTATACGCAAAAGGAATGGACGTCCGGCGTAAGTTGCTTGGGGACGAGAGTTTCAAAACGTCGAATTCAGGCATCTATAGCCATCCCTTGATGCAAGATTTTATCGAGGTCACAACTACGTCTGTTTTTGGAGCATTGTGGGCTCGGTCTGGTCTTGACCTTAAAACCAGGGCGCTGGTAGTGATGGTTTCAGATGTCGCGACGGGTCAAATGGCTGAGCTTCCGATTCATATGGTATTTGCCCTCAGGCAAGGCTGGACTCCAACCGAGATTGTCGAAGTACTTTTACAGTTGATGGGCTACGTTGGCGCACCGAAAATTCGCGAATCGATGGTGATTGCAGTGAGGATTATTGACGGATACGAAGAGAGTCTGCGCGCAACCAAGAAACCGGTTGCGAAGCGTGCACCTAAACGCACGCCTAAGCCATCAATAAAAAAAGAGCCTGTTCAAGTCGCCAGATAGCGTACCCGGATGTCTTTAAAAAATATCCGACAACAGAAAGCTACGCTTGATAGACGGCAGGTGCGTTGTCGCGTACACGCACAGATCTAAGCGACTTTCGTCGGTCGGTAAATATGGTGGGGGGCCCCAAGATTCCCACCAAGGCATCACGCCTTCAAAGTCTTTTCGAAAAGCTGCAGACGTGACGTCTAGCAGGTTATTCTCTCCGTCGAACACTCTGGATATCAAGCCCATCTCATGTGAGAGACGACTGTGAAGGCGCCATTCAAGTAATGTGTCATCAAAAAACGGTTTAGCGAGCTCTGCGCTGAGTCGCTCGCTGATGCGAGCATCCATTTTTCCTCGGATAAAAAATCCTGCATCAAGGTGCTTGAAGCCACCTAGACGCAGCATCAAATTTTTTGCATTTTTATTAGGATACGACAGGATAAATTGATAGCGCGCACCGTCCAACTCGGCTCGTACTAGTTTCAGCATGTCGCGGTAGGTCTGAAAACCCTCTGAAAAACGGGGCAGTACGAACGCCGCGACATACTGTAAGTAGCTCTGGGTACTGAAGTTGACTGGATCAGTTAGAGACAACGGCACCAAGGTCGAACTCGCTACGACTGTTTCGTCTTTCAAGCCCAAAATAATGATCGGTGGACCTAACGGGGTATCAAAAAAGTAACGCTTCAGCAGTGACTCTGATATTTTTTTATTAAAAGCAGTTTCTAAGCCGAGTTTCCAGCTGTCAAAATGACTCAAAAAGCTTATTTTGTCGCGGCAGATCACCCAATCAAGCTTGATGGGTGACGGATCACTTGAGTGCGATTCCATGGTCAGGCCTTTTTAAATCGGTGTCCAACAGCGATCCTGTCAAAGAGAATGCGCTTTGGCACCATGTGGGGCTGTAATTTTTGTTTAAAGAAGTCTAAGAGCAGCTGCTTGTTAATGGCACCTTCTGAAGTAGGTTGCACAACCAACTCAACATGTTGACCGGTAATTGGATTCTGTTTGGCAACTGCTTTAGCCAAATACACATTTGGATAGGCGAGTGCAACGCGTTCGACCTCAGAGGCCATAAATTTTAAACCCCCTACGTTGATTACATCGCCGACCCGGCCCGTCACTTTGTAATAACCGTCTCGCACCTCAACGATATCTTTGGTGTTGTACCAACCGTCACAATCAAAGGGTGATGTGGTGTTCAAATAACCTAGCATTCTGGTTTCAGAGTGGATATGTAAAACCTGATCAACGACACGGGTTTGCACTCCTTCGCCTCCGATCTTCATAAACAGGCTGTTTCGCGCTTCTGATTTGACGCGAACAATACCTAGCTCAGACATACCAAAGGTTTGTCTGAAGTCAATGTTGGGGAGTAAGTTGCACAGCTGATCAAGCGTAGGTTGATCCATTCGTTCAGTGCCGTAGGTGATGACCTTGAGGCATGATGGTATCTGCTCGGGTATGGCCCCGCTCATCAACATAAGTCTTAGAAACGTTGGGGTTGTCGGCAACACTTCAACCGAAAACTTGCGGCATGTATCAAGAATAGAATCAACTGTTCGCGCCTCAGGGGCCACCACCACGCCTCGATTGAAAAGCGTGTGAAGCAACGTGTTGATTCCGCCAATGTGATCAAACAACAAAAAGTTAAGTGTTGTTAAGGCAGGACGCGGCGTTTCGAACCTTTTCAGAAAGAGGGTCAAGTCGTGCAAAATTGCTTTGGGTCGGCCGGTTGTTCCGGTTGAAAAAAGCACCAGGCCCGCATGCTTGTTCAATCGAAGCTGTTCGATTAACGGGTGCGTAAGGTCGTGCGCAATGCGAGTGACAATGCCAGACCGGATCACGACATCAACCATGGCGGCTTCGAAGAAATATTCGTGATCCTGAGTCGTTTCAGTCGTCAACGGTACGATCACTACTTCTAAGTCTATGAGTCGTAACAGTGTCAAGATCGAAGACGGATCGAAATCACCAATAAGCGCCACCACATCCCCTTGGCTGATCTGTGACAGATCTACAGGATACTGAGACGCGATTTGAGCAAACGACAGCGCGTGACCGCGGTACAGGATAAAGGGATCGTCAGAGTTGAGCCAAACCTTAGACAGCCGTTCAATCAGTTTCATCAAACGCCACCAACGTGCAACACCTCTCCTGAGAGTGAACGAGAGCGCGCATCTAAAAGCAGCTCAACTAAGTCACTGACGGCATCTGCGGTGAACTGCCTGGGGATGATTTGTTGCGACACAATATTTTGAATTTGAGTCGCTGTGACACCCGTCAAAAGATTTGTGTTGATTGGGCCTGGTGCAATGCAATTGACGTTCACGTTGAAATCCGCCACTTCTCGGGCAAAAGAACGGGTAAACCCCTCTACGCCTGCTTTTGAAGCGGCGTAAATGGATTCGCCTTTGAGGCCTAACGCGACCGCAATGGTCGAGAAATTAATGACGGATCCCACCTTATTTCGCAACATCAAGGGAACGATGAGCTGACAGCAATAAATCGTACCCAGTAAGTTGGTATGAATAATATTTTGTGAAACAGAAGGGGGTGTTGTCACGGCTAAGTTCATTGAAGCGATGCCGGCTGCATTGACGAGCCCAGAAATTGTGATGCGATCGGCTTTTAATCTTTGGGTCACTGCTTTCACAGCATCGTACGAAGACACGTCGCACGCCATCGACGGAAATCCTAGGCCGTCGACGTTTCTGGCGAGCCCGAACACAGGCATACCTTTTGACAACAAGCGGTCGCAGATTGCTTTTCCGAGGCCGCGACTTGCGCCCGTCACAACAATCATGCCTTGGCATCCAACTGCTGGCAAAACTCTGCGCTTAAAGAGCCTGCAGTTCTGAACATACTGCGTGATTTTGACAAAGCGGCCTCTGAGGTCCAATCAAACTCAAATCCCAACTCGGTTGCCTGATCTTCTAGCGCTAAACACAATTCGACGAGTTTCATCGAGTCCATGACGCTATCGCCGCCTAACAAGGCTGTTTCGTCGGTGATGATGATTGATTTGTCTTCAAGTAAGGCCCCAATCGCCGTGAACACCGCTAGCTTTGCTTGATCAGCTGTTGTCATGGGATATGCTCAATTTTTTGGGGGGATTGACCTGGCTGAAACTCAAGAATCAGCGAATTTTTTGACAGCTTTAACCAGTAATGTAATTTTAGTATAGCCAAACTTAACGTAAACTTATACGCACTTTTACACATAAAATCAACGCGCCGCCACCCCTTAAAGAGCTGCATATGATCAAGCTAAATGAGTTTCACGGACGCATCCATGATTTGGATACTCATATTCAGCCTTCGCCCAAAAACTACGAAATTGCTGCAGGCGAGTTCGGGCGCCAGACCGCAATTAAATATGCTGAGCTGATCAAAACCTTGCCCAAGCATGAGGCCGACAAGATTATCGCTCGCTCGGGTAATGAATTTTCTGAGTACAACGACGATACTGTCTGGCGTACGAAAGGTGCTGCGGCCCCCGGGGCCTTTGATGCAGAGAATCGTCTCAAGACGCTCGATTACATGGGTGTCGATAGAAGCTTTATCTTTTCTGATCCAGGTATTCAAACAACTGCGTTTGCGGATAATGAGTTGGGCCTTGCCACGATGCGGCACTGGAACGACTTCATTATCAACACAAGTAACAAAGATCCCAACCGGTTGCGTGGCGTGGCAATCATCAATACCCATGATGTTACGGTTGCAGCCCAAGAGGTATCGCGCGTATTGAAGGCTGGTGGTAGAGCATTTGTTTTGGCTTGCTCTGTCGCGCCTGGCAACGCGTCACCGGCTCAGCCCGCAATGGATGTCATTTGGGCCATGATTCAAGAGGCTGGCGCAACGGTCATGATTCATTTGGGCGGTGGTCGTTCGGTGGGTGACGAATTTGATTTCATCAAAAACCCAAATTGGGATAAAGGTCTATCTCATTTAGCACAGCAACCGCACGACATTACGGGTGAAGGTGATCAGATGAATACCTTCACCTTTTCGGCAATGCATTACGCGCCTCAAAATTTTATCTCAACGCTCATTTTAGGCGGCGTGTTTGAGCGGTTTCCAAATCTGCGCTTTGGCACAATTGAGCTCGGCGCCATTTGGTTAGGGCCAATGAGTGCGCATTTGGACAACGTGGTCAAGGTATTTAAAAAACGTATGACGGGTGTCTTGTCACTGAAGCCTTCTGAATACATTCGCCGCAACATCCGCGTAACACCCTTTTGGTTTGAAAACGTCGCAGACTTTATCGACCATTACGGTTTGACTGAATGTTACTGTTACAGCAGTGATTTTCCGCATCCTGAGGGCGGCACACGCCCGATGCAAGAATTTGAAGAGCGCATCGGTAGGCTTGGACAAAAAACGGCAGAGTCATTTTTTATCAAAAACGCAGAGTGGGTGCTGCCTAAAATGGTTTAGCAGTAGGCGATGACGTTTGCGATAGTAAGTGTGGTGAGTTAGTCGCGCTCTGCTCATTAAAAGAAAAAAAAATGAAAAATTTAATGGTTCGTACCCGTGTTGTCGCACTGCTCGGAGCTGTCTGCGCAGGTCTTTTTTGCACCTCGGCCTTGGCACAAAACACGCCATGGCCAAGTCGCCCAATCAAGATGGTGATTCCGTTTGGTGCTGGTGGAGGCACCGATGTGATTGGCCGGTTTTTGGCGCAAAAACTTTCTGAAGGACTAGGCCAGACCGTTGTGGTTGAGACCCGCCCAGGCGCAGGCGGTAGTCTTGGCAGCGCTGAGGTGGCACGCGCACCGGCTGATGGGTACACGATACTGTTAGGTTCAAGCTCTACCCATGGCATCAACCCGGGTATGTATGCCAAGCTTCCTTACGATCCGATCAAAGATTTCGAACCGATCGGCTTGATCGCGACAAATTTGTTTGTCATGTCTGTACCCAAAGATTCTCCAGTAAAAACCGTGGCCGACTTAGTGAGGCTTTCACAGGCTGCGCCGGGCCAGTACGATTACGCCTCGTCAGGAAACGGCACCACCAGCCATCTGGCGGCTGCGTTGTTTGTGTCGATGTCGGGTGCCAAGCTTACGCACATTCCGTATAAAAGTAATGTGCCGGGTCTGACGGATTTGATGGCAGGTCGTGTGGCGATGATGTTTGACAACATTACGGCGATGCAAAGGCAGATTAGCGCTGGAACAATTCGCCCACTGGCGACAACAGGGTTAAAACGCAATGCGGTACTGCAAGACGTCCCCACCTTGGATGAAGCGGGGATTAAGGGCTATGACTTGAGGGGCTGGTTTTGCTTGTTGGCGCCGGCAGGCACTCCCATGGCGATCGTTTCAAGGCTTAATCAAGAGTTAGTGCGTGTGATCGCGATGCCTGAGGTGGGTGAGAAATTAATTTCTCTCGGCGCAGATCCTGAAAGTAGTTCACCACAAGAGTTGCAAGCACTGATCGCCTCTGAGATCATTAAGTACAAAAAGATTATCGATCTCGCAGGTGCAAAGGTTGAGTAACACGTGCCGCGAATTAGGCGTACCTCATGTCTGAACCATCAAGCAGCAAACCGTTAATCGTTTTTTACAAAATGATCAGAAGCCGCCCGGTTTTGGTGATCAGTGCCTTGGCAGGTTTGTTCGCTGCGTTGGTGATGCCGGTCGTAGTCGACACCGGTGTTTGGGTGCGCCTGATCGTAGGCTGGAATGTTGGCTCGGTGTTGTACCTGGTTTTAATCTTTACGCTGATGACCCGATCAAACCCAGAGGATATTCGCGCTAGAGCATTACGCCAAAACGATGGGAAGTACGTCATTTTGTTTTTGGCTGTTGTATCGGCCATTATGTGCTTGATCTCAATTGTTCAATTATTGGCGATTGCTAAAGACTTCCAAGGGTTTCACCGAACCTGGCATATTGGGCTTGCGGGATTAACTGTGCTGTCGTCCTGGGTCTTTACGCAATGCATGTTCGCGACGCATTATGCGCACGACTACTATTCGGCGCAGACGCATCGTCTTGATCCCGGTCTAGAGTTTCCGGGGTCAACTGCACCTGACTACTTCGATTTTGTGTATTTTGCCTGCGTGATTGGTACCTCGGGGCAGACTGCCGACGTTAGTATTTCAAGTAAACCCATGCGTAAAGTATGTTTAATTCACTGCGTACTGGCGTTCTTTTTTAACACTACTTTAATTGCGTTGATGATCAATATCGCTGCTAGTTTGATTTAGCACCGTGCGATCCGCGATCGACCTTCAATGGCTACTTCAAGCAAACGTGTACTTTCAAAAAAATAGTGATGTCTATTTTTTGAATTGAAGAGTACAGTGTGTCTATCTCAAGGCTGTTCACTGTTACGGCACTTGATTCCCTACTTCTGCATAACAGTCGTTCTCTCTAGCGAAATAGAGCAGGTCTCATCAGCCGAACACCGAGAATCAACATATCTGGACGATATTTTTGATCTTCGTGTACCTGTCTCGGTTGCTTATCCCGATTACTGATCCCATTTGTTCATCCTCGTTACGCGCCTCGGTTGTGTAGCTAGGTCGTGCTCGTCGTTTCATGCAAGCTTCACTTGATTTGGAAAACATCATGTTAAAAAAAACGTTGTCAACGCCGTTGACTAAAACTCTTCTAGTGGCCTGCTTGACTCTCGCCTTGGGGGCTCAAAGCGCAACTGCTTGCACGCGTGCGATGTATGTGGGCCCTGATAATGTAGTGGTGACCGGTCGCAACATGGATTGGGCCGAGAATATGGACGCCAATCTTTGGATCATACCCAGAGGCACAGCTCACGATGGCGCAGCCGGCAAAAACTCAATTAAATGGGTGTCTAAGTACGGCAGTGTGGTTGCGACGGCTTATGACATTGCCGCTGCCGATGGCATGAATGAAAAGGGCTTGGTCGCGAATACTCTGTATTTGGCCACCGCTCAGTGGGGTGACATCGGTACGAAACCGACTTTGTCGGTTTCACTGTGGGCGCAATACGCGTTAGATAATTTTGCAACGGTGGCCGAGGCTGTTACAGCACTCAGGGCCGAGCCCTTTCGTATCGGTGCGCCTTCTATGCCCAACGGTGTCCCTGCGTCGGTACACCTTTCTTTATCCGATCCAACCGGTGATTCGGCAATCTTCGAATACATCGCGGGAGCCTTAGTTATCCATCATGGCAAACAATTTAAGGTGATGACTAACGAACCAAATTATGACGCCCAGTTGGCCATTAATAGCTACTGGACCGACGTTGGCGGGTTGAATTTTTTGCCTGGCAGCTTCAGCCCTTCAGATCGTTTTGCCAGAGCTTCGTTTATGGCTGGCGCGTTGCCGACCGTGTTAAATAAAGCGTATGCGCCGGCGCTGCCCGATCAGTCGCTCGAAACACAGGCTAGCCTTGGCATACTAGGCGTGATGCGCGCCGTGAGCGTCCCGTTGGGTGAGGGCGTACCGGGTCAGCCAAACGTTTCAACAACACTTTGGCGTAGCGTGGCGGATCAAAAAAGTAAAGTGTATTACTTTGACTCGGCGACCTCGCCTAGTGCTTTTTGGGTGGATTTAAAGAAAGTGGATTTTTCTGCACAGGGCGGGGTTAAAAAACTCACCATGGCAGGCGGTAAAACTTATTCGGGCAACGCCACCGCATTGTTTACCAAGGCCACGTTGTTTACACCTTTGCCGTTCGTCATTAAACCTTAACAGTTGGTTGCACTTTTATGCTTGAAGGCGGGTGTGAAAATTAAGATTATTTTAGTTTCACACTCAGCTTTAGTCGGCGTCGTGTACTGAATTGCCCGCAACATTCAGTGAAACTGGCATGTTGCGGCTTGATCAGGCCGCAACAAGTCCTTCCAAATGCGCGATGAGCGCCTCCCAATTGCCAGAAAGCAGCCTTAGCTTGCTTAATTTTGCCTTGGTGACAAAATTGCAGCAGTGGATGACCTATTTCACGCAAGAGTGCTGTCGTAGCTGCAAGCCTCTCGAAATAGAGCGTTACAGATTGCCTACAGGCTGTATTGTGTAGACATGATCGTTGAAGTCCACCCTAAAGTGCAAAAAAAATCATGTGCGTTCACCTTGGCCAAAAGGTGTAGCTTTTATCGTCCTCAAAAATCCCATTTCTGCCTGTTATGTGCATTTTTTGGATACTTGCACAAGGCATGGAATGCTTCTTTTAGTACAGGCGCGGCCAACGGCGCGCATGCTCAATTCGCGTAATGATTGAGCTTAGTTTCTCTCAAATTTTTCTTTATGCCATCGGTGTGATGTCGATCTTTTTGATCCTCGGCAGCTGGCGGCTGTTGCGCTTGCGCAAGCGTTTGCATGAGTTGCGCGGCAGCGAAGAACGCTATCGGACTTACATCGAACATGCGCCGATGGGGATCTTTGTTGCACATGACAACGGTGAATTTGCGCTTGTGAACCCTGCCATCAGTTTAATGACGGGGTTTTCTAAAAACGAACTGTCGATGATGAGTTTGGCAGACTTTTTTTCTTCAGATACTGCTCAAGAATCTGCTAACTTTTTTGATAGCGTTCACCAACACAAGTCTAGTGAAAAAGAAGTCACACTGCGAAAAAAAGATGGCTCTGTCTTTCTTTCATACATACGTGCGATTGCGCTACCCGGCGACTCTTTGATCGGTTTTTGCATGGACATCACCGATAAAAAAAGGGACGAAGAACAAATTTATAATCTCGCGTTTTTCGATGCTCTGACTGCGCTGCCAAATCGTCGTCGTTTGTTAGACAGGCTAAGGCTTGCAACATCGAATAGCGTGCAAGAGCAGGATTTGGGCGCGCTGCTCATGATGGACTTAGATCATTTTAAAAATTTAAATGACACGCAAGGCCATGATGTGGGTGATCTCTTATTAAAACAAGTGGGTCGTCGACTGATGGATTGTGTGCGTCCAGACGATACCGTGTCCAGAGTTGGTGGCGACGAATTTGTCATTATTCTTGAAAGACTCGGGAAGGATGCTGCAATCGCAACACAGCGTGCGCATGAACTGGTAAAAAAAATTCAAACCTCAGTCTCGCAGTTATACCCATTGATCCCGGGTCGACCTGATTACCACATCACCTCAAGCATAGGCTTGACACTTTTTGGTGATCAAGAAAGTTCGATTGATGCGTTATTAAAAAAATCCGATATCGCACTGTATGACGCAAAGAGAAGTGGCAGAAACACCTATCGGTTTTTTAGCCCTGAAATGCAGGCCTCGATTGATGACAGCACCTCGCTGGTGGATGCCCTAAGGCTTGCGCTTCAGAATGACGAGTTCACGCTGTATTACCAGCCTCAGGTCAATTCAACTGGGCATTTGATGGGTGCAGAAGCGCTGTTGCGCTGGACGCCCCCGAACGCAGAGATCATTTCACCGCTTACGTTTATTGCGACGGCAGAGGAGAGCGGTCTTATCGTGCCGATTGGTGACTGGGTCGTCGAGCAGTGCTTCAAGCAACTTCAACGCTGGCAGCAGCGCCCTGAAACAAGCGGTCTAAAACTTTCAATCAACATCAGTGCTGATCAGTTTCATCAAGCTGATTTTGTTGCCAAGATCTGTAGCGGGATTGAGCGCTTTAATATCAATCCAAACCGCATCACACTTGAGCTAACAGAGAGCGCCGTTTTACAACGAGTTGATCAGGCGGTTCAAACAATGCTTGAGCTTAAAGATAAAGGGGTGAGTTTTTCGTTAGATGATTTTGGCACTGGATACTCGTCTTTATCTTATTTAAAGCTTTTGCCTCTGGATCAAGTCAAAATCGACAGTTCATTTGTGCGAGATATTTCGTTTGACCCAGATGATGCAGCGATTGTGCGAGCAATCTTAGCAATGAGCGAGTCTTTGGGTTTAAGTGTGAT
>Ga0114963_10000416_pt1 | contig 28530 bp, 25 predicted proteins | sample C_131016_EF_Meta_FD_87019 | JGI IMG/M metagenome (GOLD analysis project Ga0114963, IMG submission 87019) | Freshwater microbial communities from Lake Croche, Canada to study carbon cycling - C_131016_EF_MetaG | ecosystem: Environmental > Aquatic > Freshwater > Lake | place: Lake Croche, Canada... | reverse complement strand
GCCCCATTCGACTTGGCCGAGGCTGAGAGCGAGCTCGTGGCCGGCTTTCATACCGAGTATTCCGGTCTGCGGTGGAGCTTCTTCTTCATGGCCGAATACGGCTCGATGTTTCTGGTCAGCGCTCTGGCGGCCTTGCTTTTTATGGGGGGCTGGAACGGGCCGATCCCCGTGGCCACGCTCCTCGGCCTCAGCGAAGGAACCGGCGACACGGCCAACTATTTCGTCAGGCTGCTCGGCTGTGGCAACCTGCTCCTGAAGGCGACGCTGGGCGTGCTCCTGATGATGTGGGTGCGGTGGACGCTGCCTCGGCTCCGGATCGATCAGGTGATGACCACCTGCCTGAAATACTGCACGCCGATCGCCGCGGCGATGTTTGCCGGTGCCATGCTCTGGCAGTTGGCATTTCCGGGGGGAGTCGTGAGAGGGATTTCTCGCCCGGCGGGTGAGATTCGCGAGGGCTGGTTGGAGGGGCCCGGTGGGCTATCCGCCGGTCGTGGCGCAGTCGGTGCCAAGCCGACGGCCCTACCATCGGCGGCAACCGGCACCCCGGTCGTGCCGACCCTGGAGTCGTCGATTGAATCCCGCGACGTTGTGAAGGTGGGGTCATGATCGCGAGCCTCCTCGCCTCCGCCGTGCCGATGTCGGGCCTGCTCGCCGCTTTGCCCGTGGCCGCTGTCAATTGGCATTCGGTCTTGTTCTTGCTCTTTGCTGCCGTGGCATGTGCATGTGCGGTGGCCGTCGTGTTGGCCGACAACGTCGTTCGAATGGCCTTCTATCTCGTGCTCTCGCTGGCCGCGACGGCCGGCCTTTTCTTTCTGGCTGGAGCTGAGTTCGTCGGGGCCATGCAACTCATGATCTACGTCGGCGGCACGCTCGTGCTGCTGGTGTTCGGCGTGATGCTGACAGCCCAGGCACCGTTTGTGGCGATCAAGACGTCGACCGGTGACCGGGTGCTGGCCGGCATGGTGGGGGCGGCGCTCCTGGCAGTGCTGTTGCAGGCAGCGTTTCGCGTCGAGCCGTGGCGCCGGCCGGCGATGGCAGCCGTGGCGGCGCCCGCTGCGACTCCGATCGGAATGGCACTGCTTGGGGTGCGGGTGGATGAGCCCGTCTCAGGCGCTCCTCCGGCGGCGGTTCGCAGTGGCTATCTGCTGCCTTTCGAGATCGTGTCGGTGCATCTGCTCGTGGTGCTTGTCGGTGCGGCCTATCTCGCCCGTGCGAAGCGTCGACGTACTCCGCGGGCAATTGACGTGGCTGCTTCTTCAGTGGGCCCGGTGGTAACCGCTCGCGAGGCTGCCAGGTCATCCGCTTCCGCGCTCGTATCGGGAGGACAGCGATGAATCTTCTGTCGGCTGGCCTGCCATCCACCGCCATCCCGCTGTTCGCGGGGCTGCTTGATGCTCCTGTGGGCGTGGCGCACTACCTCGTCGTGGGTGCCATCCTGTTCACCTCTGGCGTGGTCTGCATGGCGCTGAAGCGGAATGCGCTCGGTGTGCTGATGGGCATCGAGTTGGTGCTCAACGGCGCCAATGTGAATTTCGTCGCATTTTCATCCCCCTACCTGCGCGGTGAGGGGGCCGCTTCGCTCGGCCTGGACGGGCAGCTGATCGCGCTCTTCGTCATCCTGCTGGCTGCCGCCGAAGCCGCGGTCGCCCTGGCGATCACATTGAACTTCTACAACAACCACGCGACCGTCGACATCGATCAGGCCGACGACCTCAAGGGCTGAGCCGCCACCGCGGCACGTGACCATGGATCTTGCCTCCCAACTCCCGATGCTGCTGGGCCTTGCGTGGCTCGCGCCGCTCGTCTCGTTCGTGGCGATCCTGTTCTTTGGTCCCCGGATGGGGCACCATGGCAAGAACGCCGCTTGGGTGGCCACTGCGGCCATCGTCACGTCGCTGGGGCTCTCCTTGGCCGCCTTCGGCACTTGGCTGACGGTCCATCCGGTGACGGCCGTCTCACACGACTCGCATGGTGCCGCTGTCGTTGGGCATGCAGCCGAATCGCATGACGCCCATGAACCCGGTGCGGATGGACACGAGTCGCATGGCACCGGAGCAGATGCTGGCCATGGCGATCATGCCGACCACGGCGGACAGCACGCCGCCGTCGTGCCGGTGGCCTATTCCGGTGACTGGTACACGCTGTATCAGGGCGGTTCGCTCCGGCTCTCGATTGGCTGGTACATCGATGCCCTTACCGTGATGATGTTCGTGGTCGTGACCTTCATCGCCACGTGCATCCACGTCTATGCCTCGGGCTACATGCACGATGAGCTGCACGATGTCACCGATCACGAAGTCCATCTGTCGGACGGCGGCCACCTCCATCGTCCCGGACGCTTCCCGCGGTTTTTTCAGGCGTTGTCGTTGTTCTGCTTCTCGATGCTCGGCATCCTGATCGCCGGAAACCTGGCGATGGTCTTCATCTTCTGGGAATTGGTCGGCATCTGTTCCTGGTTTCTGATCGGCTTCTACTTCGAGCGGAAGAGTGCCTCTACGGCTGCCAACAAGGCATTCATCGTCAATCGTGTCGGCGACTTTGGCATGCTCATCGGCCTGATGGCTCTCTGGGGTGCGCTTGGCACGCTGCATTTTGCCGACTCGCCCGCTGCGGGACCTGCCGGCCAGACGTCGCCTGGGCTCTTTAGCCTCGTCAGGCCCGCCGAATCGGGCCATGCCCTGCAGGTTCCCGATGGCATGGTGAAGTTCGCCAATGCGAGCGAAGTGAGCCGGATCGCAGTGGAGAATGCCAGCCGTCCCGGCGACGGTGCCAACGAAATCGCCAGCCGAATCCGTGATTGGCGGTCGCAGGGATATGGCCGCTGGCTCTTGTTCATTGCGGGCGTCGGCATCTTCTGCGGCTGTGTCGGCAAGAGCGCCCAGTTTCCACTCTTCGTCTGGTTGCCTGACGCCATGGAGGGCCCCACGCCGGTCTCGGCGCTGGTGCACTCGGCGACGATGGTGGCCGCGGGTGTCTACCTCGTCGGGAGGTTCTACCCGGTGCTCACCCCCGATGTGCTCCTTGTGATCGCCGTGATCGGCGGCATCACGCTGTTCATCGCCGCCACCATTGCCCTCGTAGCAAACGACATCAAGCGCGTGCTCGCGTATTCCACCGTGAGCCAGCTTGGCTACATGATGCTGGCACTCGGCGTCGGTGGTTGGTCAGCGGGGCTCTTCCATTTGGTCACGCATGCGTTCTTCAAGAGCCTGCTCTTTCTGTGCTCGGGCTCCGTGATCCATGCCTGCCACACCAATGACATGCGGAAGATGGGTGGTCTCGCCCGGGTGATGCCCTGGACAGCCGGCACGATGCTCGTGGGCTGCCTGGCGATCATCGGGGCGGGCATTCCCTTTGTGATCGGACTCTCCGGCTACTACTCCAAAGACGCGATCCTTGCACAGGCGCTCTCGTATTCGCAGGTGAACCCTTCATGGTCGATTCTGTTCTACGCGGTGGCTGGCGGTGCCTTCCTGACGGCGTTTTACATGTTTCGGCTCTGGTTCATGACCTTTGCCGGCACGCCGCGGGATCATCACATCGCCGATCATGCCCACGAGTCGCCGAACGTGATGGTGGTTCCGCTCGTCGCGCTGTCGGTGCTGGCAATCGTGGCGGGTTGGACGCTTCCTGGTGGTTTCGGTCTCGCGAATCTCCTGGAGCAGGCGCGTCCTGCCGGTACCGCGGCGACGATGAGCGACTCGTTCCTCTTCGGTAATCTGACCGTGCCGGCGGAGCATTTGAGCCATGAGGGCGCCATTCACGTCACCGCGACGCTGACTGCCTTTACGACCGCGGCTGCGGGCGTGCTCCTCGCCGCGATGATGTATCTGTGGCGGATCATCTCGCCCGAGATGGTTGCCTCTGTGTTCCGGCCGATCTACTCCTTCCTTGCCAACCGCTGGTATTTCGACGAACTCTACAACGCCATCTTTGTGCGTCCTGTGTTCGCCGTGGCCAGTCTGGCCAGCGGCACCGATCGCGGAGTGATCGACCGGTTGATCGACGGCATCGCCTGGTCGGCCCGGCAGTTGGCCGGTTTCGATGCCTGGATCGACAGGAATCTCGTCGATGGTCTGGTCAACGCCACGGCCACGGCCACCTGGAATGCAGGCCTGGAACTCAAGAAACTGCAGACCGGTCGTCTGCGTCAGTATGTGATGTTCATCGTGATCGGCACGGTGGCCCTGTTCGTCTTGGCGAGCATGCTGTTTCGTGCCGCGCTCGCCAGCTGATCGTCGCCTCTTTTTCGCACGGGATTGCCCACAACCTTTCAGTCCATTCGCCCGAACGCCCCAGCACTCCTCGCTCCCCTGACGGACTTTTTCATGTCTCCCACCGATACGCTCACCCAGCCTGCCCTCTGGCCCCTGACGGCCATCGTCTTCCTGCCCGCGCTGGTCGCAGCATTTCTGTCGCTGCCGATCGTGCCGAAGGCCCGCGAGGAATTTATCCGCTGGACCACGCTGCTCACCACGGCCGTGGTATTCGTGCTCTCGCTCTGGATGGCCGTGCCGGCGCTGTTTGGACCGACCGGTCCCGCGCAGTTCCGCTTGGGCGACCCGTCGATGCAGGCCGTCGTGAAGCTACCCTGGATCGAATCCTTCGGTATCGAATACCTGCTGGGTGTCGACGGTATCAGCCTGCCGCTGGTGGTGCTGACCACGTTTCTGTCGATGCTTGCTGCCGCCGCCAGTTGGCCGATCTCCAAGCACGTGAAGGCGTATTCGGTGCTGTTCCTGCTGCTGGTCACCGGCATGCTCGGCGTCTTCGTGTCGCTCGACTTCTTCCTGTTCTACGTGTTCTGGGAAGTGATGCTGCTGCCGATGTATTTCCTGATCGGCATCTGGGGTGGCCCACGCCGCGAGTATGCAGCCATCAAGTTTTTCCTCTATACGCTGCTCGGAAGCGTGCTCATGCTGTTGGCGATTCTCATGCTCTATTTCACGAGCGATCTGCGGCTGCTCTCGGATGAGCAACTCGTGGCCTCGCACGTTGTGAGTCCGAGCCTGGATGGGGCGGCCCGCACCACGGCACTCGAGGCCGTTCGTTCGGCTGGTCGGCCGCTCCACACCTTCAACATTCTGGCCCTCGCGCAGATTGGCCAGCTGCCCAACTCGCCTTTTGCGGCGGCCCAGGTCTGGGGCATGAGCCTGGAGACGTGGGCCTTCCTGCTGTTGCTCATCGGCTTCGTCATCAAGGTGCCCGTGGTGCCAGTGCACACCTGGCTGCCCGATGCGCACGTCGAGGCGCCGACGCCGATCTCGATGATCCTGGCCGGAGTGCTCCTCAAACTCGGCGGCTACGGCATCTTACGGATCTGCTACCCGATCTGTCCGGGAGCTGGGCTGTCGCTGGCATGGCTCGTCTGCGGGCTGGGCGTGGTGTCGATGGTCTACGGCGCGTTTGCGGCTCTGGCTCAAAAAGACTTCAAGCGGATGGTCGCCTACAGCTCCGTCAGCCACATGGGCTACGTCATGCTCGGTCTGGGCGTGTGGAGTGCCGTCGCCGGTCAGGAGTACCGCTGGGACGCCTGGGCGCAGGGTGTGAACGGTGCCATGTTTCAGATGCTCGCCCACGGTATCAGTTCGGCCGGAATGTTCTTTATGGTGGGCGTCCTCTACGACCGAGTGCACCACCGCAACCTCGAGGAGTTTGGCGGCATCTTCGGCAAGATGCCGGTCTACAGTGGCCTGGCCATCGCAGTCTTCTTCGCAGGTCTTGGCCTGCCCGGCCTCTGCGGCTTCATCGGCGAGGTGCTGGTGACCCTCTCCAGTTGGAATTACAGCCGCGTGCTGGCGGCCATCTCGGCGTTCACGGTGATCCTCACGGCCGCCTACATTCTCTGGGCGATCCAGCGGGTCTATCTCGGCGCTGAATACAAGGGGCCGCACGGAGACCACCTGACGCCGATCACGCCGCGTGAACTGGCGATTGCCACCCCACTCGTGTTCTTCGCGATCCTGTTCGGCGTCGCGCCGCAGATCCTTTTCAACTACGTCACTCCGACCGTCAATCGACAGGTGGAAACGCTGGCCGACTGGACACGCCGCGTGCACGACGCTCCGGCCGTGCCGGCAGTGGCCGCCGTGCAGCAGGACACGGTGGGCCAGTCAGCCCGGTAGCCGCGCCCCGCCTGTCACAGGAAATCAGACCGTGAACCAAACCATGAACTTGGGCTCGCTCATCACAGGTTCGCTCAACGACACGCTCGCGGTGTCGCTGCCCCTGTTTCGCACCGAGCTCTGCCTCGCCGCCACCATCGTGCTCGTGCTGCTCTGCAGGATGCTGCCGCTGCTGCGGCGTCTGGATGCGGGGCTTGTGGCGTTGGGGGGTGTCTGCTTTGCCCTCTGGTTTGCCTGGAACGACATGCGGGGGATTCCGGTTGGCGGCCTTCAGGATGGCAGTGCGGGTGGCGCGGCAATCGTCCGTCAGGAGCTCTTCGGCGGGCTGCTCGTGTTTGACTCGCTCACCGCGTACATACGACTCCTGCTGATGGGTTTCCTCGCCGTGTACATCCCATTCACGAAGGCGTCGGGCATTCCGGACCACGAGGACGGCGCCGACTTCTACACGCTCGTGCTCGGGGCCACGCTCGGGATGTGCCTGATGGCCTCGGCCAACCATCTGCTGATGGTCTTCATGGCGGTTGAGATGGCCAGCGTGCCTTCCTACGCCCTGGCTGGCCTGCTCAAGGGCCGCAAGGCGAGCTCTGAGGCGGCCCTGAAATACGCGGTCTACGGCGCTGGTGCCGCGGGCATCATGCTCTACGGCATCAGCCTTCTGGCAGGCCTCCTGGGCACCTGCCACCTGCCGAGCATGGCGGCAGAACTCTCGCGGGTCGTGGATGCTGGATCGGCAAGCGGGAACGTCATGGTGCTCGCCCTTGGCGGCCTGATGGTGGCGGTCGGCCTGGCATTCAAGCTGTCGGCGGTGCCCTTCCACTTCTGGTGCCCCGACGTGTTCGAGGGAGCGGCAGCCGAAATCGGTGGTTTTCTCTCTGTCGCGAGCAAGGCAGCCGCCGTGGCCCTGTTGCTGCGGATCTGCTTCGGCCTCGGTGTTCCCACGACCGGCCACGGCGCCGTGGCGGCGATCGGAGCGAATCTTGCTGAGTTGGGTTCAACGCGACACTTCATCGTCGCCGTCGTCGGCCTGATGGCCGCGGTCACCTGCACGCTCGGCAATCTCGCCGCCTATGGTCAGACCAACATGAAGCGGCTGCTCGCCTATTCGACGATCGCCCACGCGGGCTACCTGATGATGGCAGTGGCAGCGGCGGTAGCGATGGTGGGCATCGATCCGGCCGGGTCGCGCGACGCGGTCAGCGCGGTCGCTTTCTACCTCGGCACCTATCTGTTCATGAATCTTGGCGCCTTCGCCATCGTGGCCCTGCTGCGGAACAGGCTCCGCAGCGAAGAGATCGATTCGTATGCCGGTCTGGTGCGTTCGAGTCCGGGGATCGTCATCGCCACGGGCGTGGTGCTCGTCAGCCTGATCGGCCTGCCGCCTTTGGCCGGATTCGTCGCCAAGTTTCTGGTGTTTTCCTCGCTCGTGCAGGCGATCACAGCCGGTGCCGAACGGCCGCTGATGCTCGTGCTTCTCGTCGTCGGCGGCTTCAACACGGTGATCAGCCTCTTCTACTACCTGCGCGTGCTGAAGGTGATGACCTTCGATCCGCCTCCCGCCGACCGACCGGGGGGCGAGTTTTCGCTGGTATCGCTGCCGGGGGCGGTTGTCACGGCGCTCGTCGTGCCGGTCGTGGTGCTCGGCATCTTCTGGTCGGGACTCTACGCCTGCGCACAACTGGCCGGTGCCTTCGCATCCTGACCGGAAACCACCATGCCATTCTCCGATCCCCTTTGCCGCCTGCTTGACGTCCTCCAGCCCTCGCTGGCGATGTATCTCGCCGACTCCGGAATCTGGAGCTATCCGGGCCGAGAGTCGATCAAACTGGCGTTGGCAGACCTGGTCGGCGATCACCGCAGCCTGGTGGAACGGGCCGCGGTGGCCCTCGAGGACCGGGGCATCATGGCGGCATCCCACGCCTATCCGATCGGGTTCACCGGCTGTCACGACGTTGACATGAAGTCACTCCTGCCGCGAGTCGTTGCCGGCCTGCGGGGCCAGGTGGCGGCGATTGACACGATTCTCGAATCAACGTCCGGCGATGTGGTGGCGGATGAACTGGCCCGCGAGGCGAAGGCCACGTCGCTCGGCCATATCGACGTGATGGAGCAGGTGGCAGCGTCGACATCCTGATCACCTCCGAGAGGGCGGCCTGTTCGGCCGGTTCATGGAATACTTCGACAGCCACTGCCATCTCGACCCAATGCGATACGGGGACGAAGTCCCGGAGGTGATCGCCCGGGCTCGTGCCGCCGGCGTGGTCGGTATGACTCTGATTGGCACCCGTGCCTCCGATAGCGAGGCCGCCGCGGAATTGGCGTCACGGGAGTCGGGCCTGGTGGCGGCTGCTGGCATCCATCCCAACGACGTCGCCGCAATCGAACCCGACGAGTGGGATCGCATCACGCGGCTGGTTGTTTCTGGCCGGGTCGCCGCCATCGGCGAGACCGGCCTCGACTGGTATCGCGATTCTGCACCGCGCGAGGTGCAGCGGGAATTCTTCGACCGCCATATCCGGCTCGCGCAGAGTCTGGGGCTCCCGCTGGTCGTGCACACGCGCGAGAGCATTCGCGACACGCTCGACACGCTGCGAGAGTCGCTGGTCCGCGGTCCGCTGCAGGTCGTGCTCCATGCGTTCACCGGCACTCCGGAGGAGGCTGGAGAGGCGGTGTCGCTCGGCTGCTGCCTCGGCTTCGCCGGCATGGTGACCTTCCGTTCGGCGGCCAATCTGCGGGAAGTGGCGGCAACCGTGCCAGCTGACCGCCTGCTGATCGAGACAGACAGCCCGTTTCTCTCCCCGGAACCGCTGCGTGGCCGGCGGAACGAGCCATCCCATGTCGTGCATACCGCCCGCTGCCTTGCCATCGCACGGGGAGTGGCGCTCGAGCGACTGGCCGCAGAGACCACTGCGAACGCCCGCCGGGTGTTTCTCCGGCGCTGACAACGCTACGATTTTTCCGGTCCGCAGCCCGGCCTGAAGTCCGGACTTCACACCCAGCGAGGAGATTCAACCATGGTTCGTACCCCCAGCACGATGCTGCCCCTCGGCACGACGGCCCCCGATTTCGAACTGCCGAACGTCGATGGGCGGTTGGTGGGGCTGGCCGAGGCGGCCGGCCCGCGGGGCACCGTGGTCATGTTCATCTGCAACCATTGCCCGTTCGTGAAGCACGTGGCCGACCAACTGGCGGCGCTGGCGCGAGACTACCTGTCGCACGGCATCGGCTTCGTGGCCATCAGCTCCAATAACATCGCTGCCCATCCGGCCGACTCCCCCGAGCAGATGGTGCGGGAGGCTGAGGAGCGGGGCTATCCCTTCCCCTACCTCTACGATGAGACTCAGGACGTGGCCAAGGACTACCACGCCGCCTGCACGCCCGACTTCTATCTCTTCGATGCCGAAAAGAAGCTCACCTACCGCGGCCAGCTCGATTCCAGCCGGCCCGGCAACGGCATTCCCGTCACGGGCAGCGACCTGCGAGGGGCGATCGACGCCCTGATCTCCGGTCGACCGTCAGTGGTCGACCAGAAGCCGAGCATCGGCTGTAACATCAAGTGGAAGGCCGGTCATGAACCGCCGTACTTCCACGCCTGAGGCGGCTCGTCAACTCGTCCCTTGGGCACGCGCTGAAACTACCGCCGCGGTCCGTCCGTAGGGCGGGATTGGCCGTTGTTGCCGCGGCCGGAAAGCCCGCCGACGTCCTGCGTGTCACCCGGTTCCAGCCTGGAAGCCCTGAGGTTCTCCCGTTGGATCGCCTCGTAGACCTCCTGCCTGTGCACAGGAATCTCGGTCGGAGCGTTGATGCCCAGCCGGACTTTGTCTCCCCGGATGTCCACGATCGTGACGACGATATTGTCGCCGATCATGATGCTTTCGTCACGTTGTCTGGAGAGCACGAGCATCGCTGATTCCTTCCTGATCCTTTCGTAGAGCCGACGATCCTGTGTCGGCTGTTACAGAGATTATGCACTCTTTTTGAGTGGCGGTTGTTGAGGGGTGAGTTCGTATTGCATGGAAAGCTCGCCGCTGGCAACGACCTGACGGCCCGTGCGGGCTTCAAGGTTGATGACGATTGGAGCTTTCAAATTGAGTGTGAGGCCCGTGGCGGTTTTGCCGACGACAACCACCACCTGCGCCTGCCGCATGTCGGCCAGCGCCAGCGGAGTGAGTTCGCTACGGGGAATCCGCACCTGATAGTCGGGCACAAAACGGCGGGGGCTGACCACTGCCAGCGCGACATCACCGCGTGTGGTGCTTTGCAGCCATCCCAGTGCATCGTTGTCGGCATCGGCGAGCAACGCCCAGTCGCGGCAGTCCTCGAGTCCCGGCAGGCCGCTCGGGAAGTGGAGGACATCTGCCGGGTCGACATCGATCCTTCCAAATCTGATGGTGGTGATCCGCATGGGTGCACTCCTTCGCCGAAAAATTCTTGCCTTGAGAGGCGGGAGCCACGTGGCCCTCCGACTTTCAATCGCACAGTAGAGATCGGCAGTCAGGGCGGTTGGGGTTGAAGAAATGGGCCTGGATAAAAAAGATGGATGCGGAAGATGTTGCCGGGCAAGGGCTTGGGGAGGGCTGGGGTGCCGGAATGGTCTGGGATGGGACTGATAGCGACTTCAGTACATCCGTCACAGACCACACAGCCGGTAGACGGCAGTCCGCGCAATGGTCCTGCGGGCAATGCTCGTTACTGCCACATCGGCTGGGCCGCCCATGACGCCAGCGGTGCCAGGATGAGCAGCGGCGCCCAGGCGCCGATCGACGGGCTCACCACGTAGGCCGCGGCCAGGGCATGCCACGCGAAAATCACGATGAAAAAAGTCACCGCAGCAAGCACGCAGAGGCCGACCGCAACAAAGATGCCGCGGCGATTGGGTCCCACGACCAAGGGAATGCCGAGCAATGCCAATGACATGTCAAGCAGCGGGGAGACGAGCCGGGCGTGAACACGCAAGGGAATTTCCGCCCCCACGCCCAGGCTGGGATTGGCGATGGATCGGACGAGTTCGACGGTTGATGAATACTGGCTCCAGTTGGCTGAGCCGATCAACTGTTCGAATGTGACGGCGCTTACCACGAAGCATTGTCCGGGGGCGAGCCATTCTGCCGCTGCCCGTGTGATCACCACGGTCTTGCCGCCGCTTTCCAACGGCTCGAGGTGGTCGATGTCGGCAGGTTCGCGGACCTCCGACAGCAGATATCCCGCCGGGTGCGTGGCGTCGGCCGGTTTCCAGATCGCCTCGGCCGCGTCGATCTGCGGTCCATATTCGGAGAGCGCCGGTGGCATCAGCAGGCTGGGCTTGTCGATGCGGTGGTTCGCAAACTGGGCGGTTCGGCCCCGAAACAGGATCTCCGTTTCGTGGTCATAGCGTGCTTCAAAGGGATGGGCGGCGTCTCCGCGAAGATCCTGAGCATTCCGGGTAAGATTGTGCCGGATTCGCGGCAGCACGAACTCCCGATTGGCCATCGCCAGCAGGCTCACCACGGCAGCGAAAACAAGGGCCGGGCGGGCGATCCTCCAGCGAGTCACTCCAGCGGCGAGCAGGGCTGTCAGTTCGTTGTGACGCTCCAGCCAGGAGAGGGCGAACATGGCGCTCGCCAGCGAAATCACCGGACTTGTAGCGTCAAAAAAAGAGATCAGCCGATAGCCGTAGTAAGCCCCCAGCACCCGTGCCAGGCCACCGGCTTCCGGGGCATGGGCGATGAATTCTTCGATGTTCGTGAACGCATCAACCACGAATGTCAGCCCGGCCAGGCTCACGAACACGATCATGAACGCATGCAACTGGGCCCGGGTGATGTAGCGGTCGATGAGCATGAACGCTTGACGGATGACGGCCGAGGAAGAGGATGAATGCGGTGAAAAACCGCCTGAGGAACCGGCCTGCAGTGGCCGGGGCCGAGGTGGGCGGCGGAGAGTACGCCGGACGGCTAGGAGCGTCAATCTGAGGCCTGGCTGAGGTCCGGCCCCAGATGCGGCGGGCGGCAATCGGCCAGAAAACACCGGTAGGAACCCAAGGCTGGGACAACACCGCAGGATCGCGGACCTCGAGATGTGCAGCGGGGGAGGCTGGGCGATGGAATGGGGGCGATTTCTGCGAGGCCAGGCTGGTCGCTGGGTGGCCTGCGGCATTGACCTGGTCTACCCCCCGCGGTGCCCAATCTGCCGGAGCGAGCCCCATAGCCAACTCGGTAGTTCAGGGCACTCACCGGAACAACACCCCGAATTATCACCATGGGCCGCCGCTGTCTGCGGGACGTGTGCACGGGAGTTGTCTGCGGACGCGGGCAGATGCCTGCGGTGTGGCGAAGTGGGCGGGGCTGCCGACGGCTGCCGCCTCTGTCCGCAACGGCCCCACGCCTGGCGTCATATCGTAGTGCTGTCGTCCTATGCCGGCGGCCTCCGTGATGCAGTGCTCCGGGCCAAGCGGCCAGCGGGAGAGGACGTGGCGGCTGCCCTGGCGTCTCTGATCGTCCAAAAACACGCCGCGGTGATCGGCTCCTGGGGGATCGGTCGGGTTGCGCCCGTTCCGATGCACTGGTGGCGGAGGTCGATCCGAGGCACGTCCGCCGCTGGCGAGCTTTCAAGGCGGATCGCTACGCTCCTGGGGCTGCCCTGGAGCCAGCCGATCGTCAGGCGCACAGCCACGCGGATGCAAAACGAACTGCCGATCAAAGATCGGCCCCGCAACGTGCAGGGGGCGTTTCGCGTCCGGCGTCGGCTCGACGGCGAGAGCATCCTGCTGGTGGATGACGTGGTGACGACGGGGGCGACCCTGTCTGAATGCTGCCGAGCGCTGCTGAACGCCGGGGCGGCGACCGTGGACGTGGCAGTCGTGGCACGGGCGGACAGGAGCAGTGCTGATGCCTAGGTTTCTCCGGGTAGACTCAGGGGCTCGTTGGAATTTGAGCGTCGATCTGGAGTGTCGATCTCGGCAGGCAGGAGAAACAGTTTGGGCACGGACATGCATTCACAATCCTCTGGGCACGAGCGGCCGATTCGCGTCGGCACGCGGGCCAGCCTGCTGGCCCGCACGCAGACGGGCTGGGCGGTCGATCAGCTCCGTGGCCATGGGCATGCCGTCGAGACCGTGACCATCTCCACACAGGGGGATAGTCGTGCGGATGTGCCGATCGCCGCCATTGGCGGAGACGGCGTGTTCGTCCGCGAACTGGAACGGGCCCTCTTGGACGGACGGATCGATGCGGCGGTGCACAGCCTGAAAGACCTGCCCACCGAGGAAACGCCCGGCCTGACCGTGGCCTGTGTCCCCGTAAGGGCCATGCCGTTCGACGTGCTTGTCGCCCGGGAACTCTGCACGCTCGAATCGCTGCGGTCCGGGGCGGTGGTGGGGACGTCCAGCGTGCGGCGGGTCGCCCAAGTGAAGGCGAGCCGCGGTGATCTGGTCGTTCGCGGCATCCGCGGCAACGTCGACTCGCGGCTTCGCCGGCTCGACGCCGGCGAGTACGACTGTCTGATCCTCGCGGGAGCGGGGCTCGAGCGGCTTGGTCTGGCCGATCGCATTACGCAGGTGCTGCGGCCCGACGGCTTCTGGCCAGCGGTATCCCAGGGGGCCCTTGGCATTCAGATTCGCTGCGATGACGTCCGGATGGTGCGGGCCCTCGAGCCGCTCGACGATGCTCTCACGCATCGAGCCGTGCGGGCCGAGAGAAGCTGCCTCGCGGCTCTTGCAGGCGGCTGCTTGGCCCCGATCGGAGCCTGGGGCCACCATGACGCCGACGGCCGACTCGAACTGGGTGGCTGTGTTCTCGAAGAAGTGGAGGACCGCGTGATCAGGATCGCGGCTACGGTCCGGGCCGATTCCAGCGCCGTCGGTTCACGGGCAATGTCCGACGGGCCGGAATCGCTCGGAAAAGAATTGGCAGACCGGCTTCTCTCTCAGGGGGCGGACGCTATGCTGTTCCGCATGCGGACGCGTGGCCATTGAGAACGATTCCGCCAGAAAGTAGGGCCAATCACCAATCTGGGTGGTTGGCTGATCGAAGCTCTTTCGCAGGAGTATCCCGCTGGGTTGTCCGCCTCAGCCCCCCTAGATGACCGATTCCTTAGCTTGTTTCAAAAAACTTGATTTGTTAGAGTTAGGCAAGAAGCGTGTGACTCGGTCATCGCTGTTGGGCAACGTACACCAGAGCTCTGTAGGGCCTCAAGTGATCCTACGGCTGCCGCGGAAAGGCATGAAATCCAGATGTCGATCAAATTAGTCATTGCGGACGATCACGAGGTGGTGCGTCGCGGCCTTGTCAGCCTGCTGGCCGGGTCTGAGGTGAAAATTGTCGGAGAAGCCGCCACCGGCGAAGAGGCTGTCCGGCTGACGAAGAAACTCAAGCCTGACGTGGTGCTGCTCGACATCCGCATGTCCGGCAAGGACGGTTTGGAGGCGCTCGAGAAAATTCGGGCCGACATGCCCGCCGTCCGGGTCGTGATGCTCTCGACCTTCGACAATCCGACCTATGTTGCTCGTGCCGTGGCCGCTGGAGCCCACGATTACATGCTCAAGGGCTGTACTCGAGCCGAACTCATCCATTCCATCGCGGGAGCGGCCGCCGGCCAATTGCCGATGAAAGCCGGGGAACTCCGCCGGGTGGCCACCACCATGGCCAATCGCGTGGCGACGGCTGATCCTGATATCCCGCTCACCCAGCGGGAAACGCAGGTGCTCCGGCACATGGCCCTAGGCCTCTCCAACAAGGAGATCGCCCAGTCGTTGACGATCAGCGTGGAGACGGTGAAGGAGCATGTCCAAAACATCCTCCGCAAGATCGCCGTCGGCGACCGGACGCAGGCCGCCGTCTGGGCGGTTCGCCGTGGCCTCGTCTGACGTTTTCCGGAAGCCCACGACACACGGTCGGCTTGCCCTTGAAGACGGCCAGCCCGGTCACCGTGCCCGTGGATGCGCCTTGTCGAAGGCGTCGAGAAGACGGGTGGTGGAGACGTGGGTGTAGATCTGTGTGGTGACCAAGCTTTTGTGGCCGAGGAGTTCCTGCACGCTGCGGATGTCCGCGCCGGCGTCGAGCAGGTGAGTGGCAAAGCTATGTCGCAGCGTGTGCGGGCTCGCCCTCCGCGACAGCCCTGCCACTGCCAAGTGTTTTTCCAGCAGCCTGGCCACCCCGCGAACCGACAGCCTGGCCCCGAACTTGTTGGTGAACAACGGCTGTGCCGCACTTCGTGAGGATGCGGCCGCCCTTCGAGGACGGGAAGCGATCCAGGCTTGCACCGCCCGTTGGGCATGGGAACCGACGATTCCCAAGCGCTCGCGACGTCCTTTGCCGCGGACCCGGATCGTGCCCCCCCGTAGGTCGAGATCGGCATCGTTGAGGTTGGCAAGTTCCTGCACACGCACTCCCGACGAGTACATCACTTCGAGGATCGCGCGATCGCGGAGTCCCCCCGCCCGTGCCGGCTGGGGGGCGGCCAGAAGTCTGCCAATCTCCTCCCCGGTCAGGAACTTCGGCAGCTTTCGGGATCGCTTGGGGCTTCGCAGCGGCTTGGCGGGGTTGGCGGGCACCCAGCCCTCCCGTTGGCCGAAGGCATAGAAACTGCGAGTGCTCGCCAGTTTCCGAGCCACGCTCGACGCAGCGTAGCCGGCGGCGTGCAGGCCGGCGGCAAACCGGCGCAGAATCACGCTCGAAGCCTCCCCCGGCGTGCGACAGCCGGCCGACCGGAGAAACTCCTCCAGTTGTCGGAGATCCTCGCGATAGCTTTTCAGCGTCAGGGGGGATGCGCCCCGTTCCGCGGCCAGAAACCGCAGAAATCGCTCGATCGCCGCCGAAAAACCATCCCCTGCCGTCGATGAGTGCAATCCCATCGGAAGCCGCCTAAGCCGGACGGTCGGCGCGGGGCACGAAACGGTGGCGGCGGCTGTGGGAAGTGCTTCCGCGGACCTTTTGTCCAAGCATGGCTGCGTCGTACCAGGAAAAACTCAGCTCCGGGTTTGCCGCATACTTGGCCAGCGTCCGCAGCGTCTCCTCGCGACTGTCGTCATCAAAGAGGAAAACGTAGCGTTCTCCGCCCTTGACGAGTGCGATGACGTTGATGTCTCGGGAAGCCATCCGTCGCATCCAGTAGACCGAGCGGCCGTACCCACAGCCCGCCAGAGACTTCATCGGTCGCTGACGAACGGTAGGTGCAGCCTTCCCCGGGGCCCCCACCCGGTCGCCGTGATCGTGCCATCTCGCTCAAACCCCCGGCCGCCATCTCGGACCTCGAACGCATTCGGCATGCGTTGAGCGGCCCAAGCCGCCAGGGGCGGTGAAAGCCTCCGACTCGAGGGCAGGATAGCCCGACTCGCTCCGGCTTCCCCCGACCCCGGCTCCTGAAACAGTCGGTGAAACCCATCGGCAAATTTTGATGCGATCTAAATCAGAGCGTCAAAGCCCCGAAGGCCGACAGGTTCCCGCGACGAGAACGGCTCGCCATGGAGCGTGCCGATGGACGCGCCCCACCACTTGGAAGCTGCCTCGACCCGGTCGAGCACTGTGGGCTTCGGGGCGGTCTGGTCAAACTGGCTGGCATAGCAATCAAGGCTGGCCCGCTTGGTCTCCCAGGTGGTGGAGATGTCCACCACGAAGGCTGGCTGGCGGACGAGCTTCAGATGCACGCTCCAGTAGTAGTAGATTCGCTCGGGGTGCCACGGGTCGCCTGGCAGATCGCACTTGGTGAGCTTGGACCAGAATCGCGCGGCCTCGACAAGTTTCGTGGCGGCGACATGATCGGGATGGGCATCGACCCAATACGGCGCGAAGAGCCAGCGGGGCCTCACGCGGCGGATCACGCCGGCGAGCGCCGCCCGGGCGGCAAGCGTTGCCCGCAGCCGCCGGTTGGGAAGACCGAGATTTTCACGCCATGGGAGTCCGAGCACCGTGGTCGCGGCCGCGGTCTCCCGGGCACGAGTTTCGAGTGACCCTCGTGGCGTCGGCTCGCCGTCGGTGAGATCAAGCACACCGACCCGCAACCCTTGCGATCGCATCAGAGCGATGGTGCCCCCCATGCCGATTTCGGCGTCGTCAGGGTGCGGAGCGATCACGAGTACGTCGAGCATGGCTGCAGCCTTTGCAAGAGAGCTTCACACGCGACCGCGGGTTGTCCGAGCGGTCGCCCGACAGCATACTTCGCGGCATGCCACAGCACCGCCCCGCCTCCCCCGCTCCGCTCGAACACTCCTCCCAGCAGCAGCTTTTCGACCATGTCTGCGGGCATGCCCGACAGGCCGCGGTGCTGGCTTCGGTGGAAGCACTGCTGGGCTGGGATGAGCAGACGATGATGCCGCCGCAGGCCGCGGCGTATCGGGGGGCGCAGGCCGAGGCTGTCGCAACCCTCGCCCATCGACAGCGCACCGATCCTGCCTACGGAGAACAACTGGCCACGCTGGCGGCTGGTCCGCTGGCACGAGAAGGGTCTGCGCAGGTCCGCACCGCGATCCGGCTGCTGCGAAAAGACTTTGAAAAGCATGCCCGCGTGCCGGAGCGGTTGGTGGGAGCACTTGCCAAAACCTGCGTGGAAGCCCAGCAGGCGTGGGTCACTGCCCGCGCGGAGTCGTCTTGGACCACCTTGGAGCCGTGGCTGCGGCAGGTGTTCGATCTCAAACGCGAACTCGCCAGCTGCCAGCTGCCCGGTTCCGATCCCTACGACGCCCTGCTTGACGACTACGAGCCAGGCGGCCGTTGGACGACGATCGCGGCTCAGTTCAGCCGGCTGCGGGCCGAGATCGTTCCCCTCGTGCAGGCGTGCGCAGGATCGACGCGGCGGCCTGACGATGCGATCGTGCATCGTCACTATCCGGTGGCCGATCAGCAGCGTTTTGTCCGGGAGGTCGCCACCCGGATCGGGTTCGATTTCCAGCGTGGCAGGCTTGATACCACCGAGCACCCATTCTGCTCCGGGGTGGGGCCGAACGATTGCCGGATCACCACCCGCTGGGATGCCGGATCACTTTCCACCGCCCTCTACGGCGTGCTGCACGAAGCCGGACATGGTCTCTATGAACAGGGGCTGCCGACCGAGTGGTATGGCCTGCCGCCCGGTGAGGCGGCATCGCTGGGCATCCACGAGTCGCAGTCGCGGCTCTGGGAGAATCTCGTTGGCCGCTCGCCGGCGTTTTGGGACTGGTGCTTCACGCTCGCGAAGGCTGCCTTTCCGCAGAGCCTGGCCGATGCCAGTGCGGAAAGCGTTCAGCAGTCGCTGATGGTCGTGCAGCCGTCGCTGATCCGGGTGGAGGCTGACGAGGTGACCTACAACCTGCACGTCATGATGCGGTTTGATCTGGAACGCGCCGTGGTGCATGGCGATCTGGCCGTTGCCGATCTGCCCGATGCGTGGAACGAGCGATTCAGCCATGATTTTGGTTTCCGTCCGCGAACCGATGCCGAAGGCGTGCTGCAGGACATCCACTGGAGCGCCGGCCTCATCGGCTACTTCCCGACGTACACGCTGGGCAACATCTTTGCCGCCCAACTCATGGCTGCGGCCGGTCGGCATCTACCCGATCTCGACCGCGATCTCGCCGCCGGTCGTTTCGATGGGCTGCTCGCGTGGCTACGGCGGCACGTGCACGCCTACGGGCGGCAGTTCGAGTCGGCCGCGCTTGTCGAGCAGGCCACCGGAGAGCCGGTGTCGGAGCGTTGGCTCGTGGAGAGCCTCTGGAGGCGGTATGGCTCGGCCTATGGGCTTGCGTAGGGGCAGCCGATCGGTTGTGGCAGGGCTTTTGGCCGTGCTGTAGCGGTTTTAGAATTCCGTTCTCACCGCGGATTCGGACCGCGGTCAGGGTGACGCTAGACTTTCGCCCGACCCCTGACGACACTGCTGGCCTCGGGAGACCTGGCGGTCTCCCGAGGGGCTGTTGGGAAACGAACACAGGGAAACACGATGGCGGCTGCGCGGGGTGGTGAGCCCCCGAGTCGGTATCGAGCGGGGAGCAATCAATGACAACCGACGACGACCAGAAGTTGCCGGAACAGGATTCGTGGGCGGAATTGGGGCACGGCGGTGCCAACGAGGAGTCAGAGGAGAACTTTGCGTTCGCCTTCGATGCGATCGATGAGGAGCCTTCTCCGCCCGCCAATCCAGAAACAGCACACGAGAGTCCCCTCGTCGTGTTTCCCCGTCCGGACGACGAAGAGGCGGCGGCCGACGTGCTCGGTGACGGCGAACGGTCTGATGTCATTTCGATGGCCGCCATGACCGCGGGGCCATCCGCCGACGGCTTTTCGGAGGACGTGTTCACGGATGAAGCAGTTGCCGGCCACAATCGAGCGGAAGGACATACGATCGATGACTCTCACGACAATGTCATCGATCGCGAACAGGGGCTGGCCGATCTCGGGCTGTTGGATGAGGAAGACGATCCGGTCGCCGCGGATGCGGTCGCTGCCAACGGCAGCATTGATGACAGTGCCGATTTCGGTGAGCCGTCCCACGATGCGGTCTCAGACGATGTCTCGTTCGATGTCGGCATAGTGAGCAATGAGACTCCGTTTGCAGATGGCCATCAGGACGACGCTTGGGCCGATGCGGGGGAGTTGGGGCAGGGCGACCCCGCCTCGATTCCGCTCACTGCTGCCGTGGCAGCGGTATCCGCGGTCGACGCACAGCCGGTGCCCGCCCGGAAAAAAAGAAGCGGTCTTGGAAAGATGATCGGAGTGGGGGTGGGAGGCCTGATGGCCCTGCCGATCACCTATGCGGTGATGGTCTGGGGATTCCACCAGGATCCGCTCAAGCTCGGGAAACAACTGCCTGGGCAGTTGGCCGTTCTGCTGCCCCAGAAGCTCCAGCCTGGAGCGAAGCCACCCGCAAACCCAGCCGTGACTCCAGCAACGGCACCCGGCGCGAGTGCCGTTCCAGCAACGGAAGATCTCTCGACCACTGGCGAGGAAGCCGCGCCGGCCGTCGATCAGCCGGTCGCGACAGCTGCCGCAGAATCGACGGACGTTGAGCCGGTCGAACCCAGCGAGCCTGCTACCGAAACGAGAGAGACGGTAGAGACGGTCGCCGTGTCCGATCCGGCAGTGGCTCCAGCGGATACTCTCGAGGCCACCGTCTCGCCCGCGCCTGCGGTCGCGGAACCTGTGATGCTGGAGCCGGAGCCTGTGTCGCAGCCCGATCTCGAGCCCGACCGACTGGCCGTTGTCGATACCATCACGGGAGAGGACCCGCTCGCTGCCGCCACCAGTGCCGCGACGTTGCCGCCATCAGATCCGTTGGCTGGACTCGATGCTCTTGTCGCCGATGTTGCAGTCGCCGATGTTGCAGTCGCCGATGTTGCAGTCGCCGATGTTGCAGTGGCCGACGTTGCTGCAACGGCCCCACCCGTTCCCGCCGTGGTCGCTCCCGTCGTGCCGCCACTGGATCAGACAGGCGTGGAACTCGCGGCAGAGCGAGCCACGCACGCGTTCGAGGCGTTGGAAATGATCTCTGATCCAGCCGCCCCAAAACGGAATCGGCTGTCGGTGGAGTGGTACAAGAGTCTGGCGGAGCTAGGCGAGCAGCTGGTCACGCTCGAGACAAAGGCTGCCGAGTCGGGTCACTCAACCTGGGGAGCCCCCGCTGCCGCCACCGATCTGCTTGGCGAGATCTCCATCAGCGAGAAGGCCGTGGCGGATCTCGACCGACTCGGTCGGATGTGGCTCGCCAGCGAGAAGCGGCGGGCTGACGGCATCTCATTGGTCGCCACCTTGGCCGGCGCTCGGCAGGTTGGCCCCTACTGGAGCACGCGGGGTGTCGTCGCCGGAGGAAATCCGGATGGTACCGACCGTAGCATCTCGATCATCTCGCGATTGGCCCCACCGGCCGATCCCGGGGACCGCGTCGTCGTTTCGGGAGTCTTGTTCGACGGCAATGCCATCTGGGCCGCCGACATGAGGCCCATTCCCCCGACGTTCGAAGCTTCCGAGGACGCTGTGTTTCCGGTGGACGATGCTCCAACTCCCTGAGCCGGCATTGGATCAGGAACAGGCAGGCGGCAGCCGGTTCGCTGGCCGCGCAATGGAGAGGAAACGCAGTGGCATCATCGGCGGTGAGCATCGCGGATGACGTGGCTGCAGGCCGGGCCAAACCGGGAGAGGTGTTGGCCGAACACGCGGCCCGGCATCGTGACTCTCACGGCGTCCTCAATGCACTGGTGCAGACGCGACATACGGCGGCCAGCGCGGAGGCTGTGCGGCTCGAGTCGCTGATGCGTGAGAACGTGGTTCATCTGCCGCTCGCCGGCGTGCCGGTGAGCGTGAAGGAATGCTTTGGAGTGGCCGGGCTGGTGACGAGCCTCGGCATTCCCTCGCGACGGCACGAGATCGATGAAACGGATGCGTCAATCGTCACCCGGCTGCGAGAGGTGGGAGCGATCATCGTCGGCAAGGGAAACGTTCCCCAGGCGATGTATCTCCATGAGACCGACAATCCAGTCTGGGGCCGCACCAATCATCCTTTCGATGCCGCCCGGGGGCCCGGTGGCTCCAGCGGTGGCGACGCGGCGTTGGTCGCCGCCGGCGTTGTGCCGCTTGCCGTGGGTACCGATCTGGCGGGGAGCATTCGGCAGCCGGCACACGCCTGCGGCATCGCCGGATTCCTGCCACGGTCGACGGTGCTTGGTGACGGCGGTGCCTTCGATACCGTGCCTCATCTGACGGTCGTGCGTCCTCGGGCGGGGTTCCTCGCCAGGAAGGTCGACGATCTGGCGCGGTGCCTGGAGGCGGTGGCGGGCGGTCCAGACGTCGTGGCACAGCCTCGCCCCGGCAACGCGATGTCCAGCGGCAGCCCTGCCCATGACTCAGCCAGTGGTCTGCGGGTCGCCTGGTGGGATGATGCCGGGCCGCTCGAACCTTCGCCCGCCGTGCAACGGGCGGTGCATGAGGCGGTAGATGGACTGTCGCGGGCGGGTGTGGACACCGTCCGCCTCGATGGCAATCTGGCCACGGAGGCAGCGTGGCTGCATCTGGCCCTGCTCTCGGCCGATGGTGGCGACGACATCCGCCGGCTGTTCGCCGGCGCGCCTCCGATGCCGTCGGTGGCACTGTTGATGCGGTTGGCAGGACTGCCGACGTGGCTCCGGCCGCTGCTGGCGGCCGCCTCGCAGGCAGTCGGTGGCGGCATCGAGGCGGTTGCCCTCCGGGCCACCGGTCCCCGCCGTGGAGCGGCGTTTGCCGAACTCTGCGACCGGCGGCTGGACTTCGCAACGCGGTTCGCGGTGGCCGTGTCAGGCTATGACGCCATTATCTGCCCCGTATCGGCGCTGCCGGCGCTGCGGCATGGCACCGCGGCCCGGCTGGTCTTGGCGGCGGCTCCCTGCTTGCTGGCCAATCTGCTCGATCTTCCGGCGGGAACAGTGCCGGCCACGCGGGTGCGACCTGAAGAAGAAATGGGCCGCGGCCGCAGCCGGGATCGGGTCGTGCAGTCGGCGGCAGCCACCGATCGCGACAGCCGGGGCCTGCCGGTTGGCGTTCAGGTGGTGGGCGTGCCGGACCGACTGTTGGCGACCGATACCCTCCGGCCCGAGTGGAGGGTGCTCGAGGTGATGCGATTGATCGAGCGTGGTTTGAACCGGCACCAAGAATCTGGAGTAGAATGAGGGAGAGGATGTTGCGGCCGCTGACCGCCCGACGATGCTGGCCATCAGCGTGACCCGCGAGGGGCAAAAGGAGGAGGTTCATGGCCAAGAAGACTGGTTCAGCATTCGACGACGATGAGAAAGAAGAACCGCCTCATGAATTGCCACCGGTCATTGAGGAATTCCCGTCCCCACGCCGGATCGTGAAATGGGTGTCGGAGCCGGATGCCTTCGGCCGTGGTAGCGAGCCGAAGTATGCCCCGGAAGACATGCAGGATTTTCGTCCGAGCCTGAGGCCACCGGTGCCGGTCTTGACCGTGCTGGACGACGGCTCGATGGAGCAGGGAGAGGACGTGCGGCTGCGGCGGGAGAGGCTCGCGATCGGCCGAACCTCCGGCGATGTCCAGATCCCCAACGACTCCGCGATCTCAGGTGCGCACGCGGAAATATGCCGCACCCCATGGCGGGGAGGCTTCCAGTGGCATCTGCACGACCTCGACAGCGTGAACGGCACGTTCGTGAGATGCATCCGAGCAGTGCTGCACGCAAATGCCATCCTCATCTTGGGCGCGCGGAGGTTCCGGCTCAGGAATCCGCTGAAGCCCAATGCGGCGCCCTTCCCCGGAGGGGACACAAACCAGATGGACGGCATGCACCTCCCACAGACGGTCTGGCCTGTTTTGGCGGAGGCCTCGGCCAAACCCGGTGCCCTCGAGTGTGCGCTGCGTTCCGACCGGCTTTCGATCGGTCGGACGGGCGGTGGTGCCGACATCGAACTCGACGATCCCCTGCTGGCCAACCACCATGCCGAGCTCAATCGGATGCGGGACGGCACGTGGATGATCACGTCGGCCGCAACCCGGAACGGCATGTGGGTGTCGATCTCTGCCGTTGGGCTGACCCCCACCTGCTACTTTCGGTGCGGGGAGCAGCGATTCCGGTTCGTGATTCCGTGAGAACGGTATCAGCCACCCGTCAGGTGTGACAGGATCGCACGCGGCATCTGCTCGATGGGGAGCACCTGGCAGGCGCCGCCCAACTCGATGGCAGCCCTCGGCATGCCCCAGACCACGCTGGTGGCTTCGTCTTGGGCGATCGTATGCCAGCCGGCGTTGCGCAGCCGGAGCATGCCCTTTCCACCGTCCCTGCCCATGCCGGTGAGCAGGAGGGCGATGCCAGCCTGTGTCCAATGGTCAGCCACACTCTCGAAGAACACGTCGACGCTGGGCCGGAAGAAGATTTCTCGCGGCACTTCGCGGTATTCAAGCGTGCCGTTTTTCGACAGCACGAGATGATCGTTGGTGCCGGCCAGGAGCACGGTGTCGGCCTGCGGTCGTTCGCCCTGCTCAGCGACGCGGACGGTTCGGCGGGTGCGTTCCCCCAGCCACGTAGCCAGCCCCTGCGAGAAAGCGACATCGACATGCTGCACGACGACGACTGCCACATGACAGTCACGCGGGAGGGGGAGCAGGAGATCGGCGATCGCCTTGGGGCCACCCGTTGACGCACCGACCACGAGCAGTCTTGGCGTGGCCGAAGCTTCTTTGGAGAGAGGAGACCGGCGGGCATCGGTCGACGCCCCCAGGAGCTTTGCGACAGTCGAGATCTTTTCCACGAGCGATCCGGCGCCCGTCAGTTCGCCTGTCGGGCCCAGTACGGGCGTGTCAACCGCGTCCAACGCACCGAAGCCCATCGCGTCGTACACGAGCGAGATGTTGCCGCTCACCGTGGCCGTCACCACGAGGATCGCGCACGGGCTCGTCGCCATGATCTGCCGCGTGGCCTGCACCCCGTCCACGTGCGGCATGATCAGATCCATCAGGATCAGGTCGGGCCGGTCGCGTTTCGCCATGGCGATCGCCTCGACGCCGTCGGCTGCGATCCAGGCGACCGTGTGGCCCGCGAGACTGCTCACCACGCGGCGAAGGGACTCGCAGGCGGCACGCACGTCGTTGACGATTGCAATTCTCATGGTCGATCGGCTCCCAAGCACCAGACGGGTGGTTCTGTCGGTTCAGTCGTTCGGTTCACCGATCAGGTCGACGATCGTTTGGAGAAACGTCTCGTCGTGGAAGCTCGTCTTGGTCAGGTAGCGGTTCGCGCCGGCCTCGAGCCCGCGGAGCCGATCCTCCTCGCGATCCTTGTACGACACGATCACCACGGGGATATCCTTGCGGATCGGGTCTGCCTTGATGAGCGAGACGAGCCCGATGCCATCCAGCCGGGGCATGTCGACGTCACTCACCACCAGATCGTACTGCCCGCCGCGGAGCGCGTTCCAGCCGTCCATCCCGTCGACCGCCACGTCGACGGCGAAACCGTGCGACACGAGCAACTGTCGCTCGAGTTCACGCACGGTGATGGAGTCATCGACCACGAGGATGCGTTTGCACCGGCCGGACCGTTCAGCGATGCGGGTCTGCTCCACCCGATGCAGCCGTCGTCCTGTCAGGAGGGCGTCGATTGAACGGCCAAGATCTTCGACGTCAACGATGAGCACGGGGTCGCCATTTTCCAGCAACGAGGCGCTGTTGATATCCGGCACCTTGCCGAGACGCGGATCCAGCGGACGCACCTCCAGATCGCGTTCACCGAGAAAGGCATCGACGATCACGCCGAACTGCTGGCCACGATCGCTGATGATCACCACCGGAAGGGGATCGGCTGCCGGTCGGGAGTTGGATCGATCGAGTTCGAGGATTTGCGGGGCGAGGACGAGGCCGATCGAGATCCCGTCGTGATCGACATACTGCCGCCCCTCGACGGTGCGAATGTCGGCGTGCTGGCAGAACAGGATCTGATCGATGTGGGTGAGTGGGAAGGCGTAGGGCTCGCCACAGATATCGACCAGCAGTGCGCGAATCACCGACATCGTGATCGGCACTTGCAGCGTGAAGACCGTCTGCAGGCCGGGCTGGGTCGCTACCCGCACGCTTCCGCCGACCGTCTTCACCATGCGTTGCACGACGTCGAGCCCCACTCCCCGGCCGGAGATCTCCGTGACCACGTCCTTGGTGGAGAACCCGGGGAGAAACAGAAACTCCAGCAATTCTGCCTCCGACAACTGGTCGGCGACCGGGGCGTTGACGAGGCCGCTGGTAACGGTCCGCATCCGCAGGTGCTCGACGTCGATGCCCTCGCCATCATCGGTGATCGTGATCGTCAAGCTGCCGGCCCGGTGCCGCGCCTCGAGCACGATCGTGCCGATTGGCGGCTTGCCGGTGGCTGCGCGGCGGTCGGGAAGTTCGATACCATGGTCAAGGGCATTCCGGATGAGGTGGGAAAGGGGCGACTCCAGCTTTTCGAGGATATCGCGATCGACCCCGGTCTGCTCGCCGCGCACCTCCAACCGCACCTGCTTGCCGAGCGACCGGGCGACATCCCGAACCAGCCTGGGAAAGCCTCGAATGCCTTCGGCGAGCGGCCGCATTCGGCTGCTGATGACCTCGTGGTGCAGTCGGCCGGAGAGGTCTTCGTTGCAACGGGCGAAGCTTGCGAATTCCTCGCACCGCTGCGAGAGTCCCGTCAGCACGGCGCCGGCCTGGTCACGAAGGATGTTCAACAGGGCAGCCTGCCGAGTGGGATCATGAAGGCTGCTGCCAGCGCGCGATTCGTCGAGTGCCGCTATTGTGTCGCAGAGTTTGCCCTGCACGCTGCGGAGCGAGTGCAGCCCGGCCACGAGGGAGGGGAGTTGCCTTGCCTCGACCAGCGATTCGCCGGCGAGTCCGACCAGCCTGGACAGGCTGTCGGCGGACACCCGCACCACCCGGTCGGTCTGGTCGAAGACCGACGGCGTGGCTGGTGTCGGGCCAGCAGAGGCGGCCGGCTCAGCCGGCGTGTGTGCGGAGGCGTGTGAGGGCTGAGCCGAGGCGGCGGCCACCGGGCTTGGTGGCGGTGCCGATAGCGTCTGCGGCTCCCGGCCTATGTGGCCGGTGCGGACCGCGGCCAGTTGTGCCACCAGTTGGTCAGCCCGCGCGTTCCATGGCCCGTCGGGAACGAGGGCCTCGTCATCCCGGGCGATTGAGGCCAGAAAGTCGCTGCCAGCCAGCAGGATGTCGGCGTGTTCTGGGCGCACCGCCAAGAGTCCCTTGCCGGCCGCGACGAAGACTTCCTCCATTGCGTGGGCGACCCGCACGGCCGGCTCAAGACCGATGATGCGGGCGGCGCCCTTGAGTGAATGCGCCGCCCGCATCATCGACTCGATGGCAGCGGGGGAATGCTCCAGTTCCTCGATTGCGAGTACGGCCGCTGAAAGGACGGCCGTCTGGGTGTCCGCCTCCAGGCGGAACAGTTCCAGCATCGAGAATCCACTCAGGTCTTCCACCACACGCACTCCTCACCTCGGCCTGCCATCACCTCGAGATCATGCTGTTCAGGCCATCGAGCAATCTGGCCTCATCGAGCAGCCCGACGGTCCGATCCTGCCAGGAGAAGAGCGCCACCGTCGCCCGCATGGCCGTACCGCGAATCGTCGCGGGTGCGCTGCGCAGGCTGGCTCCTGGAATCAGGTGGATGCCTGCCACTTCGTCGACTCCAAACACCCATCGTTCCTGGCCGCGTGTGGTCGTCCGCTCGACGACGAGCAACCGGGCTGTCGGAGCGGGGCTTGGCGTTTCTGCAGCCGCTCCTGCGAGATCCAGGAGCCCACCGAGCCGGACGCATAGCTGCAATTGCCCTCGGATGTTCGCGATGCCGGCGAGCACGTTGCCTGAACGATGCGGCAGACGGTGGACGCGTCGGAGCGGGGTGACCTCAACGAGCACGGGCGTGGGAAGCGCGAGCCATTCATCACCGAGCCTGAAGACGAGGAGGCTCTTGGAATCGGTAGCGAATGAAGCTGCGGGTTGTTCGTGGATCTCCTGCCATGATTCCAGGTAGCCCTCAGGCGCGGGGCGGTCGAAGAAGCGGCGGGCTGCAGCGGCGAGAACCGGGCAGTTGCGACAATGGATGAACGTGGTCAACTCCGGGCAGCTTCGATCACCGTTGACGCCGACGAAACGCCAGCAATCCTCCATGGGAGCCACCACGGGGCGTCTATGGTCTGCGTCACCGTGGCTCATGACGGGCCTTTCCGGGCAAGCACCCGGGCAGCGGATTGGCGATAGTTTTCGGCCATGCAACTGTCGCCGCGTTTTGCGGCCACGATCGCCAGCGAAAGCAATGCCTCATCATGGTTGGGATCGAGGTAGAGCGTCTTGTGCAGGCAGGCCTCAGCGCGTTCGAGATCGCCAGCGGAATGGTGCAGCATGCCCATCAGGAAAAAGACCCTCGAGTCTGGGCCGACTTCCAGTTGATGTCGTTGGCAGAGTGCCAAGGCTTCGACGCGGCGGCCAGCGTTGGCCAGATTGCCGGCTTCAAGAAGCAGGTCGGCGACCGTCGATGGTCCGGCTGCGATAGCCTTGTTCGGTGATTGCGGGAGGTCGCCGTTCGCTGCCGGAGCGGCAGGAATCGCCGTGCTCGAAACACCGGGGGCCGGTGACGCCGTTCGGTACGGTCGTCCCGCCACCTGGTCGGCAGCAAAACCTTCCTGCGACCTGCCGCCGCGGCGCAGCGTGAACACCGAGTCGCTGGCGGCCGGTATCCAGGCCCCCTCTAGGATCAGCGGTTCGGCGGCCCCAAGCACGAGCAGTCCCTGCGGCTTCAGGAGCCGGTCGATCGCCCGCTCCACTCGCCGGCGGGCGTCTGTGGTCAGGTAAATGAGCAGGTTGCGGCAGAAGACGAGATCGTACGGTTCGTGGTCGGCGGAGAACGATTCATCGAGGAGATTGCCCCAGAAGAACTTGACTTGAGCCCGCACCGCCGGGACGAGTTCGGCGGCAGCCCCTCGGGTCTGGAACCACCGCG
>Ga0114963_10000412_pt1 | contig 28610 bp, 22 predicted proteins | sample C_131016_EF_Meta_FD_87019 | JGI IMG/M metagenome (GOLD analysis project Ga0114963, IMG submission 87019) | Freshwater microbial communities from Lake Croche, Canada to study carbon cycling - C_131016_EF_MetaG | ecosystem: Environmental > Aquatic > Freshwater > Lake | place: Lake Croche, Canada... | reverse complement strand
TAAATAATCATTTCTTACATAAGAATTTATTGAAAGATCATAATTATTTTTTGTTAAATATGAATTGAAATCTATGAGATTATTATTTGAATAAATATTAGATGCATAAATAGAACCATTTATATTAACATTCCCATTAATATTTCCTCCTGTATTTCTAAAATAAGTATTTGATGCATTTATAATGCTCAAATATTTATCACTTAAATTATTACCATTTTCAATAAATTTATTAGCATAAATATTAGAATATGCATTAATATTACCATTCACATTTAATTTATATAAATAATTAATTTCATTTGTTGCAATACTTAGATTAGTATTAATAATAACATTATTATTAATAATGCCACCATTAATAGTAGATAAATAATTATTTCTTGCATCTACAATTTTTAGATATGTATCTTTAATATTATTTCCATTTTCTATAAAATTAATTGCATTTATATTATTTAAACAATTAATATTACCATTTACAATTAATTTATAATAAATATCATAATTATAAGTTCCAATATTTAAATTATTAATATATCCGCCATTAATATTCAAATAAGTAGAAGCGGCAATTGTTTTTGATAAATATGTATCTTTTAAACTAACTCCATTTTCTTGAATATTATTAATTGCATTAATATTACCTGATGAAAATATTGAACCATTTACATTTAATTTATAAATAGTATCATTATAATTATATCCTATTGAAAAAGTAGCATTTAAATTTGATGAATAATAATTATTTTTAGTACCATCATAAATAATATTATTAAGATTTGTTAAATTTGGAGTAGTAGAAATATTCGCATAACTTAAATTTCTAATAGAAGAACCATCTCCATATAATTTAACAGAATTGATTGTATTAACATATAAATTACTACTAATATTAATATTGTCACAATTAATATTTCCATAAACATCTAATTTATAATTGCCAATATTTGGATTATAATTTGGATTACTAGTTCCTATTCCAACACAACCATCAAGATTATAATAATAAATATTTGGAGTTCCTGAAACACCAGTAGTTGGTGTCCATACATTATTTAATGAATTTATATAATTTTCAATTACATTAGTTAAATTTGTTATACTATTTTGATCATAATTACCGCCACCACTAATATTAAGTATATATAATGGATCAACACTTAAAATATTATTATTAGTGAGTTTTAATCCATTACTATAAATTAGTTTTTCTTGTTTATTTGATAATAAATTAATTGTAGGATAGTTAATAAGATAATTTTTTAAAACATTTGAAGATATATAAATTGGTTGAACTATTTGATTAAAAAATAATTCAATTCTTGCTAATTCTAAATGGATTTTTGCTGTATCTTGTATTTGACTTTTTTTTGCTAATGTATTAAAAATAAATCCTAAATAATCACAATTAATAATATTATTAGTTAATGTTTTTTCATAATAATAATTTTTATAAATGTCAGTTTTATAATCAGATGTATTTAATCTATCTTGTGATAAACTTAATGATGCCGCTGATAATTCTTGCCAAGAAGAATTAATAGAACTGTTTAAATAAATACATTTCCAATTTCCTGGTGCATAAATTAAACTATTATTAAGAGAATAAAATCTAAATTTATTTAAAACAAGAGGTTTAGGTAATTTAATTATAATATAATCTCCATAATAATTATTTAAATTTTTTAATAGTTGATTACTACTGATAATATCAACTGTGTTAATAGAATTGTTGTTAAATAATCCATTTGCATCATAATTAGTATAATTCCAAGAAGAAGCATTTGATTGTGGAATATTATTAGTATCATAATTAAATAAACTAGCTTTAAGATATGATACTGTATCAATTTTAGATGATGTATAAATTTCATATGAATATATTGTATCTACGGTATTAATATCAGTATTAATAACATTTATATTTTCTTTATAAGCATAAATATCATTATTCAAATAATAATCTAAATTTATATTTTTTACATAACTTGCCAAATTATAAGTTTTTTCTGGAAATCTCAAAATAGGACTATAAACATTTGAAGTAATTGTTAAAAAATTATTAATATAATTTTGGACTGTATTATTATTATCATCAATTACATAATTTAAATAAGTTTTATTAATATAATTATTAACCAAATCATTCGTATTTGTATAACTAATTAATGAATTATTAATAGTATTTGATAGTGTTGATGATGTAACAACAACTTCTCCATTTTTATAAATTTCATTAGCATTTAATGAACCCCCAATATTTAATTTATAAATATCATTAACTCTATAACTATTGATATTTGTATCAATTCCTATTCCAATATTGCCTTTTGAATTTATTGCTAATGAATTAGTTGGAGCACTACTATTAATAATTAATTGTTTATTCCAAGTTGCATTAGTATTATTGAATGAACCAAATATAAATTTATCATTTATTTCCAGATCATATCCAAACCTAAAATTATTATTACGACCACTAATAATAAAAGTTGATTTACTAATATTATTTTTATCAATTGGATCATAAATTTGTAAAAATGAATTAATAGGTTTATTAGCAGTTGCTCCAATATTAATATTATTATTACAAATTAAGATATTAGTAGTCGTTGTTGTCTTTATAGAAATTGTATTCGTAATAATATTTGTATTAATATTTAAATTAGTAGCAATAATTGAATTAGCATTTAATGTTGAATTAATATTTGCATAATTAGTATTAATAATATCAGTATTATTAATAGTTGTTGAATTTATTGAATTTGTATTTAAAACAGTTCTATTTTCAATAGTATCTGTATTTAATGAATTTGTATTAATAGTATCTGATATTATTAAAGAAGTATTATTGATATTATTTGTATTTAATGAATTAGTAACAGTTAAATCATTCGCATTTAAGGAATTAATAACAGTTAAATCGTTTGTAGTTATTAGAGATGCATTATTAATATTATTTGCAATTATTTTAAAAGTATCAATAGTATCTGAGTTATTAATATTTGTTCCAGTAATAGTTGTTGCTACATTTAATGAATTTGTATTGATTGTTGATGAATTTATATTCAAATTATTATTAATATTATCTACTATTAAATTTGTAGAATTTATTGTTGATGAAACATTTAGATTTGTAGTAGTTATTAAATTATTATTATTTATATTATTTGTATTTGTGAGATTTGTAATTGTAATATTTCTAGTTGTAATTGTTGAAGAATTTGTAATAATTATAGAATTAACATTATTAATATTTAAATTAGAATTAACTGTTAAATTATTAATATTGCCATTAGAACTAAAAAAACTTAATGATGAGATATTAGATAAAATATTCAAATTACCATTTATAATCAATTTCGCCGAACTTATAGGAGATGTTCCAATCCCAATATTACCTAAATTATTTATAATAAATAAATTAGTATTATTAAAATTAATATTAAAAATATTATTGATAGAATTAATATTAAAATTATTATTATTATTATTATTAAAAACAATTGAAGAATTATTATTAATAATAAGATTTGAATTTATTATTAATCTACTATTAATATTAGTATTATTCAAATCATCTATAACGATTGAATTAGGATTAGCATTATTATAAATAATGAATTGTTTAGTCCAATTATTATTATTATTATTTATATTTAAATTACCAATTGAAAAGTTTTTATTTTCATCAAGACCTATCTTAAAATTTTTATTATCATTATAATCATCAATTTTTGAAATAATTAATGAAGGATCTGTATTTGTTCTTGAATGTGTATTGATATAATTACCTATATGAAGATATGAAAGTGGTTTGGTATTTCCAATACCTAGATTAAAATTATTATATAATTCATTGAGATAGATATTATTTGAATTATTATCAATTGTCCATCCAATTGAATTCGTATCAAATGAAACTTGATTATTAGTTGAATCAATACTCAATGGAGATTGAAATCTTAATTTATTTAAAGTAATTCTATTATAATCAATATTAGTAATAAAAGAACCAACACCTCTTAAAATAGTAGTATCAATTAAAATTAAATTATCTCTTACATAATCCTGTGTTGCTATTTTCTTAATATCAATTAACCAACTTGAATATGAGTAAGGAGTAGAATTATTATAAATATAAATTCTATCTTCTGAATAATTATTATTATCCGTGAAATATAAATTATTATCAATATTTAATTTTTTATTTATAGAAACATTATCATTATCTAAAACTAATAAACTATTAATATCATTATTATCATTTTTAATTCTTATTTTATTATTTAAGGAAAAATAATTATCATTTGTAAATGAAAAATTAAATGAATTAATTGAATTTTGCATTTTTATGAAAGAAGATGATGAATTATCAGTATTATCATAAATATGTAATATTGAAGATGGATTTGTTATACCAATGCCTATTTTTGAAGATGAATATAAATAATTATTATTGATATTAGAAGTCCAACCACCATCGCTGAAATTAACAGAAATATTATTAATATTATTATCAATAACAATTCCCAAACCTTGATTTAATTTTTTTTGAAAAATAGAATTTACTTCATCTTTATAATAAATTAATTTTCTATCAATCGAAATTTCATTTGATGAATTTAAAGTACCTGTGATATTACATTTACTAAAAGTTAAAGGTTCTTTAAAAACTAATTTATTCAAAGTTATATTACTATAATCAATATCAGTAATATAGGTTGCTTTACCATATAAAATTGTTTCAGGTGTAAGACTACCTACATTACCACCTCCCAATCTTATTTTTCCACTCTGTTGCATATTTAATTAAATGACGGATAAAATTAATGAATAATTAGTAGCAATAGATGATGGTAAAGATTTATCAAAAATATATTTAAGGTCATTATAATAAGAATTTCATCATTAGATAAAGATATAAAATTGTCCATTTTCATATCTTTATGAAAAAAAATTAAATTAAGAAGTTGAACCAAACCCACCATCATTTCTTTTTGTCTCACTAAAATCATTCTCAACTACTTCAATTAGATTTGATAAAATCTGTTTTCTCACAATTAATTGACAACATTTAAAAGGTAGTTGAATTTCAGGTGCATCATCTGCAATCTTAGTTAAAGCAATCATTAAATTACCTCTATAATGATTATCAATAATACCGATATTATTCGCTAAGATATAACCACTTTTACTGATTGAACTTCTTGGAACAATTTCGGTATAATAACCTTCATCAATTTCTATCTTAATTCCTGTATCATATAAAGAAGTTCTTGAATTAAAATCTTTGAGTTTCTTAATGATCGTAAGATCATATCCTGCATCCTCTTCAAAAGCTTTTGTAGGAATTACAGCATTTTCATCTGTCTTAAAAACTTTAATATCTGGTTTATTATTAATTTCATATAGAACTAGATTTTTAGCGTGATCATTTAAAATAGTAATTTGATTTGATGAAGATTTTGATTTATAAATAATATTCAAAAATTTATTTTTATAATAATTATTTTTAATAATAATATTTTTTGAATTATAATAATCAATAATATCATATTTAATATCTTTGAAAATAAAATCAATAATATCATCTAGAATTGGTTCAATGACTTTATTAATTTCAATCTTATTTGGAAGACCACTTTCGTATAGACCTCTAATATAAGCAATTTTTAAATCTTCATTGAAATTTTTAAATTCTAATGTTGAATTTTGAATATCTGTTAGAGTTTGTGCATCGTCTATATCAATCATATATAAATTTTTTACATCACCACAGAAATTACTTAAAATCTCTAAGACATTCTTATTTGTGCATAATCCAGTTATTATAAAATTCTTATTCTTATTCACCAATCCGAGAATATAGGCCTTTTCTTCATTATCTATCTTCTTGAAATAATCCATAATTAATATTATATTTAGTTATGTGAAATAATCTTATATAAATTTTTAATTAGATTTATTTTAGATTTATAAAAATCTAATTAAAAAATAAAATAATATTTAATAATGTCGTTGTCTATATATGAAGGTCTTATATCTGATTTAAAAATTAAACTTAATAACGATAAAAATAAATTCAATAATATATTTAGATTAATTAATAATGAAAATTATGATATAACAATTCATAAATTGATAGAAAATATATTGATTGAAAGAGAAAGAATTGCTAATGATATGAATAATAAATTAAATGATTTATTATGGTTAAATAATACTTTAATTCAATTTGGCGAACAACCTCAACCATCAATAACAAAAGCAAAAAAATTATTGAAAACAAAGGTATTTATAAATATTTATGATTTAAATGAGGGAAGATATGATAAGAGAACGACAAAAGAATTATTAAAAAAAGATTTGAAAGAAAATCCTGAAAGAAGATTTCCTTTATTTGTTGCAAAAAAATTCATACATTTAAAAAGTTTTCTTATTGATATTAATTTAAAAAAATCTCGTATTTATAAATAATCAATTTTATATAAATTTTTATAAGTATAATCAAGAACTAATTTTTTAACATTTTCATTCAAAATAGAAATTGATCTTGAATTATAAATTATTTTCAAAAATTTATTTTTTTCATTTATATCATAAAAAGTTATTAATTTGGAATTATCAAAATCAATTATTTTTATTCTAATTTCATTCATTTGAATAAAATCAATAATATCATCTAAAATCATTTCAATCAAATCAGTAATTTCTATATTATTTGCAAGAGTACTTTCATATAAACCCCTCAAATATACAATTTTAAATTCTTCATTGAAATTCTTAAATTCTAATGTTGCTTTACGAATATAATTAATAATTTCAGGGTCATTAATATCAATTGTATATAATTTCTTTTGAATACTGCAAAAATTACTTAAAATCTCTAAGATTTGGAAATCAGTATATAAACCACAAGTTATAAAATTATCATTCTTATTCACAAGACCAAGAAAATAAGCTTTTTCTTCATTATCAATAGCCTTGAAATAATCTTTTATCATAATTATTTCTTGAAATAAAAATAATTTTTAAATATTAAATATGAATAATTATGATAATTATCGATTAGATTATGTTTTCTCTTATTGGATTTTTCTATGGTTTGTCTTATATTATTTAAAAATTGTTAAATATTCCCCATTATTCCTTCTCCTAATTGCATTAGTTGAGAATGTTTTTATTTTCATTTATTTAATTTTCATTTTTATTATTGAAAATTCATATTACAATTTCTTTAAATTATTTGCATTCATTATTATTAATTTTTTCATTAAAATTTTACCTATCTATTATATCATCAAAATTGAAAATAATGTAAAAACAATTGAAGACTTTATTAATCTCCTTAAATCAATTAAATTAAATGATATTATTATTAGTTTCTTTCTTTTCTTGACTTATGTCATTTGGTTATTTATAAATAAAGTAATTTTTATTGATAAAAAATATCATTTGATAATAGAATTACAAACATCAACACCATTATATAACATCATTTATTCAATTTTTAATCCAAAGGACTATCGGTTATTGTCATCCCACAATATTTAACATTTTGAGCTTTATAATCATATTTAATATAAACACCTATATTAATTGCTTCTAATAATAATTCTTTGAAGAATTCCCAGAATGGTTCGTCGTGTCCAATTGTCTCATTACCAATATGACTTAATTCATGAATACAAACGAAAGTTAAAACATTAATATCTACTAATTTCCCATCAGTTCTTAAACATAATATTATCTCTTCTCCTTTATTGACTGTGTAAGTTGTATATTTAGGATCGTCTATTCCTTCTTTTAGAACATCTGGATTAAAATTTTTTTTTAATTTAATTACTTTTGGATTTGATGGAAATGTTTTATACATATGATCAACAAGAGTAATTAATTTTTGACGCACTTGTGCTATTAAATCCGCAGCTCCTTGTGCATCGTCTTTTATTTGGACACTATAATCTCTATTATCAACCTTAGAAATGATAGTTTCAATACTACTATAATATTTATAATAATATAATAAGATTGCAAATAAGATTATTAGAGAAAATATAATAAGTACATTAATATTTATTTCCATATTAATTCTATTTATTTAATTTTATAATAATAATAAAAAATGAAATTATTAATTTAAAAAAAAGAATTAATAAAAAGAATTATATGAGTTTGTTATTTGAACGCCCTGATGAATTAGACACTTTAGACAAAGATATTTCATTTCAAATTATTGATTGGTTTGTTCCAGAAAGTGATAAAATCGATTATGATTTTAGTAATCAGGAAGAAGCTCGAGAATATTCAGTTAATATTTATGGTAAGATGAATAATGGTATTAGTGTTTGTGCTAAAGTCATTAATTTCGAACCTTATTTCTATATCAAACCACCTGAAGAATGGGAATTATTAGATGATAAGAAATTTAAACAAGAAGTTAGATTATTAGAATTGAAATTAAAAACAGAAAGTTATGAATATAAATTTAGAAATAAGATAAATAAGAAGAAGATCATTTCTAAGTTTTACGATGGACATTTAACAGGAGTTAATATTGAACTTAAGAAGGATTTCTGGGGATTTACAAATAATAAGGAATTTAGATTTATTAAGATTTCTGTAAAATCATTAGGATTATTTAACAGTCTCAAATATTATTTTCAAGATAATAAAGATGGTTTTAAGTTATATGAAAGTAATATTGAACCATTCTTGAAATTAATTCATATTTTAAAAATTAAACCTTGTGGTTGGATTAAAATTAATAAATATTCATTAGATGATATTCCTGAAACGAGATGTGATTATAATATTACAGTCGATTGGAAAGATATTATTCCTATTGATAATAATAATATTGCTCCTTTCGTAATAGTATCGTTTGATATTGAATGTATGAGTTCTCACGGCGACTTCCCAGTTGCTATTAAGAATTATAAGAAATTAGCACAAGACCTATGTCAAATCTCTAAAAATAATTTAGATGATGAAAAATTAATTGAAAATATTATTCAAGCATTTGAAAAAGATGTAATTATTAATAAAGATTTTATTATTAATCGTCTATATTCGAAAACTAAAATTTCAAAAGATGAAAAGAAAAAATTACGCGAAAGAGAAGATGACATAAGATTTATCTTAAATAAAATTAAATCAGTTGATTATGTAATTGATAATGATGATGACGATGATGAAGGAGGAGAAGAAGATGGAGAAGTTGGAGATGGTGATGATGGAGAAGGAGTTGTTTCTAAGAAAAAATTTAAGAGTAATATAACAGTCAAGGAGGCAAATGAGATCGAAGATGCATTAAATAAGAAATTATGTGAAATTCTTCCAGAATTGGAAGGAGATAAAATTATTCAAATTGGAACTACTGTTCATATTTATGGAAATGATAATATTGTTTATAAAAATATTATTACTCTTGATACTTGTGATAAAATTGATGATGTTTCTGTTATTACTTGTGAAACAGAAGAGGAATTGATTAAGAAATGGAAACAAGAGATTATGAAAATTAATCCTGATATTATCACTGGATATAATATTTGGGGTTTTGATATGGAGTATATTTGGAATAGAGCGACCGAATTGAGAATTAATAAAGAACTTGGATTGGGATTAGGACGAATTATTAATAGAGAAGTTAAATTAACTGAACAGAAATTATCATCTTCAGCTCTAGGTGATAATATCCTTAAAACCTTTGATTTAGACGGAGTTGTTGTTATTGATTTATTGAAGGTTATGCAGAGAGATCATAAATTAGATAGTTATAAATTAGATAATGTAGCATCTGTTTTCATCGGTTCTAAGAAAGATGATTTGAAACCGAATGAGATTTTCGAGAAATTTAAAGGAAATTCAAATGACCGTTGTATTATTGCTAAGTATTGTATTCAAGATTGTGTTTTAGTGAATAAATTATTACATAAATTAAAAATTATTGAAAATAATAGTGGTATGGGCAATGTCTGTTTAGTACCATTAAATTATTTATTCAAACGAGGACAAGGAATTAAAATCTACTCCTTGATTTGTAATGAATGTATGAAAAGAGATTTCGTTATTCCTGTTAAGAAATATGTGATTAATGATTTTGATATGGATGGTTATGAGGGAGCAATTGTTCTTGAACCAAAAGAAGGAATTTATTTAGATGAACCGATTGTTGTCTTTGATTATGGATCTTTATATCCGTCTTCAATGATTTCAAAGAATTTATCACACGATACTTATATCATTGATAAGAAATATTTAGAAATTGATGATCCTAATATTGAATTCAATACAGTTGAATATGATATTTATGAGGGATTGGGAGATAAAAAAAAGAAGGTAGGAGTTAAGGAATGTATATTTGCGAAATATAAAGATGGCAAAAGAGGTATTATTCCTGATATTCTAACATTATTATTAGAAGAGAGAAAGAATACAAGAAATAAAATAGAACATTCTACTGTTACTAAGAAAGATGGGAATAAAATTATTGGAATTATTATTAATAAAGATGATATTGATAAGAATGATAATAATGAGATAGTTGTTATAACACCTGATAAAAATAAAATTAAGATTAATAAAAAAGATATTGATAAAATCGAAGATACTTATAATAAATTTGAGAAAGATGTATTTGATGCACTTCAATCAGCTTATAAAGTCACAGCAAATTCTTTATATGGTCAGATTGGTGCTAAGACTTCAGCAATTTATTTGAAAGATATTGCTGCTTGCACTACAGCGACAGGGAGAGAGATGATTATGATTGCTAAGAATTATGTTGAAACTAATCATAAAGCAGATGTTATTTATGGAGATACTGATTCAATCTTCTGTAAATTTCCATTGGGTGTGAGTGGAAAGGAAGCATTAGAGGAGGCAATTAAGATAGGTAAGATAGTTGAGAAGAATATCGCATCTATTATGCCTCATCCTCAAAAATTGAATTATGAGAAATGTTTGTATCCATTCATTCTATTTAGTAAGAAGAGATATGTAGGTAATTTATATGAAAATGATGTTAATAAATTTAAACAGAAATCAATGGGTATTGTATTAAAAAGAAGAGATAATGCGAATATCGTCAAAAAGGTTTATGGGGGTATTATTGATATTATTTTAAATAAACAAGATTTAGAATTGGCACAGAAGTTTTTAAGAGAAGAATTAATTGACTTAGTTAATGGTAAAGCTGATTTGAAAGATTTGATTTTATCAAAGACATTAAAAGCTTCTTATAAAGACCCAACAAAAATTGCTCATAAAGTTCTAGCAGATAGAATAGGAACGAGAGATTTAGGAAATAAACCAGCTATTAATGATAGAATTGCTTATATCTATATTAAAAATCCAACTGCAAAATTGCAAGGGGAAAGAATAGAAACACCAGAATTTATTAATGAGAATAAATTAGAACCTGATTATCTATTTTATATAACTAATCAAATTATGAAACCAGTTCTTCAATTATTTGGATTATGTCTTACTGAATTAATTGATTATAAAGAGGAACACGATTATTGGAATAAAATCGACGATGATTTGAAATTAAAACCAATGTATCAAGATGAAAATAAGAGAAAGAGAAGATTAGATAATTTGAAATTATTGAAAGTTAAAGAATTATTATTTGATGAATTTATATATAAATTATCAGAACCAAAAATCAAGAAAGAACCAAAAGAGAAGAGAGTTATTATTAAGAAAGAAGGAGTTGCGAAGGAAAGAAAGAAAAGAGGTGTTAAAGATGATGGGAAAGCAGGAATTGAGGGAATTGAGGGAGGAACTGGGAAGATAGAAGTAATTAAGAAAGATGAGGACGGAAATAGTAATTATAATGGAGTAATTAGAATTGTTCAGAGTAAGATTAAAAATAGTATTACTTATAATATTAAAATTACGGATGAAAAAAATAAGGTTGTTTATAGTAAGGAAGATAAGGAAGGGGTTAAATCAATAACTAAGGATAAATTATTAAATGAATTACTACTGACTATTTATAAAGAATTTAAGAAATCAAATATTATAATGAAAATTAATTATAAAGAATATGTGAAAAAATTCAATTATTTAATTTGCAAATATGATGAGTATAAAAAGAAAATGGAAACTTATGATAAGAAAACGAATGATTTAGAAATAATTAAAATTCATAAAGAATTGAATGATAATCTTGAAATTATGCAAATAAAAGATAATATAAAAATAGTTGAATAATAATAATTAGTAATGGGTGGTTCTCAATCAACTATTTTAAATGTAGATGGTGATTTATTACAAACTCCACCAATTGATATTCCTGATAAATGCAGTCTTATCAAATGTTCGCCTAATATTTCAACATTTTGTAATTATGATAATAATTATGATAATGAGAAACAAAAAAAGAATAATTCATTATTATTATTGATTTATATAATTCTTCTATTATTATCGATGTTTCTTTTGATATTTATTTGGAAATTGAAAAATTAAATAAAAATTATATAAGGATAATTTTATATTAAATAAATAAAAAAGGGAGTGTAGTTCAATGGTTAGAACACTGCTCTTATGAAGCAGAGACATGGGTTCAATTCCCATCATTCCTACTTTCTTTATTTTTATGGTTAGTTATAACATTGAAGGTTATAATTATCTAAATATTTTGTAAAAATTTGTGTAGTTTCATATGAATTATTACCTGGTCTATTTTGAATAGCTGGGATATGATTTTTGGCATAAAAGAATTTAGAATAATCGAGTGCATCTGGTGCAACTCTTCCAGTTGAATAATTGGGAATTAATGATTTCTTTAAAGGTTCTATATCATTCGTTATAACTGCTTTATGTAAACTACAAGGGAAGCCGTTCATTTTCTTTATATATATAAAGAAAATTATTATTAATATTATTATTAAAATAATAGAAGAATGGAGAAAGATTTTATAAAAGATGGATTGACTAATGAAGATATTATTAAAACAATAAAAGAAATAAGAAGTAAAATTAAAAAGTCTCCTTCTGAAAATAATTATGAGAATTTAAAAAAAGAATATGATTTCTTTTCAACTCGCTACCCAATGTTATTTGAAATATCAACAAGAAATGAACCATTTAATTGGGATAATCTAAATAAGATGTTAGAAATAAGAAAGAAAGTTGAAGAAAATGAAATAACTAATGACAAAGCATCAGTAATTATTGGACAACAATATTATGATAAGTATGTCAATATTAAAGAAAAAAAGAAATAAATATTTTTAAATAATGATTATTCAAATAATCATAAATATTCATAATTGATTTCATAATCATTATCAACATTATCATCTTCATCATCGTCATTATCATAATTATCTTCATATTCATCATCATATTGATCTTTGTATTCATTACGAAATTCTTCAATGATTTCTTTATCTCTCATTTTTTCATATTCTTCTTTTTTAAGTTTAATAGAATATTCTTTATCTAATTTATCATAATCAGGTTTTTCTTTCTTATCCTGAGTTCGAAAATAATTCTTATAATGTTCTTCTACGTCTTCATCTCTTTTTTCTTCATCATTTTTATGATTATAATTATAATAATAGTCATAATAATTATCATAATTTTTTTTATAATCATCTTTATAAGAAGTTGAATAAGTATCAATTAATTTATGTCTAGTAAGATGATTATTATTATTATCAACATAATAATTAATTAAGAAATTCATTCGATGATTTAGAATATTATCTCTCAAATTTCTATTTGTCATAAGAAAGGTTGAATAACAATTTAAATAATCATTCATATGATTATCATATAGATAATAAGTAAAATTATTTAACATTTTTATTTTATTTTATTATTATATTAATTATTTTATATAAATAATCATTTTTTATTTTTGTATGAATTTATATTGAAAACTCAAAAAAATTGATTTTTTGAGTATCAAAAATAATTATAAGTATATTGGACGACTTATCCTATTATTATGCCACCTTCTCCCAAGAAATTGATGACTGTTCGTGAGCATTATGAATATCTACGGAAGCAAATCAAGAAGAATGGTGGAAAGAACAAGAAATCTCCAAAAAGTTCTTATTCCTTCACTGGACAGGATGCGAATGGACTTGATGGAAGCTATTATCTTGAACATTGAATTTGATTTTCATATAAATACAAAAAGAAATTTTTGTATTTTTTAAAAATACAAATAACTATTAGATGGAATTAAATAAAAGATATACAACTTATGAAATTTTTAAGAAAAATATTCCTCGAATAGATAGATGTCTTGAAAAATCAAGTGGAACTATATTTGAATTTTTTTATTATGGTATTTTTGAATATGAAATCAAAGATTTGAATGTTTTATTATTAAAAGTTATTGGAGAACAATCAGCAATGGCAACTATTTATTTAAGTAAATTAAATAATTATAATAAAAAATTTGTGACTAAGATAATGCGTTTAAGTGATTTATCTATAAAAGAATTAGATATTACTGAACATCTTTCTAACATCGCTTATAAAACTAAGAATATTCATCTTCCATTATTATACGGTCATTCTTTATGTAATGAGATTAAAGAAGGTATTAAAATAAGAGAAGTAAATGAAATTGAAGAAAAATATAATCCAATAAATTCTTATTACTCCTTATTTATTGAATTATATGAAGGTTCAATGCAAATATTATTAATAACATTAGCAAGAAATTTATTAACACATTCAAATGAAACTACTTTTAAAGATAATATTAAAAATATTATTATGCAATGTTTTATTTCAATATTAACCTGTCATATTAATGGTGTTTATCATCGAGATACGCATATCAACAATTTTTTATATCAAAAATCAAATTTAAATGATTATTTTTATAATTATTTATATGAATATTCTTATAAAGATTTAAAATTTAATCTAAAATCAAAACCTTTCATAATCTCAATTTGTGATTTTGGATTATCTGATTATGAAAAAAATTTAAAAAATTCAGCTGATATGATTTGGGTTAATAAATATAGACCTGAATATAAATTATTTAGACAAGATTATATATTATTTTTAAATTCTTTAAATGATAATTATTTAAAAAAACATAAATTAATTATGAATATACTAAATTTAGATTTATTATATGAATTATTAGAAAAATCTAATGATGATTATGAATTCTTTAAACATTTGATTGAAAATAAATTATTCGATAATTATGAAAAAAATGAAAGAATAATCGAAATTAATTTAAATTCAACCTAATTTGAAAATAATATCATTTAAATTTTCTTGAATTTTATCAATATCAACATCTTTATTATGTTTATAAGTGATATAACAACTATCATTATTTTTAATAGTAATTGTAATTCTATTATTAATTTTGAATTCAATTAAATCATTATTATATTTATAATCAATATCATTAGTGCAAGCGAATAAATGCGTTGGTAATTTTATTTCATTGAATGCAAGAATTAAATATTTATTATTCATAATTCTATCATTTTCAATAATTCTTGAATAAACAATTTGATTATCATTTGTCAAATCATATAAATAATTATAATTATTGCGACAATAAATAACCGTCGAATATTGTTTTGTTTTTTTAAAAGTTGATTTAATTTTATTAATTAGACTACTTTCGAGAGCAATAGAATTATTATTTTTCTTAGATAATAAATAAATCTCAATGAGATTTGTATTATCCGTTAAAATATCTCTAATATTAATTGAAGATGTCATAATACTTATATTATTTAATTATCATTAATCATTTTTTATATCTTTATTTATCTCAAAAAATTTATTTAAAGATAAAATTTTATTATTCTTAAATAAATTTCTTTAAATATGATTATTTTTAAATTAATGATATATAAATAATTGTTTTCAATAATAATAAATGAAATTACCTGAGATTTCAGCAGAACAGAATAGAATTATTCAGGAATTATTATTAAATAATAATGTCGTCATTGATAGTGTTGCAGGAAGTGGAAAGACAACTTGCAATTTACATATAGCATCTTATTTCAAAAATTTGAAAATTCTTTTAATGACTTATAATTCAAAATTGAAGATAGAAACGAGAGAGAAAATACAAAAACTTAAATTAGAGAATATTGAAGTTCATTCTTATCATTCCTTTTGTGTCAAATATTATAATAAAGATTGTTTCACTGATACAACTATCAATAAGATAATTAGAGATAAAAATGAAAGAATTAAAGTTTTCAGATATGATTTAATAGTCTTAGATGAGGCACAAGACATAACAAGCTTATATTTCGAATTGATTTGTAAGATTTATAAAGATAATAATAATTGTTATTCAAAACTTTGTATATTTGGAGATAAAAACCAATGTATTTTTGGATTTAATAAAGCAGACCAAAGATTTATTGAATATGCAACTGAAATTTTTAAATTCAATTCTTATAATTGGTCAAAATGCAATTTTTCAATCAGTTATAGAATTACGAAAGAAATGTCATTATTTATAAATAATTGTTTATTAAAAGAAAATAGAATTATATCTAATAAAATTAGTAATAATAAACCTAGATATATCATCTGTAATTCTTTTGGTCATCATAATAATAATAATAATGAATTAAGAACATTTGAAGAAATCAAATATTATTTTAATCTAGGTTATAAACCAAGTGATATATTCGTATTAGCTCCATCAGTTAGGACTAGTAAAATGCCAATACGATTATTAGAAAATAAAATTAAATTAGATATGAAAGGAGTTAATATTTATGTTCCTACTAGTGATGATGAGAAATTAGATGAAGATTTATTGAAAGATAAAATGATTTTCTCAACTTTTCACCAAACAAAAGGATTAGAAAGAAAAGTTGTAATTATATTCAATTTTGATTATTCTTATTTCAAATTTTATAATAGAAATGTTAATTATTTTATTTGTCCTAATGAATTGTATGTTGCTACAACAAGAGGATTAGAACAATTAACATTAATTCATCATTATACTAATGATTTTTTACCATTCATTGATAAAAATAATTTAGAAATTTACTGTGATTATGAAGATTATAATAAAATTAGAAATAGAAATTTTATTAATAATAATGATAATAATAATGATGATAATTTACCTATATCTGTAACAAATCTTATTAAATTTCTTCCTGATAATGTTATAGACGATTGTTATAATCAATTGGAGATAATAGAGAATACTGATTTTATTATAAATAAGATTGATATTCCTATGAGAATATCTAATGATGATACTATTGAGAGTGTTAGTGAATTAACAGGTATAGCAATTCCTAGTATGTTCGAATATAAGATGAAAAATGAAATGAAAATTTATAAAGAATTGATTGATGAGAATTATGAAAATGGATTAAAAAAATCAAAAAATAAGAAACGATATAATTTAAATAAAATTGATATTCATAATCTAACACCAAGAGAATTATTATATATATCTAATTGTTGGAGTTCTTATAAAAATGGTTATTTATTTAAAGTGTTTCAAATAACTAATTATGATTGGTTAAGTAAAAATAAATTAAATCTTCTTCTCGAAAGATTAAATAATTTGAATATTTCAAATAATTATGAAATTGAATGTGACTTTAATAGAGAAAAAGAGAAAGAATTATTAAATCGAAAATTAGTAGGTTTTATTGATTGTATTGATTATAATAATAACATTGTCTACGAATTCAAATGTGTCCAAAAATTACAAAAAGAACATTATCTACAATTGGCATTATATATGTATCTTTATGAATTAAATAAAATTGATAAAACTGAAACTGAAACGAAATACGTATTATTTAATATTATAACGAATGAATATATGATTGTTAAATGTAATTTGAATAAATTAAGAAAAATTGTTGAATATTTAATAAAAACTAAATTTGTAAAAGAAATAGGAATATCAAATGAAGAATTTATTAAGAATAATATAAGTATTATGAAAACTTATTTATTTTCTATTTAAATAAAAATTGATAATATTATTATTTAAAATGATTATTAACAACGATGATTAATTATAAGAAATTATCTGTTGAAAGGATTGTTGAGTTATTATTGAGATATGAAGATGATCTTTATTATAATACTAATAATTCTTCACTAACACAAGATGAATATTATGAAATTAAGGATTATTTAAGAAGAATTGATAATGATAATCTCTATTTTATGAAAATTGATAGGGTTTTAAAGTATTTCAAGTTTGGGATTAAGAGGAATTTTTAATTTTTTGAATTTTTCAATGTTCAATGCTTTTTGTGCCATTCCACCAATCGCACATTCAAAAACTTTATTTTTATTTTTTTCTAAATAATTAAATAAATAATCATTTGTAATAACATTCTCATTTTTAGAAATTATTGTAAATCCATTTTCATTCAAATAATATTTTTCATTTAATATCATAACACAATTATCTTTATCAATTGAATATCTACCTATTTTACAAGTCTTACCATCTCTATTATATTTATTCGTATAAAATGAAATGTAATTACCACCACCTAAAACAGGATATTCATTATCATTATCATAATTATTACTATCATTATTATCTGAATATTGAAAATCACATAATTCTTCAATTGTTTTATAATCATTATTATCATTATTATCAATATCATCATAAATCTTATTATTTTTTGAAAATGATATTGAAGATACTGATAATAAATAAGATAATTCTTTATTTATCATAATCAAATCATTCATTTCAAAGAAATTTATATAAAGATAATTTTTTCTTATCCTTAAATGAATTTCTTTAAATTTGAATAAGAAAAAATGATATTGAAGATACTGATAATAAATAAGATAATTCTTTATTTATCATAATCAAATCATTCATTTCAAAAGAAATTTATATAAAGATAATTTTTTCTTATCCTTAAATGAATTTCTTTAAATTTGAATAAGAAAAATTGATATATAAATTTAATTTTATTTTATTATAATAATGATTGATTATAAAAAGCTTTCTATTGAAGAAATTGTTAAATATTTAATAGAAGATGATGACAAATATTATAATACTGGTAATCCTACTCTTACTGATAATGAATATGACGAGATTAAAGATTATTTAAAGAAGATTGATAAGACTAATCCATATTTAAAGAGAATTGGTGCGGAAATTAAATCGAAAGATAAGGTTAAATTACCAGTTTTCTTAGGGTCTCAAAATAAAATCAGAGATGATGATGTAAAAGCTTATAATAAATGGATTAGTGAATATAATAAACCATCTTCTTATAATATCAGTTATAAATTGGATGGCATTTCTTGTTTGATCACTTATTCGGCAAATGGAAAAGATATTAATTTATATACAAGAGGTGATGGAGAATATGGACAGAAAATAACAAGATTTAAAAATTATATTAAAAATATTCCTAAAAAACTTATTTTAGATAATAAAAGTTATGTTGGAATTAGAGGTGAATTAATTATCAATAAAGAAAATTGGAAGAAGATAAAAGAGACTGATGATAAAGCGAGTAATGCTCGAAATTATGTCGCTGGTCTAATAAATTCAAAAAAGATTAATAAAGATGTTATTAGTAATTATTTAGAATTTATAGCATATGATTTCATTGATTTAAATAATCCTCATCAAAGGATGCCAATAAATGATATTTATGAATTATTGGAAAAACTTAAATTTTCAGTTGTCGGTAATATTAAAACTAATAAAATAGATATTGATTATTTATTATCAAAATTAAAAGAATTTAAATCAAATTCTATTTATGAAATTGACGGAATTATTATTACCCATAATTCAAATCATATTTATGATTATAATGAAAATCCCAAATTCTCTTTCGCCTTTAAATCTCTTAAAATTCAAGAAGAAATTGTTGTAATCGTAAAAGATATTGAATGGAATGTCAGTAAAGATAAATATTTAAAACCGATTATTATCTTTGATGAGATTTATATAAATAATGTTAATATTAAGAAAGCTACTGGATTTAATGCTGATTACATAGTCAAGAATAAAATTAATGTCGGTTCTAAAATTAAAATCGTCCGTTCTGGTGATGTAATCCCTTATATCAAAGAAGTTATAACACAATCCAAAACTCCTTTATTGCCCTCAGTTCCTTATATATGGAAAGGAAAGGACATTCTTCTAAGTGGAGATAGTAAGAATAGGGAACAAGACATTAAGATTTTCACACATTTTATGAAATCATTAGATATTAAGGGAATTGGGGAGGGGATAATAATGAAATTATATGATAATTCATTTGATACTTTACAGAAAATTATTAATATCAAAAAAGAAGATTTATTGAAAATTGATGGATTTAAGGAGAAAAGCAGTGATAATTTGATAAATGCTCTTTTGAAGATTAAAGATAAGAACTGTTTAGATATATTAGTTGCTTCTAATTTACTCGGAAGAGGTTTGGGAGAAAGAAAATTGAAATTAATATTTGATAAGTATCCTTATATCTGCTCAAATCAAAAAGAAGGTTTGAAATTAACTATTAATGATATTAAGAATATTAATGGATATGGCGAAATTTCTGCTAAATTATTTATAGAAAATTTAAATAAATTCTATGAATTCTATAACTCCTTAAATATTCCTATTAAAGATAATGAAGAAGATGAAATAGATGGGAAAGAATTAAAAGGAAAAGAGAAGAAGATTAAGAAGGTGAATGAGAAATACAAAGATAAGACATTTGTATTTAGTGGTTTTAGAAATAAAGATTTAGAAACAGAGATTAAAGATAATGGAGGTGATGTCTCATCGACCGTTTCTAAGAAAACGACAGCATTAATTGTTAAAGATCTCGAAAAGGATAAGGAAACTACTAAAATTAAAAATGCAATTAAATTCGATATTCCAATAATTCTTTATGATGATTTTATTAAATAAATAATAGAGATATAGATAAATAAATGAGTTGTAAAGATAATATTAATCTAAGACCTGCTTTTATTAATTCCTTTAATAATTTATATAATTATGCAAGATTAAGTAGTAATATAAATCAAGAATTATATAAACCATCTGCTAATGTTTATGGAGATACTATTTTAAATAATCAAAATGGATTTATATCAACTATTACAAATAGTAATATTAATATTGATTTAGAAAATTATAGTGGTAATGAAGATATTATTGAAAATAAGGATAATTTTTTTATTATTGATAATGATAATAATAATGTTTATGAAAATTGTGTAATAACTTCTGGTGTTCCTTGGTATTCAACAAATAATAAATTTAATAAATGTGAAATATCAACTAAAATTCAATTAGATGATAATAATATCTTAAAATTAAGTCCTGATAAGAAAACTATTAATTATAATTTTAAAAGTAAAGATAAGAATTCAGCTTTTTGTTCGCATTCTTTCAATGTCAATAAGGCTTATTGTGAGAATTCGTGGTATGATTGGTTAATCATTCCCAATTTCTATTTAGGTAATACTTATCAGAAAGATATTGGAAAATATACAGATAATGATGTTTATAAATGTTATAAACCTTGTGATGGTGATAGTATTCCTTTTACAAATAGTAAAAATGAGATGATGTGCATTCCCAAGGAGTTATATTCGGGAGGATTATTGATGAATAAATCTAAATATTGTGCATTAGGTTTAATAAATTTAATTGGAAATCTTACTACAATTATTAGATCAAATGATAATATAACTAATAAAAATAATTTAACTTATATTAATTATTTATTAATATTTAATTATAAACATAATAAAAATATTGATAGTAAAATTTATAAAACAAATAATATTTATAATAGTATACTAAAATCAAATAAGGATGCAAATGAATTTAATAATTTTAAATCAAATATAAATGATATTGAAAATCAATTTCTTGATACAATTAGAAAAGAAATACTAGAATTAAAAGATAATTTCGATGAGTTTGATAATAGTTTAAATAAAAATTATAACTCTTTAAATATATTCTCATATAAATCAACTGATTTTCAAGAATTGATGAATGATTTATATACATTAAATGGATTGGAAAATAATAATATCTTAATTGATCCTATTTTAATTCATATATGGATATTAGCGAATTTATACAGACCTTATGAAAAGGATGATTTAAAGGAGATTGCAAAAACAACAACAACAACAACTATATCAAATGTAGAATTGTATGATTATTTATATAAAATAGGATTTACTGATGATAAAACTAAGAATACAAATATTTCAATAAGATTGAAAAATATCTTTTTTAGAGCAGTTAATGTTTGTTATAATAATAGAACGACATTCAGTGCTAATATTATAAATAAAACGAAAAAAGCATTGCAAAACAAAGAATTAATAAATTTTATAATTGATAATGGTTTTTATATTAATCCAGATAATGATAATATTAAAAATAAAAAAAGATTTGATATTTTTTCAAGTAAAGATAAATTAAGAGCATTTTTAGAAAATTTAGAAAATTTAGATAATTTTACTAAAATTTATTATTATAATGATGTTGAATTGAGTGAATTAGTTAATGATATTACTGGTAAAAATGAGATAGTAAAAAAGATAATTGGAGATTTTGGAATGGAAAATAATACAGATGGACAAATCAATGGAGAAAATAATAGATTTAAATATTTATTTTCAATTGAATATTTGGAAGTTTCTAATGTTTGCAAATTAAATGAAATTTATAATCCTGTTACAGGTTTATGTTCTAAAAGACCTCCTAAATTTGAAAAAATAGAAGTGAAAGAAAAAGATAATATCGATAGTATTGATGAACAATTAAAAATACCACAAATGAAATATTTCATAACATTATTTATTCAAGGTGTATTCGTAATTATAATTGGATACATAATTTATTTCTTTTATAGTTTTTTTGGTGAAACATTTTATGCTTCTATAAATTGGATTACAGAAACTTATAATAATTTTAATGAAGATAGACAAATTGGTAATTTAGAAAGACATATTTCTGCAACATCAGGAGAATATAATAGTGATGAATATAAAACTCAAAAAGAAATAAATAAAATAGAAGAAGATAGACTTCAAAGACATATTGACCATCTTAAACAAAAACTTGATATATTAATAACCCACGAAAATGAAGAAAAAATAACAATAAAACAAAAAGAACGTAAACAAGAAAAGAAAGAAAATGATGAAAATCAAGAAAAAGATGAATAATAATCATAATCATAAATACTGAGAACAAGATGAGAATGATTTTCGATGTAAATCGGTGATCCCATATTTTTTAATAGCATTTCTATGATTTAATGTTGCATATCCCATATTTTTAAGTAAATCATATTTATTTAAATCAGGATTTTCATTCACGATTTTAATAATCTCATTATCGTGATAATTTTTAGCAATAATAGAAGCAGCGGCAATATTGATATATTTCTGGTCTCCTTGTGGAACACACTCATATGAAATTATATCATCGTCATCTGGACAGATAATTGGTTTGAAATAGTTGCCATCAACAATAATATTATTAAATTTATTTTTCTTATATGCTTCAAATAAAGCACGATGCATAGCTTTCACAGATGCTTGTAAGATATTAATCTTATCAATTTCTTCTGGTGTTGAAATTCCAATTCCATAAGTTATACAATTCTCTTTAATATAATCTGCTAAAATCTGTCGTTTTTTAAATGATAATTTTTTGGAATCCTTAATTTGTTTATAAAACTCATTATTATCTAATTCTAAATCATTGGGCATAATTACTGCTGCTGCTACAACATTCCCAAATAATGTTCCTCTGCCTACTTCATCAACACCAATAGTTGTCAAATCACTTTTAATATACATTTATATTTATAATTAAGATTTAAGATAAATAAGATTTTGATATTGATAATAATCATTTTTTATAATAATAAAAATAATAAAAAATGACTTTAAGAATATAATTAAAATATTTAATTATATAAAAAATGGAGGAGTTGATGCATAATTTTAATAAAATTTTGGATGAGAAGAAAGAGGAGATAATAGCAATAGCAACTAAGAAAGAGAGAAAAAAAGTGAATGAAAATGTTGAAAAACTTAATATAGATATTTCATCAACTATTAATAGAATTAATGTCGCACAAGAAAAGAAATATAAAGCTTCGGCGAAATATAAGAAAGATAGGGAGAAAAATAATGAGTAAAAGCAGGGTCTATATTCTCAATGAATTAAAATCAAGACCATTCATTAAACAAAGAACTCCAGAATGGTTTAAATTGAGAGAAAATAGATTAACAGCTAGTGATTTATATGATGCTATTAATAGTCCTATGTCATTAATTAAAAAGAAGATTAAAAATGTTACTTTTAATTCAAATAGTATTCCTGCCTTAAAATGGGGTTGTATGTTTGAGAAAGTGGCAATTGATATTTATTCTCATTTGAATAAAGTTGAAGTTAATGAATTTGGACTTTTGATTAATGATAAAATTAATAACTTTGGAGCATCTCCTGATGGTATTACGAATGAGGGGATTATGATTGAAATCAAATGTCCTTATTCGCGAGAAATAAAAGATGGAACTATTCCTATTAAATATGAATATCAAATGCAAGGGCAAATGGCAGTATGTGAATTAGATATTTGTGATTATGTCGAATGTAAGTTTAAAGATTTTGGGAACGAGGTAGATTATATTAATAATATTAAAGAAATGAATTTGGATTTAGATAATAATTATAAACACGGAATTATTGCCGAATTTTATGAAAATAATGAAATTAGATATGTCTATTCAACTTTTAATAAGAATTATGAAGAAACGATTGAAGAAATGAAGATTTATAAAGATGAACGAAAGAAATTAAATTATTGGATGTTGGAAATTATTAATGTTCAAAGAATTAATTTTGATAAGGAAAGATGGGATAATATCATCGAACCTAAAATCAAATCTTATTGGTCTTTATATCAAGACGAATTAAAAAATAAACCTAAAAATCTTTTTATTGAAGATGATGATTGATGATTAAGAAATTGTTAAAAATCCATTTGTTGACATTGGAGTGAGAATATTATAAATAGGATTATTTGTATCATATGTTATGATATTCACTGGTAAATTAATAATAGCATTTGATGGTATTTGATTTCTTATTAATAATTTTAAAATATTATTATCATAAGTCATTTTATAAATATCAATATAATTATTATCAGGTTGAAATGTTGATAAATAAAAATTGTAAGTTGTATTAATCATAAAATTTAGATAAGTTCCTTTTTGTAAAATAAAATTAGATATATAATTTAAATTTATTTTTGCTGCCTGAGAAGAAGTTGCCATATTGAAGGTGTAATTGCAAACGATGATATTTGGAGTATAAATATTATTCGTTATAGAAATTGCAGGATTACTACCAGATCCTAATGAGATACTATTTGAATTTAAATCAAATTTTGCTAAAACATTCTTATTCGTATTATAAATAGAAACTGATGCAACATTTGAAGAACTTGAATTATTTAATCCAGGATAGATATTAAAATTACCTGAACCATCAACATTTAAATTAATACATTTTCTCTTATTCTCATCAATAGTATTATCACAAATTTTAAAATAATTATTATTATCAGTTAAATTAGTAATGCTTGAATAATTTGTTATTTTTGAATTTGTATTAATACTAATATCATTATTATTAGATATATTTGAATTAATATAATCATTAAAATTATTAACTTTAAATAATTTATTTAAATTATTATTTAAATTTGAATTGATGCTATTTAATTTATTTGTTTCACTTACAATGAAATCATTATTTTTTTGATTAATTTCATTTAATTTATCATTAATTTCATCTTGTAATTTATCGAATGTTTCTGTTGCACTATTTAATGTACTTTCAGATAATGATAAATTGGCATCTATATTCTTTTTATGATTTACATATTTCTTATAAAAAAAATATAATAATATTATAATAATTATTATTACAATTAGAATAAATAAATTGAAAAATATAAATAAATAATTATTCATATTTTGTATAATTCTTCTAATATAATTAATGATTATTATTACTCATATTCAAAATCACTCAAATCACTTAAATCGCTTAAATCACTCATAATACTTTCATAACCATCACTATAATTACTATTCATATAATTATAACCTCCCTTCTTTCCTTCTTTTTGTTCCTTTAATAACTTCTTACCTATTGGAGATGTTATTGAAACCATTCGACCTGTCTTTGGATTTAATATCTTATCTACATCATCTTTCTTATCATCCTTCTTAATAATTTTCTTATCAATAACATCCTTATCATCCTTATCATCTTTCTTAATAACTTTCTTATCAATAATAACAGCACCTTCTTTTTCTTTTTGTTCTTTTAATAACTTCTTACCTATTGGAGATGTTATAGAAACCATTCGACCTGTCTTTGGATTTAATATCTTATCTCCATCATTTTTAATTTCATCTTTCTTATTATCCTTAATATCTTTAATTTCTTCAACAACAATTTCTTGAAGTTCATCTCTTTGTTTCTTTAATTTCTTACCTAATGGAGAATTTATAGAAATCATTCGACCAGTATTTGGATTTAATATCTTATCTTCATCATCATCTTTCTTATTAATTACCTTCTTATCATCATCTTTCTTCTCTTTTTCTTGTTCTTTCAATATCTTTTTACCAATGACAGAGTTTATAGAAACGTATTTACCTGTCTTTGGATTTAATATCTTATCTTTCAATGGTTTTATTATTATCTTCTCTTTTTGTTTCTGTTTATCATCATTATCATCATTATCATTATTATCATTATTCATATCTTCATCAATTTGAATATCATAATCATCATCAAAAGTTTCAAGAATATTATTAGGAACTTCTAAATATTCAGTATTAAATCGCATTTGTAAATTCATTGTTTCAAGTTCTTGATTTAATAATTTCATACAATAAGGTGTTTCAATAATACTACTTTCATTATTATTACATAAAGGACAGATACAAGAACTTATTTTATTTGAATAATTAGGAATAATTCCACATCTCTTACAAACTCTCCATCGATATTTATCAGATCTCTCCATCATACTCTCTTGAATAAAACTTGCTATTCCATGACTTATTAAACTATCACGTTCCATCTCACCAATTCTAAGACCTCCTTCTTTTCTCTTGCCTCCTGTTGGTTGTCTTGTAAGTTGTGTCATTGGTCCTTTTCCTCGTGCATTAATTTTCTCAGCAACCATATGTTTTAATCTGAAATAATATGTGGGACCAATAAAAATCTCAGTATTTATTTGTTTTCCAGTGAAACCATTATATAAGATCTCATTTCCGTGTTTGTGAAATTTATGACTTTCTAATTTATCATAAATAGCTTTATGATCTATATCTATATAAATCGTTCCATCTCCCAAATAACCCTCAATACAACATAATTTAGCATAGACACATTCTACCAAATGCCCAATTGTCATACGTGAAGGAATTGCATGAGGATTAACAATTAAATCTGGTTTTATACCATCTTTCGTAAAAGGCATATTCTCCTCGGATAATATCATTCCAATAACTCCTTTTTGTCCATGCCTTGATGAATGTTTATCTCCAAATTCAGGAATTTTTATTTTTAAAAATTTAATTTTACAAATTTCATCATCATTTCCAGTTTTAGTATCATAATAAATATCATCAATATATCCATAATAACTATCATCACTTGTTATAGAAATATCAGTATAAGTAGTCTCTTTTATTTGTTCTGTAAAAACTCCATTATTAACTTCTTTAATAACTTCTTTTTCTAATATCATTCCTATAACAACTGCTTTTTGACCTCTTGGAATGTATGAACCTATTTTAGCAAATCCTCGATCATCTAATAATTCATAAGTTGCTCTTTTTATTCCTTGAACTTTAATCTTATTTTTCTTATCAATATCATTTATTAAATAGAAATTATTAGGATTACCAAAACGAATTCTTTCAAATTCCGAAATCTTTTTAGCAGTTGCAGTAATTGATTTATAATAAGATAAATGAAATAATCCTTTTTGAATTGAATTTCTATTTATAATTAAACTATCTTCTTGATTATATCCTGTATAAGTCATAATAGCAACTATTAAATTAACACCGTTCGCCATATAATCACTTCCAGTATATTGTGCATGTCTTGTATTGATGATTGGTCTTTGAGGATAATGTTGAATAAAACCGAAAGTATCAAATCGTTTTTTAAAATTAGTCGCATAAATTCCTATTGCCTGTTTTGTCTGTGCGGCGTGGAAAAGATTACGAGCTGCCGCATTATGATTGCACATAGGAATATTACCAGAAACAACGCTAATCATCGTCGAAGGATGAATTTCAACATGAGTATGAAAATTATTAATATCATGTTTATACATTGCTATGAATGATGTATCAGATTCTTGTGCATCAATATATTCAATTGTTGCTTCGTCCTTTTCTAATAATTCAACAACTTCATTTAAATTTTTATTTCTAAAATTGGGAAGAGTTAGAGGATTAATATAATAATTTTTATAATAAATTTCTTCATTCTTATCATCTAATGGATAATTCTTTCCAAT
>Ga0114963_10000410_pt1 | contig 28743 bp, 30 predicted proteins | sample C_131016_EF_Meta_FD_87019 | JGI IMG/M metagenome (GOLD analysis project Ga0114963, IMG submission 87019) | Freshwater microbial communities from Lake Croche, Canada to study carbon cycling - C_131016_EF_MetaG | ecosystem: Environmental > Aquatic > Freshwater > Lake | place: Lake Croche, Canada... | reverse complement strand
TTTATATAAAAAAAATGAATTATATATAAAAGAAAAGTTTTGAAAAATACACCCTACTGTTCCACCACTGCCGCTACTTTTTCTCCACTTTCCCTTCATTCTAAAAATGGGGTAAAACTCACCACATTTCAAAATCCCCCTCATTTCTCAAAAAAAAAATGCGATAAACTTTAAAAACTCGGAATTAAGCGTTTAGTTGAGACGCTTTTGGGACGCTAGTATATATAGTAGTATTTGTTTCAGAGGCAAGCGGCAAAAAAAGGTAAAAACATAACTAGCATGAATGAACGTGTTCTAAAAAACTTTTATACTGAAAACTCAGCGGACATTTAGCTACTCTGTTCAGTAGGTTAATCAAAATCTCGACGAACCCAAATATTAGGATGGATTTCTATCATATTATCGGCAATATGATTAACTAGGTTAGCCGGCATCCACGTTCGATTTATACAATTGGGGGTATTAGTTTCATGAAAGTGTTTCCTAGCTTTCAATTGATCAATATTTTCACACGGGAATTCTTCAATTAATGTTATATAGGCATCATTGTATTGAATAATTTTAAACTCTGCTTTATCGTAAGTTTCATTTACTAAATATTTGCGGTAATCTGCTAAATGATGAGCATAACGCATTGTAAGACGGGTTTCAGTAGTTGCCCCGATAAATATATCATTCGTTTGATTTGAGCAAATTTTGTAAATCTTTGCCCGTAGATATCTTGCCATTCTGCTGTATCGTTTTGTATCTTTCTATATCTATTCTTATATGGAAAAGCTTTAAATTAAAAAATGTAAAGAAATCTAAAATCCTAAATCTAAGCCACGCCCATCTAATTGTAAGCCTTTCCCATGTATTACGGTATCGAGAGTACTAGCAAAATCAGTTACGCCTTTAGATATTTTGCCTGTTGTGGTAAGTTCATTTTTAAGTGTTGTTAAATCCTGATAGATGAAAGTTTTGGCAGTTGGGTTATATTGTAAAATATTACTAGCATCTAATAAAGTAAGTAAGAATGCTTGGCAATTATCGCTAAACCCATCATAATGGAAGAAATGCTGTTTTCCTACTTTATTCATACCATTATATAGCAAACTGTTAATAGTAATATCAGCTACTTGGGGAGGTAGTTCTAGTTTAAGAGATTGAGCATTTGCTGGTGCGTCTCTTGCTTCATTCCATGGGGCTATATTAATAACTTGGTTCTTCTCTATTAAAATAGATTTGATACTATTATCACTACTATTATAATCTACTTTCATGTATAAATGAAACATAGTATCAAACCCTAGTTTATTAATTTTTTGTTTGAATTGCCCTAAAGATAAAACATTTAGTATTGTTCCAACATAAGATTGAACTGGGGTTCTATATACGGTTATCCCAGTTATTCGGCTATTACCTTCTTTACCTAAAAATTGCCGAATAGCTGGGGCGAAATCAGTTCGTCTTCCACTAAATCTACCTTTAATATTTTGGTAAACATCTGAAATTAACCCACTACCCTCTTCAGCTTTCAATTTTTTACGAGACATATTTATATTAAATAATATTTATTTTTTCTTTGGTGCTTGTGAAATTTTAGGTTCATATTTATGTTTTTTTTTGTATTCAGCTTCTTTCTTAGCTTCTTTAATTTTTTCTACTCTTCTAGCTACTTCTTTAGCTGCTGCTACATTTAAGCCCTTAGTGTATCTTGTTGTAGCTAGATGTCCTTTCCTTCCAGCTTTAGCTAAATCAGCTTTATGAGTCTTTTTAAGAATTTCTACCATTCCTTTGTCTTTCTTAGTAAATTTATCTGGTTCTGGTTCTAAATCTTCATATTGTTTTGCTAGTTGTTTTTCAGATAAATATACTTGGGGTTTAACTGCTCTACCTGTGCTTTCAAATTTGGTTGTTGGTTCAGCTTCATCCTTCTTCTTTCCTTTTCCTCTGCCTTTCCTTTTAGGGTCTTCCTTAGTATGGATTGCCTTTAATCTTTCAGTCTTCTTCATATGAGAAACCTTTTCGGCTTTAGTATCTGAAGGGGGGAGAGGTTCTCCATCTAGTTTAAAAGGACGGTTCTTAATTTCAAAGTCTTGGTCTTTGAACTTTAGAATATGGTCATGTGTCATATAAGTATAAAAATCTGCTAACCTAGCAATTAATTGGCTTCTTGGTAGAATTAAAGGAATATGAAAGTGTAAGTTATGATGTTTAACTAGCTTCTTCAGGCTAAAATCATTTAATTTACTTAATTCTTCAGTAAATAATTTACGATGTGCTTCAGCCATTTATTTATAATTAATATATTATTTTTAGCTATCTATTAAAGAATAATAAATTAAACTATATCGGGTACCAGTAAATGGGGCAGTTGAATGAATCCACTCAGAACCATCAAATAATAGGGGTTTATACTGAATATTAAATTTATAAGAATTTAGTATAAGTTCTCCATCTTTATAATTACCAAAACCAACAATATAACTTAATCCCTTGTTAAACTTATCCACATGAGGCAGACTTTGATAATTTTTATTAACTTGAATGCTAGTATACCCCCGATATGGTTTAACATACTTCTCTCCAAATTCTTGTAGCTTGGCATATAATTCAGTATACTCTAAATTATTAGGACTATCCCAAAAGCCCTTTTGCTTCCTGCGTCTAACTAGGCCAAACGCTTGACTGATACCTATACCAGTATTTAACCTTTTCACATTTACCTTTAATTCAGATTGTTCTAGCATTCCCAAAATCTCTTTGATAAAGTCATCATTCTTATTTAATGGTTGTAATTCTTTATAAAAATTAATAGAACTAATTTGTTTAATAATCTTTAACTCGGGGTATCTGCTAGCTTTATCTGAGTTAAGTTCTGTTAGTCTAACACCTAAATATTCGGGATACATCTCCAATAATTGTTTGCTAGCATCTAAACTTGAATCAGTTCTATCAGGGTATTGTAGTTGTAAGCCTCCCCCATTATCATAAGTATTTGTTGTAGCACAAATGTAATTATGTTTAACTAGCACTTTATCAAGTTGCCAGTATTTGAGTGTTCTTTCATAATCTTCTTTAATATCCATTGTTATATCTAGTTCTTTATTATGACGATTAACAACACCAAAGAAATGCCCAACAATAAATGACAAATTAAAAGTAATCGAATTTCTCAAAAATCGCGGGTTATGAGTAGTTTGGTGAATTCCCCACAAATATGCCGAATTTTCCAAACAAAGCCGAAATGCCCTCAATATGAATTTTCTGAAATTGATGGAATTGAATTTAAATAGCTTTCCACAGTCAAGTCGGTTAATTGCTGTTATATCGTCGTCTAGCATAACGAGAAGCTGTTTCTCCTTGAAATAATTAGTAATATAGTTGCGTTGTTTAGCCAATCCCAAGAACCCTACAACTATATTATATTTATTAGCTGTTGTTGTCTTGTATTCATCTAGTTCTTCTTGCGAAGCTACAAAGATATAAATCTGCTTATTGGGAATTTCTAAGTCTTCCAATAGTCTTAAAGTCTTGTTGATTATACTAGACGCCCGTTTATAAGACGGTATGACGAATAGAATATTTGTTAAAGTTAAAACCATTTTAAGGTATAAACTAGAATAAAAAAATAAAAATAAAACTAAAGTTGTTTATAAAACTTACCAAAATCATTTAATGCTAGAAGAGTGAGAACGGTCGAAATATGGTCGCCATTAAGCCATGTAGCCTTATTACTAAAGTAAAGTTCCCTCATATTGTCAAAGGTCATTTGCTTACTAAATAAACATGCTAGGCTACTATGGCGTCCACAGTCGGCCACTCCCCCACTTTTGCTTTGGAAATCTGTAGTATTATATACTACTGGTTTACCTGACTTTTGAGCGTAGGCTTCTAGCATTGGAGTGATGTAATCCGGTAGGGCTTCATCATATGTTGAACGCTGTTTAACTTGAACTGGCTTAAATCCATATGGATCAAAGAAGAAAGGTTCGCCTTTAAAATTTACACCCATCGCAACAAAATGCCCATCTGTTTTACTAGACACCTGATAGAGAACAATGGCATATTGGTGATTTCCACATAGTGCTTCGAGACTTTTGTAATCTTTTAAATTTTCATAAACAACTGGATTCTTACCAATCAATTTATTAATTTCGCTACCTGATAAAGGTCGCTTTATATAAGTATCAACTAGCTGTTGTAATGACATTTATATATAAAAAGATTAAAATAATTAGATTGTATCAAACATAGAATTAATTCTCCTACTTGGTTGTGTTTTAACTAGACCTACCGATTTGGCTATGTCAAAAGCCTTCTTACCGGCTTTAACTAACTGCTCCCCAACTGCTGTTTTAATTTTATGAACCCGTTCTTTGCCAACATACTTATTTAAAGTATCATCAATAAGCCCACTTCCTTCAACTTGGTGCTTCTTCGGGCGTCCTCGGCCACGTTTAGATGCTTCAGCTTTAGCCATGTGCTTCTTTGGGCGTCCTCGGCCACGTTTAAATTTCAATCCTGAACCTTCACTTTCACTTTCTGCTTGTGTTGTAAATGCTGGTCTTCCTTCTTCTTGTAGTTGTGCTAAATAAAACTGTTGATATGCTTTAAGATTTTCTCGCAATTGTTCGCGTGTTTCTGGTCTTCCTTCAGGTGTTTCTAGTGGTAGTCCCTGCCTTCGTGAAACTGCTTTTAATTGCCCAAGGTCTAAAAGGTCTATTTGTTCTACTGGAATAACTGTTTCGCGATTAACACGTCTAACATTAACATTAGCCCTAACTCGACGGCGACGACCTCGAGGAGCTTCTTCTGGGGCTTCTTCTGGGGCTTCTTCTGGGGCTTCTTCTGGGGCTTCTTCTGGCTCTGGGGCTACTTCAGCTAGTACAGGGGCTGGTTCCCGTTGTGCTCTATAACCGGCATCAGCTCTTTCCCTAGCATCTCTTTCATATCTATCTTGTGCTTCTCTTCGTGATTCATTAATAATTGAAATAGTATCTTGTAATAGATTAGCTGAACCTCGCGCATGCTCACGGGCTTCTTCTCTTGCCTGTTCTGCTTGGTCGCGTGCCATTTGAGTCTCTCGTCTCAATTCCTCACGTTGTTCCCTAGCTTCTTCACGCGCTCTTTGTAAAATATCACTTTGCCGTTCTGCCTCAGCTCTGGCTGCTGTTGCTTCTCTTGCGGTTTGTCTAGCATAATCTCTATTATCTAATTGTATGCGTAATTTATTGGCTTTTTCATATGCCCTAACACGTTCTTTTTGATCTTCTTCAGTTGTTTTTGCTACCCCCCTAGCTTGTTCTTCTAATAAATTCCTCTTAGTAGTTCGCTGAAATTCTTCATATTGGGATGGCAAAATAAGACTTCGCAATTCCTCCGCTTCCCGCAATTTTCTAATTTGTTCAGGTTCAGATGCTTCTCTCATCTTTTTAATGCGTATCTCAGCCTCGCTAAGTTGTTGGAGTTTAGGCTTAGTAATCCTCTTCTCTACTAATTTCTTCTTTCTTGTTAAAACATCAGTCAAATCTGTCTGTTTAGATTTTCCTAGTTTAATCAAATTCTCAGGTGCTTCTTTTCTTTTAATATCAACTACTGCTTTTTTAAGCTTCTTCTTCTTATCATCAGCGGTTTGGGCAGATTTAGCTCCCTTATTAAAATAAATTAATCTGACATGTCCCTCTTTTGCCATTTTTATTATTTATACTAGAATAATATAAAAAATTAAAAATTAATTTTAACATACTCTTTTTGAACATCTGGCGAATGTAGGAATCTGCTAGCAAACTCTTTTTTGTCATTCTCTGAATGAAGTCCATCTTTAAAATACTGGGTTATGTGTATCTTCCTAATTAAATTAATATTTAGGGGTGCTCCAACTACTTCATTCATACAATTGGTTATAATATCAGAAAAATTAACTGGTTTAAATTGCTCACCATGCTTATCTACAAATAAAAAATCATTGTATTGCTTGTTATATTTTAGTATATAAGTTTTCAGTAGTTCTTTCAAAATTTTACCAGTAATATTAAATTTCTGAGTGCCATAAGTAGAACTTGTTTTATAATTAACTAGATAAAATGACTTAGGATTTCCAAACTTGTCAATAATTAAATAATTGTATTCCTTGTTGAAATTTTTAGGTTTCTTAGATGTTGAAGCTATTTTCATATCCCAGTAGTTATTTCTAGCTATTAAAGTATTGTCAAAATACAAAGCAACAATCAGCTTATTAATTAGCTTACCATCATCAATTTTCCCATCGGTATCAGTAATACTATATTTTTCTAATTTAGTTATAATATCATCGTATGGAAGTACTAGCTCTTTCTCTTTTTCTGTTGCTAGGTTATCATTTCGTGTATTCTGTTCTACTATCAATAAATTGGCCATTGTGGAAGTATATACTTTTATTTGGTCTTTCATACCTCCTAAAAATTCTAATAGTTTCACAATTGGGCTCAAATAGTCTTTTTGAGATTTTAGTCCGGAATCTGCTAAAACTTTTAGAATTCTTTCAGGATTAAATAGAAAACTCTTGTCCCCATTATATCCTCGTCCATTAACTAGGGTGCTCAGTTTATTAATTTTATTCACATAATTTTGAACTGTTAGCGGTTTCAGTAGTTCTCCTTTACTAGTTTTAATAGTTGAATAGAGAGCTTTCAATTTCTCCAATTCTTCAGGAAATTGCTGAAATCCATCCTCATTTATCCCATGTTTCCTAGCTTTGTATAAATTCATCATACCAGCCGGCATTTGTTAATATCTGGATATTAGGAATATATTTAATTTTAAATATTAACCTCTTATTATCTTAATGCCAAATCGCTTATTCATATCTTTGATAGAAGCTCCAATAGTGGGTAAATTCCACAAGATATAGCGCGATAATGTTGAAGCTCGATGAGGGTCAGTCCAATCTTCTTTTTCATGTCTTTTAATGTATCTGGCTTTTCTTTCATCTCGTTCAGCTTTGGGAAAGCTAGTATAGTCGTCGTAGTCTGAAGCCCCAAAATGGACTGTTTTATTTCGGCCTGTTTTTGGATTAATGAATTGAACCATATATTTCTTAGCTGGATTAGAAGATTCATATAAATAGAGTTTCTCTACTACCATTTTAAACTAAAACAAGAAAAAAATAACTAGGTGTCTAACCGGCAAGCCGTTCCAACATGTGGCTACTGATACTTATAGGACTAAAGAATTCTTCAATAACATCCTCCACTGTTTCAATTTCGAAAGGCTTACAACTGAATACATCAATATAGGCGCTATTAGTATCATTTGAAAAGTGAGCGGTGATATTGCTAGTTTGAATAAGTTGAACTACCGTATAGCCTGCCTTATCATCATGACCAAAGTTCTCAATTAATGGCTCGCCATACGCAACCATGTCTATACGCTTAACTAGTTCTACCACCCAATCAAAAAGAACTTTTTCATTCCGAATTGCTTGCGCATTACAACCATAGCAATTTAATGCTAAACTCCATCCCCATGGCTTTGACATTTTAAGAAAAAGTATGACAAAAAAATACTTTTTAAAAAAAAGTATGACAAAAAAATTAAAAAATAAACTAGGCGTAGCCCTGTTTTGGCACGCTTTTGGAAAAGCGTTCCCTAAACAAGTTTAACTGCTACTTTAGCTACATCGCCGGCCACGTCTAAAAATGTGTCCCACCCGCTCTTTTTAGATGCTGCCCGTTCTCGTGCTGCTTCTTGCTCTTTTAGAGTATTGAAATATTCTGTTTGTGCTTCTTCTTGGTTGGCAGCCGTACTAACTGCTTGCTCCCAGCTGTTCTGAACTGCTGTCGCTCCGGCATTCCATGCGTAATCTGCTGTCGCGCTAGACTGTTGAGAAACTGCTTGTGCTAGTTGTGCGTTTCTGGCCATCACCTGTTTAGATAGAACTTCAACCGGATAAATAAACCCAGAATCCTTACACATATCCATAATATTAATATATTCATCTACATTTTTAGCATCATATACGTATTCATCTTTATCAGGTTTTTGAAAAAGAAATAGAATCCTAAAATCTTTATGTGGTTGTATTTTTGCCTCCGGATTGCTTGCCCCGTAGCCGCTTGTTTTTGCCGGAACGTATTTCAGATTACCAGTTTTATTTAGTTTTTTATAAATACTAGATTTCAAAAACCTAGCTTGAGAATCACAAACCATTACTTGATTAGGATTCGCTGAATACTTATTAGGATGTTGAAATAGAAAATAAGGATAATCTTCCGGAATTGGTAAAACGAAAGGAGCTTTATAAGGTGCCCAAATATTCTTTGAGGTTGCTTGTTTCGCAGCTTGTTGTTTTTCTGCTTGTGCTACTTGTTTCATTGTAGCTTCTTTATCAAATTGTAGCTGTGGCGCTTTTGCTTGAACTGGTACATCTAGTAAATCTTTAAAGCTTTTTGCCTCTGTTTGTCCTGCCTGAATATTACCCCTTTTAATTGCGTCGGCTTTCCATTCAGCATCTGTCATTAAATAACCACCTTTAATTTTACTTTTTCCTTGTTTTGTATTTGTTGATTTGCGCTTTTGATATACCATAGATAACGCTTTTAACCTATGATGATTCGGTAAATGCCGAACATTATCATAATTATCTTTTACAAATTCTACCCAACTCATTTTATACTAGAATAATATTTTATTTTTTAAAAACGTTTTTACAATTTATCAATTAATCTATAATAGTCTGAGATAATGCTATTATTCTGTAAATCATTACGTGATTTTAAGACTTGGATAGCAGTATAAAGATACTGTTTAACCGCTCTATTACCGAAATGCCCTAGTTTAACTGATAAAGCTATTGGGCATTTTAGAAACTCAATATTATTAAATGCGTTTCCAGTAGCTAACTGTGCTAGAGTGTTAATTCGTGTTTTATAGGTATTTATAGTTTCATTTGACAAATCATTAAAATACGGATTATTAAATAATTCAATAAGTTCGATATTCATTTAGTATTTAATTAGATTATCTTTATGGCGGTAATCCCAAAAGAACCTTTAAATCAGCTACTGAAGTCCACTTCATTCCTCCATTACCATTTGATGTTAAGAACTTATCAGTGCCTCCGTCATCACCGCCATATGTTGAACCGCTATAACTAGCATTATTCGCCCCAACAACTAGATTACCGTAATGATTTATAAAGTGTGCTTGTGAGCCTCCACCGTATGTTAGAAATATATTGTCATTCTGTTGTGCTGTTCCATCTTGCTGGCCGTTCCATGGACTAATAACTATACTGGCGGATTGATTATTTAATGATATAGCGTTAGGCATACTACCAAATTGATTATATTGAGGGTTTGTTGTGCTAGAATACATCGTTATACCACCGTAATAATTCGAGTCTGTTCCTAAATCATTAGTTAATAATACTGATACACTTGCCCCATCAGAATCGCTTTTACTTTGAGCTAGTAAAGCTGTTGTATAATTAGCATCACTAAAACCTGCTTCGATTGCTATAGGATAATTACTAGTATAACTTAGATTTTCATTAACTGTTAGAACTCCGGTATTCGGTTTGTGCTGTAAATCTGCCGAACCAGTTGCGCCGGTGCTATTCGAATATATAATGTAATTATTTGGAACTGTAAAAGAGAATTCTCCAGTATAACCAGTATATCCAGTATATCCAGTAGCACCAGTATTTCCGCGTAATCCTGTAGGGTAATAATATACTTTATTTAGTGGCGTTCCAATATCTGCGCCAGTTAATTGAGCCGCTAGCACGTCTAATTGAATAGGATTAGTTTTAGAGAAATCAATAGTATAAGATGCTTTTAGAACTCCGTTTAACTTGAAGAAGACTGAAGTGCCATCTATATAAGTTGATAAAATATCATTACTATAAATTGTCGCATAAAACAGATTTGAAGCCAGTCTTACTTGTGCGCCAGCTGCGTTATACATTGTTATTCTAGTTTCGGTAGGTGTTTTATAAATATCATAATACAAAACACGGGCAGATGCGTTATTTAAATAATTAATCTGGTAATGGTCGCCAGTTTCAAATAACGTTGATAATTGAACTTCGTTATAAATAGCATTTGCCGTAATATTTAAGAATTCTTCAGTTATAACTTCATCACCTGTATTATTTAATATTATGAGCGTAGGTGTTATAGTAGGTGCTCCTGCTAGTATAACCAGTGTTGTAGATGTTGCGCCATTATAGCCCTGTGCGCCCCCAGCGTCGCCTGTCGGGCCTTTTGCTCCACCGTCTCCGGTCGGGCCTTTCTCACCTTGGAGGCCTGTTTCACCCATAAAACCAGTATCACCCTGCGCTCCTTGGTTTCCACGAAATCCAGTTTGACCCCTATCTCCAGTAGCTCCTCTATCACCAGTGGCTCCATTGGCGCCTGTAGCGCCTTGTTCGCCTGTAGAGCCTCGGTCTCCGGTGGCACCTCGGTCTCCGGTGGCACCTCTGTCTCCTGTAGCGCCTTGTTCGCCTGTAGAGCCTTGTTCGCCTGTAGAGCCTCTGTCTCCGGTGGCTCCCTGAAATCCAGTCGGCCCTTGTAATCCGGTGGCTCCCCTATCGCCTGTTTGGCCTTGGTCGCCTGTGGCTCCTCGGTCTCCTGTTTGGCCTTTATCGCCTGTACCACCGCCACCAGTTCCACCAGTTAATCCTAATACATTTACAGAACCTAATAAAAGCCCATTATTCATTCCACTTAAATAATCGCCTAAAAAAAGAGATGCCATTCAATATTATACAAATATTTTAATATATAAAAAGATTAAAAATTATGCTAAATAATTACCACTACCACTTCCATTATCTGAATTATTATGAATTATATACAACATACAAATAACAAATAACGAGACTTCTAGCAATTGACAATACATTTAAATACTTTTTATGAAAAAGTATGACAAAAAAATCAAAAAATAAACTAGGCGTATCCCTCTTTTGGCACGCTTTTCTAAAAGCTCTAAGAATAATTAAGAAAGCCAACTATAGCATTACTTGGGTCAGATGACAATAATCTAATGTAATTCAGACTATTAGAACCAATACTAAACCCGAAATCACTTGATGCGCTAGTTGTTAGAGAGTATTGACTGCTATACCAGTGTTGATTGTCATTAGAATACTGAATAACTAGGGTTGTGGCTGGTGTTGAATTGCCGAAGATTGTTAGATTGCTTGAAGATTGGTTTAGAAATATAGAATTCGATACACAATTAGAGCCGTTTGATGTAAAAGTTAAACTAGCGCTACCGGTGTTCCTGCTAATCCATGCTGACTTATAGATGACGCTAAAATTTAGTAAAGATTGGTTAGTCATGCTGTTATTTCTCACTGAAAAATATACATAAGGTTGGGTGAGGGTAATATTAGCCTCAAAATATTGATTTGCTTGAGTTAAAAATGTAGTATGATTTACCTGAATTTTATTAATGGATTGATAAATATCAATTTGGGTTGATGTATCGGCTATTAAAGAAATAGTAGCTGTTGGTAAAAGAATATTTTCATATTGACCAATAAAAACACCACCCGCATTTAATGGGATATTTGTAGAATTTAGAGCACTGTCCATTTTATAATTATAATATATTTTAATATTATAATAGATAACATTTTAATGGACGTTGAAGAATACAAAGCATTTTTGAAAAGCAAACATATGCCTAAAGGGGCATCTAATAATACAGTTGTCATTGATGCTAGTAGATACTTAGATGAAGCAAAAGCTGAAGCTGATGCTAAAGCAACTATTAAGAAGAAAACCCCAAAACAATCGGCAAAACGCCGAACCAATACTATCAAAGAAAGCAATACAATGCGCCAAAATGAAGAAAAACAAGAATTAAAACCCGAATATTCAGCTAATTATCATACAATTAAACCAGAAGAGAAAAGACCTCCGACAACTAGCAACATGAGGCCATTTGTTAATATTGGTTTTTAAAGAGCTTAAAAACCTAAACCAGCATTATGGCTAATTTGGCTACGAGATTGTCCAGATGGCTCTAGTGATGATAAAAATGAATTGTAAATGTTAGTATTACTAGTAGGAACGCCTGCCGGTCTCAAACCTGCCCCACTAAAAACCGCACCCATCCGCCCACCACTAAGACCAGCCCCAGACATCACTGCGGCGCCTCCACCAACGGCACCACCCTTAAGCCCTGCGCCACTCATTACGGCACCACCTCCGGCACCAATGGCACCACCCTTAACTCGGCGAACACGCTTTTTTTTAGCTAGAGCGCCACCCAAATCCATCTCAGCACCTTCAGGAAGTCCTTTTCCTCGTAGCTTATCAACAGCACTCTTTGCTTGTTTTCCCACTGAATAAACACTTTTCGCATATGCGACTGGATCTTTTTTTAATTTTTCAAATTCAGATTTAAGTAGTTTCTTTCCTTCAGTTTTAGCTAGGTCTAAAGCTTTAGAACCGGCTGACTTAACGAAATCCCCAACCATTCCGGAACCTTTTAAGCCTGAACCTTTAACGCCTCCCGAATGTTTTCGCCACATAGCCCCAATATGTTTCATTTTTTCCTTACCACTCATAGAAGCCGGAAGTTTATGAAAATGTTCTTTCACAAATGCCTGATAAGTTGAATGAACCATTTTTATATTTATTATAAGAGAGAAATACTTTTCTTAAAAAGTATGACAAAAACACAAAAACTAAACTAGGCGTATCCACCATTTTGGCGCGCTTTACATCTTGCCAGCAAAATATCCCATAGAACCGGCACCCATTGGTGCCTGAACAGATGAGGCCATCTTCCCGAGCACAGCTTTATCATTAGTAAACAATCCCTTACCCTGAATAGTAGGAGTTACGTGTTCGCTAGAAAGCATAGATCCATCCTTTCCTGAGTTATTAACAACTTGGCGGATTTCATTGCTAGTAAGAGCACCCAGAGAAAAGGCACACTGGTCAGTAGAAATTGAAGACACACCAGCATATACGCACACAAGAAGAAGCTCGACAGGAATTCCAGCCTGACCATAAATTCCAGCATAATTTTGGGGGTTAGCGTTCCAATATCCACTAACCTGAAAGTTAGTGCTGAAAGTTTCAAGCGGAAGACCATCGAGAGATGGATCAACACCCAAATCCTTAACAGGGTTCAAAATAATCACACAGCCAGAAGTTTGCCAATCGTTGAAGCTTCCACTATATCCGTTAGCCTTCGACATACGGTAGAGAGTCTGGATAGAAGCCGAAGCTAGGAGTCCGGTTCGGTTTCCGATGTTAATAGACAACTGAGCTTGAGTTCCACCAGTCTGAACAGCTGGGCCAAGACCGTAGAAAGTCTGAGTAGCCTGATTTGAACGGTTCTGAATAAACTGGCGCGCCAATATGTAGATAAGAGCAGGCATTGCCTGAAGGCGAATAGTATCGCTCTGAAGCTGCCACTGGCTTGCCGCCGGATAAGCACCGATATTTTGGGTAAATGTCTTAGAGAAATAAACAACGTTTTCGTAATTGTAGGAAACCACGCGAGGAATGCTAACAACTTGAGGATTGACCTGAATATAACGAAGCTGAAGGCGAGGGTTGCCAATAACGACATTTGTGGCAACAAGCGCGGGAAGGTTAGGATTAGCAGTTACGAACATATCATTCAGGTTCGAGAAGTTAAGCAAAAGGTTGAGAGTATTGACATTTGCCAGATAGTTGTCATTATCCATAAGAGTAAGGGGAGAAATCACAATTTGCTCGCTAACGCTAAACGTAACAGTAATATTATTACCATTAGCAGACACAGCATTAGGCTTAAAAGAGCCACGAGTACAAGCACACATGCTATTTTCTAGCTTAGAAAGAGGCTGACCACTCACATCGCTTTGTTTATAAACATAAGCCGTTCCTAAACTAGCAATACCAGCAGCAACCCAGAGTGTCTGAACAGCAATAAATGAAACTTGTTGAACAGTTGAAGTACTATGTAATTCAGTAATGCTCACATAAGTCCCAACAGCAGGCGGCGCCGCACCCGTAGGGGAATAGATATAAGGCACATTAACGCCACCAATAGGAACGTTGAAGTTAATAGCACCAGCCGCCACAACGGCCGCCCAATTAGCATAAGCACCAATAGCAACAGTAGGCTGTTTGCCTAGCATAATACCATCACTCAGAAGAACGGCACGATTATCAAGCATAGAAGGAGCCTCAGAAGACTGATTCCTTAAGTATTCATCAGGAACTCGGCGCATCAGAGGGTCAAGCACCTGACGAGAGTTAATAGTAGTAGTTCCAGAGTTGATAGTCAAACTAACGCTATCACAGCAGGATTGAAGGGCATATGGCGCGCGAAGAGCAGTATCAACGAACTGATTGATATCGTAGCCAATAGTAGGAGCCTGAGCAGGATAGAAATTATCAATAACACCAGAAAAATGAGGGGTTTGGGCAGCAGTAGAGTCATATGTAAGGCTAACATCGTACCTCAATCGCATATTGCGGGATACCAATGTAGTAGCAAGATTAGGGGTTACGATATTTTGAAATAAAATCTGATTAGTAAAAACTGAGCCGTCAGGCGTAATTTCAAAATCATTTACATTAACACCTGAATATTTGATGAGTTCATCAAACTCATGGCTGACATTGACACGATTATCGAGAACAAGCCGAGCAGTAGCGGATGACATTTATAGGTTTTTAATTATAGAAACTATTTTTATTTTGGAAAAATACTTTTTTTAAAAAGTATGAGAAAAACATAAAAACAATAACTTATACTTTAGAATTTTGAAATGCTAGATGTCCTTTAGTTTTTATATGATTGGATTTATAACTTTTAGAGTATTCTATTCCACAATCACATAAAATCATTATATGCTTATTACGTTGTTGATATGCTAGGCATTTTTTTCGGTTGGCTTCCTTCCTTTCTTCAGGAGTATAAATTTTCCTTGGAGGCTTAGGAACATAAGTTTTTTTATTCCATTCGGCTTTATAAATAGTTCGTTCTTCATTGGTAATTACTGGTCTAGCTTTATTAACACATACATCACGATGTAAATCTATATAATGCCTCTCACGTGCTCTTAGTTGTTCTTTATTTTCACAATTGACTTCTTCTAATAGTATAATTGATACATTATCTAAAGATAGAATATTAAAGCTTGAAACAAGTCCTTTATTTTCACGTGGATTATTTAAATGATCAGTATAATCATATTTATGACTTGCTAGGCGTTTTGGTAGAGGTAAAGTAGTAGAACCTATATAGATTCTATCACTATTATCGCTTATAATCTTGTAGATCTTGCTGTGATTGTATTTATTAGTCATTTTTAAATATAATAATTTTACTTTTTCTTAAGTTTGAAAACTAATACTTTTTTATAAAATCAAGCAAAGCCGTGTAGTTCGAATTAGGAGCTAGGAGTAGCGGGTAGGTTGTAAAGTCTTTGTAAGAATAGAGCACATCTATTTGAATTCGATTTATAGAATTGGTAGATGCTAGTACATAAGGCCTCATAAAATTGGGCTGAAAGTAGAGCACACCATTGTTTTCAATAAGAGAGCTAGTAGGAACGTCAATAGTGGCTATAATTCGGTTAGTTTGATTGTTTCCAAAATAACTATCAGCCACGAAAATAGTATTACTTTGTAGGGCAATTTTATCTAATTGATTGAATTGCCAAATGCTAGAAGCAGTTTGATCTTTAGAGGTTGACCCTACGTCTAGTATAATCTGATTGAATCCGTTGAGCTGAGATAAAGCACCCGAATACGGTAGATTAGGATAAAAGCTAATCAGTTGAAGAAGAGCATTATTGAAATAGATAGCGTTGCCGGCAGTAGTATATCCTGTAGCATAGTTTAATGTTGCTATACCTGAGCTATAATTCAAACTAATCGTAGGGGCGCTTCCAAGTGGCGAAGGATTTCCCTTTTTCATCTGGTTGAAGGCATTTGTAAATGCTTCATTTATTTTTGCTATTAATATACTGAAAGAATAGATACTAACGGCTCCGGCATAAATATCATCCCCTGCTTTTGCGAATATGTTATAAACACCATTCAGAATTTGAGAATAGTTCAAAGCTAGAGAAGAGTTGAATGAATAGAACAAATTACCATTTTGATATGGAACAATATAACTAGCAGTCGATTCATCTTTTGCGATAGTTTTAATTTGCGCATCGGTAATTATATAGGTACTCAAAGGCTGTTGTGATGAGATTGTATAAGTTCTTAGAGTTGTATTATATGTAGGGCTATTATTAGGAGCTGTACTAATATAATTATAAGTTTGAGAAGCTAGAGCCGCTACTTGTATAAATGTTATAGCGCCAGCATTTAGTGTTCCTTGATAAATAGTTTTGTTTGTATTGTGAATAGCATAAATCGTATTAGCATTAGTTCGTGAAACGGCTACTGATGCCAGCGGGATATTGCTAGTTTGCTGAGTCCATCCGATAGGGTTAATTGTTTGATTAAGTAAGTAAAACTGTCCTGTAGCATAATCGCCCTCTGTTCTAATAGTAAATCCCCCACCTGAATTATAATTTTGACTTTGTTCTAGTACAACTATAATTGAATTAGGCGAGCTTTCTTGAGGGCTTAGAATACATAACCATCCATAGTTTGGATTACACCATACACCATACACTCCTCCATAAGGTGGTTGTATTGAGTATATAGTTGTAATTGTATCTACTGAAGCATATCCAGTTGTAAAAGTATATTTAATAACTGATTGAAGTCCACCTGTTTGATTAACGCCACAAAATACGGTGTAGCATCCATTTGTTATATCATTAATATTACAACAAACATTAATGCCTGATGTTCCTGCGGGGAAATTGTAAAGAATAACATTCGCATTATTTGAGGCATCTACAATTCCGAAACTATTGACACCGCTTATAAGGTAGTTTGTATTATAATCTAATGGAGCTAGATAAATATTATCAGTTGAAAGATAAGGTGCTGAAGCATATTGTTGAGTGGCTACTGCTCCCACAAAGGTATAAGTCCGAACAACATAAGTTCCATCTAGTACAATTATATAATTATTATAAGTAATCAATTGAAGGATAGTTCCGGCGCATTCAGCTAGAGTAATAGTTGCTCCGGTTGGTGTTAGTCCGAAATTAGTATAATTTCTAACCACTACAACCTGAGACCCTGCCTTACCTTCTACACAATATACTAGACTATTTAAAGCATTCAATGAAACACAAACTACATCTGGAATTGAAACTGAATTCACTTGTATAGTTGGTTTAATGGCGGCTAGTGTATTATTACTAGCTCCGCGTGTTTCAACTATTCCATTATTCACATACATATAATTGAAGGGTTCCACCGGTGTATTGGATAAATATAGATTATTGTCTGTTCCTACTGCTAGAATAGTATCGGCTGAATTATTATAATCAAATGAAAGAATAGGGTCATTGTTAATTTTAAAATTTACGAAAGTATTAGACCATGTATTTCCAGCATATAAACCGATAGTTGTTAAAATATTGTTTGACTCAATACCATATAATCCTGCTTTATTTGATGCTAGACTTGTCATAAGTGGAGATGTTGTAAGTTGTGTAAAACTTTGAGGGGGATTTGAAACTGGAGTAATAACATAATCAACATAACCATTTGAATCTGCTATAAATCCATAACCGTTATCTGTAATAGCCATAGCACTAAATGCTATTCCATTAGTCAGGATTGTATTACCCAAAGCCTGAACAATTTCACCTGCTGAATTAGTTCCATAAAGTCCATCGTCATCTAAGCTTAAATCTGCTACAATTAAAGTATTATCGGCATTCAAAACATTAGCGCATGTCATATTATTGACTGCTGGATTAGTATAATCTGTATAGGGTTGAGCCGTTTGAAGGTTATAATAGCTTAAAATATTACCATCGTGTCCTATAATGATGGTTGTTAGTGTTGATACTATAAAACGCACATTATTCAGTGTATTTCCTGCGTAATCTTTAGTAATTTCTGCGATTTGAGTAAGAGCTACTGAACCTACTGAATTTACATTATCATAAACATAAGCTAGTGTTCCGGCTTGTGTTTCATCAACTAAAAAGACCTGTTGAACGTCATTGATAAAGATGCTTTTAATTCTAGTATAAGCTGAAGAACTAATTAGTTGAGAAGTAGGTGAGATAATATAGAATGTATCAGCAAATACTTGATTAGAAGAACTGCCTGCCACATAGACATTTAAATAATCATCTAAAAAGAAGTTATAAACATAGTTCATAAATGGCGATAAGTCAATAGTTCCGGTTTGTTTAATGCTAGATGAGCTATAAGTATAAATTCCGATGCTTAGTCCATCAAGACTATAAAGAAAATTGCTTGTACTAGCATTTACTTGTCGAACAAATGCGGTTCCAATATATTGACCTTGTTGAACTCCCAAAGCATAAGTTTTAAGGGGTATATTTGATTGTGTAAGTGGGATTGTATTGAGGGGTATAGTTGCTTTAGCTAGACCAACCTGATAATCACTCGAGTTTTGAATCAAAGGATAAATCAGATTAGCATCAACTGTTGCTTGTATTGGCTGATTAGTCCCATTATATAGGCGAGACTCATAATAAACGTTCTGGGTTCTAGCGATATCGGTCATTCTTATTATAATATGAAAACATAAAAAATTCTTAGAAAATCTAAATTGGAACAAATGCTAGATGCTTTTGTGTTTTGAGATGTCTAGCTAAATGTTGTTTTTTAATAGATGCGCCACATTCACATGTTATTTTAATAGCTTTATAAGTTTTATCATACAATTTAATTTTATCTTTGTTTGAATCATTATATATTTTTCTAGTAGTTTTTATTTTTTCTTTTCCCTCTGATGAATTTCTATATTCTTGCTGAGTTCTTGTTGGAATCACTTTATTCACACATTCTAATGTTTCAATAAAATAACGTTCTTTCGCTTCTAACTCCATTTTAGAATTACATGGGCATAGTTCAATTAATACAATTTCAACATCACCTTGTTCAAATAATTTAAAAGCTGTAGATTTATATACTTTTTTACCGTCTTTAAAAAATTTAAATGAGTTTTTATGTAAATGTAGGCGTTTGGGTAAAGGTTGTGTAGTTGAACCGATATATATATCTGGCAAACTATTAGATACTAGCTTATAAATCTTTCCATTTTTGTAATCCATTTTATTCTATTATATTCTATTTTAGTCTTAAATTAGATTAATCCCGCTTCATGCGCTGTTATAAAATAGCTAGGGACGCTCTTTCTAACTAAACACCACCGAGAATTTGTATTTAAAACTTCGTCTATTTGGTCTTTAGTCATTCCAGTATATCCAGATAATAATACTTTACTATCGCGAATATTGTATTTAGGAAAAACAACGTAATAAAATGAGTCTCTGAGAGTTATTTTACTGGCTTCACCTTGTAGAGGATTGTGAGATATGTTAATACTAGAGATATCTAAATGACGACCTCTTTGAAATGCTATGTCTCTCAAATCAAAATAAAGTTTTCTAAATCTTTTATCAATTGAATCAATATCGTCAAAAATAAGCACTGAACCTTTAGGAATATCTTCTATTTCAAAAGGCTTTTTGCTATCAAAGTCTTGCTCGAATGTTTCTAGTTTAATATAAATTAGGTTTTTTAATTTGAGTGAAACATCCTCTTTAAAAGGCGATAGAATGAAAATTCCCGCTCCTTTCTTAACTTTATTGACTTTTAAAAATTGCCCCACGAAAAAAGTCTTACCAGAGCCAGAACCCCCCACTACAAGCATTCTAAAGCTAGGTTCTGTAATTATTGGGAAGAGTTCTGTATCATTTCCAAAGTCCAAATACCTTTTTAAAGACTTATCAACGTAATCAATGCCACTTGATAGCATCTTAGATTTAGTTCTGTCAGGTAAGTCAGTTAAACCCTCTTTATAAGCATCAGCCAATTCAGTGATTTCGCTAGTTTTCAATTTGTCCAATCTCGCTAAATATTCCTTAAATATTTTGATTTTTTGCTCTTGGGTGGTATCGATATCTGGCGGGGTTTCTCTCAAAGCATCTTTATAATAAATATTATGGTTTTTATTACCATCTATTATAGCAATGGGCGAGCCACTTTTTAAAGATAACATTCGATAATAATATCTTTGATTATATTAATATAATAAGATAAATATTAATATGAAAAAACCTATTTTTAATAAGTTCGTATGGGTGGGTTTTGGTAGCATTGCTACCACATTGATGGAACTTTTTAACCTAGAAGGAGAGTATCACCATATTCCGAATATTATCATCGAGCCCAAAACTATAGCACATCCCGAATTATTTGATAAGCGTGAAGTTGTTCACATTCAAACCGAGTTAACTAGAGCAAACCATAAACGCTTACTGAAAGATATTGATGACAAAACTCTTATTATTGATTTATCGGTAAATGTAGATAGCATTATGTTGTTAGAATGGGCAAAGAAGAAAGGTTCTTATTATATTAATACTAGTATAGAAAACTATGAAGCTGCGCCAAAAAAACATGAAGAGCCACTAACATATGATGATATTAAAGCTAACACACTCTACCATCGAGAACTACTAGCTGAAAAAGTAATGAAAGGCACCGCAAAAAGTCGATTTTTAAACTGTGGTTTTAATCCAGGGGCATGTCAAGCGTTTTTTAAGCGAGGAATACGAGAATATGCTAAATTAAAAGGCGTAAAAATGATAAAAGGAGACTATGCCCGCTTATCTCATGAACTAGGCTTAAAAGAGGTATTTATAGCTGAATATGATAGCCAGAAGACTAGCTTAAAACCAACAAAAAAAAAATTTTTAAATACATGGTCGTGTACCGGATATGAGTTAGAAGCAAGCGATGAGGTGATGTTATCACTAAATAATGAAGATATTGCTGAATTAGAAGAGAAAGGAGTTCATTTAATTAAGCCAGATGAAGGAAAAGCCCATAATATTAGGTTTTTAGCGGATAGGGGTATGAATGTAAAACGGAAATGTATGACACTAGACCATGATGGAAATCCTTTTGAATATGATGGCATGTTAATCCCTCACGCCGAGATATGTTCATTATCAGAATTCCTTCAGTATAAAGGCGATGCCCCTAGTATAATGTATGTTTATAGATCTAGTGATGTGTCAATAAAATCATTAGATTATTTGCGAAAAAATAATTATAAAGTGTTGCCTGAGTATCATGTTTTAGAACTAGATGAAATACATGCCGGAGGATGGGATAGTATTGGGGCTTTAATGACATTTGAAAATGGTGAAAAGGTTTGGTGTGGTTCTGTGTTATCGGTTGAAGATGTTAAAAAGCTAGGTTTCAAAATAGGAGCTCCCACCGGAGTACAAGTTGCTTCATGGTTAGATGGATGTATTAAATACATGAATAAATACCCTAAAGAAGGTCTAAATGAAGCTGAAACCCTACACCACAAGGAGATTTTTAAAACTGCTGATAAGTATATGGGTAATATATTTTTCAAGGTTCTTTAATTTAAACAAAAACTGAATAATACTGAATAAAATGGATTACAAAAACGGCAAAATATACAAGCTTGTCAGTGATTTTACTGAAAAAATATATATTGGTTCAACATGTAGCCCATTAAGTAAAAGACATTATCAACATATTAAAGCTTTTAATACTGGTAAAAATAGATGTACATCAGTGGAACTTTTAAAACTTGGAAAAACACGAATTGAACTTATTGAAGATTTTGCGTGTGAGCGTAAAGAACAATTATATGCTAGAGAAGGCTATTTTATAAAGTTAAATAAAGATATATGCGCTAATAAAGTTATTGAAGGAAGAACGCGAAATGAATACATAAATGACAAAAAGGAAATAATAAGTCAAAATTGGAAAGATTATTATACCAAAAACAAAGATAAATTGAAAGAAAAGAGAATATTATATATTGCGCATAATAAAAAACTTATAGCTGAACAAAAAAAGAAACACAGAGCCGAAAAAATTACTTGTGAATGTGGTGATATAATAACTTTAGGCGCTAAATTTAACCATCTTAAAACTAAAAAACATAGTACATTCATTCAATTACATAAAAAAGATAACTAGCATGCTAATATAAAAAAGTTTGAGTAGAAGCATCTGACATTGTAGGCTTTTTAGGCACTAATAGCTGTAGCTGTATTTGAATTAATTCTAAAATTGTATTCCGCAAATCAGCAACCCCAGCAACTGCCGGAATCTCGGGAACTGCCGGAATCTCGGGAACTGCCGGAATCTCGGGAACTGCCGGAATCTCGGGAACTGCCGGAACTTCGGGAACTGCCGGAACTTCGGGAACTTGGGTATTTAGGCTAGTTATATATTTTATATGAGTTGGAGTTTTCATGTGATAAGAGCGACTTGAAGGAGCATAAAACCCTCCACATGGGCAATTAATGCGTGCTGCTATTTTTTCTCTTATTTGTTTTCCTATTTCACTGTTAGCTAGGAGTTCGCGATGTCTATCACTCTTTAGATGATTAGCCTTATTAACTATTTGGTATATTGTTCCACATTCACATTCAACTCTCTGTAATTTCCTCTGAGTATGAGGCAATGGAGGTTGTTGGTTAGCTGGTTGATTATCTTTAATAAATTGTATGTGTTTCTTACTAGCTTCATGTTGTCCTTTATTACAATGTGTATATTTAGAACCACATACACAATTCATTATTGCTTTCTGCTTTTGCTTTAGCTTTTCTTTATTTTTTTCCTGATAACGCTTATTATATTCACGAACATATTCCGGTGCCACGCTTGGGAAAAACTTACGAACGTCCATTCTCTCTTTATCAATTAAAACTTAAAAAAGCCTTAAGTTGTTTTTTTCACCGCTTGCCTCTGAAACAAATACTATTATATATACTAGCGTCCCAAAAGCGTCTCAACTAAACGCTTAATCCTGAGTTTTAAAGTTTATCGCATTTTTTTTTTGAGAAATGAGGGTGATTTTGAAATGTGGTGAGTTTTACCCCTTTTTTAGAACGAGGGAAAAGTGGAGAAAAAGAAGGGGCAGTGGTGGAACAGGTGGGGGCATTTTACAAAACTTTTCTTTTATATATAATTAATATTTTATATATAAAACTTTACAAATACCCCCTACTCCCCCTACTGATATTTTTAAAATAGGTATAAAAAGCTATAAATATCGCTTGTTTTAAATTTTTAAGGTTTTAGTTGAGTAGGGGTAGATTGACTAAAACTCTTAATCTCAACTAAAACTTAAGGGTTTTTAAAATCTAATAGTTCATAAAATGCTGACTCTAAAACCAGTTAAATCGGTGCTTGATGGGGTGAAGTTGTTCGAGATTTATGACGCTTTTAAGCTAGATGTACTTATTAAAAGTGATGTATTAAATAAAGAATCTTGGCTTAATTATGATAATGAGAAACATCAGCTTGAGGAATATAAGAGTCAATCTTCAAATTATTCTGAGAATGTGAGTATTGTCCCAGTTAAGTATAAAAGGGCTCATGGCTATTCATTTGGCCGTATATTTCCTATTAAGTCGCTATCTTTGGGGTCTATCCGGAAAGAAGTGAGGCATACAATTGCTAATGAGTATTATGTTGACATTGATATTCAAAATGCTCATCCAGAAATAATTTATCAGACATGTGTCCAAAATGAAGTGGAATGTAATGCTTTGAAGCATTATATTGATAATAGGGATACGTGTTTAGCTGGGGTTATGGAAGTATATGGGGTTTCTCGGGATGATGCGAAGAGGCTATTTATTATATTGTTGTATTTCGGTGCTTTTGAAACATGGGTAAAGAAATGTAAGCTAGTAGAAGCGCAACCAACTGAATTTATTAAGCAGTTTATTAAAGAACGTGAGATTTATGGGAAGCTAATAGAGGATGCTAATGAAGAGCTATATTTGGAAATCCAAAAGAACAAAACGAAGAAGCAAACAACTCGCTACAATGAGATGGCTACATGTGTGAGTGTTTGGTGTCAGGAAGTTGAGCAGAGAATACTAGAACTCATATATAGCTATTGTATTAAGAAGCGGTATATTACTGATAAAATAGCAGTGCTATGTTTTGATGGTATTATGTTATTGAAAAAGAATTATAAAGAAAGTATGCTGAAAGAGTTTGAGACCCTAGTTAAAGAGAAGCTTGGTTTTACGCTAACATTTGTATGTAAGCCAATGCTACAGGGTTTTAAACTAGAAGTACCTAAAGAAGACTCAGAGGACTCAGAAGACTCAGAGGACTCAGAGGACTCAGAAGATGTCCGTATAGATGCGGGTATTGTGCTAGTTGATTCTGAGAAAGAAAATGATAAAACCTTTTTCAAACAATTAGAAACATTTTCACATAAGCATGGAGCTGAAATATTCTACAAAATTCACCCAAATAAATACATATATTCTATATACACTGGATGGTATTCTTACAATCAGTACAATGTACTGGAATTATCGGATGACAAGAACCCTATAAATATTTATATTAACATCTCGAAGACATTGGAAGCTTATTTAACGCCAATAAGAAACCGTATGAGGCCAAATAGCCGGTCATTTGTTAAGGATAATAGGAACATTACTCGGCTATTGAAAGATGTTAATAATGCTAGCTATTTGAATGGTATAATAAAGTTTTTGAAGGAATTTTATACCATGAACGATATTGATATTAAAATCGATAATAATCCCAATCTTTTGGCATTTGTAGATAAAGTGTTTGATGTGGCTACTGGGAAATTTAGAGATATAAGTAAGGATGATTATATTAGCAAAACTACAAAATACAAATATGCTAGGAGTTCGCCGGTTATTATGAAAGAAATTATAAAGGTTATTGGCTCAATTTTTGAGAATAGAGAAGTTGAGTTATATTATTTGACTATTAAAGCTAAATCTCTATTTGGAAATAAGTCAGAATCATGTATAATTTCAGTGGGGTCAGGAGGTAATGGCAAAGGCTTACTTTCTACGCTAGAGAATAAGGCACTTGGTGATTATACTAGCACTACAGAGAATACATTTCTCACATCAGCATTCAAGCAGGGTTCGGCTAATAGTACGCTAACTAATACTAAGGGAATTCGTAATTTAACTATTTCAGAACCCGCTGAAGTAGATGAAAATGGAAGACAAACAGCACTTAACACACCATTTTTAAAGCTAATTACGGGGAACGATGATATAACTAGCAGAACCCTATACAAAACTAACATAACATTTAAGCCACTATTTACGCCGTTTATTCAGTGTAATGTTTTGCCAAATATTTCAAAGATTGACAAGGGTATTATGAGACGTATTAAGGTAATAACATACCCTTTCCAATTTGTAGAAAATCCTAAAGATGTAAATGAGCGTAAAATTGATAGAAGTCTAAAGGAAAAATTCAATACAGTAGAATATGCGCGTGAATATATGTTATTATTGTTGAGTTATGTTGATAAAGTTGAGCATGTTCCGCGCGATGTTGCTAGTTCAACAAATGAATATTTTTCAGACAATAATCCGGTTAGGCAGTTTCTGACAAGTTTTATTTTGAGGGATGATAATGCGAAGAAAATGCGGGCTACTAAATTGAAGGAAGTTTATGACGCACTTATGGAAGAAAAAATTTCTCATAAAGAGTTTTTAAAGGGAATGCTAGTTAATGGGATTAAGAGTTTTGTGTCAAGTGGATACAGATATTTTCAGGGTATTATAGTAGATTATGATGCTATTACTAAAGCCCAAGATGATGCCAATGCGTAGCGGACACCTAGTTTAGTTTTTGTAGTTTTTGTGATTTTTATTTAAGCATCTAAACTAATATCTGAATAATTAACAAACATGGAAGAAGTTAAACTAGATGAATCGAAGAAATACTATATTAAATGGTATAATAAAGTTAGAGATTCTGATGAGTATAAAAGGCATAAAAGTGAGTATGCTAAGCAGTATTATGAAAAAAAGAAAGCTAGCGGTCTAGTTAAAACCGTTGTACGTGATACTCCTATAACACCAGAAGAACGCGCGAGAAAGGCTGAATATAATCATAATTATTATAAAAACAAAAAACAACTTAAGGAAATTAAGATTTAGTTAATATAGAAATAAAATGACTAATAACGAGGCGTATATCAGGAGATTTACTGAGAATTTGGATGTTTGGAATGCTGAGCATGGACGTGCTTATAAATTTGAGGATGTTCAGAACAAGTTTTTAGATATTCGTATGGTTGCCAAAGCATTGGAAAATACGGGTGAATATACTACTAAATGTATGTGTGGGCATCATATTAAGAATAACTATGAGGTTATTAACCCCGAAAATAGTGATATTATAGTATTGGGGTCAGATTGTATTGATACTTATATGATTAAATCACTGCTAATTTGTAATAGTTGTAATGAGCGTTTTAAGTTTAAGGCATCGGCCAATGGTATATGCTCAAAATGTAAGCTAGTATCACGTAAATGCGTGAAATGTGGTCATCGTGAAATGGTTAAGAAATCTGCTAATTTTGTTCATTGTGATGCTTGTATTCGGGCTATTGCTGAAGAGAATGAACGAACTGAAAGAATTAATGCGCAATTACGGGCTTCAATGGAAGCTGAAAATAATGCCCGTCGGTGCCGAGATTGTGGGAAGTTCAGTAAGCAATATATTAGATGTTATAATTGTAATTTAAAATTTCAGCAAAACAAGAAGGACAAAAATGTAGTGCGATTTGACTTCGAAGAGATGTTGCCTACTGAATTAACCTAGCTTTAAAATTCAATGTATTCGCTATGTGTTTCTAAATATTGCTCTAATTCCTGCCTTTGCTGTTCATCTTTAACAAAATATAGATACTGTTTTTTAACTTTTTGAATTTTCTTTATTTCATCAGCATGAATTTCAGTTATTTGGGGAATAGAATGAGTATTCATTAGTTCAGCTTTCAGTTCTGCTATTATTTCAGCTTTCATTTGGCTTTTAACTTGCTGAATGATTTCATCTATATTTATGGATTTACCGAAGCGTTTGGCAATCAGTTGTTTTCGTGGGTTTGGGTTATAAATAGCTAGCGTGCCAACTTGTTCAGCCATCTTAAAGTATACATCTAGTTAATTTTTGTAAATAATTCGAAGCGTCTCAACTAAACGCTTAATTCCGAGTTTTTAAAGTTTATCGCATTTTTTTTTTGAGAAATGAGGGGGATTTTGAAATGTGGTGAGTTTTACCCCTTTTTTAGAATGAAGGGAAAGTGGAGAAAAAGTAGCGGCAGTGGTGGAACAGTAGGGTGTATTTTTCAAAACTTTTCTTTTATATATAATTCATTTTTTTTATATAAAACTTTACAAATACCCCCTACTCCCCCTACTGGAAAATATATAATAGGTATAAAAAGCTATAAATATCGCTTGTTTCATTTTTTTAAGTTTTTAGTTGAGTAGGGGTAGATTGACTAAAACTCTTAATTTGGTATACTAGGCTAATCGGGACACGCGAGGGTAAAGGGTATTAATTATATACTCTTTCAAGGGGGGAGGCGACGGCGCGCGCGGGAATGCTAGTTAATTTTAGTAAATAATTCGAGTAAGTTAATATTTAAAAGGTAAAAAAAGTAAATAAGTTGTTTGGGGAACAGTGTTAATTGAGGTATCTAACTGTGCCAATTGTGTCGCCCAATTGTATAAATTTGTCGTTGTCTTCAATAGTATTATGAAACATATCACTGTAGGTAATTTTACTTTTCATTTTTCTGTCTTGGCCTTTTACATAAGCATAATTTTGTTCGGGGTCAATTTGTTCAATTCTGTCGATAGTTCCGCCAAGAGTCAATATTTCTCTGAGGGTAATAAAATTAACAGGTTTATAATATACACATTTAGCCGTTGTCTTGGTAATTATATAATATTTATATGGTGCGCTAAATTGATGAACTTTAAAAATGGTGCCAACATTTAAATTTCTTGCCATAAATTCAGATTTATGCGCTTCTGAAATAACTTGATGAAATCTCGGGAGTTCTGCCATGTCTGGTTTGGGAGGTGTCTGAGTCGCTCGTGTGTCTCTTGCTTGATATATATACTACGCGAGATTTCCTTAAGTTGTTTTTATCAACTTTTTGAGCGGTTTTTTCTAAAAAAACAGCTAGGCTCCTTAAGTATATTTTGAGCGATTTATTTAAAAAAAGTGGCGTAAAACCCGATAAAAACAACTTAAAGAAATCTCGTGTAGTATATATAACAAGTAAGAGAGACCCGACCACCTCCCAGACCTCCCAAGCCCGACATGTACAGCGACAGCGACAGCGAGAGCGAGAGCGAGTATATTCCCACTATGACTCCTATGGAAGTGGCCTTGCTATGTAAAGCAGAAAGGCAAGCAAATAGACACTATGCTGTCAGAGGTGCTATACCCGACTCGGACTCGGACGACGACGACGAGCCTCCCATGCCTGACACGGACTCCGACAGCGACGACGATTATCCCAACCCTCCCAATCATCCCATCCCTCCCATGCAGACCGTTTATCCCAACCCTCCCATGCCTGACTCGGACTCGGACTCCGACGACGATGAGCCCTTTATGGGGAATTTTGCGGATGAAGGCTATAATTGTCTGCCGATTGGGGCGCCTATGCCGGATGACTCTGACGAATCTGGAGCAGAGAGCGATTAAATAATACTAATAATAATAATAATATAAAGTTCCCTTAAAGGGAATATGCTAGTTTTATTTTGAATAAACCGACCTTTAAATTGTTTTAATCAAATTACGCCCGATT